>Ga0068855_100001981_pt1 | contig 25451 bp, 27 predicted proteins | sample KBSCornC52_FD_66592 | JGI IMG/M metagenome (GOLD analysis project Ga0068855, IMG submission 66592) | Corn rhizosphere microbial communities from Kellogg Biological Station, Michigan, USA - KBS Corn C5-2 | ecosystem: Host-associated > Plants > Roots > Rhizosphere > Soil ... | reverse complement strand
GCATGATGAAGCCGAAAAGGGCAGCGAAAAGACACGTCTGAATCGCGAAATAGAGCGACGACATCTCGACCCGAATCACATTCCCAAGATTTGAGCGTTACTGCGCGCCGGAGGCCGTAGTGGCGTTTAGGTATAGGCGCGCGCCGAAGGTCAGACGCTTCAGGAGCGGGCACCAATCAAGCGCCCGCTTTCGTATCTCAGGTCCGGGTGCCGATAATACCAGCGCGGATAAAGTCGCGGTTCATCCGTGTGATTGTATCAATGCTGATTTCCTTCGGACACGCTTCCTGACACTCGCCGTGCAGCGTGCAGCTGCCAAAATTCTCGAGATCCATTTGCTCGACCATCCCAAGCGCTCGGCGGTAGCGTTCCGGCTGCCCCTGCGGAAGGAGGCCGAGATGTGAGATCTTCGCCGCGGTGAATAGCGATGCAGACGCGTTTGGGCACGCCGCGACGCAGGCGCCACAGCCAATGCAGGCTGCAGCGTCCATCGCTGTCTCGACGCTCTCCTTCGGAACGAGAATGGAGTTCGCGTCCTGAGCGCCGCCGGTGGGGGCAGTTATGAACCCGCCCGCCTGAATGATCCGGTCGAGAGCGGAGCGATCCACCGTAAGATCCTTTATCACCGGGAAAGCCCGCGCGCGCCACGGCTCGATGTAGATCGTGTCGCCGTCCTTGAAGCTCCGCATGTGGAGCTGGCACGTGGCGGTTCCTTTCATTGGACCGTGCGCGATACCGTTGATCATCAGACTGCACATCCCACAGATGCCTTCACGACAATCGTGGTCAAACGCGATCGGCACTTCGCCCTTGAGTGTCAGACCCTCGTTGACGACATCCAGCATCTCCAGGAACGACATGTCAGGACTGACGTCGGTCGCCTCGTACACCACCATTTTGCCCGGCGCCGTAGGCCCTGCCTGACGCCAGACGTGTAGTGTCAGCCGCATTACTTGTAGCTCCGTTGCGACAGCTTCACATTCTCGAAGACGAGCGGTTCCTTGTTGAGAATGGGAATCTTACCCTCGCCCGCGTACTGCCAGGCGGCGACGTAGGCAAACTTCTCGTCGTCGCGCAGAGCCTCGCCGTCGGGCGTCTGACTTTCCTCACGAAAATGTGCGCCGCACGATTCCGTTCGATGCAGAGCGTCGAGACACATCAGCTCACCCAGCTCGAGGAAGTCGGCGACGCGCCCTGCCTTTTCGAGGGCCTGATTGAGCTCTGCATCGCTCCCCGGCACGTTGACATCGCGCCAGAACTCGGCCCTCAGCTCCGGGATTTTCTTCAACGCGGTCCTGAGGCCCGCTTCGTTGCGCGACATCCCGCAATACTCCCACATGATCTTCCCAAGCTCTCGATGGAACGACGACACCGTTCGCTTCCCGTCGATCGAAAGAAGCTTTCTGGTTGTCGCTGCGACCTCGCCTTCAGCTGCTTTGAATGCCGGGTGTGATGCGTCCACCTTCTCGAGTTTGCTGCTCGCCAGATAGTTCCCGATGGTACTTGGAATGATGAAATAGCCATCGGCCAGCCCTTGCATCAGCGCGCTCGCGCCGAGACGGTTCGCGCCATGATCTGAGAAGTTCGCTTCACCGGTTACGTGAAGGCCATCGATGGTGCCCATGAGATTGTAGTCGACCCAGAGCCCGCCCATCGTGTAGTGGACGGCGGGATAGATCCGCATCGGAACCTCGTACGGATTCTCATCGGTGATCCGCTCGTACATCTCGAACAGATTTCCGTACCGTTCTTCGATGACAGCGCGGCCAAGTCGCTTGATGGCATCGGCGAAGTCGAGAAAAACGCCCAGCCCTGATGGGCCGACGCCACGTCCCTCGTCGCAGACTTCCTTCGCCGCGCGCGACGCGATGTCGCGCGGTGCGAGGTTGCCGAACGCAGGATACTTCCGCTCGAGAAAATAGTCCCGCTCGTTTTCGGGAATTTGCCGCGGGTCGCGCTTGTCGCCTGCTTTTTTCGGAACCCACACACGGCCATCGTTGCGGAGTGACTCGCTCATCAGCGTCAGCTTCGATTGATGTTCACCGGTGACGGGGATGCACGTCGGATGGATCTGCGTGAAGCACGGGTTCGCGAACGCCGCGCCTCGTTTGTACGCGCGCCAAATGGCCGTCGCATTTGAGCCCTGCGCGTTGGTCGAGAGATAGTACACATTGCCGTAGCCGCCCGTCGCTAGAACCACCGCTTCAGCCGCATGTGACTCGATTGCCCCAGTCACCAGGTCGCGGGTAACGATCCCCCGCGCCTTGCCATCGATTACTACCAGATCGAGCATCTCGGTGCGTGGAAACATCTTCACACCGCCGCGCGCGATCTGACGCTCCAGAGCCTGGTATGCGCCGAGTAGAAGTTGCTGACCGGTCTGGCCGCGCGCGTAAAAGGTCCGGGAGACCTGAGCACCCCCAAACGATCTGTTCGAGAGCAGGCCGCCGTACTCGCGAGCGAACGGAACCCCCTGCGCGACGCACTGATCGATGATGTTCACGCTCAGCTCGGCCAGCCGATAAACATTGCCTTCCCGAGAGCGAAAATCCCCGCCCTTGATGGTGTCGTAAAAGAGGCGGTAGATGCTGTCGCCGTCGTTCTGATAATTTTTCGCGGCGTTTATCCCACCCTGAGCCGCGATGCTATGAGCACGACGTGGTGAATCCTGGAAGCAGAAGCACTTCACGTTGTAGCCGAGTTCACTCATCGTGGCGGCGGCAGCACCGCCGGCGAGACCCGAGCCCACAATGATTACCGTGTGCTTTCGCTTGTTGGCGGGGTTCACGAGCTTCATCTCGAAGCGATGCCGATTCCATTTTTCCGCGAGCGGCCCCGGCGGGATCCGTGAATCGAGTCGAAGCGTCATCGCACGATTCCGGTAACCACCGCTATAGGCACGGCAGTGAAGGCAGCCCAGACCAGCAAGGCGATCGCGAGCGAGATTCGGTGGTGCAATGGATGCGGCGAGGCGGGGCTAACGCCGATGCTCCTCACCGAGCTCCACGCGCCGTGAAAGAGATGCAGGCCTAGCGCGATCATCGCCACGACATAGAAGAGCGCGACCCACCAGATGCGAAAGCTCATCACGACGTTGGCGTACACATCGTCGGGGCTGAAGACACCGGCCGGCTTAATCGTGCCCGTCGTAAAGTGCAGAATGTGCAGCACGATGAATACGAGGAGCAGCGCTCCGCCCCACCGCATTGTGCGCGAGGCCGGCGTCGCTACCTGATGCTCGTGTTTCGTGTAGCCGATGGGCCGGGCGGCCCTGCTCTGCCGCGTCAGCTGAACCGCGGCGATCACGTGGAGGATCACCGCCACGATCAGGATTATGCGGAGAGCCCACAGGAGCTCACCGGTGCTCTTCAGGAAATGAGAGTATGAGTTGATCGCGGCCGGCCCGCGGAAAACGAGCAGATTGCCGAGCGAGTGGAGAATGACGAAGCCGATTCCGATCAGTCCGGTAATTCCCATGACGGCCTTCTTGCCGACCATGGACCGATAAAAGCCACGAAGGCTGCGCATCAGCGCGTTACAGCTTTACCGCGGCCATGGGCTCACGGACTGCGTCCGCGCTCTTCGCCAGGGCATCGCGCTCCTCTCTGGTCAAATCGACTTCGATGATTTTCTCAAGGCCACTCCGCCCGAGCTTGCAGGGAACGCCGAGGAAGAGACCGGACATTCCGTACTCACCTTCGAGCCAGGCGGCGCACGGCAGAATTCGCTTCTGGTCGAAAACGATCGACTCGCACATCTGCACAGCGGCCGCCGACGGCGCGTAGTAAGCCGAACCCGTCTTGAGATGCTTCACGATCTCTGCGCCACCGCCGCGGGTACGCTCGACGATCGCGTCGAGCTTTGCCTGCGGCATGAGCTGCGTGACGGGAATTCCGCTCACCGACGTGTAGGAGATGAGGGGCACCATCGTGTCACCGTGTCCACCGAGAACCATTGCCTGGATGTCGCGCACGGAAACGTCGAGTGCTTCAGCGATGAAGGAGCGGTATCGTGCAGTATCTAGGACACCCGCCATGCCGAGCACGCGCTTGCGGGGAAATCCCGTCACCTTCATCGCGACGTAAGACATCACGTCGAGCGGGTTGGATACGACGATCAGAATCGCGTTGGGAGAGCTCTCCCTGATCTGCTCGGAGACCTGCTTGACGATTCCGGCGTTGGTGTTGAGTAGATCGTCGCGCGACATGCCTGGCTTGCGAGCGATGCCGGCTGTAATGACTACGATGTCGGAGTCCCGCGATTCCTCGTAGCCGTTGCTACCGATGATCCTCGAGTCGAATCCTTCTATTGGAGCTGATTCCCACTGATCGAGTCCTTTGCCCTGCGGGATTCCCTCCATCACGTCGACCATTACGACGGTTCGGGCAAGCTCCTTTTCCGCTATGCGTTGCGCGGTGGTCGCACCGACGTTGCCAGCGCCGACTACCGTGATCTTGTTTACCATTTTCTCGTTGGAATTGTGAAAGGTCGTTGGCGAAAGCTACACACTCGCGATGGGTTTTGTCAGCCACCGACTTGCGAGAGCGCGCGAAGCCCGCCGACCTGCATTTGCAGCAGATGATGCTCTTCAGGTTTGGACGCGAGCGCACTCCGGAAGAACGGCTCGAGGGGCAGGCCTTCGCGCAGCGGAGTGCGGAGATCGACTTCGTCATCACCGAAGAGACAGGTGCGTAGGCGGCCGTCGGCGGTCAGACGTACACGGTTGCAACTGCCGCAGTAGGTGTGCGACATCGGTGTGATCACGCCGATCGTCCCACACGCACCTTGCAACTGAAAGTACCGCGCGGGTCCATTGCCTCGCTCGGGCCCCATCACCGGTCGCAGCGGCGAAATCGTCTCGAGGCGACGCAAAACTTCATCGCTCGGAACCACGTGCTCCCACGTCAGATCCCTCATCGCTCCGACAGGCATGAGCTCGATGAATCTCACGTGCCACTCATGGTCGATCGTGAGCCGCGCAAAGTCGCACAGCTCGTCGTCGTTGATTCCGCGCATGACAACGACGTTGATCTTGATTGGCGCGAGTCCCGCGCTCTCAGCTGCGGTCGCGGCGGCGACTGGATCGAAATCGGTGCTGCGTCGCGATATCGATCTGATCCGGTCCGGCTGGAGTGAATCGGCGCTCATGTTGACGCGATCGAGCCCCGCCTTCTTGAGCTGTCCTGCGACATCAGGAAGTCGCACGCCGTTAGTGGACAGCGAGATGTCTTCGATCTCCGGAATCGACTTCAACAGACTGACGAGATTCTCCAGCTGCGGCCGCAACGTCGGCTCACCGCCCGTGATGCGGAGGCGTCGGAGGCCGAGCGGTGCCAACTCTCGCACGATCTGCGCGATCTCTTCATAGGAGAGAATCTCGGACTTCGGCAGCCATTCGAGGCCCGCGGCCGGCATGCAATAGAGGCAGCGGAAGTTGCAGCGATCGGTGACAGAGATGCGGAGATACTCGATTCTCCGGCCAAAGCTGTCACGCAGCGTGACGCTCATGCCGTAGCGATTCCGCGCGAAATGGTTGGATCGATCCACTCGCGCGTTCCATCGGTGTAGTGCTCGCGTTTCCAGATCGGGACTCGCTGCTTGATCTCATCGATCACGAACCGCGTGCAATCGAGGGCTGGGGCGCGGTGAGCGTGGGCCGCGACAATCGCGACACTCACATCTCCGATCGCGAGGGCGCCGACCCTGTGCTCAACGACCACCGCGCTCACGCCGAACCGATCTTGCGCTTCGGCAATGATCATCGCGAGCTCGGACTCTGCCATCGAAGTGTATGCGGAGTAATCGATTGCGGTCACGCTGCGGCCGTCATTCACGTCACGTACGGTGCCCGCGAACACGGAAACAGCTCCGAAATCACTGGATTGGACCTCAGCTATCAACACCGCAACGTCTATCTCGCGAGTGACGATCGCGACTCGGCTCATCCGCCCGCTACCGGTGGTATCAGGGCCACCTCGTCCGTAGAATCCACGAGTTGGTCGACGGAAGCAAATTTTCTGTTGACGGCGACTCGGAGTGATTTGGGGAGGAAAAAAGCACCGGGGAGCGAGCGAATGCTCTCGACGACGTCTCCAACGGTCGAATGGGGAGCGAGGGGAATCTCGAGAGTGGACTCGCCGAAGGTCTCGGCGTATGAAGCGAACAGCTGCACCGTCACTGTGGACACGTGCGCACTCCCCTCGACTGCGATGAAGCTAAGTCCTTATGCTTCCGACATCTGCGACATATCCACACCAGCGACTAGCGCTCGCAGCTCCTTGGACGGCTTGAATACCGGAACGGGTCGAGCAGAGACCTCAACGGGCGACCCTGTGCGCGGGTTACGCGCCATGCGGGTTTTGCGATTGCGAATCTTGAAGGTGCCGAATCCCCTGACCTCGATGTTCTCCTGGGTCTGCAGGGAATCCTTGATCGCTTCGAGGAAAGCGTCCACGACGCGAGCGCAATCTTTCTTTGAGATCATCGGCCCGGCGGTACGTGAAATCTGGGCCGTGACGCGCTCGACGAGGTCGGCTTTAGTCATTGAAAAACTCCGTATAGACGCGCGCCAGAGCGCGTAAGTGCTTTGAAACTATGACTTTACTAATACGGTGTCAAGACGACGTTGATGCTACCGGACGGCCCCCTTGAGGGCGCTGAGGAACTCCTGAAACAGGGGACGGGCGTCATGCGGGCCCGGCGCTGCCTCGGGATGGTACTGTACTGCGAAGACCGGCAAGGTCCGGTGCCTGAGCCCCTCGATCGTCCCGTCGTTGAGATTCACGTGGGTCACCTCGAGCTCGCTGGCTCCTTTTACCGCTCGCTCATCCCCCACGACGGAGAATCCGTGGTTCTGCGATGTGATCAGCACGCGGCCAGTCTCGACTTCCTTCACCGGGTGATTCCCGCCCCGGTGCCCATAAGGCATTTTGGACGTCGAGCCGCCGAAAGTCAGGCCCAATAGCTGGTGCCCCAGGCAGATCCCAAATGTTGGGACCCCTTGCGTTGTCAACGCGCGGATTATCTCCGGCGCATAAAGAACCGCATCGGGGTCACCGGGCCCGTTCGACAGAAAGATCCCATCGGGCTCCTCCGCCATCGCCGACTCCGCCGATGTGTCCGCGGGGACGACAGTTACGCGGCAATCGTTCTCGTCGAACAGCCTTAGAATATTGCGTTTGATTCCGTAATCATAGGCGACGATGTGGTGGCGGGCTTGAGGATCTCCCCACGTGTAGGCCTTTCGCGTCGAGACTCGCGAGGCGAGGTCCAACCCCTCCATCGACGGCCACGCGTCGAGCGCTGCCCTGCTCGCATCGTCGGGCTCCAGCCCCGCCCCAATGACACCGCGCATCACGCCCACCGATCTCAAGTGACGCGTGAGGCGACGGGTATCAACATCTTGAATGATAGGAATTTGAGCAGCGGCAAGCCAAGCTCCAAGTGCGCCGGTCGCGCGCCAGTTCGAGTAGGTCTCGGACAACTCCCGCACGACAACCCCGGCGATCTGCGGAGCGTTGGATTCCGGATCTTCCGTATTGATTCCGTAGTTGCCGATCTGCGGTGCCGTCATCACGACGATCTGCCCCCGATACGACGGATCGGTGAACACTTCCTGGTACCCGGTCATGTTGGTCGTGAACACAACCTCGGCCACAGCTGGGAGAAGCGCGCTGTTTCCGCCGGCGAGTCGCCCACGAAAAAGGGTTCCGTCCTCAAGGAGGAGGAACCCTGGCTCAATCACTCGAGTCTCGGCAGCCAACTTACCGCTTCGGGGTGGTAGCTGAAGGTTTCGGCTTCTGCGTTCCAGTTGCAGCAGTCCCCGTTTGCGCTCCGGTCGGAGCGGGGGTGGTTGGCGCTGCTTCGAGGGGAACCGCAGGAGCGGATGTCGGCGGCGGCGCTACGTTCTGCGGCTGTGCACCAAGTCCCTTTTCCAGAACGGAACGTGGTGCCGACGTGTGCGTCGACATGATCTGGAGAACGAAGCAGAGCCCGAGGAAAATGCCGCCGCCCCACCAGCTGATCTTGGTGAGGATATTTCCCGCCTGACGGATTCCGATGAGCGCGTCGGGGGAGGAGCTTGCGCCACCGAAGCTCGCGGCGAGACCGGTCCCCTTTCCGCTCTGTAGCAGAATGGCCAGCATCACGACGATGCAATCGATGACGAGCAGTGTCAGAAGAAACGTGTAAAGCATTGATAGAATTAAGGTTCAGTCCAGCCGTTCAATATCAGCGGCTGCGGGAATCGAGTCAAGTCTGCGCGATCGACAACCAAGAGGCCGCTTCGACGCTGGCGCCTCCAACTAGCAGCCCATCGATCTCTTGCGCGCCGAGGAGGCCGGCCGCGTTCGCGGCGTTGACGCTTCCGCCGTAAAGAATCGGAATCTCATTGCCTCTCGTGCCGACCATGTCGCGGAGCTCTGACCTGAGCACTGTGTGAATCGCGGATGCATCACCGGCCGAGGCGGTGAGTCCAGTTCCGATCGCCCACACCGGCTCGTAAGCGAGCAGGAAATCCGCCGAGATGAGATTCGGAACCTGCGAGAGCCCCTCACGGAGTTGGTGAATCACGACTTTCTCTGTGTCCCTCGCTTCGCGCTGCTGAATGGTTTCACCGACGCACAACATGAATGGGAGCCCAGCGCGGGACGCGGCGAGACATTTCTTGGCGCACTGTGCGTCGGTTTCGCCAAAGACGTGTCTGCGCTCAGAGTGTCCCACCAGCACGACGGCAGCACCAGCGTCCTTCGCCATCGCCGCCGAGATCTCGCCAGTGAAGGCTCCCTTCTCGGCCCAGTGGATATTCTGGATGCCGGCCATTACATCGTTACGTCGCGATGATGCCGCGGCGACCGCCGGGAGCGAGACAGCCGGCGGAAAGATGATGACGCTGCGATCGGTTCGCGGGGCATAACCGGCCAGAAACGCGTCCATGAAAGTCTTGGCCGCCGTCGGCCCGTTGTTCATCTTCCAGTTTGCAGCCAGCACTGGACGCTTCACTAGTCGGCCTCGTCGAGGACTTCCACGCCGGGGAGTCTCTTCCCCTCCAGGAACTCGAGAGATGCGCCACCACCGGTGGAGACGTGACTCATTTTCGCGTCCAGACCCGCCTCAGTCACCGCCGCCGCCGAATCTCCGCCGCCGACAATCGTCGTGGCACCATTGGCTGTCGCCTTCGCCATCGCTTCCGCGATGGCGCGGGTGCCGGCGTCGAACGGTGGTGTCTCGAACACGCCCATGGGTCCGTTCCAGATGATTGTCTTCGCGGATGCTATCGCGCGCGCGTACGACGCCATCGACTGCGGGCCGATGTCGAACATCGCCTGTTCCTTCGGAATCGCGTTGCGCGCGACGGCCTTCGCCTCCTTCGCGCGCTCGAGCGAAGGTGCGACCATCGCATCGTGCGGAAGGGTCAGGCGCATTCCACCGCGTCCGAGCAGATCTTTCGCCATCGTTACGCGATCCTCTTCCACGAGCGACTTGCCGGTCTCCAGGCCCATCGCTCGATAGAAAGTGCACGCCATCGCGCCTCCGATCAGAAGTCCATCGACCTTCGGAAGCAGCTGCTCGATGACGTCGATTTTCCCGGAGATCTTTGCGCCGCCGAGTATCGCGATGAATGGATGCTTGGGGTTGGCGAGAGCGCCACCGAGATACTCGAGCTCCTTTTCCATCAACAATCCAGACACTGCCGGCTTCAAGTGCTCCGCCACTCCAACCGTTGAAGCATGGGCTCTGTGCGCTGAGCCGAAGGCGTCATTCACGAAGAAATCACCGAGCTCCGCGAGTGCTCTCGAAAGGCGCTGGTCGTTCTTCTCCTCGCCGCCGAGGAAGCGCGTGTTCTCCAGGAGAAGGATCTCTCCGGATTTCAGGCGCAAGCAGGCTTGCACCGCCTCGTCCGAATCGGTCGACTCCACGAAGATCACCGGGCGACCACAAAGCTCCTCGAGACGCTTGGCAACCGGCTGCAACGAATACTGTGGGTCGGGTTTCCCCTTCGGTCGCCCCAGGTGCGAAAGAATTACGGGACGCGCGCCGCGTTCGAGCAAGAGCTGGATGGTCGGCAGCGAGGCTCGGATGCGCGTGTCGTCGGTGATGTTGCCATCATCATCGAGCGGGACGTTGAAGTCCACGCGCACGAGGGCGCGCTTGTCCCTTACCTGCGCGTCGCTCAGGTCGCGTACGGATTTCTTTTTCATTGTCCGGGTTCGATCTAGAGTCGGGACCCCATGAAACGAAGCATGTCAACGCAGCGCGAGGCGTAGCCCCACTCGTTGTCGTACCAGCCATGCACCGTGATGAAAGTTCCGTCGATGACGTTGGTCGTCTTCGCGTCGAGAATGCATGAAGCAGGGTCGCCGATGTAGTCGCTCGACACGAGCTCCTCCTCCGTGTAGCGAAGAAAACCAACCAACGGCCCTTCGGCCGCAGCCTTCTTGAATGCCGCATTCACGGCTTCCTTTGTGGCGGCCTTCTCGACCTCGACGTTGAGGATCGTGAACGACACGTCTGGCGTCGGAACGCGGATGGAGCTGCCGTCGATTTTCCCTTTCACTTCGGGGATGACGAGCGACGTGGCCTTCGCCGCGCCGGTAGTGGTCGGGATCATGGACAGCGCCGCCGCACGCGCGCGCCGCAAATCCTTGTGCGGAAGATCGAGGACTTGCTGGTCGTTGGTGTAGCTGTGGATGGTGGTCATCGATCCATGCTTGAAGCCGAAGTTGTCGCGAATGACCTTTACCATCGGCACCAGGCAGTTCGTCGTGCACGACGCGTTGGAGACGATCGTATGCTTCGCTGAATCGTATTTGTCGCTGTTGACGCCCATGACGATCGTGATGTCCTCGCCCTTCGCTGGCGCCGAGATCAGCACTTTCTTCGCACCCTGGGTGATGTGCTTGCGAGCGGCATCGGCTTCAGTGAAGCGACCCGTCGATTCCAGAACGATGTCGACACCGAGCTCCTTCCATGGAAGTGCGCCGGGGTCCTTTTGTGAAAGGATCTTGATCTCGTCGCCGTCGATGATCACCGAGTCCTTCCCTGCCTCGACATCTCCCTGATAGGTGCCGTGCACCGAGTCGTACTTGAAGAGATGAGCCAGCGTTTTCGTGTCCGTGAGATCATTCACCGCCACGAAGTCGAGATCCGCGACGCCCTGAATCTTCGCAGCCCGTACCACTTGACGGCCAATGCGTCCAAAGCCGTTGATTCCAATCCTTGTTGCCATTCCGTTAGCTCCGTTCGGTTAAAGCCGATCCCCACTCGCGTGAGCTCGGCCGAATGTCACGTAACTGATTATCCGGGCGCCCGACTCGTAGAGCACCTTCGCGCAAGTATTGAGTGTCGCGGCTGTCGTAACCACGTCGTCGACCAGAACGATGTGGGCGCCACGCATTTCTTTGACCTGCTGCTCGCCGGTGCGGAACGAGCCCGCAACGTTGTCCAGCCTTTCCTCGGGTGTCAACCTTGTCTGCGACGTCGTCTCGCGCGACCGCGCCACGACGTCTTCCCATACGGGAATGCGCCACCGCCTGCCAATTCCGCGAGCGATGAGCGCACTCTGATTATAGCCACGCTGGCGTTTTCTCGCTGACGCCAGCGGAATTGGCACGAGGGCGGCTCGTTCGTCGACCACATCCTGGGGCCATGACAGGCGACTCATCCGGCGAGCAACCTCGTCTGCCACCGCGGACCATCCCTGGTACTTGAGCGCGTGGACGATGCTCGACGCCGGCTCGACGGGCATCCAGCAGACAGATCTCACCGCACGAACAAATGGTGGGAGCAATTCGCACCACCTGCAGCTGCCCGTCGAAATTGGATGACCACACCGCTGGCATTGTGGCGAAGGAAGAAGCGGCAGGCGGGACCAGCACAAGCTGCAGACGATTCCTGTCTCGAGGCGTGTGAGCAGCCGGTCACACGAGACGCAGCCGCGGGGGAGAAGCAGGTCGAGGGCGCCCCCGAGATACTCACGGATGACACTCTTTCGCCCACGAGCGGCTATTCCGGAGGCGGCGGCTTCGCCTCCCGATTGGGCTCGATCTACAGGAGCGACTGACGCATCACTTCCCGATCCGGCTCGATCCCGAACCACCTCTGAAACGAAAGCGCGCCCTGTTCCAGCAGCATCGGCAGACCGTCGGCAGCCGGGTTGCCCCTCTTTCGCGCGGCTTTCACCCAAGGGGTGCCTCCTCCGCGCCGGTAAACGAGATCCATCACCGCGGCGGTCTTTGGAATCAATGCGACGTCCAGCGGCTGTTCGGCCTCACGCTGGCCGACAGGCGTCGCGTTGACTACCAATGTCGCGCCGACGAGCGCCGCCTCGATGCTCTTTTCCGCCCGCGCGACATCGCGAAAGCGTTTGGCCAGCTTTGACGCGTGATCGAAGTTCCGCGCGACAATTTCTACGTGCGCGTCCGTCCACTGCTCGACCGCGGCGATGACCGCGGCGGCAGCCCCCCCGCTTCCCAGCACGACGATCCGCGCGCCCTTAGTCTCGCCTCCCAGGAGTGCCCGGGCGGCGGCGTCGAAGCCGCCGACATCCGTGTTGTCGCCGTGGAGTCGACCTGACTCGAACCAGAACGTGTTCACTGCTCCGACGCGCTCAGCCATCTCGGTGAGCTCGTCACAGCTGGCATGCACCGCGACCTTGTGCGGTATAGTCACGTTGCCCGCGACTTCGAGGTCCTTGAGCTTCTTGAGGAGAGCGCGGAGATCGCGCGGCATGACGTCCACCGCCTCGTAAAGAACAGAAATCCCCGCCGCGCGCAGCGCCGCATTCTGAAAGATCGGCGAAAGCGAATGCGCCACCGGATGTCCGAGCAGTACGAGACGCCCAGGACTGGTCTTCACTTGAGTCGGACGTTCAGGTGGCAAGTCGATCGAACAGCTTTTCGAGCTCAGCCTCGAGCACGTCCGCAGTGTGCCGGTAGGCTTCGAGATCGCCGCCGTAAGGATCCGTGATTCCCTGATTCGTCGTCCCCGAGGCGTATTCGTCGATCACATGAACCTTGCCGCGACCGCCGAGCTGCTTCACCTGCTCGAGGTGTCCGGGAGTCATCACGAAAATGAGGTCGGCCTCGGAGACGATTGCCGCGGTGAGCTTCCTCGCGCGATGTCCGGTCAGGTCGATCTCCCGCTCCATGCCGACGAGTAGCGCTTCGTCGGTGGCTGGGACGTTGTCCCACGCATTGGTGCCAGCACTGGAGATGTTGAGATTCTCGATCCCGCGACGCTTCGCGATCTTGCGCGCGAGCGCCTCGGCCATCGGGCTCCGGCAGGTGTTGCCGCTACAAATGAAGAGCAGATTCATTTTTTACGCATCACCGACGAGGTCGGGAACGCTTTCCCTCAACGTCGCAGCCGGGATGGCGCCCGGACGAATGACTCTGGGCAGCCTGCCAGTGCAATCGACAACCGTCGAGGGCTGTGACTCGCGAAGACGGCCGCCATCGAGAACTCGCAACGTGCCACGCGCAATTGCGTCGTTCCATTGCGTGACGATCTGATCCGCTGAGGTCGCCGGCGGTACGCCTGGTCGGTTTGCACTGGTGGAAGTTATCGGGTGTCCATGCGCGAGAATCAGGCGGGCGAGCGAACGATGCGGTGTCCACCGCACTGCGACGCCGCCCTCCGGGCCGCGCACTCTGTCCGGCACTCTCTTCTCGCCGCCAGGAAGCACCAGCGTCAAGGGCCCCGGCCAGAACCGCGCCGCGAACGTGGACGCGTAACCGGTGAGATGGAGGCCGAGCCGCGTTATCATCTCACTCGCAGCGACGAGTAGCAGAAATGGTTTTCCCTGCGGGCGGCCCTTGAGGTTCACGAGCTGCTGCACCGAACGCTCATCGATCGCTCCGCCGAATCCATAGACGGTCTCTGTTGGGTATGCCAACACCTTGCCGGCGGCGAGGTGGGCGAGAGTTCCATTGATCGCTGCCTCGACCTCCTCCGAGGACCAAAAGGGCACGACCATCGGTTGTGACTTCATTCGCGGAAGATACTTAGCGCCTCCGCGAGTGCGAAATCGTTTTCTTCGGTGATTTTCAGCGCTCGCTCGCTCCCGCGAACGACCACGACCGGAAGGCCAATCTGCTCGCACAGCGCGGCGTCGTCGGTAGCGACACGGTCGGCCTCACGCGCCTCGCGGTGGGCACGCTCGAGAACATCGCGCGGAAATGCCTGCGGAGTCTGTGCTCTCCACAAACCGAAACGGTCGACCGTCACCACTACCTTGCCGCTCGAATCCACGCGCTTGAGCGTGTCCGAGATCGGAAGCGCGGCGATTGCGCCATTTCCTTTCCGCGCCTCCTCGATCACGCGCGCGATCGTTTCCAGTGACACCAGCGGGCGGGCGGCGTCGTGGACGACCACAATTTTGCACTCCACCGGAAGATCCTCGAGGCCATTGGCGACCGATTCGCTCCGATGACGTCCCCCGACAGACAGAAGAAGGCGCTCGGCGTCACTTTGGAAGATCCATGGCGGTGGGTCTCCGACGTACTCACGCGGCAGGACGCAGACAACCATGGCGACGTCCGGACGAGACTGGAATGTCTGAATGCTGTGGAGCAGCATGGGCTTGCCCGCAACCCACCGGAATTGCTTCAGCTCGGACGATCCGGTACGCGATCCACTTCCGGCCGCGACGATGATTACACCGACGTCGCGCGTCATTGAGCGGGAGGCGGAAGGCGGGAAGCGGGAGGCGAAGCGGGAGGGGAGAGGCGGGAGGAGGGAGGCGGTAACAGCAGCGTCGCTTGCGGTTTCCGCGATTGCGCGTCGCCGTTCCCGCCTCCCCCCTCTCGCCTCCCGCCTCCCGCTCTATCCATGAAACAGCTGCCTGAACAGATCATTGACAGTTCGGACCCCAACGATCTCCAGCCCGCGCGGTCCCCGCTTCGGAATTCCCCGCTCCGCCATGTACGCGGTCGTCATCCCCATCTTCGCCGCCTCGCCCAGCCGACGCTCCGCTTGAGAAACAGGCCTGATCTCGCCACCGAGGCCGACTTCGCCGAGAAAGATCGCGGAGCTTGCGACGGGCCGATCATACACGCTCGATGCGAGAGCGCTCGCCACCGCGAGATCTCCAGCAGGCTCCTGCATCCGCACTCCTCCGACGACATTCAGAAAGACGTCGAGCTGCGAGAAAGATAGGCCGGCGCGCTTATCGAGCACAGCCAGAAGAAGCGCCAGACGACGTCCGTCGAAGCCAGTGCTGACGCGCTGCGGAGTTCCGTAACCGGCCTTCGCCGCGAGTCCCTGAATCTCGATGAGGACGGGACGCGAGCCCTCGAGCAAAGCGGTGACCGCGCTACCGGAAGAATTGTTGAGACGGTCGCCCAGGAAGAGCTCGGAAGGATTCTCGACGGCTATGAGCCCTTCTTCCGTCATTCTGAAGACGCCAATCTCGTCGACGCTGCCGAATCTGTTCTTGGTCGCGCGAAGGATGCGGTGCTCCAGCATTCCCTCGCCCTCGAAATAGAGAACGGTGTCGACGATGTGCTCGAGCGTTTTGGGGCCCGCGATTCCGCCGCCCTTCGTTACGTGTCCAACGGCGAACACAGTCGTCTCGGTTTCCTTGGCGAAGCGCATCAGCCTCGCGGCGCATTCCCTCACCTGCCCGACATTGCCGGGCGCGCCCTCGAGATCGCTCGTGAAGACAGTCTGAATGGAGTCGACTACGATCGCATCCAGCTGCTGGGAGCCGGCGGTGGCGATGATCGTCTCCAGCAAGGTCTCATTGAGCAACGAGACGTCCTCCGCGGATCCGTGCAGACGCTCAGCGCGCAGCTTTACCTGGAGCGCGGATTCCTCGCCAGAAACGTACAGCGTCGAGTAACCGAGCTCCTGAAGCCGGCCCGCGACCTGAAGGAGCAGCGTCGACTTTCCAATGCCCGGTTCGCCGCCGACGAGAACCATCGAGCCCGGAACGATTCCGCCGCCGAGCACGAAATCGAATTCGTTAATACCGGTCTTGAGACGGCGGCCAGCCGAGCTCTTGATGTCGCGGAGCCGAGGGGTCGGTGCAACGCTGCCGCCCTCGCCCATGGATTTCTGGCCGCCCGCCCGACGGCTCGAGGCCGTAGCGGCCGATGTCTTCGTCGCCATCTCTTCGACCAACGAATTCCATTCACCGCAGATATCGCAGCGGCCGGCCCACTTGGGATGGTCGGCCCCACAGCTCGTGCAGCGATATACGGTTTTTGCTTTCGGACTCACTGCGGGGTCAGGCGGGGCGAGAGATTCTCGAAGCGGGTGTAGGTCTTGTTGAAGTAGAGGTTCACGAACCCGGTTGGACCGTTGCGCTGCTTGCCGACGATTATCTCGGCGCGCCCTTCGAGGGAGTTGCCGTCCTTGTCCGTGGGCCCGTCGTACATCTCCTGGCGGAAGATGAACATGACGAGATCGGCGTCCTGCTCGATCGCGCCCGACTCTCTGAGATCCGAGAGTTGAGGTCGCTTGTTCTCGGCGGTACGCTGCTCGGGAGCCCGCGACAGCTGCGAAAGGGCGACGACTGGAATTCTCAGCTCTCGTGCGAGAGCCTTGAGTGAGCGCGAGATGTAGCTGATCTCCTGCTGCCGGCTCTCGGTGTTTGTCGGACCCTGCATCAGCTGGAGATAGTCGACCACCACCATCCCTATGTTGTGCTCCATCTTGAGGCGCCGAGCCTTGGAGCGCATCTCGAGCAGCGTCATCGCGGGCGTGTCGTCGATCCAGATCGGCGCGTGGCTCAGAATTCCGGCTGCGCGTCCGAGGCGCACGAACTCCTCGTCGTGCAGCTTCCCCTTGCGCAGTCTCTGTGCATCCACGCGTCCCTCTGATGTAAGGAGACGTTGGACCAGCTGCTCCTTGCTCATTTCGAGAGAGAAGAACGCCACCGGTACGTTGTTGTCGAGCGCTGCGTTCTGCGCGATGTTGAGAACGAACGCGGTCTTTCCCATTGATGGTCTCGCCGCGACGATGATTAGATCGGACGGTTGGAAACCTGCGGTGAGCTCGTCCAGATCCTTGAATCCGCTTGCCACTCCCGTAATCGATCCGCCGCCGCGCTGGATCTCCTCGATCCGTTCCATCGTCGGCCAAAGGAGCTCTTTGATGCGCATGAAGCCTTCGGAGCCGCGACTCTGGTTGACCTCGAAGATCTTGTGCTCGGCCTCGTCGAGCAGTTCGGTGGCGGGCGACCCCGACTCGAATGCTTCTGATACGATGGCGGTGGAGACTTCGATCAGCCGGCGACGGAGAGCCTTCTCACGAACGATCTTGGCGTGATACTCGATGTTCGCCGCGGTGGGAACCGCGTCGACGAGAAATCCTATATAGTCCTTCCCGCCGCTGGACTCGAGCGAGCCTGACCTGCCGAGCTCCTCCGAGAGCGTGAGCGGATCTACTACATCGCCGCGTTCGGAGAGAGAGACCATCGCGCGGAAAATCCGGCGGTGTCCCTCGCGATAGAACATGGTGTCGTCGAGGAATTCCGTCGCGCGCAAAATGGCGTCGGGATCCATGAGCATCGCCGACAGCACCGCCTGCTCCGCATCTTCGGAGTAAGGCGGCCGGCGATCCTTGTATGGGTCACGAACGGGGGCTGCTATCGAGTATTCTACGGGCGAGCTTGACATCTTCCCAAGTGGGGCGCTTCCAGGCCGGATTGCGCAACAGCGCTGCCGGATGATAGGTGACGATGAGCGGTATACCGTGGTACTGATGTACCAGCCCACGGAGCTGACCGATCGGCGTTTTTGAGTTTAGGAGAGTTTGGGCTGCGAAGGTCCCGAACGCAACTATCACTTTTGGCTTGATCAGCTCCAGCTGCCTGATCAGGTACGGACTACAGGCTTCGACTTCTTCGGGAAGCGGATTTCTGTTTCCCGGAGGTCTGTGCTTGAGCACATTGCAGATGAATACCTGCTCGCGCGTCAGATCAATTGCGGCGAGAATCTTTGTGAGTAGCTGACCAGCTTGGCCGATGAAAGGCCGCCCCGTTTCATCTTCCTTTGCACCGGGGGCTTCTCCGACGCAAACGAGATCTGCGTTCGGATCGCCCTCTCCGGGCACCGGATTGGTCGCTGTCTTGTAAAGAGAGCAGCGCGTGCACTTCTTGACCGTCTTCACGATAGCGTCGAGGGAGTCGAGTTTCTCGATCGAGCCCGGCATGAGCTCGGCTTCGATGGGTTCGATCACTATTCCCTTCGGCGCAACGACGCTTTTCTTCCTGGTCGCCATCTCGTCAGGTGTGTCAGCGGTAGTGGTTTGATCGATGCTTTGAGCGGTGCCGCTCGTTTCGGCGAAGTCTTCGGTCGCTCTCACTGGAACTGGCTTCGGACCCGGCATGGGACGTTCAAGCATCACGCCAGCATCCTGAAGCGCGGTTCGCCAGTCGTCGGGTTGGTCACCGACAAGCTCACGCACACTGCGTCGGCCTTCACTCACCGGGATGCTCCGCCCGGTTGCTCCCAGCAAGCGCATCACATCATCGACGTTCAACCCGTCGAGAACGAGCTCTGATTCACCTAACTCGCGACGCTGCTCGAGATAGCGGCGCAGCAAACCTCTAGCGTCCATTCAGCTCGCGCTCCACGCGGTCGAGAAGAACTTCGGCGAGGTCGGTCTTGGACATGAGCTCGAGCTCTTCCGCTTTTCCATCGCGCGCAATGACGGTCACACGATTCGTGTCGACGCCGAAGCCCGCACCCGGTTCCGTTGCGTCGTTCAATACGACGAAGTCGAGCTCCTTCGATTTGAGCTTGGCCTTGGCGTTCTGAAGTCCGTCTGTCGTCTCGAGCGCAAATCCCACGATGACACTCTTCTTTTTGCGTCTGGCAATCGTCGATTTGAGGATGTCTTCGGTCGGCTCGAGAACGATCCTTGGCGCGGTGCGTCCCTTCTTGATTTTCTGAGGCGCTTCCGAGGACGGCCGGAAGTCAGCCGGGGCCGCGGCCATGATGAGCACGTCGGCAGCAAGAAGCTGCTCCGCGACTGCCTCTGACATCTCGCGCACGGTGTCGGTCTTCACGGTCAATATCTCGGGCGGAAGCGGGACATCCACGTGTCCGACGATCAGGGTGACTTCGCCGCCGCGCCGCCAGGCCGCGCGAGCGAGCGCAACTCCCATCTTCCCGCTGCTGTGATTGGAGAGGAAACGGACCGGGTCGATGGGTTCGCGCGTTGCGCCGGCGGTGACGATGATCTTTTTCCCCTTGAGCGACGAAGCCGCCTCGAGCAGACGCCCGACGTGACTCATGATTTCTTCGGGTTCGGGCATGCGACCCGGCCCGCTTCCCTCTCCAACCGCGAGCGGCCCCGTTGCTGGCTCGAGAACATCGTATCCCAATGACCGGGCGTGCGCGACGTTTCGCTTAGTTTGCGCGTGCGACCACATCCGATCGTTCATGGCTGGCACCAGGAGTACCCTGGACTGCGCCGCAAGCAGACATGCCGTGAGCAAGTCGTCCGCGAGGCCGTGCGCCGCTCGTCCGACGAAATCAGCAGTCGCGGGCGCCACAACGATCACGTTCGCTTCACGGGCGAGCCGGATGTGATCGAGTGCGTGTCCGGGTCCGAAAATCTCAGTGTGGACTGGACGCCCTGTAACTGCCTCGAATGTTATCGGCCCGACGAACTCGCGGGCGCCGCGGGTCATTACGACGTCGACTTCAGCACCGGCCTGTGTAAGCAAACGCGCCAGCCACACTGACTTGTAGCTGGCGATGCCCCCGGTGACACCGAGGAGGACGCGGCTGCCCGGAAATGGACGCGCGGTACTTACTCCGTGCGGCGACGCGGAACTACGCGATACTCGACCTCGCCGTCCGTGAGCTCCTCGAGCGCGCGCGTGGTCAGCTTCTTCTCGCCTGGCGCCGAGCGATCGCGCGGAAATTCATTGAGGACGCGCGCGTACTTTGCCGCGACCAGAACTCCCAGGTACTTGTTGGTCGCGTGCTTCGCGACTTCGTTCGGAATGAATACCTGCATTTACTTCCTCGGTGAATATTGAACGATCGCGCGCTGAATCCCATCCATCAGCTCTTCGAGTCGCGCGTCGAGGGTTCCGTTGCGGGACCGCTTCGACCCTTCTGCTTCAATAACGCTCGAGACCGCCGCTACCGCGGAATCGATGTCGTCATTTACGATGACGTACTGATACAAATCTACCGCCTTTAGCTCGTCTTTGGCACTCTTGAATCGCCGAATCAGGGATTTGCGGTCTTCGGTCCCCCGGGCTTTGAGGCGCTCCACCAGCACCTCGGCCGATGGCGGAAGAATGAAGATGAGGACCGAGTCAGGAAAGGCGCGCGAGAACTGCTTGGCGCCTTTGACGTCGATGTCCATGATGACGTTCTTGCCGGACGCCAGCACCCGCTTGACCTCCGCCCGCAACGTTCCATAGAGGTGTCCATGAACCTCGGCCGATTCGGCGAATTTCCGAGCCGCCTTGCCACGCTTGAAATCCTTGAGCGAGAGGAAATGGTAATCCTTGCCGTCAATTTCGCCCGGGCGCGGAGGACGCGTAGTGCATGAGACCGAATAGCCAACATCGGTCCTCATCGCCAACAGCTTGTGCGCGATGGTCGTCTTTCCGCCCCCGGAAGGAGAAGAAAGGATGATCGGAAATGGCATTACTCGAGGTTCTCGACCTGCTCGCGAATTCGCTCGAGCTCTTCCTTGATCGCGATCACGTCCTCCTGGATCTGCGCATCGCTGGCTTTGCTACCGATCGTATTCGCCTCACGGACCATTTCCTGAAGGATGAATCCGAGACGCTTCCCAACCGGATCCGAGCTCGTCGACCGCGCGGTTTCACGGAACGCCGCCAGATGTGAACGGAATCGATCCAGCTCTTCGGCCACGTCCAGCTTGTCTGCCAGGATCGCGATTTCCTGCGCAATTCGTTGGGGATCCGCGCCAGCGGCTCCAATCAAGTCAGAAACCGTACGGGTGACGCGCTCATGATGCTCCTTGAGCCGGATTGGTGCGCGCTTCTCAACTCTGGCAAGCCTTGTTTCCACCGCGGCCACCCGCTCCACCAGGAACGCGGCGAGTTGAGCGCCCTCGGCTCGCCGCATGGACGTGAGGTTGTCCACGGCCTTGTTGACGATTGCGACCAGAGCTTCGCCAACACTGGCGTCCATCTCTGTCTCGCCCGGCGATGCGACGACATCGGGAAGTCGCAACAGCGTCGCCAGATCGACCTCGCCACCGAGCGAATGCTTTTTCTGGAGCTCTCTCAACTCCAGCGCATATTCGGCGAGCCGAGTCCCGTTTATGACTGGTCCCGTCCCGACGGCGCGGTCGACCCGCGCGGTCAGGGTCACGTGGCCACGCGCGATCTTCTGGCGCAGAACCTCGCGGATCTCGTTCTCCCACCGCGAGAGTGCGGAGGGCAGTTTGAGATTCGGACTGAAGAACCGATGATTGACCGTCCTGATCTCGACGCTCGCGCGCGCGTCGCCAAGGTTGCCGTCCGCCGCGCCGAATCCCGTCATGCTGGATATCATGTGAGCTGGGCTATCCTATGGTGCGACAATGAGTTTGTCAATTCCAGAAATCCCATCTGACACCGTAGATCGCGAGCACTCTGGGCATCTCGAATCCCGGTACGACCTGGTATAGATAGCCAAGGATGTTGCGCTGTTGATAGCTGATGACCGCGCGCATGATCCTGATCTCCAGGAGTGCAGAGACCGTTTTCGCAACTGGGGTCTGGATGTCGCCCGCATCCAGCGGAAAGGTCGTATGCCCTCGATACTCGTAGACACCGGCAACACGAATCTCGAAGTCCTTCCGCGGAAATCGCCCGGCGAAATTGTTCGAGTAATTGAGCTCGGACCTGCTCTGATATTGCGGTTGGTATCGGCCGGCCGAATCCCACCGAACGAGCCATGCGTCGATGCCGAATCCGCCGGGCAACGGCCCGCGGATTGAGGCGGTCTTACCCATGACCCTGCCTGTCATTGTCGGCAGGTACAGAGTGTCGTAAACGATCGGGGCCAAACCGGCGGTTCTGTCCGTCCTGATCACCCCACCCGAAAACCAAGGGCCGAAAAGCCTGAGCCCCGCTTCCGCACGTTCCGAGGTGATGCTCGATTGCGTCGACACCCCCGATGTTCTGGGAGTCGAACGTGAGATCGATCCGGAGAGCGCGATAAATGGCAGCGGTTGCGCGCGAATTCCGCCGTCAGCGTTGGTTACCCCTCGAAACCCATCGTGCTCGACAAAACCGTTGACGACGCCAATCGGTGTCACGAGATCGAGCCGTCCGCTGATCCCGTTGTAGGTGGCACCATTGAGCGCGCGCAGCCTATCTTCGACCTCCACTCGTGCGGCGCCGAGGGTGTAGCCGGCGCTCGCATTGTACTGAGTCTCCGAGAAGCGCCGCTCGAGCGTATCGGCCAGCACGGTCGCTGACACATTTCGATCAGGACTCGTCGTTCCCTTGAACCCGATCGATGCCGCCGAAATCTGCGCCCATGGCCCGCTCTCGACTCCACCCACGGCAGCCCGGATGTATGCGTCCGTGTTCGTCGCGTCGAGTGCCAACACCGGCGGAGGACCACCGGCGATCGGTCGCTCGATGTCTCTGGTTGCGTGATGGCGAAGGACGAAGGCATCCAGGCTCCACCCCTTCCTTGCCACTCCGACACGGGTGAGGAGCGAAAGCGCATCGCCACTGCCGGCGAACCGCGGGCTCTGCACTCCGAACTGCTGACCACCGAACTGAAGGATCCCGCCGTTGTCGAATCGCTTGCCGTAAAATCCACGATAGAGGTTCGTATCCTCGTTTCCGGTCGCTATGTCGACGCGTGTGTACGGATCGGTATTGTCCGCGCGCCAGGTGCGCATGTAGATCCGAACCTCGCTCGCGCTTCGCTCGATGCTCAGGTGCTCGAGCGTCCAGAGCTGCACCGTCGACAGGTCGAGTACGCCTCCTGTTCGGTTGTCGAGATTGTCGATCTCGATTCCGTCGTAGAACACGCGCACGCGCTGGAAATCGCCGTTATACGTGGCCGTCTGTGGCGTGGACAGCCAACCCGATCTGAACGTCGTCACTCCGGGAATGCGATCCAGTAGATCGATGACGGTGAGAGATCCCGTCGCGAATAATTGCGCGCGATTCCATTCGTACTGCGGTCCGATTTCGTAAAGAGCGGGATCCGCGAAGCGGCCTGGCAAAGCCTTGATCGTGTCACGCTTGACCGTGTCAGGCTTGACCTTTACGGTGTCGTGACCAGAGTCGGTTTTCGTCCTGTCGGGAATCGGGACCGCGCTCGGCGGCAGCGCGGGAGGCGTTGGCACCTGTGCCGATGCGGGAAATGCGGCCGCGTACAAAAGCGCCCCGGCCACGAGGCCGAGGCGGGCTGAGATGTGTACGCGCCCGACACCTGTTCTCAGGGAACTCTCCCGCGAATGAACTCGATGAACATACCCGTCGGGACTCCCGTCGGTCCTTTGGGAATCGTAACCAGATCGGTCTCCGAATACGCAGTGCCGGCGATGTCGAGGTGGGCCCACGGATATCCTTCCGCGAACTCCCTCAGAAACATCGCGGCGGTGACGGCACCGGCTGGGCGTCCGCCCGAGTTCTTGATGTCCGCGACGTCGGACTTGATCAATTCCTTGTAGTCATCCCACAGCGGCAGCGGCCACGCTGGCTCGCCGGCTCGCTTTCCCGCGGCGAGAATCTCCGCGATGAGCGCGTCGTCGGACGAGAACACGCCGCTCGCGGTATGACCGAGAGCTATTACGCAAGCACCCGTTAGCGTAGCGGCATCGATCACGACATCCGGGTCGAATCGTTTTGCGTAAGAGAGACAATCGGCGAGAACAAGGCGTCCCTCCGCGTCGGTGTTGATGATCTCGATCGATTTCCCGTTCTGCGCCTTCACCACATCGCCGGGGTTCATAGCGCTTCCGGACGGCATGTTGGTAGTGGCGCCCACGATTCCGACGACGTTGACGGTCGGCTTCATCTGTCCCAGCGCCTCGAAGGTGCCGAGCACTCCCGCACCGCCGCACATGTCGAACTTCATGAACTCCATTCCCTGCGCCGGCTTGATCGAAATCCCGCCGCTGTCGAAGCAGAGTCCTTTCCCGACGAGCACGACCGGTTTCGCATTCGGCTTCCCGCCCTTGTACTCCAGTGCGATCAGCTTGGGATCCTGCGGAGTTCCCTGAGCGACGGCGAGGAACGAGCCCATCTTCTCCGCTTCCATTTCACGCCGGCCGAGGACGGTGATCCCCATGTCGTAGCGTTTGGCGATGTCAGCGGCGGTCTGGGCGAGATACTCGGGTGTACAGAGATTCCCGGGCATCATCGCGAGTCGTCGCGCGAGACTCTGCCCCGATCCGATTGCCTGACCGTTCGAGAGTCCCCGACGGCTGTCGTCGGTGTTGCTGGTGAGGATCGTCGCCCGCTCGAGAGGTTTTTTGCGCTCTGGTTCGGGAGCCGGCGTTTTTAGCTCGGTGTATTCCCAGGCGCCTGTGATCAGGCCGAGAGTGATCGATTCCGTTTCTTCAGGCGTGATCTGGTTGGAGTACCAAACCATCTCCCCGACCCCGAGGCGATTCGCGTTGCGCGCGGCAAGAGTCGCAGCGCGTCTGAGAGCGGCTCGGCGATCGGCGACAGTGCCGAGCCCGATGAGGAGGATTCGTCTCGGACCCTTGGCCAGGCCGGTGAGATGAAGCATCTCGTCGCGAGCGCCGCGGAAGTCCTTCATCTCGATCGATCGAGTCAGCGCGCCCTGTGTGGCGGCGTCAAGTCCCGCGATTCCGGCGAGCGTCGGATTCTCGGGTAGCGCGACGACGAGAAGAGCGGTTCCGACCTCGGCCGGATTGGCGGAGTTGATAGAGACGGCGAGCACGATCTAGTTCTTCATTCCAGCGATCACCTGGTCACCAAATGCGGATGTCGAGACTTCGGTCGCTCCCGGCATTTGGCGCGCGAGGTCATAAGTGACGCGCTTGGACCTGATCGCGCTTTCCACGCCTTTGATCACCAGCGCCTCCGCTTCGTGCCAACCCAAGTACTCGAACATCATCGCGCCTGATAGTATGACACTTCCCGGATTGATCTTGTCGAGATTCGCGTATTTCGGGGCTGTGCCGTGGGTCGCTTCGAATACGGCGACGCCGTCGCCAACGTTGCCGCCCGGCGCGATTCCAAGCCCACCGACCTGAGCGGCCGCGGCGTCCGACAGGTAGTCTCCATTGAGGTTGGGCGTCGCGATCACCGAGTACTCCGAGGGACGCAGCAACAGTTGCTGAAACATCGAGTCCGCGATGCGATCACGCATGACGACCGCATCCGCTCGAGCGGTAGGTCCGGCCTTCGTGAGCTCCGCCTCGGTCGTCGTGTCCTCCGGGAATTTCTCTCGGGCGACTTCGTATCCCCAATCCCGGAACGCGCCCTCGGTGAACTTCATGATGTTGCCCTTGTGCACGAGCGTGACGGA
>Ga0068855_100001979_pt1 | contig 25466 bp, 24 predicted proteins | sample KBSCornC52_FD_66592 | JGI IMG/M metagenome (GOLD analysis project Ga0068855, IMG submission 66592) | Corn rhizosphere microbial communities from Kellogg Biological Station, Michigan, USA - KBS Corn C5-2 | ecosystem: Host-associated > Plants > Roots > Rhizosphere > Soil ... | reverse complement strand
CCGAATCTTGCGGTAGCCGATCCCCAAAGGAGGGTCCGCACAACTTCCGTGCAACATTGCACCGTACTGAAGCGCTATTTTGGGGCACCAGCGCAGCGATCGTGACGTAGCGGACCGTAAGCTCTTGAGCCCACAGGCTAAGCACCATTGGCACGGATCTCGCTTAGGCTCACTATCCTGATGAGACGCTCAACGCGCAGGGGGTAGCGTGCGTGGTCGGCCGTACGATGAGATGTTCGATGCCGAGGGGCAGCCGCGGCCGCATTGCCGTCACTATTGCGGCTGGCTCCAGGAGCAGCCTGCGGAGCGTCTCGTGCAAAAGCGGGCCGAAGCGGACGCCCTGTTCCATCGCCTGGGCATCACATTCGCCGTCTACGGTGAGAACGCAGGCACCGAACGGCTGATCCCGTTCGACGTTGTCCCGCGCATCCTACCCGCGCACGAATGGGCAACGCTGGAAGCGGGCATCAAGCAGCGGGTTCGCGCGCTGAATCTATTCGTCGCGGATATCTATCACGGCCAGGAGATACTCAAGGCCGGCGTCCTTCCCGCCGAGCAGATCCTTGGCAACGCGCAATACCGGCCCGAGATGCAAGGCGTTGACGTCCCCAACGGGATCTACGCCCACATCAGCGGAATCGATGTGGTACGCGATGACCAAGGCCGGTTTTGCGTGCTGGAGGACAATTTGCGGGTGCCCTCGGGCGTTTCCTACATGCTCGAGGACCGCAAGATGATGATGCGGCTCTTTCCCGAGTTGTTCGCCAGACACCCTGTCGAGCCGGTGGAGCACTATCCGGATGTGCTGCTCGAGAACCTCAAGAGCGTTGCTCCCGAGGCCGTTACGGATCCCACAGTTGTCCTCCTGACTCCCGGCGCCTACAACAGCGCGTACTTCGAACACGCGTTTCTCGCGCAACAGATGGGAATCGAGCTCGTAGAGGGCCAGGATCTCTTCGTCCGCGACGACATCCTCTACATGCGTACGACGCGCGGCCCGAGGCGGGTCGACGTGGTCTATCGACGTTTGGACGACGACTTTCTCGACCCACTGGTCTTCCGCTCCGATTCCACGCTGGGTGTACCGGGGTTGCTCGGGGCGTACAAAGCCGGCCACGTAACCATCGCCAACGCGATCGGCACCGGCGTCGCCGACGATAAGTCGATCTATCCCTACGTGCCGGAGATGATCCGCTTCTACCTTGGGCAGGAGCCGTTGTTGGCGAACGTTCGCACCTGGATCCTGCGCCGGCCGGAAGATCGAGCCTACGTGCTCGACCATCTTGCCGATCTCGTGGTGAAGGAAGTTCACGGCGCCGGCGGCTATGGCATGCTCATTGGACCGGCTTCCACGCGCGCGCAGATCGAGGATTTCCGGGCGCGCATCGAGGCTCATCCCGAGCGTTACATCGCGCAACCGACGTTGGCACTATCCACGTCGCCGACCTTCGTGGAGGCCGGACTCGCGCCTCGCCACATCGATCTGCGGCCCTTCGTGCTATCCGGCCGCGAGATCACAGTCGTACCGGGCGGACTGACCCGTGTTGCCCTACGGGAAGGCTCACTGGTAGTGAACTCGTCGCAGGGCGGCGGCACCAAAGACACCTGGGTGCTGGGAGCCTGACATGCTCAGCCGGACGGCAGACCACCTGTACTGGATGTCTCGCTATATCGAGCGGGCCGAAAACATGGCGCGCATGATAGACGCGCACCACAGGCTGTCGCTGCTGCCGCGCTTGCCCGAGGCGGTGCTGCAAGGCTGGGAAGCGACACTCGTTTCCCTCGGTATGGACCGGCTCTTCCAGGAGCGGCACGACGTGCTGACACCCGTCGCGGCCTTCAACTTCCTCGCGTTCGATCGAGACCACGCGGGGAGTATCCTGGGCTGCCTGCGTGCGGCGCGCGAGAACGCCCGTGCGGTGCGCGGCACGATCACTTCCGACATGTGGGAAACACTCAACACAACGTACCTCGAGTCGAGCTCTTTCAACCCGAGCATGCCGGAATCCGGGCGTGGCGAATTCATCGAGTGGGTGAAATATCGGACCCACCTCACGCGCGGCGTCACTTCGGGAACCATGTTGCGTGATGAGGGCCTGTATTTCACGCACATTGGCACTTTCATCGAGCGTGCCGACAACACCACGCGGCTGCTCGAGGCCCGTTGGCGCGATCCGGGCGGCCGCGGGGAGCGGTTGATGGCCGAGGCGTCCGAGTGGGCCGTGTTGCTGCGGGCCATGTCGGCGTTCGAAATCTATCGACGCGTGTGCCGTGATAGCGTCAACCCCATCAGGGTGACCGAGATGCTGCTGATGCGGGACGACCTTCCACAGGGAGTGCATCGCTGTCTGGATGAGCTCCAGTCCAATCTTTCGGCCGTCGCGAATGATCAGTCCGCCGAGACCTTGCGGCGGGTCGGCGAGCTGCACGCCCAGTTCCATTACGGCCGCTTCGAAGAGCTGTGCGCCGGCGGCATTCCCGCCTTCCTGGACCGGTTTCAGGAGAAGTTGCGGGATGTGGGCGCGCGCATTTCCAACGACTTCCTGGCCAGCTCGGTAGGCCAGTAGCCGCACCCCAGTAGTCGGCCAGGGCGCGGGAGTCGTAAGATGCGCCTCCTATGACCTACTGCGTCGGCATGCTCCTGGACACGGGGCTGGTTTTTCTGTCCGACTCCCGCACCAGCGCCGGAGTCGACCACATCAGTACGTTTCGTAAGACGACCGTCCTGCAGAGGCCGGGCGACCGTGTGTTGGTGCTACAGACCGCGGGCAACCTCGCGATCACCCAGGCGGTCACCAGCCGGCTGCGCGAGCACATCGACGTCTCCGCCGAGGGGCAGATGACCCTTTTCAACTGCCCCACACTGTTTGAAGCGGCCCAGTGTGTCGGGGAGGCCGTGCGCGAAGTGCATTCACGCGACGCCCACGCGCTGAAGGAATTTGGCGTCGAGTTCAACGGGAGCTTCATCCTCGGAGGCCAGATCCGTGGCGAGGTGCCGCGGCTCTTCAGCATCTACTCAGCCGGCAATTTCATCGAAGCGACTCCCGAAACCACCTACTTCCAGATCGGCGAATCGAAGTACGGCAAGCCCATCATCGACCGGGTGCTCCGCCGCACCAGCAGCCTCAATGAGGCGGCCAAGTGCGCGCTCATTTCGATGGATTCCACGATTCGCTCCAACCTCTCGGTGGGCCTGCCGCTCGATCTGGTCATGATCAAGCGCGACCGCTACGAACCCGCCCGGCACATGAGCATCGACACGGACAACGAGTATTTCCGGGGGATACGCAACCGCTGGAGCGAAGCGCTGCGCGAGGCATTTGCGGAGCTGCCGGATCCGGACTGGTTGCGCAATCCGCCGACGTAAGCTTGGTCGTATTCGCACTTGAAGCCCCCGATGGAGAAAGACGGTACGAATTGCGGCAGAATCGGCGCGTAATGCCTACCGCACAATAGAAGCTCCCGTGAAATACAGAAAACAACCGGCGTACCTGGGAATGGTGCTCGCGACGGCGTTGGCGGCCTGTGGCATGCAAGACCCGCAAACAGCGAAGCCCAACGGCGCAACCCAAGCGCCTTCGGTCCGGGCGCTCAAACGGAGGCTCGCGGAAATTGCCGGCCAGGCCAACCAGGCCGCCCCGGCTGACATTGACTCGAATACCAGACTGGATGGCGCGAAGGCCGGTCCAGGGCTGAGATTGACATCCATGTACACGCTCTTGAACCCCGAATCGGAGGGTATCAACGCTACGACATTCGCAGCGAAGTTAACTCCGGTAGTCAACAAAGCCAGCTGCGAAAACCCTGATTTGCGGCCGCTCATCAATCAGGGTGTCGTAGTGGTTCTGGAGTACCGCGCGACCGATGGCAAACCGATAGGCACGATCAGCATCGATCGCAATACCTGCGGTGCGCTCAAGTAAACCCCACCTCCGGCTGGCAGTTGAAGGCAAGGTGCCGAGGGGCATGACGATGTGCCCTGATAACAATCACAGGTAGCCCGTCATCCGCGGCGTGATCCGCAACATGGCACGCAGCAACCGTCCGCATCGACTGCGTGTGGACGAAAGCCGTGGAAAACGTCACCCATTGGATGGCAGTGATGGCAACCGCGCAGGCAAGTCTGACAAAATGAACGCAAGTCATGATAGCTCTCCTTGAAGGCGAAAACTTGGTCAAGAACACGGTGCAATGGTGAGCGTTTGAGGGAATCGCACCGTCAGAAGAGCTGAACGATGGTTAAGCGCCGCTGAAGGAAGGTGCTGTCGAACATCAAGGGAAGCCCATGCCTACGAGCCAGACCAAGCGGCAAAATAAAAGAACGAGCACGCCACGATCGGCGCCCGGCGCCGGTCGACGCCGCAAAGGCTCGACTGCAAATGCGGTACCTCGCGCCGCCTATCGACGAGCTCCGCTAGCGAGTCTGCGAGTGTTCGTTGCGGTCGCGGAACACAGGAGCTTCACGCGCGGCGCGGCTGCGCTCGGCCTCACAACCAGTGCCGCGAGCATGCAAGTGCAAGCGCTCGAGGACTACTTGCGCGTGCCCCTTTTTCGCCGCAACGGCCGTCAAGTTGAGTTGACCCCCGTAGGGGAGGTGCTGCGCCCGAAAGTCGAACAAGCGCTCGCCGACCTGGAGCGTGCGATCGACGAGGCGCGCGCCGACCGCGGGTCTGGCCCGCTTCGGGTGACCACGCTCGCGTTCTTCCTTGCGCAATGGCTGCTGTCCCGACTGCCAAACTTCACGGCACAGCATCCGGGCATCGACGTCCAGATACATACCTCCACGAAGCTCGTTGACTTCGTGAAAACCGGGATGGATGTGGGCATCCGCTTCGGCGCCGGAACCTGGCCACGCATGAATGCGGAGAAATTGATCGACGAGTGGCTGGTACCCGTGTGCACTCCGGCCCTGTTGCAAAGCCATGGCCCCGTGTCCCAGGCGCGCGACCTGCGGCGCTACAAGCTGCTACACAGCCCCTATGAGCCTTGGACAACTTGGTTGTTGGAGGAAGGCTCCGGAGATGTGTGGCCGAGCTCCGGTCCTGCGTTCGACGACGCGATCGCTATCGTGCGTGCCGCCGAGGCGGGTCAGGGGCTCGCGCTCGTCCGATGGTCTCTCGTCGCCGATGAAGTCAACATCGGTCGGCTCGCCGTCGCAGGTCGGGCGGTCCATTCTACGCGCGCGTATTACTTCGTCTGCCCCCAGGCGCATCTTGCGCTCGAAAAAGTCGCGGCCTTCCGGGAGTGGCTGTTATCCGAGGGCGCCCGCTTTCCTGCACCGCCCGGCATCCAATGAGCGCAGACAAGCCATCTATTAAACTCCAACGGCCCGCGCTATCAGCGCCACCCCCGCCCCGATCGCGACGGCTCCAGTGACTCGTGCAACCCGCTCCCCAGCCCGCGCGAGCCGTTCGATTGTGATGGCTGCCGTCACAGCAGCCATTACACCCAGGTCCATGGCTCCGACGACCAGAAGAATTGCCATCAACGGGGCGCAACAGAGCACGCACTCCAGCCCTAGCCGCAAGCCATATCGCCAGGCCGTGCGAGCGTCAGCATGTAGTCTGTGTCCTTGTCGCGCGATTCCTCGACAGCAGCTCAGGTAGTGCGATTTCCAGCGCGTGAGCTGCAGCGCGCCTGCAATCAGGACGACGACACCAGTGGTCAGCGGTACCGCGCGCGCAAACCCGGGCTCCTGCATCGCTAGCGCATTCAGCATGACGCCCACCGGAAAAGTTACTATGCCCAAGGCGGTCCACACGAGAAAATACGCCGTGCCGACCAACACGGTCAGGGCTACGAGCCGCGCCGCACCCCCATCGCCAACATCCTGGCGATAGCGATACAACATCGGAAGCAACGAGGGCAGCATCATCGCCACCATCATTGCGATCCACATACCTAAGAACGATGCGGCCGCGCCGGACCATGTTTGGCCGGGCATGCGCATCCACGCCATGGACATCGACCAGCCACCCGGCATTGGCATTGCGCCCATGGCCGACATCGAGGTGCACCACATGATTGTGACCGCCATGCTGGCAGCGAAGAGCGCCATCAAGGCGCCGACGAGTACGCGCTGGGAGGTCCGCACGCGACCGTTGACGGCAGCCCGGCATAAGCTTTGGCGCTCGCCACAGGGGCTGAAAAAATACATCATGGGCGCTCTTCCTCATCTCACGGGCTGTCCGGTGCCCGTGAGATAGACTAAGAGTGTCGCCTCGCAAGGTGGGAGTTACAACCGTGGCGGGATTCGCGCCAGAAATTCGCGAATGGTCGCGGCGATCTCCTCCGCGTGGGTCTCGAGAGCAAAGTGACCGGTATCGAAGAACCGTACCGTCGCACCCGGGATGTCGCGCTTGAAAGCCTCAGCGCCCGCCGGCAGAAAGAAGGGATCATTCTTACCCCAGGCGGCCAGGAAGGCAGGCCGGTGTGTGCGGAAGTAGTTTTGGAACTGAGGATAGAGAGCCACGTTGCTCTGGTAGTCGCCGATCAGATCCAGCTGCACCTCCTCCACGCCCGGTCGGCTGAGATAATAATTATCGAGTGAGTAACCGTCGGGAGACACCGCGGCCGGGTCGGGCACGCCATGTGTGTATTGCCAGATGGTTGCCGTAAACAGGTTGCTCACCCGGAAGTAACCTTGCAAGATATATTTAATGGGTTACTCCACGCCTTTGGACGTTCCCGTGGACTCGCGAGACGATGGCGAAGGACTCCTGAGCTGGTTACGGTAAGCGCAGCTCGCGTCCCCGCCGGTGCTCGAGCGCATGCGATCGCAGGCTCTGTGGAAATCGCGCCAAACAAGCGGCTCACCGGCGCAGACTCAAGGTCCATCGTTGACAGCAGGGAAAGTTGCTATGGATACAGCCACCGCACGGCTCCTGGCGCACTACCGCGCCTGGCAAAACATCCGCATGTTTGCAAGTGTCGCGGCCTTGCCGCCCGGCGAGGCCGCAAAACAACGGCAGACTTTGTTCAGTAGCATCATCGGCACGTTGAACCACAACTATGTGGTCGATCGAATCTGGCAGGCGCACTTGTCAGGCGAGGATCACGGCTTCAAAGCCCGCAATGTCATTCTCCATCCCGAGTTGCACGCGCTATGGAGCGCGCAGCAAACAATGGACTGCTGGTGGCAGGATTGGAGCGAGTCACAGACCGCGGCCTCTCTGGTCGAGACCGTGAATTTCCGCTTTGTCGGCGGCAAGCCTGGAGCGATGACCCGAGGCGCCATACTTCTCCACGTGGTGAATCACGTGACCTATCACCAAGGATGGATCGCCGAAATGTTTCACCAGGTGCCCGCGAAAGCTCCCGCGACAGACCTGCCGGTCTACCTGCAGGAGCTCGCTCACGCAGGAGCGAGCGGAGCGCCAGAATGGGACACTGGACGAGTCCCCCTCGAATGATCCACTCTGCAGCCTGATTCGGTCCCCGACGGAGTACATCCATGGCTGGCTTCTACGACATCACCGTTCCGGGCATCGATGGATCGCCCGATCTTCTCGGCGCCTTGCGTGGCAAGGTCGTACTGGCGGTCAATGTCGCCAGCCGCTGTGGCCTGACTCCCCAATATGCCGGCCTCGAGAAACTTCATCGAGAGCTGAAGGACGAGAATTTCTCCGTCGTGGGCTTCCCCTGCAACCAGTTCGGTGCGCAAGAGCCGGGAACCGAGGCGCAGATCGTGCAGTTCTGTCAGACAAACTACGATGTCAGCTTCCCGATGAGCACGAAGCTCGATGTCAACGGCACAAACCGGCACGCGCTGTACAAGTTCCTTACCGCACCCGAAAACGGCTTCACCGGCGACATCGAGTGGAACTTCGAGAAATTCCTCATCGGTCGTGACGGCCGCGTGCTCAAGCGCTACCCGCCAGCAACCAAGCCGGACGACAAAGGGCTCCTGCAGGATATTGCCGATGCTTTGTGACAGCGCGACCCCGGCGCATACCGACCTGGAACGCTTTCGTCTACGCCCGACTCGGATGCGGCAACGTAGATCGCAACTGAATGCCATCGTGGTCAGAAATGAGCGCAGTGAGCCAATCAACAAAGACGCGCACCCGTCGCGACAGGTGGCGGCTCTGGGGATAGACCACGTGCAACGCGGAAGGCTCCGCAAACCACTCCGGTAGCACCAGGTCCAGCGCGCCGCGCTCCATCGCCTCTTTCACCACGAATGCCGGCATCTGCGCGATGCCGAGTCCGGCTTCCGCGGCACTGACGTAACTGTTCTCGTCCTCGAGTGCGAGATAACCTGGAAATACCGCTCGCACCCGTTCGCCGTCCTTCGAGAAAACCCACTCGACACTCTCGCCGGTGCTCGGTGAGAAGTGATTGATACAGCGATGTTGCCCGAGGTCGCGCGGATGCGTAGGAACACCCTGCGCGCGGATATAGCTGGGCGCGGCACAGGTGGCAAAATATAAAAAACCAACCCGCCGCGCCACGAGGCTGTCATCGTCGATCTCCCCGATCCATAAAGCGCAGTCGATTCCTTCCGCAACGAGATCGAAATGCCGCTCATTGCAAGCGAGCGCCAGCTCTATGTCGGGGTACTCGGCGAAAAAACGCGGTAGTGCCGGTACAATCACAGAGCGCGCAATGAGTGTGGGCGCGTCGACCCTCACCCGCCCTCGCGGTGTCGATGAGTGTTGCGACAACGCCTCCTCGGCATCGCGGACTTCCGCGAGTATCCCGACAGCACGCGTGTAGTAGGCCGCGCCATCCGGTGTCACGCTGACCCGTCGCGTGGTGCGATTGAGCAGCTTCACGCCCAGCGAGCCTTCCAATTTCTGGATCAACGTAGTGGCAGTCGCATTGGGAATCCCCAGGCTCTCGGCGGCCCGGGCGATTCCGCCCGTATCCACGACTCGCACAAAGAGCGCCATAGCCTGCAGCTTATCCACGGCGATACCATTATTCCGAATTCTGAATAATGATTTCAGTGTAGGCTATTTATGGCGTCAGATACGAATAATAAAGTCACTCGCAGGACCCCCTAGGAGGATCGATCAAGTGAGTGAAACCCGAGCTGTTACCGATGCGAGCTTTGAGGCCGATGTACTGAAGTCATCGAAACCCGTGCTGGTGGACTATTGGGCGGAATGGTGCGGGCCGTGCCGCATGATTGGGCCCATTGTCGAAGAATCGGCGCGAGAATATTCCGATCGGTTGACCGTCGCCAAGATCAATGTCGACGAGAACCCCCAGACCGCGACCCGCTACTTCGTACGCGGCATTCCGACCCTGATGCTATTCAAGGATGGCCAGCCGATAGCGACGCATGTCGGCAGCCTGAGCAAAGGGCAGCTGCAAGCATTCATCGACAAGCACACCTGAGGGTGTACGAGGCGCCGCAGCTGCGGCGCCTATCCCAGTGCCGTTGAGCCTTCGTTCGTGTGACTACCACGCGCGAAGGCCCAAGGCTCACGGCGAAATGACTCCGCGACCGCCCAGGCCGCTGCACTCAGAGCCGCCGATATGCACAGGTTCACCCAGTCCTCGCGTTTGGTAGGCGCGTTGACCACCGCGGGGATCCACACGAAAACCGTGAACAGGCTTTCCATGATGGCCTCGAGTGTCGCGGCCAAGCGCGGCATGAGGCCAAAGACGAGTGCCAATCCAGCCGCGATGTGCGCCGCCCCGGTGAAAACCGCGAGAAACAGCCGGAACGGAAACCACGCCGGAATGAATCCCACAGTGATCTGGAGATAGACGAAGTGGGAAAGCCCGATCGGTAGTAGCGCGAGACCGAAGAGAATCCGGGCGACCCGCAGGGTCTCATCGTTTCTGCCCGTCATTGCACAGAAGATAACCCAGGCGCCGGTCGCGAGCGTCAGATCCTCACCGACCCCGAGCCAGTATCCCGTCACCTGCGGTGCGGCCAGCGCGCGCGGTAGCTCCAAGGCCAATACCCAAAGAGCCAGGTAGGCCGTAAACACGAGTGCCGCAACCTTCGCGGCGCGAGGCACCAACAGGCCGATACCCATAACCAACAGCAACGCGCCGGAAATAGTGGCGAGAGTCTCCCGCAAGGGTATTCCCTGCGGAACCGGCTGTTGGGAGAGAACGAAATCGTGCGCGCCCAGGCCGATGGCCCCGGCGGCCGCAAAACCCAGCGCAAAGAGGAGACGGCCCACGCTGACTGCGCCCATGTTTCCTCCTGGGAAGTGTCTGCGCACGCGATAGAAGCAAGTCAGGAGGAATGATGATAGGCTCGCGGTGGATCAGTGTATTGAGCCATTATGGTGATATACGATGGACCATTATTCCTGCGTGGCCACCTGACATGCCGAAAAAATCCCAAAACGTTGCGCTGGTACTCGGAGCTCGCTCGAACGGTGCGACCTTGTTCCGGTGGCTCTATGACGAGATCCGCACCGCCATAGTCGAGGGCCGGCTGCCGCCTGGGAGCAGGTTGCCGTCCACCCGCACTGTCTCCTCTCAATACGGTCTGGCCCGCGGAACCGTGGTCGCGGCGTTCGACCAACTGGCCTCCGAAGGATACGTGGAAAGTACTGTCGGAAACGGCACCTTCGTACGGCGGGCCGCCAACGGCGCGGGTCCCATCCAACAGCCCAGAGTCGGTCAGCAGCGCGCCGTTGGCATACCTGCGCGGCCCTCGCTCTCTGCATGCGGACGACGGCTCGCGGCGAACCCTTTCCCACTTCTGGTATCCAGCCGGACTGCCGAGACCTTCCGCCTGGACCGGCCGGCGTTGGAGGCTTTCCCTATCAAACTATGGAGCCGGCTCGCCGCGCGGCGCTTGCGCAATTCGACCCTCCGCCTGCTTTCCCATGGCGAGATTCTTGGCTTCAGGCCCTTGCGGGAAGCCATTGCCGCTCATGTCGGGTTGACCCGCGGAGTGAAATGCACGGCCCACCAGGTGGTGATCACCACCGGCACGCAACAGTCGCTGGATCTGGTCGCGCGGCTGGTTCTCGATCCGGGCGATCGAGTGTGGATGGAGGATCCAGGCTACCCCGGGGCCACGGCCTTGCTACGCGCCTGCGGAGCCCAGGTGATCGGTGTGCCGGTAGACGCCGAGGGGCTCGATTGCAATGCGGGGCGACGCCGCGGTCCCGAGGCGAAGCTCGCGTATGTCACTCCGGGCTGCCAGTTTCCCTTGAGTGTTGGGATGTCACTGGCTCGGCGCTTGGCGCTCCTGCAGTGGGCGCGTGAGGCCGGCGCCTGGATTTTCGAAGACGATTATGACAGTCAGCTGCGGTTCTCCGGGCGGCCACTCGCGGCCCTGCAGAGCCTGGACACCGCCGCATGCGTCATTTATTCCAACACGTTCAACAAGATGCTGTTCCCGGGTTTGCGGTTGGGCTTTCTCGTGGTACCGGCAACTCTCGTGGACGCCATGGCCGCGGCGCGCTCGGTGACCGAGCGGTTCCCCTCGGTGCCGGACCAGGCGACCCTTTCCGACTTCATCGCGGCAGGGCATCTGGATCAGCACATGCGGCGCATGGGCGATCTCTACACGGCGCGCTTCGAGGCGCTGGTCCGTAGTGCGCGACGCAGTCTGAAGGACCTGATGGAAGTATCACCTGCTGGTGCGGGTCTGCAGGTTGTCGGCTGGCTCGCCAGCGGCATCCACGAGCACGAGGCGGCGCGGGGCGCGGCCGCCCGTGACGTCGATTCGGTCCCGCTATCAAAGTTGATGATCGAGCGATCGATGTCTCCGGGCCTCGTGCTGGGCGTCGCCAGTGTGGATGTTCGGGCCATTCGCCGCGGGATTGAGCGGCTCGGCGCGGCACTGGGTGAGCTGCGGCCGAGGCCCGGCCCGACGCCCCGGTGAGATAGGCCTGAGCCGCTGCGGCAGTGTGCTACTTCGGTCGCGAGTCGGCGTCCGATTCCGGTAGGGTGCCGGTGGCCAGATGAGTCAGCTCCGCCTCATCGGTCTCCTCCTGGGAGAGTAGCCAGCGGGCACGATGCAACAGTGCTGTCGGCACCAGCACTTCCGTTCCCTCTTCGAGCCCCGGTACGGGCGACAGGTTACGCGCGACCGCAAGCACCCCTTCGGCCCGCAGGAAGTTCACCATGATGGAGGCCGCGACATAGTTGGGGCACACCTCCAACACCGCGAGGTCATCGCTATACACCCGTTTTCCTCCTACCTCGTCCCAGGTTCCCGGGCCTGTTGTGCCCGGTGCAACTAATGATAGCAGGTACTGTGCTTACGGCCCTGCCTGGCCAGCGCCGGCATGATGTTGGTGTTGACTCGCCAGGTAGCGCACCACGTGTCGCTATAGCCCATGGTCCCTGCAGCGTCCGAGCGTGCGCGCCGCGATGGTATCCGAGCGCAAACATTGCTGGAGGCCGGGTCCCGCCTGCGTGAGAATCCAAAGCCCACTATTTCAGGAGTAACCGCCATGAGTGCAGAGCTCTCGCCGCCCCGGAAGATGCTCGGTGACTTCGCGCCCAAGCTGGTCGAGCTGACCGAGGACGTCCTGTTTGGCGATATCTGGGAGCGCCCTGGTTTGTCGAAGCGTGACCGCAGTCTGGTCACCGTGTCGGCCCTCATGGCCCTGAATCGCACCGAGCAACTCCGTTTCCACATCGAAAGGGCACTGGAGAACGGCGTCACCCGGGACGAGCTCATCGAGACAATCACTCAGCTAGCGTTCTACGCTGGCTGGCCGAACGCCATGAACGCCATGCTCATCGCCAAGGAAATAGCGACCAGGAAGGGCAGCTGAAAACGGCGCTGTCCGATGTTCGACAGCCAACCGGATCGCCGAGCTCAGCCGGCACCGCCACGGCGTCCAGGTCCCTGCTGATAAGTGACGCTGGCCTCGCGCGGCTTAACCTGCATCAACCAGGCACTCACCGGTAGCCTGGATAAGACGGGCATAGGTATGCTGTGGGCGGCACTATCAAAGTCATGGAAGACGGATGACGGGGGATTTGGTCATGGCCGACGCCTCGATCGCCGTAAGCTCACCGCCTCCCCGCGTGAAGGGAGGCGGATCGGAATGCTTCGGTGTTATTGGCGTGGGCGTAGGCGATACTGGATGGCAGAGTCTCTTGAGTCTGGTGGGCGCCTTGCCGCGGGACTCCAGTTTGACGTTGTTGGTAGCCCCGGGGGGTAACCGGTTCCATCCTTCCGCCGCAGAGCAAAGCGCATTGGCGAGTGCCAGCGCGCTGCCGGTATGCCCCGTCCACGATGATCTGCCTCTGGAGTCCGGCCGAGTCTACCTTTGCGCCTCGCAGCCCGTGACGCTCCTGCGCCAAGCCGGAAGGCTGATCCTGCATCAGGAATCAGGCGAGCACGCTTCCATCGATCAACTCTTTCTCGCCATCGCCGAAGTTTGCGGCGCTTCGTCGGTGGCCGTGGTCCTGAAAGGAACCGGCGCGGACGGATCGTTAGGACTGACCGCCATCAAGGCCGCCGGCGGGACCACCCTGGCCGAGCCCGAGGCCGCGAACAATCAAGGTCCCTCACGTTGGGTCGACGTTCTCCTCGACCCCTCTGTCCTGGCGATTCACCTTACGGACCTGGCGTCCATGGAGTTCGCAGCGGTTGTGCCGAACGAGGAGATCGAGGATGTCCGGTCGGAAGACTTCAAGCGCGTGCTGAAGGCTGTGCGGCTGGTTACCGGCTCCGACTTCAGCGGATATCGAGCGAGCACATTGTACAGGCGAGTCCGCCGGCGGATGGCCATTCGCGCGGTACGCTCCCTTGCCGACTATGCCGGCCACCTGATAAGCCATCGGGCCGAGGCGCAGGCGCTGCATCGGGACATTCTGATCGGTGTAACGCAGTTCTTCCGTGACCCGGAAGCCTTCGAGGCTCTGAAGCAGACCGTTCTTCCCAACCTGTTCCGCAACCGCTCGGTGAAAGACCTCATCCGTGTCTGGGTGGTCGCCTGCGCGACAGGCGAGGAGGTCTATTCACTGGTCATCGCTTTGAAAGAATTCGCCGCCCAGGTCGGCAGCAGCGCTCCCATCGTCGTGTATGGCACGGACCTGAACGATGCGGCGATCGAAGAGGCGCGTGCCGGCCTCTATCCGCGCACAATTGCCCAAGACGTCTCGCCCGAGCGGCTCCAACGTTTCTTTCACGAGGAAGACGGCAAGTACCGCATCGGCCGAACGGTCCGTGACTGTTGCATCTTTTCCACCCACAACGTCCTCAGCGATCCGCCGTTCTCCAAAATGGACCTGGTCAGCTGTCGCAACATGCTGATCTACATGCAGCCTGACTTGCAGGCGCGCCTCATGCCGTTGCTGCACTACGCGTTGAAGCCGGATGCCTGGCTGTTTCTCGGCGCGGCGGAGTCCACGCATGCCATGCGCGATGGCTTTGAAGTCGAGCATGCGACCGCCCGCATCTACCGCAAGAAGGCCATCCCGGTCCGCGCTCTTGCGTTGCCCCTGCGGTCTCCTTGGTCAAAGCTCGATGGAGCGTGCGGGGGGCGCGGTACCGGCATCGACGACGCTGTCAACGAGCTTTGCAGGGATGCTGGGCGCTACTTGTTGCGCTATGCGCCTCCAGCGGTATTGGTAGACACCGAGATGTCTGTCCTCCAGTGTCATGGAGATATATCCGCCTATTTAGGCCCGGAGGATGGAGCGACTGGCTCCAACTTGCTCCATCTTGCCTCCAGCGAGCTACGCGTTGCCCTCAAAAACGCCTTACGAAGGTCGCTCCTGGAAGGCATAGCGATTCGCGCCGACCAGGTCCGAGTGCGCGAGGACGATGAGATCGCGCTGACCGTCATCCCGGTGCTCAGTGGCGGGGCGCGGCGCGCCTTCTGGGTCGTATTCGAGCCGGGGCAAGGCAAGCCCGAACGGCGCGCAGAATTGCTGGAGTCCGTGACGCCGGCGCTCGTCCCTGGCGACGGCAGCCTCGCACGGGAGCAGGAAGAGCTCCGGCGTACCCGTGATCACCTGCAGATCGCCATGGAGCAGTACGAGCTGGCGAGCGCGCGGCTGGAGTTGTTGACGGCGTCCGCGCAGTCGGCCCAGGAAGAGCTGCAGAGTGTCAATGAGGAATTGCAAACGTCGAAGGAAGAGCTGCAATCCAGCAACGAGGAACTGATCACCGTCAACGAGGAGTTGCAAACTCGCAACTACGAGCTGAGTCAACTCAATAGCGATCTGCAGAACCTCATCGGCGTCGCCGAAGTCGCGATGTTGATGTTGTCGCGCGACCTGCGTGTGCGGCGGCATTCGAGCACGGCGGCGCGGCTTTTCAACCTCATCAACGGTGACGTGGGGCGCCCGCTCACGGACATCCGCTCCAACATCGATGTGGAGGACCTGCCCACGATCCTGCGCGGTGTCATCGATACGGGACAGTCGATCGAGCGCCATGCCCGCGATCGCGACGGCCGCTGGCACCTCATGCGCGTTCGTCCATATCGGACGCTGGCGGGCGAGATCGATGGCGTTGTCATCGTGTTGGTCGACATCGACCAGATGAGAAGAGACCAGGCGGAGATTGCCCGCCAGGCGACGCTCCTCGAACACACGAGCGATGCTATTTTCGTCCGTGAGACCAGCGGCGCGGTCCTTTACTGGAACCACGGCGCGGAGCGCCTCTATGGCATCCGACGCCAGGAAATTGTCGGTCGTCCCCTGCGCGAAGCAATATCGATGGACTCTGCGATCCTGGCAGCCGCGGAACGGGAGCTGGTCGCTCGGGGAGAATGGAGCGGCGAGTTGCAGCAGCGGGGTGCTGACGGCCGTCCAATGGTGGTCCTCGCGAACCAGATCGCCTTCGAGGAGGAAGGCCGCCGGCTGGTGTTGGAAACCCACCGGGACATCACCGAGCGCTGCAGGCTCGAGGGTGACCTGCAGGAGCGGGTCCGCCAGCTTGCCCTGGCGGATCGCGCCAAGAACGATTTCCTGGCGATGCTCGCCCACGAGCTGCGCAACCCTCTCGCCCCGCTGCGCAACGCAGTTCGCATTCTGAAGGAAGTCCAGCACGATGAATCAGCCGCGGAGCGCACGCGCCAACTCATCGATCGACAGGTATCGCACCTGGTGCGGCTCGTTGATGACCTGCTCGAGGGCGCGCGGCTGACGCGTGGGCGTATCGATCTGAAGCGGGAAATCATCTCCCTGCAGACGGTTCTCGGGCGTGCCATCGAAGGCGCCCGGGAGCAGATCAAGGCTCGCGACCATCGACTCTCAGTCCTGATGGCTACCGACCCGATCTGGGTCAACGCCGACGTGACGCGGTTGGAGCAGGTCTTCGCGAATCTCTTGCAAAACGCCGCAAAATACACCGACAAGGGCGGCAGCATCATGGTCAAGCTCGAGGCCGTACCGAGTCAGTCGGACGGCGGCCAGGACGCGCTGGTGAGCTGCAAAGACAATGGCATGGGTATCGAGCCGGAGCTCTTGCCGCGCGTGTTCGACCTGTTCGCGCAAGGCGACCGGTCGCTCGCGCGCACTCAGGGTGGGTTGGGTATCGGCCTGCACATCGTGCGCTCGCTGGTCGAGTTGCACGGTGGGCGAGTGGAAGCGCGTAGCGATGGCGCTGATCAGGGCAGTGAGTTCAGGGTTTATTTACCCATCCAACCCACTGCGCACCGAGCCGAGGCCCTACCGGCCAGCGAGGAGGCAGCATCCCACGATCCTCGCCGGGCATGGCAGGTTCTGGTGGTCGATGACAACCCTGACATTGTCGATAGCACTGCGACGTTGCTGATGTTGCGGGGCCATACTGTCCGGACCGCCTTGAATGGCTCGGAAGCACTGGAGATTGCCAGACAATTCCATCCCGATCTCGTACTGTTGGATATCGGCATGCCGGGTGCGGACGGCTACGCGATCGCGCGCCGCATGCGCGCGCAACCGGAAACCCAACATGCGTTGTTGATCGCCGTCAGCGGCTACGGTAGCGATGAGGATCGCGCCCGGGCGCGAGAGGCTGGCTTCGATCTGCACTTTGTCAAGCCGCTCGATGTGAAGCTCCTCGAGCGGCTCGACTTGATGCGTGCGCCGGCGGTGCTCACCGCACAGGATGCGAGGCCCCCGCTCCCCCCCGGGCCACATCCCATAACACCGCGACCATCGCCGTAACCTCCGTCGTGTTATCGCGCACGAGGGAGCAACGCACCAGGATCGAGCGTCGGATTCCGTCGCGTCCGGTAATGATCATTTCTTCGTTCATGACAGAAGTGCCAGTTTGCAACGCACGCGCCAGGGGCCAGTTGTCTACATCGAGCAGATGGCCATCACTGCCCGTGACTTGCAGGCCGCCGAACGCGAAATGCCAATGCTTGCCTATGGCCTGCGGGGGGTAAGGCTGCCCGAGGAGATCGGCGGCTTGCCGGTTGAGGTTCTGCAGGTGATCTGTGGCGGCTTCAACAATCAACACCGCCGCCGGCATGTGCTCGATGACCGAGGCGAGCTGTGCCTGCGCCGCTTGCGCGGCCTGCTGGGCGGCCCGACGCGCCGAGATATCGGTAAAAGTGATCACAACCCCGTCGATACGATTGTTGGCAGTGCGGTAAGGCAGCGTGCGGCGCAGATACCACCGGCCACTGTGACTCTTCACTTCGGTCTCGATCGGCACGAGAGTTTCCAGGACGGTGCGCGCATCCGACAAGAGATCACCATTCTCGAAGCGCACGGCGAGATGCTCCACCGGCCGCCCTATGTCGCTCGGTATGAGATGCAGCAGATCGCTGACGGCAGGAGTGAAGCGCCGCACGTTGAAGCGGGTATCGAGGAAGACGACGGCGATCGCGGCGCTCGACAGCAGGTTCGAGATGTCGTTGCTGCTGGCCTCGACCTCCAGGATCTTGGCACGGAGCTGGCCATTGACCGTGAGCAGCTCTTCGTTCAAGGACTGCAACTCTTCCTTACTGGACTGCAACTCTTCGTTCGTGCTTTGCAACTCTTCATTGACCGAGGTCACTTCCTCGTTCGCTGCCTTCAACTCCTCATTGTTGGCCTCGTACGCCTCGACCGTGCTCTGCAACTCTCGCCTGACGAGCCGCAGCTCCTCTTCCAGTGCACTATTGCTTTCCCAGCGCGGGACGAGGCCGGAGGTGGGGTTGGCCGCGCCCTGCGTCTTCGCCGGCTCGATGGTCGTCGCGGCGTCATCTGTGGCGTTATCGCGAGAAGATTCAAAACTGACGCGGAAGTATTGCGGGTCCGGAGCGACGGTCAGGGGTGCGACAGTCATCACGACGCCGCTGGGGTTCTCCATGCTTTCGTCTGTCAGAGTCACGGCGACGCCGTCATGTATCACCTGGCGTAAGGCTCCTCGTGCGAGACGCCGCAAGGAGGGTCGCAGGAGCTCGAATAAGTCGCGCGTTGGCTCGCCTGCGGGCTGGTCCAGGTAGGGGCCACAACGCCCGTGGAAAAAAACTACACGGTCGTGCCGATCCACCACCACCGTAGGTGGGCCGAACTGCTCGAACAGCGCTTGCTGTAGCATGAGAGAGGTCGACGGACGGGCCGCTGCGGGTGTGGCGATCTCACCCGGACGCCGCAGGTCAGGCAGCCCGCGTGGAATCGGGTTGGGCCAATCCGCGAACTGGTGTTGCGGCGGGCTCGTGCGCCGATAGATGCGCCACTTTTTGTTGACGGTCTCGAAGGCCTCTTCCAAGGGCCCGAGCGTCTCGGCATTGCCCAGGAACAAGTAGCCGCCCTCGCGCAATGAGAAATGCAGCAGTGCCAGCACGCGACGCTGACTCTCCGGCTCGAGGTAAATGAGCAGATTGCGGCAGGTGCATAGATCCAGGCGTGAGAAGGGCGGGTCGTGCAGGACGTCCTGCGGCGCGAAAATAACCATGTCGCGCAGATGTTTGGTGATGCGATAGGTGTGCTCGCCCTTCTCGAAGAAGCGATCGAGGCGCTCGGTCGAAATGTCACCCTCGATGCCGCCGGGGTAGATGCCCGCGCGCGCGAAAGCGAGCGGCTTCTCGGAGGCATCGGTGGCGAAGATCTTCACTTCGAGATCGGTACGGTTGGTGGCAGTGATCTCCTCGCTCAGGAGCATCGCCAGAGAGTAGGCTTCCTCTCCGGTCGCGCAACCGCTTACCCACGCGCGCACGTTGGACCGATGGGACTCGAGCAGCGGTCGAATGACGGCGAGGCGGAATGCTTCCCAGGCCTCGGGATCCCGGAAGAACCCCGTTACATTGATCATCAGATCGTTGGCGAGAGCTGCCGCTTCCTCGGGACGCTCGCGCAGTACCGAGGCATATTCGCCCAGGGTCTGCGAGCCGATGAGGCTCATGCGCCGTTGCGTCCGCCGCAGGAGTGTTGGTCGCTTGTAGCCGCTGAAATCGTGGCCCGTGCGTGCGCGCAAGATGGCGAGCATCTCTGCCATTTGCAGGCGTTCCGTCGGTAACGAATCGCTACCGGGGTCGCCCGAGCGCGCCGCCATGGGGGCATACTCGCGCTGCACGTAGCGCCCCAATGCCGCGGGGATGTCCTCCGGCTTGAGAATCTCATCGGCATATCCGGAGTGGATCAGGCTGCTCGGCATGCCCGGGAATTCGGTGGAGTCCGGATCCTGCGCAATGCATAGCCCGCCAGCGGCCTTGATGGCTTGCGCTCCGGCTGTACCGTTGGTGCCGAACCCCGATAGAACGACGGCAATCGCGTGCTCCCCCTGCTCGGCGGCGAGCGAGCGGAAGAAATCATCGATAGGGCGGCGGTGGCCGCGCTCATCCACTGGCGAGCCCAGGTGCAGCCGGCCATTGGCGATGGTGACCGTGTAGCCCGGACGAGTGACATAGATTGTCCCGGATTCGACGGTCATGTTGTCGTCGATCTGCAGGACCGGGAGAGTCGTGGCGCGCCGGAGGATCTCGGCCATGAGACTCTCGTGCTGCGGCGGGAGGTGCTGCACGATCACGAACGCCATCTTCGAGGCGGACGGAATGTGAGGCAGGAGCGCGGTCAACGCCTCGATGCCGCCTGCGGAGGCTCCGATTCCAATCACTGGAAAAGGCAGGTGCGGGCTGGCCTCGGAACCGTTGCCGGTCTCCGACTGTTCGTTGCTCATGATTAGAGGGATCTCATTGGGTCAACTGGGCAAGCAGCGAGGACTCGACCATGGCACGTTGTGGCATCATCGTCGTCGGAGCCTCAGCCGGGGGCGTGCGGGCGCTCACTGATCTCGTCGCTCGCTTGCCGGCGGATCTGCCGGCAACCGTCCTGGTCGTTCTCCACAGCTCGCCAACACACGAGAGTCTGTTACACCAGATCCTGGACAAGGCAGGCCCTTTGCGGGCCACAGCGGCCGTCAATGGAGAGAAACTGCAGCCCGGCCATATCTATGTGAGCGTATCCGATCTGCACCTGATGGTGGAAGACCATCACCTAAGACTAACACGCGGTCCGAAGGAGTGCCGTGCCCGTCCATCGATCGATGTTCTGTTTCGTTCGGCCGCCTACACGTTCGGGCCGCATGTGATTGGAATCGTTCTGACCGGTGCGTTGGATGATGGGACGGCGGGACTGTGGGCGATCAAGGACCATGGTGGGATCGCAATCGTTCAATCGCCCCATGAGGCTATGTATCCCTCCATGCCGCAATCCGCGCTCCTCCATGTGGCTGTCGATTACACGCTGCCCATCCGCGACATGGGAGCCCTCGTCGACAAACTGGTGAAGGAGGAAATTGACATACAGGAGGCACGCCCGCTCCGTCAGTCGCTCGAAATCGAGAATCGAATCGCGCGCGGGAGTAATGCATTCGAGGTCGGTGCGTTGCAGCTCGGTGAGCCGACTCACTACACCTGTCCCGAGTGCAGCGGCACGCTGGCGCGGGTACAGGATGGCTCCTCGCTGGCCCGCTTCCGTTGCCATACAGGTCATGCGTATACGTTGAAAACACTCTTGGCCGACCTGAACCGCAATCTCGACCATACCTTGTGGAACGTCCTGCGCGGTATCGAGGAGCGGCTGCTGGCGTTGCAGGAGCTCGAGCGCCAGGCCCGGATGGCCGGCGATGAGAGCGCCCGGGCGGACTACCAACAGCAGATCAGCCTGGCGACGCGGTGGCATGGAGAGCTGCGTGGGTTACTCCTGGATGCGCGATCCGGGGGGAGCACCAACTCGCTGCCGGCGAATGAGCTCCGCCGGCGAGCGGCCGCACACTCATTCGATGACGAGCTCGATCAGGAAGGGGCCTGAGCTGCGCGCGCTCGCGTTGAGCAGATCGGCGAGCTGTTCGAGCGAGAGGGCCCGCGCAGCTTCGACCCCCAATCCATTGGCGACCGCGATCCAGTTGATGGTCGGATTCGACAGGTCGAACAGGTCGAGCGCGGTCCGGCCGGGCTGCGCTCCCACCTTCGACAACTCGGTCGCCAGTATCGCGTAACGTCGATTGGCGCAGATCACGGTCGTCACATCCAACTGCTCACGTGCCTGGGTCCACAGCGCCTGGAGCATATACAACGCCGATCCGTCGCCTTCGATGTTGATGACACGCCGGCCCGGTGCGGCGAGCGCTGCGCCGGTGGCAAGCGGCGGACCTTCACCGACCGAGCCGCCGCAGGACTGCAACCAGTCGTGAGGCGCAGCCGCATGCGTGCCCGGATAGAGCGCAAAGCCAAAACTGATGCTCTCGTCGACAACAATGGCGTGCTCCGGGATGAGGGCGGCCAAGGTCTGCGCTACCGCTGTCGGGCTGATCTCGCCACGACCAGCTTCCGGAGCTTTCTGCGGACGCAGTGGCGCGGGGGCGGCGGAGAGCTCCTCGGCGAGAGCAGCCAGGGCTTCGACAACATCTTCTTCCGTACGCGCCAGGACGTGTACGCAAGCATTCTCCGGTTGCATGATGCCCGGTTTACCCGGATAGGCGAAAAAGCCTACCGGCGGTGGGCATCCGGCGAGAATGAGATGCCGGATGCCGGCCAAAGCCGCCACCGCGTTGTCAACAACATAAGGAAGGAGGTTGATCGGGTGACGCCCTCGTCCGCGTTGGATGAGCCGGTTGAATGTTGGCGCAAAGAGCTTCGCACCGGTCGCGCCGGCTATGCTGTGTGCGTCGACGAGCCCTTCTTCCTCCAGGGCGGCCCCTCCAATCAGCAGCGCGGTCGGCTCTCCCAGGCGCAGGATGCGCGCGCACTCTGCTATGGCCGCGCGGCTTACGTGAGGTGGCGGTGTGATCGGCAGGGATTCTGCCGGGACACCGCCTTCACCCCACGAGACATCCGATGGGAGAATGAGGCTGCCAATGTCGTTGGTGTTGCGTACAGCCTGAACCGCCGCGGCGGCATCCGCTCCGACTGTTTCGGCTCGGCGGGAGAGGCGGGTCCAGGCTGAGACGGACCGTGCCCACCCCTCGGTGTCGGCTACGAGGGGCGGGTCGAAGGCGCGATGGTACGTCGCCTGATCACCTATGATATTCAGCAGAGGGACGCGCGCGCGTCGCGCGTTGTGGAGGTTTGAAAGTCCGTTGGCCAAACCGGGTCCGCAGTGGAGCAGCGTCGCGGCGGGTTTTTTCTTTATCCGCCCGTACCCGTCCGCCGCGCCGGTCGCAACGCCTTCGAAAAGAGCGAGAACACACCGTATTCCGGGAACACGATCGAGGGCGGCGACGAAGTGCATTTCGCTCGTGCCGGGGTTGGCCAAGCAGGTGTCCACTCCGCTCGCCACCAGTGTGCGAACCAGACTTTCGGCGCCGTTCATGTTTACAGCATAGCCTATTTTCCCTGGCTGGTTTTCGAGGCCTGTTTTCCATGGATTCCGACTTGTTCGAGCTGCTCACCGCGAGCTATCTGCGTCTCCTTGGTACGCCCTTGGTCCCATCCGGGCGCGATGCGGCCTGGTTGTATCACGAGGCGCCCTTCGCCGTGCTTGCACATAACACCGACCCCGACCCGCGCTTCATCTATGCCAACAAAGCCGCGCAAAAGTGCTTCGAATACTCCTGGGATGAGCTCATCGGTTTACCCTCGCGCCTGTCGGCGGAAGCCCCCCAACGGGCACAGCGTCAGAGTTTGTTGGAGGCTGTTGCCCGCGACGGATATCTGCGGGGCTACCGCGGCGAGCGCATTGCCAAGTCAGGGCGGCGGTTCTGGATCGAGGCGGGAGTCATCTGGCAACTCCGCGACGGGGACGGCATCTCTCGCGGGCAGGCGGCAAGCTTCCCTGCGAGGCTATGATCAGCCCGCTTCGCCGCTGAGGATCGCTCCTGCGCGGGGCGGGGCGCTCTGACATAGGATCCGACTGGATCGTCTTCCTATGTGGCCCGGAGTATTCTTCCAGCGTGGCCAACCTCTTTGAACGGGCTCCTAGCGCGCGTTCCAAATGCCGTGGCTGCGGGCGCGGTATCGAGCGTGGCGAGCTGCGCTTCGGCGAGCGCGTGCAGAACCTTTTCGCCGAGGGCGAGACGACGCTGTGGTTTCATCCGGTATGCGCCGCCTACAAGCGGCCACAGCCGCTGCTCGAAACCCTTGAAGCTTCAACCGAAGCTGTCGCGGACCGGGACAATCTCAAGTGCACTGCGGCATCGAGCCTCGCGCACCCGAAGCTCGTGCGCATCGATGGCGCCGAAAAATCACCGACCGCGCAGGCCAAGTGCCGCCACTGTCGCGAGCCCATCGAAAAAGGCACCTGGCGAATTCGCATCGTGTTTTACGAGGAAGGGCGCTTCTCTCCGGGCGGTTACATTCATCTCGGCTGCCGCAAGGATTACTTCGACACCGATGAGGTTCGGGACGCGGTCCTGCAGTTCAGTCCGGCGCTGAACGAGGTCGAGCGGGAGGAGTTGACTCGCGCCCTCATGGCGTGAGAGCGCTCATGTCCCGTCGATCCCAGACACTCAAGCAAACGCTTGACTTTAAGCGCGCATCGCACGACACTTAAGCATCTGTTTAACTGTCAGGTCGATAACCGTGGCGCTCAAGCTCTACCTGCATCCGCTCTCATCCTATTGTCACAAGGTGCTGATCGCGCTCTATGAGAACGACATTGCCTTCGAGCCGCAGATCGTCGACGGCGCGACGTTCGCCGCTTTCAAACAACTCTGGCCTCTCGGCAAGTTTCCTCTGCTGCAGGATGAGGATCGCAACCAACTCATCCCCGAGTCCTCGATCATCATCGAATACCTGGCCACACATTACCCTGGCCCCGTGCAGCTGATACCCGCCGATCCAGACCTGGCGCGCGAGGTGCGGGTGCGCGATCGCTTCTTCGACAACTACCTGCACACTCCTATGCAGAAGTTTGCGAACGACCGACTCCGGCCGGCCGAGAAGCGCGATCCTTTCGGCCTCGAGGAAGCCAAGACCGCGTACCGGGCGGCCCTGGACATACTGGAGTCCGATATCGGCACAAAGACCTGGATCCTGGGTGACGAATTCACCATGGCCGATTGCGCGGCCGGCCCCCCACTTTTTTACGGCGATCGCTGCTACGGTCCGTTTCGGGCCAGCCATCCGAAATCGCTAGCCTACCTGGATCGCCTGATGGCCCGTCCCTCGTACGCGCGTGCGTTGCGCGAAGCACAACCGTACTTTCACCTGCTGCCTAAATGATCCCTGAACCGAGACTGAACTACCCGGCAAGAAGTCGCGCAAAGTTGGTCTGATAGCGACGTATTCGACAATGCGTGACGCGGGTGGTTGCATCCGGCGACGGCAACGCTAACATCTTCCTTGCATAGAGTTGCTGCTGAGGAGGATCGATGAACAAGTCGCTGATCGTTGGGCTTGCAGTGGGCGCCGTGGCGGTGACCACTGTGGGTGCTTTTGCCGGCTACAAGATGGTCGCAGCACCGAGCAGCGCGCAAGTCGTCAGCGTCAAGGCGCTGACCAAACATAGCAAGACCGCTCGCAAGGAATGCCACGACGAGCAGGTCACGCACACCAAGGCCCCGAAGGACGAGCATCGCCTGGCCGGAACCGGTATTGGCGCAGTCGTCGGCGGCCTGTTGGGTAATCGCGTCGGTGGCGGGAATGGCAAAGTGCTCGCCACGGTCGCGGGCGCGGCTGCCGGTGGCTTCGCCGGCAACAAGATCGAAGAGAAGATGCAACAAGGGAATACGTACTCGACGACGGAACAGCGCTGTGACACTGTGTATGACACGCACGAGTCCGCTGCCGGCTATGACGTCGTCTACGAGCTCGACGGCAAGCAAGAGCACGTGCATATGGATCACGACCCCGGCCGGACGATTCCGGTCAAAGACGGTCATATCGTGATCGAGTCCGATAGCAACTCCTCCGGGTCGAACTAACCTAACCAGAGGTCGGTATGGACAGCAGACGCTTCAGGCTGTTGGCTTGCGCCATTGTGGGCGCGGCCGGAACGCTCGCCATGCAGGCCCCCGCGCTCGCTGGCGACGTCAGTGTGTCGGTGAACCTGGCCGCCCCCGGGCTCTACGGCCAGATCAACATTGGCGGCGAGGTCCCGGTACCCCCCGCGCCGGAGTTGCTCCTGGCGCGCCCTGTCGTGGCCGTCCCCGTTGCCATGGTTCCCGGCGCCCCACCGCCGCCGGCGTTGTACCTGCACGTGCCGCCCGGCCACGA
>Ga0068855_100001975_pt1 | contig 25475 bp, 28 predicted proteins | sample KBSCornC52_FD_66592 | JGI IMG/M metagenome (GOLD analysis project Ga0068855, IMG submission 66592) | Corn rhizosphere microbial communities from Kellogg Biological Station, Michigan, USA - KBS Corn C5-2 | ecosystem: Host-associated > Plants > Roots > Rhizosphere > Soil ... | reverse complement strand
AGGGCCTCTCTCGTTTATGATATAGGGGCTGATGCAGGTTTTCCTATCAAATCGATGTCCGGGGCGGCTGATTGTAGTAGAAGGGATCGATGGATCCGGCAAATCCACGCAGATTTCGCTGCTCTCGCAATGGCTGCGACGCCGCGGATACGCGGTGACTTTTAGCGAGTGGAATTCTTCTCCGCTGGTGCGCGAAACCACGCGCCGCGGCAAGAAGAAAGAGATGTTTACGCCGACATCGTTCAGCTTGATTCACGCTACCGATTTCGCGGACCGGCTGGAGCACTACATTGTTCCGCTGCTTAAGGCCGGCGCAGTAGTGTGCGCGGACCGTTACGCCTACACCGCGTTTGCCCGCGATGTGGTTCGCGGGGTGGATCGCTCCTGGGTGCGCAATCTGTACCGCTTCGCCATAAAGCCGTCGCTGGCGTTCTACTTCAAAGTTCCACTGGACGTGGCGCTGGGCCGCATTCTAGGAGGCCGAGACGCCTTGAAATATTACGAGGCGGGAATGGATCTGGGGCTCAGCCGCAACATCGAGGAGAGTTTTCGTATTTTCCAGGGAAGGATTCTGGAAGAGTATGAGTCGATGATCGAAGAGATGGGCTTTCATGTGATTGATGCAACCAAGAGCATTGAAGCGCAGCAAAAAGAAATGCGCCGGATCGTCTTGCGGGAGTTCGGCCGCGTGAGGCCAACAGGCGTCCTGGGAACGGAGGTCCGGGTTGCGAGATTACAAGAGTAGGCCGCCGCTCTCGTACTACCGGACGGCGTTGCCGGGGCTCGATTATTCCGAACTGCAAGGCAAACTGATTGTGATCGAGGGACCGGACGCGGTGGGTCGCAGCACCCAAGTCCGGCGTTTGAAGCCATGGCTGGAGGAGTTCGGCCACGCAGTATTGGATACGGGCATGGCGCGGTCGGCTCTGGCGGGCAAGGGCATCAAGGAAGCCAAGGCGGGCAATACCCTGGGGCCTATCACAATGACCCTGTACTACGCCACCGACTTTGCGGATCGCCTGGAGAATGAAATCATTCCGGCGCTACGAGCCGGATTTGTTGTGCTCACCGACCGCTATATCTTCTCGATCATGGCGCGCGCGATCGCCCGCGGCGAGAACCGGACCTGGATCGAACGCACCGCGGGGTTTGCATTGGTGCCGCATGCAGTGTTTTACATGCGTGCGGAAGTGAAAGATTTGATCTCACGAGTGGTGGTGGGGCGCGGCGCTTTCGATTACTGGGAGAGCGGCCTGGATCTGCACTACGGCAAAGATATGTACGAAAGCTTCGTACGCTACCAGTCCAGTCTCATTCAGGTGTTTGACGATATGGCCGACCCTTACGGCTTCCAGGTGATCAATGCTTCGCAGCCGGTGGATCGGGTGTTTGAGTCACTGCAAACAGCGATCTCGAAAATCGTCGAGACTGAAGCGCCAGCCAAGCCACGCGCGAGGTCTAAAACGGCATTGCCCGGACCGAGAGTAGCTCGCCTCCTGAAGATCAAGTAAGGTTGCCTTCGGACGAGGGACCGTGATCTCAAGCCAACAGGACCGGACGCTTTTTGGCAAAAGCCGGCGTGAAACGGTGAGCCGCGCGGCGCAAGCGGACTTGCGGCCCAAAGAGCGCCGCTTCGATCCCGTCGACGTCTTACGCAAATCCACGGAAGGCCGGGTTCGCCGGTTACTGCCGATAAAATATGCGCGCATGGGGGTTTCTCCGTTCGCATTTTTTCGCGGCGCGGTGTCCATCATGGCGGCGGACTTGGGTCGTTTGCCGCATTCCGGTCTGACTGTCCAATTGTGCGGCGACGCGCACGTGCAGAACCTGGGGTCCTTCGCTGCGCCGGACGGTTCGCTGGTATTCGACCTGAATGACTTCGATGAAACTATCCGCGGACCATGGGAATGGGATGTGAAACGGATGGCGGCGAGTATGGTGCTGGCCGGGGATGCTTCTGGCCATTCGCGCCCGCAATCGAAAGCAGCCGCGGAGATCTTTGCGGAGAGCTACTGCCGCGCGATTCATGAATTTGCGGAACTGCCGATTTTGCAAACGGCGCGGCGACAGATCCACCGGCAAGGGCGTATCCAGCCGATCCATGCTGCCCTGCGCCAGTCCGAGCGCGCCCAACCTTTGGATCTATTACAGAGGCTTACAGAAACAGATCGCCGCGGACGGCCGTGTCTGCGGGATATGCGGCCGCGGTTCTGGCGGGTTCGTGGCCGGAGTGCCCGAGAGGTCTTAGATTCTCTGGCCGCTTATCGCGAAAGTCTCGCGCCGGAGCGGCGTCACCTATTCGATCTGTTCCGGCCCGTTGATGTGGGCTTCAAGGTAGTGGGAACCGGGAGTGTGGGTCTGCGCGATTATGCGGTCTTGTTTGAGGGGAATGGTCCGCGGGATCCAATGTTCCTGCAGATCAAACAGGAAGTGCCATCAGTATATGCCCAATGGATACCGAATTTAATTTATCCACACCAGGGGCGGCGCGCGGCGGAGGGGCAACGAGCCATACAGCCGATCTCTGACCTGCTCTTGGGCTGGACTTCCATAGGAGAGCATCAGTACCTGGTGCGACAGCTCAACGATCATAAGGGCAGCATTGACCTGCAGAAGTTGCGGGGAGACGGATTAGAGAGCTTAGCGCAAGTGGCGGGAGAACTTCTGGCTCGGGGGCACGCGCGGTCGGGGGACGCCTGCGAGATTGGCGGATACTGTGGCTCCAGCGGCAAGATGACGCGGGCGCTGCGCGACTTCGCCGTTCGCTATGCGGAGCAGACCGACACGGACTACACGGCTTTCATGGCCGCGATCAAAAAGGGACAAATCAAAGTCGCCGAACCGGAAGGATAGTGGCGCGGTTTCTACGTGAATGCGATGGGCTGATTGAGCACAGCCGGAGCTTGATTCAACACCGTTGGTGCGGGAGACCCGCCCTGCGTCAGGAAGTCGAGTACGCTTCCCTGGAAGTTGGTGGGACCGAAGTTCGAAACAGACACGCCGGACAGAACTTGCATGAAGACGTTGGCGTAGTGAGTGCCCATCGCAACCGGGTCGATACCTGAGGACATCGATGGATATGCCGCGCAACGCTGTTGTACCATTGCTACGAAATTATTCGTGATCGCGGAAGCACCGCCGTTGGCCCATCCCTGGGTGCCGCTGACGAAGCCATACATATCCGAAGTTGACTGCTGGATGTACTTCTGAAGATAGGAATCCATCGAGTCTGCCTGGAACGGAGTCATGCCATTCGATGGCATTACAGTGACGTATTGATCCGGGGCTGGTGTGAAGTAAGGCGGAGTTGAAGCAACCGAGTAACCGGGAGTCTCTTGGGGATCAGCAGAAACCTTTGGCTCGCCCGAAACGGTGGGTGAAGCCGGTGCCAAGCCAACGGGTGCCGATGCACCTGTCGCCGGCTCCAAGCTTGGCGGCGTCGAAGCTGCCGCGCAAAGATACTGGAGGAAGGTGTCCTGAGGTGCTGCTGAATCTGCGGATGGACTCGACGAGGGGGCGGCCAGGATGGAAGCGGCGGATTCTTGATGCGCCGCGGGAGTAATATTCCTTCCCATTGGAGATCCGGCCTGACTGGCGGTTGCCAACTGATCGGCGAAGGACGGGCTGTTGCCCGACGACTTCGCACAACCAGCTGGAGACTTTTCAGTGGAGATGGGTGACGGCAGCGGACCAGTGATGGTGATCATATGTATCGCGACTCCAGCGACGGAAATGCAATCCAGGGGCCACTGGGGTGACATAGATCGTATAAGGACTAACGGCTGGGCGTGTGTCTCGGTTCTGACAACTTCTCAACGGAGATCGTCAGAATTCCGCCACTGAGACGCGTTCCGCATTTGAAAAGCTTTGATCTGCCGGGGCCACACGTTGGTTCTCGAATTGCATTCAGAAGTCCCGGAGTGATCCGTGTCTTCACCCACTACTGCGCATACAGGGCTGACAGCCGTAACTAGCGAAACCGCCGGGCGAACGCCGGTGGACCGATGGATCCTTGCCGGAATTGCGATCGCGGTCATGACGATCATTGCGGGAGTCGCCTCTACGGGCGTCAACCTGCGTTATTTTCTTCAGCCTACGGCCGCGTGGATCGTCCTGGGTGGAACTTTGGGCGTCACCTTGATCACGACGCCTCGCCACTCGCTACTGCATGCAATGCGCCGAGTCTTGGGACTGCTGCGGCAGTCTGCCACCGATCGCGAAGGTCTGACGGATGAAATCATCTCCTGCGTCAGGACCGCCAGAGTTCAAGGATTGCTTGCCGTCGAACCGAGAATCGCCCAGATGAGTAATGACTTTCTGAGGGAGATGCTCGCGCTGGCGATTGATGTAAAGAGTCGCGGCGAGTTTCAGGGCACTCTCGAAACCAAGCTGCGATTGCGGGAAAGGCAGGGCGATGCCGACGCCAAAGTGTTGGAAGTAGCAGGGGGATTCGCGCCGGCCATCGGAGTGATTGGCACGGTGGTGGGGTTGATCGATGTGCTGCGCCAGTTCTCCAACATGAACTCGGTGGCTTTCGGGATCGGAACGGCGTTTGTCTCGACCATGTACGGACTGGCGCTAGCAAACGTGATTCTTCTACCCGCGGCGCACCGGATCCGCGCGAGTGTGGCAGAACAATTTGAGATCGAAGAAATGATTGTCGAAGGCGGGCTCTGTCTGATCGATGGCACTCATCCGTCGCTGGTACGCGAAAGGCTGAACTGCTTCCTGCGCCAGGACCCCAAGAAATGAAACCGGCGTATTTCCAGAGCCAAAACAGCGGGCGCGATCGCTGGATGGTCAGCTACCTGGACGTGTTGACGATTTTGCTGATTCTTTTTGTTGCGATGGCAGCACAGACATTGCAGAGCTCGCAGAGAAAGCCGGCTCCGGCGATGACGCCGCCTCCGGTGCCAGCGATTCAAGGGCCGAGCGCAACGCTGACCGCGATCCAGCGGGAATTGGAACAGAGCCACCTGGATGTGCAGCTTGATTCCCGCGGAGTAGTAGTCAGCCTTCCTCAGGCCTTGCTGTTTCCGCCCGGCGAAGACAAGATCAACGCCAGCGCACTTGCAACGGTTAGCACGATCGGATACGTGCTTAATAGGATCCCCAATAATGTAAGGCTCGTGGGGCATACGGACACCGTGCCCATTCACAACCGGCGCTTTACTAACAATTGGGAACTGGCTGCCGCGCGCGGCCTGCGGCTGCTGGAACTGTTGAGCAGCCAGTATGGGATCGCGGAGTCGCGACTCTCCGTCGAGAGCTTTGGTTCGTACGATCCCAAGAGCTCCAACGCCACACCAGAAGGCCGTGCCAATAATCGTCGCGTGGAAATCGTAATTCTGGATAGCGCTTTACAGGGCAAGCCATAGCTTGCCCCAGGAAGAGTTTCCGTCTACTTAGGCCCGCACGCCGTAGTAGTTCGCTGTGGAAGTAATGTCCGGACCGTGCTCGCTGCGGAGCAGGCTCAGCAGATCCAGCGGGCGCGGTGGATTAGACTGCAATCCAATCGCGGAGGGATTCATTACCCGGCGCAGGCGGCCGGATTCCACTAAATATTGTCTATTGTCGGCACCCTGCAATAGTTCGCCCTCCCTCGCTCCTACCTCGGCGCTGAGACGGTCAAAAGAAGTTCCGTATCCATCCATAATTCCAGTATCGAAGCCTTGCAGGCCGCCGGTCGGCATCTCATTGCGATGAATGCGCCACAGCAACTCTTCACGTGCCGCGACAGCGCCATCCCAGGTCAGGCTCTCCGCCATGGCGCGCCCATTGCGAGCAAGCCGCTGCCGAAGTTCGGGTATGCGAACCAAGCCATCGAGCGCGACCACGAAATCTGATACAACGCGAGGGCGAGCCACAATCGCAGTGTGGCCATCGATCGCGTAGCCTTCCGTGCCGTAGGGAGTGGTGATCACGGAAGTGCCGCAAGCCATTGCTTCAATCGGCGGCAGCGGGAAACTTTCATACCAAGATGGGCACAGCACAATGTCGCTTTCCGCGTAGAGGCGGCTCAAGGCATCGTGGCCGAGAGCTCCGTGAAATTTGTAGGGAGCAAGTTCATTCTCCGGCCCGAAAATCGGGTGTGCGAATCCGTAGACGTGCCAGGCAATCTTGTTGGGATAGCGACGCATCAGTTCTCCCATTGCCGGAACGGCATCCTGGAAGCCTTTCCATTTTTCCGGGCGGCAATACGTAACCACTCGGATCACGCCGTCGAGGGCGCTCAATTTCGGCCGCATGCGGAACTTGGCGGTGTCGATTCCATGTTGGACCACGGGTACGGTTTCACCAAACCGGCGGCGGAATTCGCCGGCAAGCCAGGTGGAGTTAGCGATCCGGTAGACCGGCATTTGGAAGGTATTGCGGCAGAGCATCTTGATCAGTGGATTACCCTGCAAGCCCGCCGACGGATGGCCGTCCTGCGCAAAAAACACTTCATCATAGTGCTGCGGGAAATGTACGGGCTTACCTTTTCCGGATTGCCAGGCCGGGATGATGCTTTCCCAGTTAGCAGCGATAATCAGGTCAGCCTGCGGGATGGCTGGCGTGAGAAGGTGGGTATATGCCAGGAAGAACCGCATTTCGCCCAGAAAGTCACGCGGCGTCTTGTTGAGAAAATGATACGGCAGCGATTCACGGCGGGCTGTGGCATCGAAGTGGACCGGGATATTGAAGTCGAGTCCCGGGAAGGGCTCTTCTTCCAGCCAGAGAAACTTCGGCCAGGTTGTAAGCGAGACCTCATGTCCTTGGGCTTGGAAGCGGCGAGCGTATTCCAGGATACAGGCGGCGCCTCCGGTGCGAACCTGGGCGGTAGGCCCCAACAGAAAGGTCATGGATAGGTGCTGCCGGGCATGCACGGCGGGAGCTTCCGCAGTTTTTACGATGGACGGCTGTAAGGAGGACGCTGGTTTCTCGACACCAATCGCCACGGCAAATCCATTGCCTACCTTGTCGTCGGCATCCTGGACCGCTACCACGGGCCAGCCCAACCACTCAATCAATTCGACGAAATCCTGCGTGATCCAAACCGAACAATGGGCCACGTCGGGATCGGGACAGATTCCGGTTTCGTGACGTTCTATTAGCTCGGCAAGCGTGGTGCGCGGACGGTCGCGATCGAAGGTGCGTTCCTTGTGGGGAGCAATGACATAGATGTAGCCGCCGGGCCGCACCACACGATGCCACTCCTTCAGGGCCTTGATCGGATCGGGGAAATGTTCAATCACATGCGAGCTAATGACAAAGTCGACACTGCCGTCGTCGAGCGGCAAATCATCGCCGGGCGCAACGATGTCGACCGGAAGTGCCTCGCCGCAGACCTTGATCTCTTCCTGCTTGAAGACTGTCATTTCGCCGCAAAAATCGACGTTGCGGGTCTTCAGTCCAAAGGTGTTATGAGCAGAGCCACCGATTTCAATTCCTTCGAGCCCGTCGAGCAGGCGGTGAGCGAGTGCACTTTCCTTGAATTTCATTGGTGAAAATCCTTTGCGGTGAGGTCGATGGAGCCGCTGCGTTTCTTAACGAGCAGCACCCATCGTTCTTTCATAATTTCGACGCGTTCAATTTCGGCGGCATGGTCGCGCATCATCGAATCCAGGGCTGCAGTAACCTCCGGAAGGTCACCGCCATAATCGTGGAACCCCGCCCAAGCTCCTGGCAGGAGATGACTCCAGATCAAATGAAAGTCGTTTTTGACCCAAAGGGGATCGTGATTGCCATCGCCGAAACCGAAGGCAATGCGGGTACCATCCGGCAAAGAAGCTATCCTAGAATCCTGCTTGATGACGCGGATGCACTCCCTCCACCGCTTCGTGACAGCTTCAAATACCTGTTCCTGGCTCGAACTCTGAAGATAGCCCTGATATAAATCGGCCATTTGATCTCCCTTGGTGTTGGCCGTATGGTCGAAGGCAGGGTCGAAGACATCGATCACCCAAACAAGCTTTCCCGTGGCCTGCGCGACCTGCGCCAGTTTTGCCGTGCCTCCACCCAGGAAGCAGCCTATTTCCAGTAAGTCGCCATCAAGCCGATCCAGACCCTCTCTTCGTATGAAATCTACGAGAGCATCGTATCCCACGAGGTCGGTTACGGCGGGAATCGACGGGAGGGCTCTTGCGATGGCGTTCACGCGATTGAGTGCAAGAAGGGTTTGGCTGGGTGGGTTGAACATCATGCCGCCTCCTCTTCGTAGGGAAACGGGTTGTAGCGCAGGTTCACGCGGTCCGGTTGTGGAAGGGTCGATTCGGAGCGTCCAAGGAGGATTCGGTCAACAACCTCGACGCCCTGCATGAAGGAATGGTCCTGGTTGCTGACTTCATATTTCCAGGCGCCAAAACGTCCGCGCGAGTAGATTTCGCGAGCCTCAAGCACGGGCAGCGCGTGATTCAGAATGGCATCTCTCTCGAGCGACGGGGTGGGATAGCCGGGCGTCAGAGTCGTACTCCATCGGCTCAAGATCGCGTCAGGATCAGGAATCAATCCGATCACCATCATTTGTGTGACCACGTCATCGACCAGGGACTCGCGATTTCGTGGCAAGTGTTCCGACTCGGACACTTCGGCCATGAGAGACCAAGTAGATCCTGGGGAAGGCACATTGTAAGGGCTGTAGTTGCTAAAAACGGTGACCCGGTAAAACCCGCTATTGACGCCCGGGAAGTACATCCAGCACATTTTTCGGATCGACTCCGGGGGCTGGCCGCGCAGACCGATTCCAATCACGTGTACAGTTGACGATTTCAGACGCTCGGTTGCGGAGAGGCGAGAATCTCCGATGGTTCGGCAGAGCCAGCGAAGTGGAGCGGTGTTTATCAGGCGTTCGTAATGCAATTCCTGGCCGCCGGAAAAGGTAATCTTCCGCTTGGTCGCGTCGACCGCTTCCACGCGGGAGGACATTTTGAGATACTTTTGCGGAATCCGCTGTCCGAGAGAACGCCAAATTGCACCGGTGCCGCCGCGCAGAGGAAAGCGAAAACGGCGGTTCGGTCCCCAAGAGACTTGGTCCTGATGCAGACAGATAGCCCGTAAAGCTTCATCGAGCGAAGGTGTCGCAACGCGTTCGCCCACCCAGCGGAAATCCAATTCTTCAAGCGGATGAGCCCAGACCTTAAAGTTGTACGGGAATAGAAACAAGTCCGCGATTCCAGCGCCGAATGTCGCTAGTATCCAGTCGCGAAAATTGTCAGACGGCTGCCGCCGGGGGTTGCGGTGTACAGCTAGAAGCCCTTCAATGGCCTTCCACTGATCCGCTGGATTGAGACGGTGCAAATTGTTCTGAAATGGGTAGGGAATGAATCTATCGCCCAACCAGATCCAACTTTCGCGATCATGCCACAGCCACGCTTCGGGCGGAAACGCTAGATCCATGTACTCATCGAACTTCCGGTAGTGTGAGAACTGAACGTGCCCGCCGAGGTCCCATGTGAAGCCTTGTGAGTCGCAACAAGACGAAGCTAAACCACCGGGGATATCGGCAGCGTCGATCAGCAGAAAATCTTGGTGGTCCAATTCGAGCAGGCGAAGCGCCGCGCCGATTCCGGTCGGACCAGCCCCGAGGATGGCGATCCCGGTGTTCAATGCGCCTCCATAAAGGGAGAGAGGAGTCCCATCGGAGGGGCACCAGCATGGTTTCCTTCGAAGACCTGCTCCCACAGCGTGACATTCTTTTCAATATTTCGATGCGTCAACACCCAATCGCGCTGCTCCCGGCACCGCTTCGTCCGATCCGCTTGGAGAAGTTCTTCCAGCTTCCGCTTCCAGGAATCGCGGTTATTTTTCGCCGTGGTCGGCACTTCGGTGGAATAAGGCACCACGTTTGATGCCAGGGTGACGGCACCCGACATCGCATACTCGTAGTATTTGATACAGCTCTTGTGGCGATTGAATGGATCGTCGAGCAGCGGTGCAATGCCGATATCAAGCTTCAAATCGCAGACCTTTTGCGGATGCTGATTGAGAGGAACGTTAGGATGAAACTCGTACCGAATTCCGGACAGCTTCTCCATGAAGTGTTTAATGGTTCTGCCCAGCGGCGTTTCGAACAAGGCCTGACCCCACCTGGCATGCAAAACGGCGATCAATTCATCAAGACTCGACTCCTGACAAATTCCCTGTAGCACGAAGGTGAAGGGATGCTTTTTCTGCACCTCGCGGACGGCATCGAGCACTACCGCGAGGTCGGCGAAGTGTGTCGGGCTTCCTGTCCACCCTACGCGTACTTCAGCGCGAGTTCTGTCTTGCATCGGCTTACAAACCCATTCATCCGGGTCAATGCTATTTGGAATCACCGTGACATTAGGATTCCAACGCTGAAGGTAGCTCGCGAGTGTCTCCGTGGTCGTAGTCACAACATCGGCGGAGCGAAGCAGAAATTCGTACAACGGGAGCCGGGCTTGCACAGCTTTGTAATTGAGGTTCTCCGGTGGAACTAGATCCAGGGCATCATCGGTATCAAAGACAATCCTGATGTTATTTTTCTTGCACCATTCGACGACTTTCACAGCTTGCGGATAGTGGGCGCGGTAGAGGACCAGAACATCCGGCGCGTCATAATGGCTTTGATTCGACAGAATCTGGACCCGGTGCCCCCGCCGGCTTAAATACTTGGCAGGAATTGCGCCGCGCCATTTGTAGCAGCCGCTTTGCGTCTCGGTGAGCAAGCAGATGTTCACGCGCGTCCCTCCTCACTCTCGGCGATAGAGCGCGCCCAGCTAGACATGTAAGATTCAGCGGCTGTGTTCTCCAATTCGCGGTCGTTCAGATAGGTCCAGGCTTTCTTCCGGCGATCTTTGAGGTTCTCCAAGATTTTGCAGTCCTTGCGGACTTTCAGAAGACGCTTTCGCTGTTCGGCGAGCTGGGCCTCATAATTTCTGCGTTTTGTAAGAAGAGTGATTTTTTCACTCCGGATACGGAGTTGGAATGCCGCCAGGGCGCGAAACTCCGATCCTTCGAGCAAGGTCCGTCCCAGCAAATTCATTTCGGCGTTCAGTTGTGCCGCAACCAGAGCGCTCTCGCGATGAAGCACTTCCGCAAGTTTGCTTTGGATGGTGGAAAGCTTCTCCTCTTCGGTCCGCATCTGGAGCGCACGCCATTCGAGAACCCGTTGAAGTGGGAAATGGAACGCCTTCATGAAAGATCCTTGGCTAGAGTAAATAGCCGGTTCCGAGTTTCTTCGAGCGCCGCGTAAGCCTCCGCATCCTGACGCAAAAATTCCAGAATCTGCGGACGGAGGCGGATGCTGCGATCCAGAATCGGATTGGCGCCTTGGACGTGAGCACCCAACTGAATCAGGTCGGCCGATTGTTGATAGGTTGACAATGCCTCGCGAATGCGACGATTGGCAGCCAGTTCTTCCTCTGAAATTACCTTGTTGGATAGCCGGCTGACGGAGTTCAATATATCGATCGCCGGATAGTGACCGGCGGAGGCCAAATCTCGCGACAAGATGAAATGTCCGTCGAGAATGCCGCGGGACGCATCGCAGATCGGTTCGTTGAAGTCGTCACCTTCGACGAGCACGGTAAAGAAGCCCGTGATAGACCCCGTTCCGAAGTTGCCGGCCCGTTCAAAAATCTTAGGTAGAAGTGCAAAGACAGATGGCGTATAGCCCTTCTGGCTGGGAGGCTCTCCGGCTGCCAACCCGATCTCCCGCTGCGCCATGGCCAAACGGGTGACGGAATCCATTACGAACAACACATCGGCGCCTTGATCACGGAAATATTCCGCTGCGGCTAAAGCTACGTAAGCGGCACGAATCCGGAGGGGTGCGGGCCGGTCTGATGTTGCCACCACGACGACCGAGCGTTTCATGCCTTCCGGCCCCAGTTCGTTTTCGAGAAAGGCCTTGACCTCGCGATTACGCTCGCCGATCAAAGCGATCACGCTGACTTGTGCCGAGTTCTTGCGCGACATGGCGCCAAGCAGCGTGCTCTTGCCGACACCGCTGCCCCCAAACAATCCGATTCTCTGCCCTTTTCCGCAAGCCAGCAGGCTGTCGATGGAACGCACGCCGGTTACCAGGCGATCGGTAATGTGTTTTCGCTGGAGGGGATTTGGAGGAGGAGCATACAGAGGATAGGTGCTAGATGACTCTACTGGTGGGCCACCGTCCATCGGTTGTCCGAATCCATCAAGGATACGGCCCAGTAGTCCCGGGCCGACAGCCAGCCTGGCATCCTGCGAGCGGGCGATGACCGGACTACCCAATTGCAGACCATCGGGCTCGTCAAGAGGCATTGCCAGAACACGGCCGTTGCGGAAGCCGATTACCTGGGTACGGATACTGCGGCCGTTTGCGGCCCGAATTTCGCAAAAATCTCCGATGGCCGCCGCCGGACCTTGCGATTCGATCAACAGCCCGACTGTGGCAGTAACTTGACCGGTCCACGGCAGCAGATCGATCTGATCAAGATCGACCATGAACGGAGCGAGCGAGACTTTGTCGGAAGAGTCCATGGTTATCGATTCGTGGGCAGGCGGCGTAAGCGGTCCGCAAAACCGCGTTCAATTTCGCGAAGCTGCGCCTCTATGGAGGCATCCAAATTGCCATGCACGGTTTCGAACAAAACGTCTCCACACTGCAGCGAAGCGTCGGTTATAACTTCCACTTTTTGTGAGTTAGAAAAGCGTTCGAGAGAGCTACGAATCGCCTGCTCCTGGTCGGGATGCACACGGACCCGGCACAGTTCCCTGGACTGGAGCTTTTCGAGCGCAACCCGAATCAGGCCTTCGATGGATTCCGGGTCGAGCGTCAATTCGCGATGGAGCACTCGGCGGGCAATGGAGATTGCCAGTTTGAGAAGATCGCCTTCCGCTTCTGCCCGAATGCGCGATCGAAGCGAGGAAAGGGTCGCGAGGCTTCGGCCGAGCTGGTCGAGAACCGGTTGCAGTTCGGCTCCGCCTTGTTCCCGGCCCACAGTCTTTCCCTCGGAGAAGCCGCGATGATAGGCTTCTTGCTCGATGCGGTCACGTTCCTGCTGTTTAATGTGATCGCGCTCGGAAGCGGACTGTTCCGATGGGACTTCTTTCACTCCACTCGGATTCGATTGCAAACTCGATTTTGCTTTTGGTAAGAACGCGGTGGCGGTGGCGCGCCATGTGATGGGGGTAACGACGGCCTGCTCTGTCTCGCGCAAGACTCTAGACGACGTACTGGTCATCAACGCCGCCTCCCTTCAGACTAAGCACGCCCTCGTCTTCCAGTTGCCGGAGGACCGCAATCATCCCTTGCTGCGCCGCCTCCACCTCGCGAATCTTGACTGGGCCTAGGGCCTCCATGTCTTCGAGCAACATGGCCGCCCCGCGCTGAGACATGCCCTTCAACAGGTGCTGCCGAAGTTCCTCGTTGGTTCCCTTGAGGGCGATGGTGAGCTGGCGGCGATCGGCGCGAGCCAAAAGTTCTTTGACACCGTTGGCGTCGAGCGCCATCAGGTCATCGAACACAAACATCTTTTGACGAATCGAATCCATCAGCTCAGAATTCTGCTCTCCTATCTGCGTGAGAATTTCGCTGCTCAGTGCAGAGTCGAGCTGATTGAATATTTCGGCGACAGCCCGCGGGCCGCCGGTGGGCTGACGCTTCATCTCTCCCATGGACTTAAGTTTCTGGCAGATAATCGCCGAAATTTTCCCGACTACGATCGGTGAAATCTTGTCTAGTTTTGCGATGCGGAGGGCAACGTCCTGCCGCGCCGATGGTTCCATTGAAGCAAGGACGCCGGCGGATTGTGAAGGATTGAGTTGAGATAGGACGATCGCTACGGTCTGTGGGTGCTCGCTTTTCACAAAACGCGCCAGCAGCTGGGGTTCGACGTCGTGCAGGTGCCGGCTACTGCCGGTTTCCCCGTGCGAGCCCGGCAGTTGGTCCAGATGCTTCTTGCTCCCCTCGGGACCAAAGGCACTGGTAAGAATCCGTTTAGCATAGGCGATTCCGCCGGGGCCGACACGAGCGACATCTGAAGTTGCATCGCGAAATTCTTCAAGGACCGATTCCGCCTCGGCCGCTGAAACCGAGGAAAGATCCGCGATCGCGCTGCTGACGACCTGCACCTGTTCCTCGCTGAGCTGTTTTAGCAACCCGGCAGAGGCCTGATCGCCCAAAGCGATCAGCAGGATGGCTGACTTTTGCGCACCGGTGAAAGTGCCTGTAGAGGTGGCCATTTTAAATTAGGCCCGCCCTTCTTTGAGCCAGCCACGCAGCACGCCGGCACAGATCTCCGTGTCCTTCTGGGCAGTTTCGCGGAGCTCGTGGGTTAGAGTCTCTAATCTCGCCGGTACGAGCGCCGGAATCTTATTCGAAGAGGAAGCGGAAGGGGCCCAGGCGTCTTGTGTGGCTGTGCTCGCTCGTGCCACGTCCTGGAAGTTGTCCACCGGGGCGGGTAGTGATTGAGACACCTGAACTGCCGCCGTGCGGGCCGCTGAACCTTTCCTCATTCGCGAGAAGAGGAACGCACATCCGCCGAGAATCACCACGACGATTGCCGCCAAAATTCCCATCAATTTCGGGTCATTCTTCAGTTGCTCCAGCGGAGAACGCCGCGGATTGGTGCCGGTTCCCGGCTGCACGACAGTGGGCGGATCCAGGTTCAAAGTGGACTCAAAGGGCAGGCTTTCAACAATCAATTGGTCGCCACGCACCTCGTTGAATCCGGCGGTTGCGGCTACCAGGTCATGTATAACCTTCAATCGTTCTGGAGATGGTGGCACCAGGACCCGCTTCGCATTAGCGCCCGTACCCTCCCAATGGACTTCGTGATCGATGAGTACCGACACAGACAACCGCTTGATGGAACCCTGCGGAAGCACAGTCCTTTTGACGGTGCGGCTGGTCTGATAGCTGACGTTTTCGGTCTTGCGGGAAGTTCCGCCTCCGGTGACTGGCGGCCGCGGGGCTGCATCCGGGAGGTTCGAAGCCGTACCCGGGATACCGGCTATGGCGTGGGTGGGAGTGGAAGTGTCTTCGGTGGTCTGCGAACTGATCATGGCGGAACGCGTCGGATCGAAACTTTCTTCGCTTTGCTCCCCGCTGGTGAGATCGGTTTCCGCGGAGACCGAGGCCCGGAATCGGCCGGCACCGACTAGTGGCTCAAGCGTCGCCTCTAACTTGGACGTCAAATCTTGCTCTACCTTGTGGCGATATTCAAGCGCAGCGTCTGACGAATCGGTACTGGCGCTATCGGCGCGCTTAGCACGGTTCAGGAGATTGCCGCGCATATCCAACACTGAGACGGCTTCGGGAGCGAGCCCCTCGACGGCGCTCGAGATCAGATGCGTGATCGCTGGAATAGCGGTTTCGGGCAAAGACGCGCCGGGCCTGATTTTAATCAAGACGCTGGCCTTGGCAGGCTGCTGCGCTTCACTGAAAACGGACTCCTTGGGGAACGTGATGTGCACACGCGCTTGCTCCACCTCGGAGAGCGCCATGACGGAGCGCTCCAATTCCCCTTCGACGGCCCGGCGGTAATTGATGTGCTCCGCGAAGTCGGTCATCCCGAAATTGGTTTTATCGAAGATTTCGAATCCAATTCTTCCGCTCTTGGGCACACCGGCGCCGGCCAATTCCAGCCGCAGTTCGGCCACTTTGTCTTCCGGCACCGATATGGTGGTCCCATTGTTAGATAAGCGGTATTCTGTGCTGCTCTCTTTCAATTTTTGGACCACGACAGACGCGTCTTCAGGCGCGAGCGCGGTGTACAAAGGGTGAAAGGCGCTTTCCCGCTGCCAGTGGACCAGTCCGTAGAGGCCCGCCGAAACCAGGACCGTGGCGATCAGAATGGTCCAGCGTTGCGAATTCGACAGCATTCCTGTCAATCGTTTAAGTTGTTCCATGAAGGGATTCGATCTCGTGGACTACATCTGCATCTTCATGATTTCCTGATACGCGGAAACCACTTTGTTGCGAACTTGCATGAACATCTGAAATTCGAGCTCGGCTCGTTGAGTTGCCAGGATGGTCGAGTGGAGATCCTCGCCATTTCCAGAAAGGAACTGTTCAACACTCTTGGCGGCGTCGCTGCGCGAGCTTTCTACTTCTCCGATCGCATTGTTGAAAATATTCTTGAATGAAGTTCCGTCGTCAGCGGCGCCGGGAGCCGATAGTTGCGGCTGTAAAGGACCCAGTGATGAAATTCCAGAGATATTGATGGACATGGCGACGTCTCTATCGGAACAGGTCCAGCGATTTTTGGATCATATCTTTGACCGCGGACACGGCGGAGACATTGGCCTGATAGCCACGGGAAGCGCCTAGCAAGTCGACCATATCCTCGGCGGGATTCATACGGGGGTAGGCAACATAGCCATCTTTGTCGGCGTCGGGATGGCCCGGCAGGTAGCGCTTTTCGGGATCGCGGTTATCGGTTACGATTTCGGCCACACGCACACCCGAGCTCGAGCCCATTTCGGATTCGAATAAGGAAGAGAATTGGGCGGCTGAAGGATCGGCGACGAAGACGGCATCTTTGCGCCGATACGGGCCGCCCTCTGGCGTTCGTGTGGTATCCGAATTGGCCAGATTTTCCACCAATAGTTCGGTGCGCTGTCGCTGAGCGGACATCCCCGAAGCACTAATCGATAGCGCGGACAGAAGACTCATACGCTCTTCCCTTCCTGGATCGCGGTCCGCACGGAGTTCAGCTCGGCACGTGCGAAATTAGAGGCGATGGAAAATCGCAGCGCGTTTTCCGCGAGTAAACGGGCTTCGCGATCGATATTGACATTGTTACCATCCGGCTTGACGGCGAGGCCTTCGGGTTCCATCACAGTTGGAGTCTGGCCTCCGAGCGCATTTTCAAATTCCGCTTGAAAATTAATGTCCTGGGTTTGGTAGCCGGGCGTATCTGCATTTGCGATGTTGGAAGCGACCAGTTTCTGACGGGCGCTCAACAGACTCATATAGTGTTCGCAGTTCAGAGCCAGACCTTGGAACATGGTATAGACCGGAATGCACGCACGATGCCAATATGTAAGATATTGAATTAGCTACGGCAGCTCGGCCCAGGGAGAAGAGAAATCCGACACTGGCGTCGGATCTCTGACGCTGTCTACGCGTCCAGATTTAGCAATGTATCCTTCTGCGCGCTAGGCGTGTAGGCCGCCTCGCGGCGCAAAAGAATCAGTTTACGCTGGGTGTGCGACCTTGCTGTAAGGGTGGTCCTGCGAGCCCACTCCAAGACGGCGTTTACTTCCGTGGAAATCGCGTGCCGCTCTTCGGCGGATGTAGAGGCTTTCCAGGATGCCTCCACGTCGCAGCGGTACGATGCGAGAAGCTGTTCGGCTTCGGAAAAGGCGCCGGCAGACACGGCGCTGCGAAACAACTCAGCCGCCGCTGACTTTGATTGCATTCTGAGCCTGGAAAAGTTGTGTCATGAAGGTGACCTGCGACTGGAGCGTGGAGAGCAAGGCGTCGGCCGCCGACATCTGCGCAGTGAGTTGATTCTGCATCGTCGTAATGCGGTCCTGAGTGTCCGAAATCTGTTGATTGTCCGCGGTAATCCGCCGCTGAATGGTGCTCTGCTGCGATTCGAACAGGCCGTTGCTCGAATTAGTCACGCCGTCGAGGATGCCGCTGGCGGATGCCAAAAACCCACTTCCGGTGCCGGTGCCCAGAAAGGCCGACAAATCGTTCGGATGGGCAGCCGAAACGCTCGAAAACTGGGATTGATCGAAAGTCAAATGCCCGGTTCCATCGAAGCTCAGTCCGAGGTCTGCAAAGCTTGTTACTGCGCCCGTCCCCCCTGAAAGACTGGCCAGGCTGCGGAGAGTCTGCCCTAAAGAGAAGATGATGCTTTGTCCCGTGAGGGCGCCACCGCCCGAGCCGCGATTGGTGGCTAATTCGTCAACGGTAGCATTGTACCCGGACACGAAAGACGAGATGGCAGTCGCGGTGGCTGACGAATCTCCTGCTACGGTGATTGTCGTTTGCCCCGTTCCGGCCAGATTGACGGTCAGACCTGGCGCGATCGTAACCGTTCTGCTGTCTGAAGAGATCGGCGTGGTAGGCTGCCCATCGACTTGATATTGAGCTTGTGATCCTGTTGAAAGCGTGCTGAGCAGATCCTGGCTGCCGTCATTGAGCTGGATAGGAATGTTCCCGAGAGCCGCGCTCTGGAGAGAAAGATGATAATCGGGGGCAGACGGAGATCCCAAATTGATGACGGTGGCGCTTACTCCCGCACCCGACGAGTTGATCACCTGAGCCAGTGCATTTAGGGAGTTGGTCGATGGATTAAGAGTGACGGACGAACCGTTCACCGTGAGGGTAAAACTACTGGATGTGCTGATCGAAGTCGCAGCGGGATCGGACACCGTCGGCAGGCCCGCGTTGCTCAAACTGGTGGTGGGCGAGCCGGTGCTGATAACGTTCAGCGTGTAGGTCCCGGGAGTTGCCGCGGCACTCGAATTCAGAGTAGCCGTGGCGACCGTGCTATCCGCCACCGAGGCCGCCAGATTGCCGCCACTGGCAGCGGCGGTGAGGCTCTTGATGGCGTTTTGAATGTAAACGAAGCCGTTCTGGAGATAGGTAAGTTCTTTCGATTGTCCCTGGAGCGAAGTGACGTTGGTATTCAGCTGATTGAGCGGAATCGAGGCAATCGCAACGGCATGGGTAATCGCCTGCTGCAGATCGGCGGCATACGAACTGCTGCCATTGAATGTTGCGGCGCTTGTGCCCATGGTGTCCTCCTTCGCTCTACGTGCCGTACCTCACGCAGTGCTTTCAATAGCAAAGCTGGGCCGTTCTCAGTTAAGAATCGGCCCAGCTTGGATGAAACGTTAGCCCACCGGATTATTGGAGCAGTTTCAAGAGCGCTTGCGGCGCCGCGTTGGCCTGCGCCAGGGCGGCAACCGAGGATTGCTCGAGAACTTGCGACTTGGTCAGGTTCGCGGCTTCGGTCGCAACGTCCGCATCTCGAATACGCGATTCAGCGGCGGAATTGTTGGTGATCTGGGACTGGGCCAGACTAATGGCATAGTTCAGATCGTTTTCGCCCGTACCAACTCTTCCCTGCGTCTGACCCAGAGTCGTCACTGCAGCCGTGATGTCCGAGATGGCCTGCAACGCGCCGGCCGCGGTATCGATTGCGTCGCTGCCGATGCCAAGGCCGCCAGAATTGACAACGTTTCCGCTGGCGCTCAGATCGATCGTGACCCCGCCATTTGCCTGGGTGCTGCCACCGCCAATGTATACAGTAATGGTGGCGTTGTACTGGGCGCTGGTCCCGCTGCCGCTGCCGAGACCGATATTGGCGGCTTGGCGGTCAATTTCACCCAGCAGTGTGGTGAATTCCTGGTTCAGAGTGTTGCGGTCGCCTGAAAAAGTGCCCGAAGCGGACTGGGTGGCCAAGCTCTTCAACTGGTCCAGAATGTTCGAAATATTGTTCAAGCCGCCGTCGATGGTCTGCAGAATACTGGTGCCATCGTTGGCGTTACGGACGCCCTGGGTCAGTTCGCTGATGGAACTGCGGAGCCCGTTTGCCACGGCGAGGCCAGCGGCATCATCGCCGGAGGAATTAATACGGAAGCCAGAAGTCAATCGGGTGATGGTCTGTGACTGGAAATTGCTGTTCACCTGAAGATTGGTTTCGGCGGTTAACGCGGTGACGTTAGTTTGAAACGAAAGTGACATGTTTTATATCCTTCTGTCCTAAAGATTCCGGCTACTCGCCGAACCCGACTGTTTTTCTAGCAGCGGTGTTATTCATGTCGCTGACACCCGCTCGAATTCTAGTTTTTGTGTGACTTTTTTTGACCGTCCGTTATTTTGCTAGAAGGGTAGCCGGCTTTCGCGATATGCCTCGTAGGAATAACCAATGAACTCCACAAAGCCATTAACCGCCTCCGAACGATATGCGAGGTCCATTCTCACCGCTTGGGACAAACGTGAATTCACGGAGTTACAGGCAGCCCTTACGCGATTGCCTTTCACGGGGTTAGAAGCTCTGCCTGCCGCGGAGCGGGAACGGATGGATCTGATTCGCGACCTCGGCCAAGACCTTCTTGTATGGGGCACTTCCGCACCCGCGGAGATTGGGACGAACCAGAATGCGGCTCTCGGGCTGGTGCGACACCTGGCAAGGTGTGACGGGCGGATGCAGTAAAGCACCAGCTATGTCGTCGGCGCCTCTTCCACCTGGAATGCGCGCTTCCGACCCGCGCTCAAGATATGGCCGCTCACCGAAAAATCGCCATTGACTAGGCCTCGCAGGGGTTCGTTTAGGCCATGGTCGAACCTGACGACCTGACCTTTCTCCAGAGCTCGCAACTCTCCAAACGAGAGCTGAGTGCCTTCGAGCAGCACTTCCAATTCCACTTCGGCGTCTCCGAGGAGTCGCGCGTTTCGCTCGATGTCATCCGGCGATACGAAGTCTTCTACAACTTCTTGGAGCTCGCGATTTGACGCAGCATCAAAAAAAGAACGCGGAACCGCAATTTCGAAATAGCCTGTTTGTTGTCCTAACTGAAGCTCAAAGGGAATCCGCAACACCGATGTGGCGGGTTCGGGACCGGGCATCAAAGAAGGATCGCTCCCTAGCCATTCGACTACAAATTCGGCGGATTTAATGACTTGCCAACTCTCACCGAGACAACGCACCAGGACCTGGCTGATTTCCTCCAGCAAACTCCATTCGATTTCCGTCAGTTCCCGTGGTGCTGATGACGGCAGGCCGGTGCCCCCCAAAAACACATCCAGCAACGTTAGTACCGTAGCGGACTCCAAATAAAGGATCATGCGTTCCTGTTCCGGATGGAGCCGCAGCTTTATAAGGCAACTTGGGTTCGGAAGGGTCTTGTGGAAATCTCCCGCAGTGGTACTGTGAATTCCGGAAAGGCTAGCCACAATTTCGGATTGCAGAAACGTGGATAGTACGTTAGAAACTGACCGCGCGAAGGTCTCATGGATGCTCCGTAGCATGCGGAACTGCGGACCGGACTCCTGCTGGCCCAAATCGAGAGCCCGTAATGCCATGCGGTCCGTGGGTTTGCCTGTCTCGGATTGCCGTAAATTCATAGGGTGCTCTTAGCGATGAGATCGTCCGTCTAAGAGGAATCCTTTAGGCGGCTTGCGCAAATCGCGGATAACTCTTTAGTGGAGTTTACACATCAACAATCCCATATTTTCTTCGATATGCAAATGTGCTGAAGTCGACCGCGGAAGGGTGCAAAATCAATGATCAAAATTACCAGGCTGAACCACACCCCCTTGATTGTGAATTCGGATTTGATTGAACACATTGAGGTGACCCCGGACACGGTGATCACGCTTACCTCGGGACAAAAGTACGTGGTTCTGGAGACCACCGAGGAAATTATCGAGCGCGTCATAACGTTCCGGCAGTGCCTGCTTCGAAATCAATCTTTCCCCTCCACCCTGGTTCCGGGCGCGAGCCCCGCCGCCAGTTTGGGAATAGGAGAGCCGCGATCTAATGGCTGAGAAGAAACTCGAAGGCAAGTCGAATCTTAGATCGACACGCCCGGATCTTGCTAGCATTCTTGGGCTGCTTGTAGCGCTCGGGGGCATTATCGGGGGACTGGTGATGGAGGGCGGCAAAGTTTCTGATGTCACCCAGGTCACTGCTGCGATTATCGTCCTTGGCGGGACACTGGGCGCCGTCATGCTGACGTCTCCTCTGCCGGCATTAATTGGCGCGGCCAAAAGCCTAAAAAAGGTGTTTTTCGAAGAAACCATTCATTCGGAGGCCGCAGTAGAAGAAATCATCGGCTATGCCACCAAAGCGCGCAAGAGCAGCATCATTTCGCTTGAAGAGGATCTCGACAAGATCGCCGATCCTTTTCTCCGCAAAGCCCTGTCCCTGGCAGTGGACGGAACCGACCTGCAGGAACTCAGGACCATGATGGAGCTCGAACTCACCCAAGCCGAGAGGCACGCGGAAACCGATGCAAAGGTGTTCGAGGCCGCCGGAGGGTATTCGCCAACCATTGGAATCATTGGAGCCGTAATGGGCTTGATTCAGGTAATGAAACACCTGGAGAACATTGAAGAGGTCGGCCGGGGGATCGCGGTCGCGTTTGTGGCCACGGTATACGGGGTTGCGGTCGCCAATCTATTCTTCCTTCCCGCTGCTAGCAAGATCAAAGCGCGAATCCATAATGACGTTTCGGCGAAGGAACTGATGCTGGAAGGCGTGATCAGTATCGTCGAAGGAATGAATCCTAAACTGATTCGCGTGAAACTCGAAGCGTTTCTCCACGAAAAAGGCAGCACGAAGAAGGCCAAAGCAGGTTCGGCGGCCGAGACCAGCCAAGCCGTCCCGGCCCGGTAACGATATGGCCAGGAAGAAAAAAGAGCCTGCTCACGAGAACCATGAACGATGGCTCGTATCCTACGCGGATTTCATCACTCTCCTGTTTGCCTTCTTCGTGGTTATGTTCGCGTCTTCCCAGACCGACAAGTCCCGGGCAAAGCAAATTTCCGAAGCTGTAGAAAAGGCATTGGCGGATGGAAAATCGATCGGTGTTCCGCCGTCTGTAGCCAAGATTCTGGGTGGAACTGTCGACGATAAAGGCCAGGGCAATGCACAGCTGAGAGGGCCGGGCGGCGCGCAGAGAGCAGCGAAAGAAGCCCCTCCGGAAAACCTGATCGAGTTGACTCCCTCCATAAAGAAGTTAACCAGCGAGCTTGGAAACGAAATCAAGGCCGGCAAAGTAGAGATCAATCTTGAGCCTCGCGGGCTGGTGGTCAGCTTGAAGCAGACGGCATTTTTCCCTTCCGGCACTGACGCCATCGATCCGTCAACCTACCCGATTCTGGAAAAAGTCGCGGCCGCTTTAAACTCCGTCTCGAACCCTCTGAGAATCGAGGGTCACACCGATTCTGTCCCGATCCACACCGCGCGTTTCCGAAGCAACTGGGAGCTATCGGCCGCGCGCAGTATTTCGATGATGGAAGTGATGGCGACCCGTTTCCAAGTGGACCGCCAGCGAGTGGCCATCGTTGGTTTCGCCGATACCGCGCCTCAAACCTCCAATGACACCGAGGAAGGCCGCGCGAGAAACCGCCGCGTAGATATCGTGATTCAAAATAACTATATGGCGGTGCCCAGCGTACCGAAAGCGCCGCCGTCTGCTTCAGTTCCCCGACAGGTAGCTAAATAAGCTGGTTCTGGGAACCGTGGACTCGGCCTCAATCGCGGCCTGATAGCTTGCCTGCTGCTGCGACAAAGCGACGCTCGCGGCGGCCACGTCGGTGTCCTTCACCTGGCTGAGCGAAGTCTGATCCTGAAGTTGAAATTTATGAGCGACGTCAATGGCATTGCTGATCTGATTCTGGACGCCGCCATAGAAGGCCAGCTGCTGCGAGAGATAATCCTGGGCTGTCTTGATCGAAGCGATAGCAGAGTTGATTCCGGTCTGGTCGTTATTGGCGAAGGCGATGCGCAGGCTGTTTACCGCGGCGAAGATGTTATCGCTAGCCAGGCTGTCGTCCGGATTGCGGTGATCGAAGATGTCTTGCGCCGTCTTGGAAACCGCGAAGGTGATACCGGAGGCATCCTGGATCAGCCGCGTCGACTGCGTGGTAATCAGGCGATCCACCCCGTTCGAGTTGGTGAGATCCAACTGGTAGGAAGGCGAAGATGGCTGATCCCCGCTGAAGACATAGGTCCCGCTGAACTGCGATTGGCTAGTGGAAACCAGAGTGGATAAGATCTGCCCGATCTGCTGCGAAAACGTGCTGCGGCTCTGTGCCGAGACAGTGCTACTGGCCCCTTGGGCAGCCAGACTCGAAACCTGATCCAGCAACTGCGTGGCGCTCTGCAAAGCGGACTCCGCCGTATTCACCTCACTGGACACCAGATTCAGGTTATTCGCCACTTGCGTCACACGACCGAGATCAGATTCAAGCTGGAGAACGTCGCCAACCGAATTCGGCGCATCGGAAGGCTGGCTAATCTTGGTACCGGAGGAAATCTGCTGCTGAGTAGCAGCCATCTGCTGTTGCAGCAACTGCAGATTTGCTAGGAATTGCTGACCCACTGCGCCGGAATTTTGGATCATAGAAGAGCCTCTTTCCCCTACATATTGAGAAGCGAATCGGCCAGGGTATTTATGACGCTGACCATTTTTGTGGCTGCCTGGTATCCTTGCTGCAACTGCAGGACCTGAGCTGCTTCCGCATCGAGCGAAATGCCCGAGACCTGGGTCTGCAGCGATCGCGATTGCGCCAGTAATTGTGTATGAAGATTGTTCCCGACCTGGGCGTCAGCGGCGCTCTGGCCGGCTCGGGTCGCCATGTTGTTTAAGAATTGGAGAATAGTTTGACCTGAGATTTTATCGGCGGGGTCCATTGAGCTGCCCAGGCTTGCCAACTGGAGCGCTGCCCCGTTTGAGACCAAGGGGGGCCCCGGATTTGCTGGCGCGAGAGTGGCGGCCGTAATATTAGGATCCAGCCTCAAGGTTTGGGCCGCGCCCGCAGGGCTGATCGCACTGTATGTGAATAGCGCCGCGCCCGGCTGTCCGCCAGCTGTTTGCGCGGAGGTCAGGATCTGATTTACGCGGTCCGCTATCTGCTGTGCAAGTTGGTTTAAGGCGCCCTGTTGCTGTCCGTCTCCTTGTAACGATGGCAGGACACTGTTACGGACGGCCAACAAACCGCCAAGCGTCCCTTGCGAGATGTGTGAGGTAATATCCTGGCCATCGGAATCGAGAATGCGGGCGTCCGGCGTGGCATTCGGAATCGCCGGAGTTCCAGTACCAGAGAAACTCGCCTGAATCGTATACTGCTGGTCGCCGATAACCAGAGGAGTTTGCCCCCCCAGGAGTACCGTCGCCGTCCCGTTGGGCGCGTACGATACCGTCACATCCGCGATTTGCGAAAGTGACTCGAGTGTCGCGTGCAGGTTGGCGTCCAGTCCCGCGTCAGGAGCCGTGCTGTTCTGTATCGCAATATTCGCCCGTTGAATCGCTGCTGCAAGATTATTGATCTGGCTCACGTTGGAGCTGATCTGTTGATTCACGCTGGTGGTGATCTGGGAAAGGCTGGCGGCCGCCGACTGAAAACTTTGTGCCACGCTTTGAGCCTGATTCAGCACCGCCTGCGCCGTGGTCGTGTTGGGCGTCGCGCTCCATGCAGAAAAGCTCTGAAACAAATTATTGAGCGCGCCCGTCACACCACTCTGTCCGGAGACATCAAATAGCGACTGAATTGACGCCAAGGGGTTCGACTGCCCCGTGAAGTATCCTTGCGCGGAGAGCTGTGTCCGTACCGCTTGGTTGAGATATTCATTTTGGGTGGTCTGCGTGCCTCCAAATTGAACTCCTCCCGTCAGTCCTGCCGAAAGGTTAAAAGGCTGCGAATCGAGTTGCGCAATTTGCCGGGCGTAACCGGGGGTGGATGCGTTGCTCACGTTGTTTTGCGAAACCGCGAGCGCACTTTCGATACTACGGAGTGCCTCTACGCTGCTATTCAAGGAACTGAAAAGTCCGCCCATCAGCTGATCCTCCTAGCCCTCGAA
>Ga0068855_100001971_pt1 | contig 25487 bp, 27 predicted proteins | sample KBSCornC52_FD_66592 | JGI IMG/M metagenome (GOLD analysis project Ga0068855, IMG submission 66592) | Corn rhizosphere microbial communities from Kellogg Biological Station, Michigan, USA - KBS Corn C5-2 | ecosystem: Host-associated > Plants > Roots > Rhizosphere > Soil ... | reverse complement strand
CGGGGCCCGTCGAATTCAACCCGAGCGCGAGGACCTTGAGCGGAGCTTTACCACTCACGGTCACCACGATCGATTTTCCAATGACCGCGGAGCTGCCCGATGTCGGACTGATGATTCTCACGTCCGGCGGCGGAACATTTCCAGTCGCCATTATGAGCGTGTCGACGCCCGAGGAGTTCCCAGCGCCGTCGATTGCCGTAGCGGTGATCGTCACCGGCGTTCCAGCCGGGACCGCGCGCGAAGCGAAAAGCCTGAAGCCGATCTGGATGTCGGTGACCGCTGTCGTGAACGTCGTGTCGAACACACCGCCGACAGCACCAATTGCCTGAACATGAATTGTCTTCAGGCCGAGGTTGTCTGTCGCCTCTGTGGTAAACGCGATTACGGTGTCAGGCTGACCCGTGATCGGCGAGAGCGCGATCTTCGGCGGAACACGGTCCCGCTGTGGATCGATCGACGTCGTGTCGTTGCACGCCGCGACCCCGAGAGAAATCGACGCTGCTACCACGGCCAGAACGAGACCGCGGCGCATGCCGACAGGCATATCTATGGACATTCGAGTCACCTTTAACGGGTGGCTGGTGGGATCGGATTCGACGACGCGCCTGGTATCGCCGCGCCGTCGTCGATGATGTGTGGTGTGACGAGGATCAGTAGATCGCGCTTCTCATCGTCGGTGCGCGTTTCCCCGAACAGTCTGCCGATGATCGGCAGATCGACGAGGAGCGGAATTCCCGACTTGGACTGCGTGGTCTGCGTAACGGTCAGGCCGCCAATGACTGCGGTCTCGCCGTCGCCAACGAGGAGCTGCGTGTCGCCGGACTGTTTGCCGAAGATGAAGCCGACGTCGGATGATGCCAGCTGTGCATCCGAGTTCTCGGCGTGCAGCAGCAACAGGATCTGACGGTTGTTCGTGATGTGCGGCGTAACGGTCAGAATGATACCGACCTGCTTCATCTGTACCGTCGCGCGGGGTTGAGCGTTTGGCGTCGCGGCACCGCTCAGATTGGCGGTGTTCGCGTCGAGAACTCTGATTGGAATTTCCTGACCTACCTGAATCGATGCTTGCCGATTGTCGAGCGTCACGATGCTCGGCTCGGCCTGTAGATCGGCGAGTCGGACTTCCTGAAGCGCGTCGAGGAAGCTGGTGAGCTGGAACTTGCCGAGCGCCGTCGAGAAGACGACGCTGAGCGCCGGATTCACCACTCTGGCGTTGGCATTCGCGATCGCCGACAACGCATTGCCGCCGAGTAGAATTCTGTCGCCATTAAAGGGCGTGCCGCCGCCCAACGCGTCAGGCACTCCGTCGCCGTTGGTGTCGATCGGCTTGAGCGTCGCGGGATCCGGACGCTTGACCAGCTGGCTGAAGAACTGATCGGTTCCTGTTCCCAGGTCGTAGGAGAGGCCGATGTCTTCGATGTTCGTTCTGTTGACGAAAATGATCTTGGCCTTGATACCGACCTGCGGAGTGCGCACGTCCAGGTTGCGGACATATTGCAGGACGTCGGCGAGGCGCGAAGCCGTTTCCGTGATGATAAGCGTGTTGGTGGTGCTGTCGGCGGCGACTAGGCCGCGCGCAACGCAGTTTGGCCGCGCGTTGTTGACTGTGTTACCGCTGGTTGGTACCTGCGGGCAATCCTTCTGAAGCAGGGATTGAATCGTCGGAACGAGTGCACCTGCGCGCGCATAGTTGATCGAGATGAGCTGCGTCTGAAGTGGCTCGGACGCCTGGCGATTCAGAATGTTCGCGTAGCTATCTACTGTAATGATGCCCGAGATCAGGTCTTCCGATGCGGCCAGACCCTGTCCCGAGAGAATCGCGCGCAGCGCGACATCCCAGGGCTGGTTCTTGACTTCGGCGGTGACCGTTCCGGAGACATCCTTACCGACGACAATCGTCCGGCCCGCGAAAGCCGCGAACGACGCGATTACGTCTCTGATGTCAGTGTCCTGGAACGTGACCGTTATGGGCGCCTGCTGGGACTGCTGGACCTGCGAGAAGAGTGCGATCGGCTTCGCGCTGTACGACGAGGCGATTCTGGCAGCCTCCGGTTCGACCGCCGGCGGAGCCGGATCATACTGCGGATCTGGCTGCGCTACCGATGATTCAACCTGGACGACAGCCTTCGGGGCAGTATTGAGACGCGACGTCGATGGCGTGCGCTGGGTCGCTGCATCAACACTCGCTACAGTGACTGGACGCGGCGCCGAGACTTGACGCGGTGCGGATACTCTTGGAGACGCTGCATAGAGGCTTCGCGACTCGGTCGATGGCCACGCTGAATAATCGGTGGTTTTGCCGCCAGTCACCGAGATTCGAACTTCTCTGTCGCTGCGCTTCACTTCATACGGGTGCTTCGCGTCCAGCTCGATGACGACGCGGACGATACCGGGACGGAATTGCGAGTAGCGAATGTTCGTGATGCCGCCGCGCCATGCCTTGTCATAGGTGTGGCGGGACATGTCGAGCGTGGCCCCCTTCAGATCGACGACAACCCGGGCGGGCGCATCGAGCGTGAAGTCCTGCACGTCGACGGCAGCGTTGACCCCGATCACCACTTCAGCCTTTCCCGATGAAGGGACTACGCTGAGTGAGTGAACGGTTACGGCCGACGAGGGCAGAAACAGGAGCGCCGCGGCTGGCAGCGCTTTGAGAAAACTCATTATCGGAGCCTCATTTTGCTCGAATCGGGCGGCGCTATCGGCAGGAGCTCCTGGCGACTATAACCGAACTCTTCGATCGTGAAAATCACTGCCTTGGGCTGGATGGCCGCGACACGCATTCTGCCTATCGTCTGGCCAACTCTCACCTTGTACTGGTCTTTAGACGTTATGTCTCTCAAAACCGCAACAGAGTTCTGGCCCCGTGGGTCGTAGGCGACACCAACCAGTTTCAGGTCGGCCAGCATGGGTTTGAGGTCGGACGTGGAAAGCAGCGACAAGAATGGATCACGCCGCCCATCGCCCTCATAGGAGAAAACCTCCCGATTGATCAACACCTTGGGAGTGGTATCAGGTGCAGGAACGGGAGCCGCTGGCACCGCCGCCTTCTTCGTGGCAGGGGCTGGCGGTATGGAGGCTTTGGACGCAGCGGGCTTGACCGCCGTACCAGCTGGCCGCGCTGCGGCCTGAGCGCGCGCCTGGGCAGATGCGCCGCTGGCGAGCGCCAATACGAGCACGACGGCGAAAGAAATGGAGCGCTTCATTATTGTTTCACCGTCGAGGTCGGAGCATACGGTACCGTACGCACGACATATGTCTGGACCTGGAACTCGGTGTCGACGAGCGATTCGCCCTTCTTTAACCGAGCCTTCGTCTTGTCCGCGATTGGGTGCAGTTTGATCGCCATGCTCACTGGCGCGATGATGCGATTGAGCGAGCCGACGTTGCTCAGGAACTGACCCACAGGGTGGTAACCCCCTGTCACTGCGAGCTTGTAGCGGTAAGTATCGAACTGTTCGCCCGGCAGGACCGGCATCGGCTCCACCGTCGCGAGATCGAGTCCGACGCGGCGAGCCGCGGTAGAGATGTCCTCGAGCAGTGCGGGGACTTCGTTGCTTCGCGGAACCAGCTGACGCATCACCTTGAGGCTCTGCTCGTACTCCGCCGATTGCGCGCGAAGCTTCTGCAGGCTGCCAGTGGCGATGTCAGCCTTTGCCTGCTGATTCCTCTTCTCGAGGGAGTCGACGTGGGCCTGAGTAACCGCCAGCTCCGCCGCTTTCGGCTTGTACAGGAAGTACCAGTACGCGCCCAGGAGCACGATGGCGGCGATTCCAATTCCGCCCCACATCTGCTCGCGCTTGGTCATGTTAGCGCCGATTGCCATGTTAATGCACCGCCGAGACTACGAGTGGAACCGTTTTGATCGCGAAGGCTGGAGGAGATTGAGTCTCCGCCTCGAGAGTGAACTCCGTGACTTCCTTTCCTTCGGCTTGAACCAGATCAGACCGACTCAGCTGAACGTTCTGAATGAACGGGGATGCTTCGAGGGACTTCATGAATCGAGTGAGTGCCTGAATGTCCACGGTGTGGCCGACGATCTTGAACTTCAGCTCTTTGGCAGCTGCCAGAAGCGAATCGGATCTCGCCTTGACGGCGCGATTCCTATCCGCGGCTCTCTTTTGCGGCGATGCCGTGCTGTCGACGACAACCGCTTTCTTGGAGGTGTCAGCCGCAGCGGCGCTTCTTGGCGCACTCGTCTGAGTGATCTCGGTCAGCCACGTGTACTGCGGCAGCGCAGTGCTTATCTCGTACATCAGGTGCGACCAGAGATAACGCGAATCGTCGATCGACTTGATGATGGCGATCTGCTGATACAGTGAATCGCGCGACGCTTCCGCCTTTGCCTTCGCCGATAGAACGGCGCCGAACTGCGCCGAGTCGTTGACGGCCTTGGTTTCCCTTGCTTCCAGTCCACTGGCCTTGGCGGCCTGGTGGACGAACATGAGGATGATGAGCGCACCGCTTATACCTGCCGCGGCGATTGCGCCCAGCATGTATTTGTCGGTGATCTTGCCCGCGAGCGACGCGAAGATCTCCGCAGGGCGGATTTCGAACTTCAGCCCCTTCGCGCTTTGTGGGCGACGCTTTTTCTTGCCATCCCCGGGAAGGAGATTGATCTGGATCATGTTGTCAGGTCTCCGGGTCAGTTCTTACGAAGGGCAAGGCCGATCGCCAGCATCAACAGCGGCGCGACCTCGTCCGTCACCAGCGATTCCAGCGCGCCATCCCGCACTGACATGGTCGTGAGAGGGTTCGCGAGTTCTACCGGCTTCTTAAGACGTTGCCCAAGTGATTCAGTCAGGCCTGGCGTCCGTGACCCGCCACCGCAGGTGTAGACAGCCTTCATCTGTCCGTCTCCCTTCAGCGACGTCGACAGGAACGCGATCGCGCGCTCCAGACCGGTCGCGATTTCCTCGGTCCGCTGAAGAACCACGGAGTCGAGTTGTGGAGAGCGGTCGTAGCCTCGTATCAAAGCTTCCGCGTCAGCCGCGGAAAGGCCGTGTTCGCGTTGCAGATCTTCGCGAATTCGGCGAGTACCTATAGGAAGATCGCGGGTCAGAATCGGCACGCCATCGTCCAGAATGTTGATGTTGGTGACCTCGTGCCCAATGTTCACGAGTCCGACTGCGCCGGTCATTGCATTCGGATAATTGAGCTCGAAGGCGTTGTGCAGCGCGAAGGCGTCCACGTCCATCGAGCTGGGCGTTATGCCGGCCTCGGCGAGAATCCGGAGTTTGGCTTCCACCAGGTCTCGCTTGGCGGCGACGAGGAGAACGCTCATTTCGTCTCGCCCATCGCCATCGTCGAGAATCTGGAAATCGAGCTCGACGGAATCGACGTCCGGAACGTGCTGCTCCGCTTCCCATCGCATCAGCTCGCGGGCCTGCGCTTCCTTGACCCTTTCGGTCTTGATGCGCTTGATGATGACATCGCGCCCGCCGACTGCGGCGACGACAGCCTTGGTGTTTGCATCTACCGATTCAATGGTCGTCCGGATCACATCTGAAACGAGATGAGGATCCATCACTTCGCCTTCCACGATGGCGTCATCGGGGAGCGGAGTGATTGCGACCTTGATCAGTTCTGGTGTCGACTTCGAGTGATCGACGACGGCGACCTTCACTAGGCCGGATCCGATATCGAGCCCTACGGTAGTCTTCTTTCGGCCAAACAGCGCCATCGCGGACCTTGGTAAATGAAAAAAAAAACGGGTATTTCCCGGGGTCCGCGCGACTTCGTTGCCTTCTTGAAGCGTGCGGTCCCAAAGACCCTGTTCGCCTGCACTTGCATCGAAACCAACCGGCAGGCACTTCTGCTATCCCGGTCGTAATCAGGCGTTCGAACTAAGACACGATTCAATTGGCGGGAAAGTAACGACAGCCCTTGCTCAGCTCAGAAAAGCTCCGACCACCACCGTTCTGAAATTCGGTCGATACTTATCGAATGATCCGGGACGGCGACCGCGTTCACCACGACTCCAATTCGTCGCGACGCCTTCGCCTCCGTGGGAGATGCGCCTGCATCCGCGACGATCCAGTAGAGCGTCGAGGCGAGGCGTGTTACGTAGACCATGACTGGCACTTCCAGGTCTCCGATAGGAATCGATTTTGTGCCTGCCAGACCAATGGCAGCACTCGTGTCTGGGCGAAACGTCGCGATCGTCATCTCGATGGCCGATTCCGCGGCGGTGAAAGCGAGGTGACGCTCCACTCCCGCGATACCGATCCTTGTCTCTTCTGTTGCGGCGACGAACACGGCAGTCACGAGCGCGGATACGAGGAGGAGGACCAGGAGTGCGGCGGCGAGGGCAAATCCTTTGCGAGAGCGGATCATTGTCCGCGGTTGCGCACGCCAATGGACACGGTCGCTGAATCCGCTGGCATCCAGCTGCGACCTTCAATCGCAAGGATTTGCCGGTTTTCGGACCGCGCGGTTATGTCTACTCTCGCCAGCGCAAGTGAGGATGAACCTGTTGGAAGCCGGCCTCCCGAGCCGTCAAAGAACTCGAACAGCAAGCCCGTAGAATGGGGATTGCTGCTGTATGCCCGGTAAGGCCCGCTCAAAGGTTGGATCGCGCCGCATACCGATGGGCCCAACGCATTGCACCGTCGATATCCCAGATACCAGCTCCCATCGGATGAGCGGTAGAGACTGTACCTGCCACGTCTGATGAACCTTACCGGCGCTCCACGGCGCACCCGGTCGCTCAAAGCGTTCGACAACACGACAACAAACGCCGTCCCGGTCGCGTCGACAACGTCTGCCGCGAACCCGGTCGACGGAGAACAGGTCGTCGCCTTCGAACGTGCACTGAACGCAGCTATCCGATGGCGCTCCCAACGGCTGCCGCCCTCGGCCGAGTCGCGGAGGAAGAGCGCGAGATCACCGGTGTCGGGCTGCGTAAGAAGCGCGGTGAGGGTGTTCCCACGCGGAGATGTGCCAGCAGGCAATCCGACTTCCAAACCGGCGATCTGACAGACCACCGAGCTGCCAACGCTCGAGAATATTTCCACGGCGGAGTCGGTGAGCAGCCTCGCGGTGTCCGCGATGGACATTCCTCGAATATCCGTCGAGAGTATCTCAATGGCATCGCGTACTCCTTCGCGCGCGCCCACCAGCTCCTCTGTCCCGCGGTAGAAACGTTGTTGCCGCAGAAGGGTGAGCCCGATCGCGCTCCCCACTACACCAAGAATCGCGAGCACTATCGCCAACTCGAGAAGCGTGAATCCCAACTGCGTCTGCCTCTGTTCCGAGCAATGACGCAATCCGGGTAGCCAGGTGCTTCGTAAGCCGACGCGGTCGCTCATGGACTCGAGACCGTATCCGCGATCAACCGACGGCACGGAAGCAAGGAGTCGAAGCGTAGTGTTAGCCGACCTTGCAATATCGGATAGGTGACCTCTTCGACCACCCTTATCCGGGTGGAATCGGGCAGCGTGACCGACCACTGGGACTCAACCTGTTGCAACGTCTCGCGGCCGCTCACTGCGCGCTGGCACTCGATGCTCAGAATCTCGAGACGGCTCGCGGCGATCCTTCCAGCTCGTTCTCGAATCCCGTCGGTGCTCGTCGCTCGCGCAATCAAAGCGCTGGTGCTTACCAGCGCCAAGCCGCCAATCGTAAATAACAGGAGCGCGATTATGATCTCGATCAGCGTGTAACCTGTGCTTCCCGCTTTCGGCATGCGCTGACAATGCTCTATTCAGCCGCGATTGCATCATTGCTCGTCGACGGCCGGTATCGAATCCACGCCCGGCAACAAGAAAAAAGGGGGAGCGGCAAGCCGCTCCCCCTTTCTCTTGCAACCAGATCAACTTAGACGCAGGTGATCACGCCGTTGGTCATGTCGCAAACTTTCGCTGACTGCGAGTGAGTTGCAGTACCCTGCCATGAAGGCGGCGGGCCGGCGAGGTTCGTAATCACGACCGTGACGTTCTGCGACGGGCTGAAGCCCTGCAGGGGCGCCACGCTGGTGGCGGTTCCACCAAAGTACGCGCCGTTGTTGTCCGCGGCGTACTGCTCTTCGTAGGTCGCCATGTTGCGCAGGTCAGACTTCATTGCTGCGACATACGCCTTGTCCTTCGTATTCGCGAACTTCGGAATCGCGATCGCGGCAAGAATGCCGATGATGACGACAACGATCAAAAGCTCAATAAGGGTGAAACCCTTTTTGTTGCTCATGTTATCTCCTGAAGCGTTGAAAAGCTGAGAGAATGCAATTGCCTTCTCTGTGGTAAAGACGCCTCAGCCAGATAGAGGCAAAGCCCTGTGGGGCACCGCGAGTGCCGTACTCGAGCTTGATCGTAACTCGCTGCCCCGCTTGAGGTTACGAATTGTGAATGGTCGGCACCGACGCGTGTTTTCACCGCTATTTGCGAGACCTGTCGCAATTCGCGGTTCTATGTCGGCAACCCGTATCTGGAGAGCTTGCGATACAGCGTCGAAGGGTCGATGCCCAGCACCTCGGCGGTGCGCGGCTTGTTGCCCCCTTCGTTCTCTAGAACCCACAGAATGTAGGCGCGCTCGATAGTGTCCAGGGTGGGGTTCGCCTGGACGGCGTCGCTCACCAGAGGGTCGAGTTTCGGCTCCACAACGCGGTCCGGAAGTGCCGAAAGCGGAATCGTGTCCCCTTTGGCCAGAATCGCGGCCCTCTCGAGCGCGTTCTCCAGCTCGCGGACATTTCCCGGCCATGAATAACGCTGCATTGCCTCCAACGCGTCTGGAGCGAGCACGCGGGGCGACTCGCCGCGAGCGTCGGCGGCGCGCTTGAGGAAGGCATCCGACAACAGGGCGACGTCACCGGGGCGATTCCGCAGCGGCGGCAAAACGATGGAGATGACGTTAAGCCGATAGTAGAGATCGCTGCGGAAGTTCCCTCGCTTGATTTCGTCCTCGAGATCACGATTCGTGGCCGCGATCACTCTCGCAGTCACGGGCTTGGCCTCGGTCGCACCGACTGGAATCACCTCACGCTGCTGCAGCACGCGCAAAAGCTTCACCTGCGTTGCCGGCGTCGTCTCCCCGATCTCGTCGAGCAAGAAAGTCCCTTCTCCCGCGGCGAAGAACAAACCTTCCTTGTCTCGCGACGCTCCCGTGAAGGATCCTTTGACGTGGCCGAAGAGCTCGCTCTCAAGCAGGCTTTCCGGCAGCGCCCCGCAGTTGATCGACAGGAAAGGCTTGGTCGCCCGCGTTGACAGATCGTGGATGTAGCGAGCCACGACTTCCTTACCAGTTCCCGACTCGCCCTGCAAAAGCACCGTCGAGTCAGTTCCAGCCACTGACTCGGCCACATGCAGCGCGTCGAGCCACGGTTTGCTGGCACCGACCGGCCGGCCCGACTTGTCGCGCCGCTTGGCGTCCGCCTTTAGCGCCTTGTTCTCGCGCCGAAGATGCCGGTGTTCGGCAGCGCGCCGAACGATCGTCACCAGCTCTTCGTTCTTGAACGGCTTCTGGATGTAGTAGAAGGCTCCGTTGTTCACAGCACCGATCGCCGACTGAAGGCTCGCCTGCGCAGTCATGAGGATTACAACCGCCTCAGGGTCGTGCGCGCGCACGGAGGCCAGAATGTCCAGGCCGGTGACGTCGGGCATTCTGACGTCAGTGATTATCAGCTCGGGCTTGAGTGCGGCAATCTGCTCCAATCCCTTCTTCCCGCCGAGAGCCGTGTAGGGGATGAATCCTTCGCTCTTGAGCAGAATGCGGATCGTGTCGAGGATGCCCATCTCGTCATCGATGATGAGAATCGTTGGAGCGGATGTCGCGGCGGCAGTCATTATTCGGTCTTCGCCAGGAACCTGGGAGTCTTTCTCGCCCCTTCGGCCCCCAGCCTCGGCAGAATCACTGTGAATCTGGTCCCCGAACGCGGGCCATCCTTATCGACCAGAATAAAACCGTGATGTGCTTCCACTGCGCGATGTACGATAGAGAGTCCGAGGCCCGTACCGCCGGTTTTCGTCGTCACGAACGGCTCGAACAACCGTTCTTTGACGGAGTCGGCTATTCCGGTTCCCTGGTCGGTCACTCGCACCATCATAGCCCCACGGGTGAAGCGCTCGGCCTGCGCCGGCAGCTGGTGGTACGCCAGCTCCGCTGCTTCCAGCCGCACTTCCCCATCGGGTGGAGAGGCTTGAACCGCATTGAGAAGGAGATTGAAGATCGCACGATGGAGCAGATCATCATCGCCAACGACGACCAGAGAGTTCGAAGGAAACAGCTCGCGGATCGTCACATTCGCGGGCTTGTCGGGGTGGGCAGCGACGAGAACGGCAGCGTGGTGCGCGATATCCACGAGATCCACTTTGGTGACTCTCGTAACACCTGTTCGCGCAAAATCGAGGAACTCCGAGAGAAGCCTCGACAGTCGGTCCGACTCGCGCTGAACGAGCTTGGTCAGCGTCCGGGTATCGTCGTCCGCGCCTGGAACCTTCGCGAGTAGCTCGGCGGCGCTTCGGATCGAGGCAAGTGGATTCTTGATCTCGTGAGCCAATGATGCACTCAACTCCGCGACGGCTTCGAGGCGTTCAGCTCGCGTGTGTAGTCTCTCGATGTCTGCCTCGCGCAGCCTGAATGCCGCCAGCTCGGCCGCCATTTCCTCGCGTCCCGCGTGTGCTTCTCGCAGGCGCGCGCCGATGTAGCCGCACCCGAGCGCAACCGCCCCGAATATCCCGAGCTGAACCAGGATTGGCAGGTCGAACGCAGTAGACTGGTCGAGGATCGTCACCGCGAAGTACAGCACGTCGCCGAGCATGGCGATGAGGAGCACGCCACTAGGGGGCAACAGCAGGGCACTGACGGCAATGACCAGGATGTAGAGGGGAGCGAGCTGGGAGGGCGTTCCAGTCTGCGTCAAATGAACGACAGCGGTCACGAGGAGCAGATCGAAGATGACCTGGACGTAATAGAAGCTGTTCCCGAGCACTCCCTCGCGGCGGGCGTTGTAGAACATGGACCCGCTTGTGAATAGCAAGGCGGCAACGAAAGCGAGTGTCGCCACGAGTGTCGCCGTACTGTCGGCACGTCGCCAGACCGCGATCGCCGCGACGAAGATTGCCGTCGCCAGGGAGAGTCGGCCGAGGTACAAGACACGCAGCACTCTCTCCCGCGCACCGAGCATGGGCGAGGGAACAGCGAGCGCAGGGCGCTCAGTGGGCGTGATGGGAACGGCCGGTAGCAAGAGGTCCTTAATTGCGGGAGTTTGGCGATGCCGTCAATTAGACGCTTAGGCAGGCCCCTAAGTCTCTACTACTATATAGAATCGAATAGATTACGGGCATATGGTCCTTGGACTTGTTGCTGCGGAGGCGATCGATCCTCCGTCGATGGTGCTGGCGGCGAGCAGCATGATTGCCGTACTCGGACTGGTGGCGCTGAACGGGTTCTTCGTCGCCGCGGAATTCTCCCTGGTTGCCGCCCGGCGCAGCAAGCTCGAAGAGATGATCGCTCAGGGGGATCGCGGGGCGCGGACGGTCCAGGCGGCGCTCCAGCATCTCGACCAGTACATCGCCGCCACGCAGCTTGGAATCACCATCGCGTCCCTCGCGTTGGGGTGGATCGGTGAGCCGATACTCGCGCAGCTCTTCGACCGGTTCTTTCGGACCATCGGGCTTAACCCATCACCGACAGCGATACACGTCGCCGCGGTGCCTGTCGCGTTTTTCATCCTCACGTTCTTCCACATCGTGCTGGGCGAGCTCGCGCCAAAATCAATCGCACTGACGAGTCCGGAAAGAACAGCGCGGGCAGTTGTCGGTCCTCTACTCGTCTTCTCGCGCGTGATGTCCCCCTTCATCTGGGTCTTCAATGGCGCCGCGAACGGCTTGCTGCGAGTGTTCGGAGTCGAGCCGATCAACGATCCGGAGGGACACAGCCCCGACGAGATCCGCTTCCTTGTCATGCAGGCGCACGCTCGCGGCACACTGGACGAGTCGGATCGCGCGATGCTCGCCGGTGTCCTGGATTTCCACGAGAAGAAAGCCCGCGACGTAATGCGCCCTCGAACGGAAGTGGTCGCACTGGACATCGAAGCCACGGAGGAGGAGGTCTGGGAGATCCTTCGGCGCGAACGATACTCTCGCTATCCGGTGTACCGGGACTCCCTGGATGATGTGACGGGCGTGTTCCTGGCCAAGGATCTATGGCTTCATTCGGGTGACGCACCGTTCAGTCTCGCTGACTTCGTCCGCGAGCCGATGTATGTGCCGGACAGCCGTCCGGCGGAACGAGTGCTGGACGATCTGAGAAAGACCCGGGCACACATGGCTGTCGTCCTCGACGAGTACGGTGGAACCGCCGGCATCGTCACGATGGAGGATCTCGTGGAGGAGGTCGTCGGGGACATCGCCGACGAGTACGACTTCGCGTCGCGCGAATCGATCGTCACCGATGGAGTGCTGGAGCTGGCCGGATCGCTGTCTCTGATCGATGTCCGGTCCGACTATAGGATCCAGATCCCCGAGGGAGACTGGACGACGCTGGGAGGCTACGCTTTCGCGAAGCTGGGACGGCTACCCCGGATGGGGGATCGAATTCCCATCCCGGGTGGCGAGATGGAAGTTGTGGCGATGGATGGTCGTCGCATTGCCGCTCTCAGAATTCACCGTGCCGGGATCCGGCAACCGGCGGTCGCTCAGCACGCCTAAAGTTTTCGGCGGAACACTCCACAAGCGCCGAACGCGATCGCATCGATCGACCCCGACCGGCGTGCACTAGTACATGGCAGGAGGGAGTTTTTTGCCACCCAATTCGCTCGTCGCCGCGAGCCGACGTCGGACACGAAGCGATCGACAAGGCTGGTCCGGGATGGATCGAACGCGGAGAGCGCGGCCGCCGACTTGATCGCGAGCTCGCTTTCACGCGCCCGCATGTAAAGAAGTGGGAGATGAGCCGCGACGGCAATGTCAGCTGTTGGAACCGGCCGTTCGATGGTCTCGGAGCGATTCCACACGGCTTCGGTGTACTTGGCCTCAAGGTAGTCCGAATACAGTTTCGCCGCGACGTTGCTTCTGCCCGAAAACTCGAGACGCTTTCCGACCGACAAGTAAGTCTCAGGCGCTCCGACGTACCCAAGACTGAGCGAGGTCTGAAGCATGGCGAGCGCGGAATCACCCCGCCCCGCACCCAGGTAGGCCTCGGCCAACCTGTATCGGGGTTCGCCGACTAACGGGTCGGCTTTTATCGCATCGCTGAGGACGACGAGTGCCCGTTCGTAGTCCCGATTCCCTATGTACAGGCTCGCAAGGGCGATACGCTGGTCAATTCGGTGAGGGCTGAGCTCGATTGCCTTGTGAAACGCGTCGATCGCCAGATGCTCGTACAATGGCGACTGATAGAAGTGGGCCGCCTCCACGAGCAAGCCGCCCTCGTGGGTGTAAAGTCTATCGTTGAGCGTGTCTCGGTGGATCTCTTTCGCGAATGCAGCGATCGACTCGGTAAACGCGCGATCGAGCATACGCCGCTGGCTGGAGTCGCGAGCGATGTCCTGTAATCGCGGTCGCAGAGATCCGAGATATTGGGCCATCAGGATCGGAGTGTGCGCACTCTGCCGCGCGCCGGAATTCGAGAGCAGATCGAGATCCGCCAGGTTCTGGGCAACGGTTCCCCTCTCCGAATCAATTGCTGCCAGGGCTCGGTTCGCGCGCAGGGGAGTCCAGACCTCGCCATAAAGAGCGGCAACGAGTAGAAAGATCGAGGCTATCGCAAGCACCGGCTGCGGCTTCATTCCGGGCGCATCGTCGGTGTTCATCTCCAGCACAACCGATCCCACCGCGCGTCTCGACGATATCAGTGCGGCAACGAGCATCCACAGCATCGTCGAGTTCAGATCTAGGAACCAGAAGAAAAGGTATGTGCCGTAGGCTACTTGCACCCCCGCAAGAATCGACACCGCGGACGCCGAGAGCCTGCCGGCCCGGTATGCCCCAACGAGTGTCACACCGATCGCGACCCAAATGCCAAGAAATGCGGCTGCGCCGATCAACCCGGTAGTGGCGAGTGTCTCCAGAAACTGGTTGTGCGTGCGATCATAAATCTCGGTGTCGATCCGGTAAATCCCCGGATCAAAGTGCGCGCTCCAGACGAGATCGTGGTTCTCTGGTCCGTAACCGAGAAGTGGACGATCCTTGAAGCCTTCGATTGCAGCGCGCCATTGCATCGTCCGCGATCCATCCCCGCCTGCCGGATTACTGAGTGCCAGACGCTGCAGGACGGATGGCGCGTATCTGGTCACCGCGCTTGCGGGAAACGCTCTGATGCCTGCAGAAACTCCAGCAACCGCGACCGCGAGCGTTCCCGCTATAGCAAGTGTGATCCATTTCCTTCTCGATCGGCCCGCCAGCAAGGCAAAGATGATGGATCCCACGACAGCACCTAGCACCAGACCGATTACGGTGCTCCTGTTCTGGGCATAGACGAGCGCGAGTGAATTCACTCCCGCAACGGCGAGATAGTAGAGACGAAAGCGGACGATCGTCGACGCGAGATATGCCGCCAGCGCGAGCGTGATCAGAAGATACGGCGCCAGAAGTCCCGAATTGCCGATCGTAGCGGTGCTCGCCGTGACAGTGTGGTCTCCTACCCATCCTGCACGCTGTGCGATTGCATCAATGCTGACGGCCAGACTGACCAGCAGCGCCGCATTCAGCACCAGCGTCCAATCCTGATCGCGGAGTGTTCGAAGAAGGAGGAAAAAGACGACGAGGTGAACCCATGCCCACACGCCGCCCATTCGCTCGAAATCGCCGAAGAAACTGTGTGTTGGAGCGGGCGAAAGGATTGCGGACAGCGTTGCCGCGCCGAGAAATGCCATGACTGACCAGAAGATCGGCTCGGCATGGAGGTCCAGTGTCTTCCGGCCAAAGCAAAGTGCCAGGACGAGGGCGGTTGCTCCAACTTCCATCAGAGCACGGAAAAACAGGTTCCGCGGCGCAACGTACGGGAAGAAGAAATTCGTCCCTACGATGAGCGGAACCGCGAGCGATGCGATCAGCAGTACGATGACGACATTGCGCCAAGAAGGCTCGGGCAAGCGAAGAGTCCTGATCCGCACCATCAGCCCGTTGCCTCTTCGGTTAGCCGCAACAGCATCTCCGGAACGATTTCATGTCCACCCTCGAATCTGATGGTCGTGTGCCGGACCTCCAGCTCCGTCAGCCGTGCTTCCTGAGCCGCGACGAGCTCCGGCTTGGCGAATTGATCGTGGGTGCCGAGAACGATCGTGAGAGGCGATCGTCGTGCCAGACGGGCCGCTGCGTCCGCATCGAGTTCGGACGGCAACAACCCGGCGTAAAGCACTACGCGGTCCGGATCTACATTTCCGCGAGAGACCCAACGGGCAACGGTGGCCGTACCCTGAGAGAAGCCGAGCACCCACAATCGCACCTTGGCTCGATCCACTACGGCGAAAATTTCGTCATGGAGCCGATCGAGATAACTCACGTAGTCCTGAATCTCGCACTCGCGATCCTCCGCGGTCATCCAGCTCGCGCCGACGGGCACCGTTGCGGCGTTCGCGCCCACGCGAGGAGGCTCGAGGTAGAATCGCGACAAGGCTTCAGGAGCAATGAAGAGGCGATCGGGCCTCTCCAGGGGCAAGAAACGAGAAAGGAACCGTCTGGCCAGCTGACCATGACCATGGCAGACGATCCATACTTCGTTCAAGTCCACATCGAGCGAGCCCATGACCGCATACCGCGCGGACCTCGCGACCTGCAGGTGGCGCTGCTCGAAAGTGCGAATCATTTTTTTCGGCGCGACGGGTACCTGCACGAGACGCTCGACTGGTTTGGCAAAATGCGGGAACGACTGGAACATGTCTTGCCCCCTATGAATGTACCATTCCTATCGAGAAATGATTCGATTTCCCCATGTCGCCGCGCTGGTTGTCCTCCTCTCCGGCTGCTCCGTATCTCAGGATCAGGAGGTCGCACTCGGCCGTCAGGACGCCGCCGAGGTCAACGCCCAGCTACCCATCGTTAAAGACCCTGAGATCAGCGATTACATCCAGAACCTGGGCAATTCAATCGCAAGCAAGACGAGCAGAGCGGACCTCGATTGGCACTTCTATGTTGTCAACACGAAGCAGGTCAACGCCTTTGCCCTTCCCGGTGGATTCATTTATGTGAACCGCGGGCTCATTGAAAGCGCGGATCGTCTCGACGAGCTGACCGGAACGATGGGCCACGAGATCGGCCACGTAATCGAACGGCACTCCGTGAAACAAATGCAAAGCGCTCAAAAGGCGAACGTCGGAATCGCGGTCGTGTGTACGTTGACCAGCATTTGCCACAGTGGACTCGCGCAGGCAGCCGTACAGGTCGGGGGCACCGCGCTCTTTGCAAAGTACAGCAGGGTCGACGAGATGCAGGCCGACTCGGAAGGTGTCGTCAACGTTACGCGCGCCGGCTACGATCCGCAGGGGATTCCGGATCTATTTCAAGTGCTGCTCAAGGAGCGTGAGTATCAGCCGACAATCGTCGAAGGCTGGTTCGCGACACATCCCCTCGAGGAGGCACGGATCAATAAGGCGAAAGCTCTGATCGCCCAGCTGCCATCGGACAGGTCTCAGCGCTTGATCGTCGACACGCCGGAGTTCCAGGCATTCAAGCGACGCGTATCCCAGCTGCCGGTGCCGCCGCCGCCCAGACAATCCAGCGACCAGCAACAGTAATTCACTCCCGCAGACGCCGGAGGGTCGCGCTTTTATTCAGGCATGCCACGCCATAACGTAGCGTGCGGAACGCGAGCCGCGCCTCAGCTCTTGTGGCGGAAGGTTATGCGTCCTCTCGTGAGGTCGTAGGGCGACACCTCGAGAGTCACTCGGTCACCAGCCAGAACGCGGATCCGGAATCTCCGCATCTTCCCGGCGATCGTGGCGTGCACGTCGTGGCCGTTGTTCACTTGCACGCGAAAGGTCGCGTCGGGCAGCACTTCAGTCACTGTTCCTTCCAGCTCGATTGCTTCTTCTTTTGCCATATGCCTCTTTGGTTGCTACGGTGAGAGTCGCAAATCGCTACAGAGATCGATGCGTCAACGCGAAAGTCCATCTCGTATTAATAGCCCAAAAAAAAAAACGGGGCCGGCCTGGAGTTGTCCAGATCGGCCCCGCCCTTCATCCTGCGTTCAGCAAGCTACGACTTAAGCGCCGAGCTTGGTGACGTTCTCGGCCGCGGGGCCCTTTTGGCCCTGCACGACGTCGAACTCAACGCGCTCGCCCTCAGCCAACGACTTGAAGCCGTTGCCCTGAATGGCGGAGTGATGAACGAAGCAATCCTTCTGTCCGTTCTCGGGGGTGATGAAGCCAAAGCCCTTGGCGTCGTTGAACCACTTTACTTTGCCGGTGGTACGCATGTGCGGTACATCCTCATTCAATTGTGTCGGAGTGCCGTTTTTGCGGTACCTGTCCGACTACTGTTTGTTCGCGGCCGAAATGGCCGCATTTTTTTTCGCCCTAAAACCAAAAAAGACCTGGCGAAATCCCAGGTCCCTCTGCAGTTCGCTGGCGCTGACGCGCAATCGTTGCGCTTCAGGGTTTAAACCTAACCACCTCTGGCGTTGCAGTCAACAAAAGATCCTGCTCGCGATTCTGCGTAGTCGGCCAGTTTGTCTCCATACGTTTCCAGGACACAAGCTGGTGTCGGCACTCTCGCGCCAGTGATCATCGACTTCAGCATCAGAGCGTTGGCCACCGCCTTTCCCTTGTAGTGGTTGTTGGTCACAACATAGACCTCTCCGACCGTTGGATCCGACGCAATCTCCTTCGCCCGTTCGGCCCAGGGTTGCAGCTGATCGGCCCGATAGAGGTAGTCGTATCGCTGCTCGACCGAGGCCTTCTTCCGAAACCAATCTTTGTAGTTCCGGCCGTGGACGCGCACGTATCCGACGCGCGAGGTAGCATGGGCGGTCGGGCCGATCGAGTTGTGGTACAGCGGCTGATCTATGTTGACGAAGCCGACTCCGTCCTCTTCGAGATCCGACAGAAAGTCCGCCTCCAGCCAGGAGGAATGCCTCACCTCGACGACGAGCGGATATTCTCTGAACGTGCGGACGACATCACCGAGCCATTCCCGATTCTCGTCCGTTCGCCTGAAGCTCCAGGGAAATTGCAGCAACACCGCTCCGAGCCGCCCTGAGTTCATCATGACATCGAAGCCGGACCGGACCTGTTTCACTTCTCCGGTGGTCCACGCAGCGTCGCGCTTATGCGTGAATCGCTTCCAGAGTTTTGCCGTGAACTTGAAGTTCTTGTGCTCCTTTACGCGCTGTACCCAGGAGCTCGCGGTCCGCGGAAGGGGAGGGCCGTAAAAGCTGGAGTTGATTTCCACTGTGTCGAAAAACTCCGCTATGTACCCAAGCGGGTCGAACTGGGGCGGTTTGGGGCGTGGGTAGACGATCCCCTCCCAATCCTTGTACAGCCAGCCCGCGGGCCCGAAGCGAACTGCGGCTTTCGCGCGTTTTGACTTTGCGCCCGCCAAGATTCGTCGGCCAGCCGATCGTTGCCGCTGCATACTGCTTCTGAATGCTTGTTCAGTGCCATCAAGCGTTCCCCCAAACGACACGGACTGCGAAGCTCGCACGGCGTCGCTGGTAGCCGGAAGCCGCCGGTCGTCGCACATTCTTTGGAGCATGCCTTACGCCTTTCATACCGCCGACGTTTTTACCGATCGCCTTCACGGCGGAAATCCGCTGGCGGTGGTTCCCGACGCGCGCGGTTTATCGGATGAGCAGATGCAAGCGATCGCGCACGAGTTCAATTACTCGGAGACCGTCTTCGTCTTTCCTCCGAAGCAAAGCGCGAACACTCGCAGCGTCCGCATCTTCACGCCTGGGTCGGAGCTACCATTCGCGGGACATCCAACCGTTGGCTGTGCGTTTGTCCTCGCATCGATCGGTGCCATCCCTCTCAATGGTGACGAGACCCGAATCGTACTGGAGGAAGGCGTCGGACCCATTCCCGTTCTCATCCGTTCCAAGGACGGCAAGCCGATCTTCTCGCAGCTGACGGCGGCGAAACTGCCCGAGATAAACGACCCGCCGCCTCCGCCAGAGACGCTGTGCGAAATACTGTCATTGGAGCCGAGCCACATCGTGGCGGATGACATGATCGAGCCGGAAGCAGTGTCGTGCGGCGTGCCCTTTCTCTTCATTCCGATCAAGAGGCCTGAGATGCTCTCATGGGTGAAGGTCGACATCCCGAAATGGGAGCAAGGACTCCGGGACTACTGGGCACCAGAAATGTTCGTGTTCAGCACTGACGAATGGAGCAACATCTTCGAGGGCGGACATATTCGCGCGCGAATGTTTGCGCCGGGACTTGGCGTCGGCGAGGATCCAGCAACCGGGAGCGCCTGCGCGGCGTTGGCCGGCTTCCTGGCGCTCAGAGCCGAGACGCGCGACGGAACGCTTCGATGGACCGTTGATCAGGGCGTCGAAATGGGAAGGCCGAGCAGACTCGAGCTCGAAGTCGATCTGAAGCGGGGGCAGCTTGCTTCGATCAGGGTTGGCGGTGCTTCGGTGCTCGTGAGTTCTGGAACTCTACACCTCGAAGGCGAGGCGTAGTACCGCTCGTCGACGGCCAGCTCGGCAGAGCCGGCCGTCGAAGACCGGGCTACTCGAGGTAGTTGTACAAGCCGTAGAGTGCCATTCCTGCACCGCCAATGATTATGATCGTCCCCGCGGTTTTGCCAACCAGCGCACCTACGATCATTGCACCGACCCCCACGACCATGAGCGCCACATCTTGTCCCTCGTGACGACGGATGGGAAGCGCGGTGACTTTCGTCGAGGCATCAACCTTCACCTCATTCGCGCGAAATCCGACCGACGCAGCCTGCACCGTCGGACCACTCGCGGAAGTTTGGGTCGGCCCCGAACTCTGAGTCGCCTGTTGGGCGTTCGACACACCCGGAAGCATAGCAAGAGCACAGAAGCTTATTGCCAGAAAGCGCATTTCGTTTTCTCCGTTGATGGCGGGAAGCAAGCCTCCCATGAAGAGCTCAAACCAAGCCTGTTCCCCGCGCAGTTTGGCTCAATCAGCGGCAATAAGCGTGCGAAGTGCGGCTAAATGACTACTGGTCGTCGCCCCCGCGCCGGCGATCCCGATGGCGATCAGGAATATCCACACGCCCGGAAACGTCGGCGTAGTCGATGCTTCCGCTACCCTTCGATTCAACCGTGAAGTCCTTGCCGACCTTGTTCACTTCAATGCTCCCTGACCCATCATTTTGCACTATCACCGAGCCGCGCACGTCCGTGGCATAAATCCCACCGGAGCCATCGCTTTCGACGGTAAACGAGCCAGTAACGTTTCGAACGTTGATGTCGCCGGAGCCATCGTTCACTTTCACATCGCCGCCGACGTTCTCAATCGTGAGATCACCCGAGCCATCGGTAATCCGCACCGATCCCGCGGCACCCGTCACCGAAAAGGAGCCCGAACCATCGGTCGCTTCAAGGGATCCCACGTTCAGGATCTTCGTATCGCCACTCCCATCGCTGACGTCGGCGTTGATGCCCTGCGGAACCTCGATCACCAGATCGAGTGAGGCGGAATAATCATCGTCGCGGTACGAATCGCTATCTGGAATGTCCGCCTTGATGAAAACGACATCTCCGCGACGTTCTGCGATCAGCTTGATCTGCGTGAGGAATTGCTGCGACGACGAGCGGGCAGTACCCGTGACCTGTACCTGCCGCAATCCGGCCTTCCCTTCCACTCGGAGCGATCCCGCTCCCGCTTCGACCTCAACGGATTTTGCGCCCGCGGCGTCAACTACTGCGTTCCTGGGCGCGCTATATGGCGTGGACCATTGGGCATGCGCAGCGGTGCCGATTAGAAATGGCGCGGCAGCAAAAGCTGCCCCGCGAAATTGTCGCTTCATTCAGTGTGACTCCGTTCGGGTGTGACCGGGTTAGACAACCCATGTTCCCGTACGGTTTGAACCGGACGTGGTTTCAACCCGTCGGCAACGGGACGGGGGCAAGCTTCCAAATACCGTTGAGCATGTCCGATGCATAAAGCCGCTGGCCGACCAGCAGCACTCCCCAGATATAGACTGGCCCTCTCCCAGTGGGCCCGTGCGCGAGCTCCCGACCCATCTTCGCGAGGTCGCACCTACCGTCTGCGCTCTTTTCCGTCGCAGCACAGCTGGACAGATCGCCGGTGACATCGATCGCTCTGACGCCGCCGTTGTAATAGGCAGCGTAGAGAATGCCGCGCTGCTCGTCCACTGAAAAGTTGTGCGTACCGGCACCGTCGACGTGGAAAAAAGCAACCTCATGAGGGGATGCGAAGTTGGTGACGTCGACGACGTGAATGTCGCCGCTCGATTGGACTCCGATCGCTCCGGGTCCCTCCTCACCGACGAATACAAATCGCTTTTCAGCCGTTATTCCGTTGTGGAACCACCAGACGTTGTGCGCCTCCCCACCGACAGTTCGAAGACTACCGAGCGGGATCGGATTCGCGACGGTACCCGTCCCGACACCGCCGATATCCCAGATTGTGATCCCGTCGTTCCATAGCGCGGTAATCAGAATTCCATCGCGCACGAAGACATCGTGCACGAACGGACTTCCCATCGTCGCCGTGAAGACCTGCGTAGGCGAGGATGGATCCGAAAGATCCACGATTACGAGCCGAGCAGGATTTCCGCTCTGCGGGTCGACCGAAAGGAACGCGTACAGCTTCCCGTTTACTCGCTCCACCTCGGCGGTATGCACGCCAGGAGCAGTGAGCTGAGTGTTATAGCGCGAGATGAAGGCGGGCTTGATTGGATCCGCGAGGCTGTAGACAATGATCGACCCGCCTGGAGCGAACTCCGTAGCAACGATTAACAGTTGCCCATCATCGCTCGCTTGTATGTCGCCGAGCGTGCTCGCACCTGGGACAATCAGAGAATCGACGAGCGTTGGCACGTCGCCCGACACGTCCCAGATCTTGACCGCGTTTCCCGGCGCGCCGCGATTTCCCCACGTCGTCGTGTACGCGACGTTTCCCCGGACCCAGATCTCCCCTGTGTATCGCTCCTGGACCAGCCCTTCGCCAAGGACAGCCAGATCGACAGAGCCTTTCCGCTGCTCCACGGGGTTATCCGACCCGCACGCGATCAGGAACAACGCGCACGCGAATAACGTCAGACGCATTCTACATTTCTCCCATGTTCATGCCGCCCATATTGGCATCACGTTCTTCCGCAATCGCAACGCCATAGCGTCCCATGCGCATGTGCGACATGCCAAGGGCGACTTTGAGCCCGATCGAAAAGCTCCAAATCCGGTCCGATCCATAGAATTGGCGTGGATCGAAGCCAGAGGGTCGCAGGGTTTCACTAACGTGAGCCCGCGCCAATTCGACGAAGGGCTCAGCTGAGAGTTCGCCAGCGTTCAAGGCGGAGACCGCTACTCGTGCGGTGACGATCGTCCACCTGGAGCGCCCCGCTATGCTCAGATCGGTCGCAGGAACCTGCGTTCTGAAGACGTCGACGAGACGAGGCTCATCCGGCCTCTCCGTGCGCTCGAGTCTGAGGGCGCCACTTAATCGATCATATATCGCGGACGTTTCGGCCAGGAGTGACGTGAACGCGAAGGAGCGGGATGAGCCGATGTAATCTCCCGTGCGCGCCCATTCGAAAAGGGCATAGCCGGTGTGTTGAGGATCTTCGAGCCGAACCGATGCGCTCTGCTTGCGTTGATCCGCGCCACCCCCGTCCGGATTCTCTGGGGATTTTACCCGCGCGTAACTGGCCTGGAGCTCCGCCTGTCTCCACGGAACGAATGTCACTCGGCCCGACCACGAATCCCAGTAACGCTTTGGGTTGGGGGTGTCTCCGGGTCCAGTCGGCTCATCTCCGTTGAATGCCCCTGCCTCCAGGATCCAGGGACCTGCTCGAAGCGCGCCGATTGCAACTGCGCGCTCGAGGATCTGCGCGAGATGGTGGTTGATTGGATACTTCTCGAACGGTCGCGCCATCGGATCGTCTGTGCCAAATGGCGCAAAGCCTTTTCCTACCGAGATGGAAACCCCACTCGTGGCGTCCACTCCAAATCGCTTCGCGGACGAGAGCACGAGTTCATGGAGATACGTGTGCGGGTGCCTTCGGTCGATGTATCCCTCGCCGACAATGCCGGCGTTGAGCTCCCCTCTCTTGAGCGTAGCTCCTTCGAGATTGAGCGTTCCCTTCAGAGATAGCAGTTCGCCCCAGGGATCGAGCTGTACCATCAGCGCGGGCTGTGTTAGATAGCCTTCGGTGATCTCACGTCCCGCGACTCCCGGCGATTCGCGAGTCAGCACGCCGATCGCCTGGCCGCCGATCTCGATGGGTTTGAGCGCAGGGGACTCCATCTGTGCGCTGGCTGTCGCGGGGAGTAGCAATGCGCATAGCAGATTCGCCCGCAGCAGCCGAGGAGCAATGAGCGTGCGGAATACTCTGCCGAGGTTGCCGAGGCCAATTGACGAAGCGTATTTCAATGTGAGTGGCTAGCCGTGGAATGGTTCGGGATGTAGACTGAGTGACGTCGGGCCTCGATCAACTTGTCACAGAGCGTTGCTGCACCGACAATTCGCATCCCGTTCAGTTGCAGTTTGCATTTCATTTCCAATATCGCACCGGGGATTTGAGCATGCTTGCTCGAACAAGATTCGCGACTCTGACGATTGCCGCCGGAACATCACTCGCGCTTGCCAGCCACGTCGCCGGCGCACAGCAAGCTGGTGCTGCCGCCGCAACGGTCGCGGCCGGACCAGTTGTCAACGACGTCGCGCCTGATTTTACCCTTCAAGGAGCGGATCGGTACGGTCTCATCAAGACTCCGGTCAGACTTTCGGACTATCGCGGACGCACGGTAGTTCTCGCCTTCTTTTATCAGGCGCGAACAAAAGGCTGAACCATCCAAATGGAGGCGTACCGTGATCAGTACGCCACGCTCTTCAACAACGGACGCAAAGTCACCGTGCTGGGCATCAGTGTGGATGCCGACACCACGCTCGCGTCCTGGGCGCGGGATGAAGACTTCCCCGTTCTGTTTGCCAGTGACCCGGGCGGAAAAGTAGGCCAGTCTTACGCAGCATACGACGCCAAGAACAAACTGGATAATCGCTCCCTGTTTGTGGTGGGCCCCGATGGACGAATCGCATATGTGACAAAACCGTTCAAGGTCCTCACTCCTTCGGCTTACACGGAACTCGCTGCCGTCGTGGACAGTCTCGCCCCTCCAGCAAAACCGGATTCGACGAAATGACAAAGAGCCGCGGACAAATCCGCGGCTCTTTTTTTGAGGGGACCCGATCAGGCACTGAGCGCTAAGACTAAAGTGCCTTCTTGAGGGCCGCTTCGAGGTTTTGTGTCCCGCCAAGTCCCGTGTAGACCACACGGCCAGTCTTGTCGATCACTACGACATACGAAGTCGCGGGAGCGTCGAACGCGCCGGCCGCTTTCCCCTGGGTGTCATAGTACGTGTCATGCGGCATCGGATTCGCCACGAGCCATCTGCGTACCCTCTCCGGCGACTGATTGATGGCCACCGCTATTGCTACGAACTTCACCCGCTTCCCGAATTTCTTTTCAGCGTCGAGGAGCGACGGCATCAGCTCCTTGCAGTTGGGGCACCACGTCGCCCAGAACTCGATCAGCATTGGCGTTTTGCCGATGAAGCTCCCGAGATCGACTGGTTTCCCGTCGAGAGACTGGACAGTGACGGCGGGCGCCTGGGCGCCGACCTCGATGCCAAGGTCCTGCGCGAGAACAGGCGTTGAGGCGAAGGCGAGTGAGAGCAGCGGCAACACTATCTTCGGCGATCGGAACAGCGTTCGAATGGGCATTGTTTCAGGATTTTGGCGTCAGTGACGGGAGTCAGATGAGAAGCAGCCCCATCTGCACAAGGTAATACTCCGCAACGGCCAACATGATCAGCGCGAAGATGCGTTTGACCCAGACCATCCATGCGCCCGCCCTCGGCAAGCGCGCCACGGTCCCGCTGAAGAGTCCGACCATTACCAGCAAAGTGCACATGCCAAGTGAGAAAACGAACAGGTAGATGAATCCGAGCACACCGCTTTTCGTCGCGGTGACCCACGTCAGTACGGCTGCCATCACTGGCGCGGAGCATGGTGCGGCAACCAGTCCCGAAGCGGCGCCCATGACGAAAACGCCGTACAGGCTGCCTCCCTTGCCAGCTGTCGCTGCCCGAGTCAGGAGCCACGCCGGCACCCTCACCGGGATAACCTCGAGCATGGCGAGCGCAGCGAGTATGAGAAGATTGGCCATCGCGAAGTACACCCAGGGATTCGTGCTGACGGAACCGAACAAAGTCCCGGTCAGTCCCGCGAACAAGCCAACCGAGGCGTATGCGAGAGAAAGCCCGAGCACGTAGGCAAAAGTCAGTAAGACAGTCTGGGAGCGCGCGCGCGGTGCCCCCCCGACCGCGGTTCCTCCAACGATCGCCGCCGTGATCGGAATCATCGGATAGATGCACGGGGCGAGGCTCGTCAGCAC
>Ga0068855_100001967_pt1 | contig 25514 bp, 22 predicted proteins | sample KBSCornC52_FD_66592 | JGI IMG/M metagenome (GOLD analysis project Ga0068855, IMG submission 66592) | Corn rhizosphere microbial communities from Kellogg Biological Station, Michigan, USA - KBS Corn C5-2 | ecosystem: Host-associated > Plants > Roots > Rhizosphere > Soil ... | reverse complement strand
CTGGAGGATTTCTGCGGCCCTCAAACTTGGGGGCCGCGGAAATCCGGAACGCACATTCGAACCGAGGTACTAGGCGAGCGCGGCCAGAATTTTTTCGGAGTCCGAAACCCAACCGAAGATCCCGCCCTGGGCCTTGATCATGCGCAAGCCCATCTCGTGGAACTCCGGGAAATAGGAGCCGCAGCAATCCCCAGGGACGATGCAGCGGTAGCCGCGATCGTTGGCTTCACGCACTGTCGTGTGCACGCAGACCTCGGTGGTCACCCCGCACACGATCAGGCTTTCGATGCCTTTGTTGACCAGGATGGTCTGCAGGTCGGTCGCGTAAAACGCGCCCTTTCCCGGCTTGTCGATGACAGGCTCGCCCTCGATTGGATAAAGCTCGGGAATGATGTCTTGGCCGGGCTCGCCGCGGATCAAGATCCGGCCCATCGGGCCCGGGGCACCGATGCGCATACTGGGCGCGCCCCGCTCGACCTTGGCCTTCGGCGCGTCGCTCAGATCGGGCCGATGCCCTTCGCGCGTGTGAATCACGAGCATCTTCTTCTTGCGAGCGCCTCGGAGGAGCGCCTGAATCGGCAAAATTGCCTTTTTTAGCAAGGACACGTCGTTGCCGAGAGACTCGCCGAAGCCGCCGGGCTCCAGGAAATCGCGCTGCATGTCGATCACGATCACGGCCGTGCGCTCTGGATTGATGCCGATCGCCTCGGGTTCTGCGTCGATGATGGTCGCCATCCGATGAAGCCCACTTTCTCGCGACGAGCGCGATGACTCTACTCCGACCGAAGCCTATGCGCGCGCCGTTTCGGTCGCTTTTCGCGGGAGTGGCTGGTGTTCGCCCGAGCGAGCCAAAAGCGCGGAGCTCGCCCGCAAACGATCAGGTGGCCGTAGCGCGCTTGGCTTGAGCAGCGGCACTGTGCGCGAGGCACGCTCGCACCGCGCTCCTGAGAGCATCACCCGAGACCGGCTTCTGCAAGATCTGCCCCTTGAAATCCGCCGATCCCGGACCCTTCAGCGGGCGCTGCGCCTCCGAAGTCAAAATCATTCGCTCGCGCCAGCTCGGCGAGCTGACCAGAGCGCGGCGATACAGCTCGAGCCCTCCGAGGTCTGCCATGAATGCGTCGCACACGGCCACGTCCGGCGGGTTGTCCGAGAGGATGCTGCGCAACGCTGCGCTCCCGGAGAGCGCATACTCTACCGTGAGCTCGTCCGTCTGCATTTGCAGGTGGCGTCGATAAGCCGATAGTACCGCCATGTCGCGGTCGACGAGGAGCACGCTGGGAGTATACGCGCGCAGCACGGAGCCGCTCTGCGCCGCGCGCTCACCATTCTGCAGCGCGGCGGCAAGCGATCCGGCGCTCGCCGCGCGGGCATCATCGTCGAGCGTGGGCGAGATCTCGTAGGCTGCGCGCAAGTTGCCGCTGCTCGGAAAGCCGACCTCGGCGGAAGCTCGGCCGCCCGCGCCACTCGCGGCGGGAAGCTCCGCGCTGATCCGCAGGTTGCCACTCGGAGTGGCAAGCTCGGCGGCAGCGCGCACGTTAGCGCTGCTCGGAAAGCCGACATCCGCCGCAACCCGCACCTTGCTACTCGAGGTGCGCTTGAGCCAGCGGTTCACTTCTCGCACCAGGGCATACAGGTCGCCGGTCTTTTGGATGAAGCCTTGCGCGCCGACGGCCTCGGCCTTCACCTTCAAGATGTCCGCTGAAAGACTACTGTGGAGCAAGACCACGGTGGTATCGCCCGTGGGCTGCGCTTTGCCCAAAACGCCGACGATCGTGTCACCGCCGAGGTGGGGCATGTTCACGTCCATCAGCACGAGGTCCGGTTTCTGCTGCAGGATCAACGCGACGCAACCCGCGGCGCGATCGTGTGTGACGACGCAGTGCCCGGCACCTTCGAGCGCCGCGCGCGTTACTTCGAGAATGATCTCGCTATCGTCGATGACGAGTATCTTGCGCTGCTGGTTTGCGCGAAACACGGTGTTGCCTTCCGCCACCAGAAGCTCGAGCGTGGCACCTCGGAATCGAAAGTAGCAGCGACCCAGAAGCTCGGTCAAACCCGGAACAGGTGCGAGCCGAGCGTGAGCGAACCTGCCGAGCCAGTTACGGTATCCGAGGGCGCTGGCTTAAGCCGTGACGCGCTGCAACGCTTCGCTGCGCCAGCCCGGAAGCCCCGTGCGAAATCCGTCAGGGCTTGCCGCGGATCTTCGGATGTCCGAGAAAGGTGGTGGCGAGATCCACCACCCCGCGAGCAGTCGCGCACACTTCGACATTTCGTGTTGCAGCTTGCCAAAGAGCGGGCGATCGGTTGGTATCGTTCGAACTCGAAGTTCGATGGCGCGGGCAGTGCCCGAGTATCGCGCTGCGAGCGGCGGCACGTTCAGGCGAACCCATGCATCGGTCTCTCGTTCCAGCTAAAATCGAGTCGCTTTGGGTGTTGATCGACGCACACTTCGTGTCCGAAATTCTAGGCGCCGAGCCCTGGCTGCCGATTCCCGACGCCCGGCCCGAGCTGCCCGGCGTCGTCGCCTGGCGCGGCCGCGCCATCCCGCTGATCGATCTGGCCGGCCCACTCGGGCTCAAGCCGCTCGCCTCCCGGCAAGCGCGCGAGCGCACGCTCATCGTCTCGGTGTTGCAAAGTGCCGCCGCACTCCCCGTCGACGCAGCACGCGAGGTGCATGATTTCGATGCGCAACAGTTGCGCCCGTTGCACGTGCGCTCGCTACCTTACGCTAGCGCGGAAATCGACGCCGCGGGCACGGTCATGGCCGTCATCGATCTGGAGCGCCTGATTCGAGATCTGCGTGAGCAGAGCCTCGCCTCATGAGCGCCGACGAATCTCGCCAGGTGCAGCTATTGGCCTTCGAGGGCGATTGGGCGGTGCCGAGTAGCGATGTCGTGCGCGTGGTCGAAGAGCGTGATTGGCCGGGCGGCGAAGCGTGCGACGCTGCGCGCGTGGCGAAAATCGCCGTCGCACCCGATCTGACTCCGACCCGGATTCTGATCCTGTCGTACACTCGCGGTGAGCTGCCGGTCAAGGTGCGCGGATCGCTCGCACTGGTCGAGGTTCTCGCACGCGAACTCGTGCAACTGCCGTTGGAATTTCGCGGAGCTGGGTTCATCGCTACACAGGTGGCCGTACAGAGCGGCAAACCAACGCTGTTGGTCTTGGACGTGGCGCGCTTGGCGCAAGCGGTCAGCCAGCAACTTGATGGCCCGGCGCATTCGGCGCCGAGCGAAAGCTCGAGGTAACGAATGCTGAAGACACTCACCTTACGCTGCATCGCAGCCTACGCCGCGCTCGATCTGGTCTTCAATCCCCTGGTCATCATCGCGTTTACGCAACTTTTGGGGATCGCGCCGGAGCAGGATGCTCTCCTGGTATTCGCCGCGCTGATCGCCGTGAAGATCGCGTGCTGGGCTGCGTTCTTGAGTTACCAGCTCAAGCCCTGGGAGCGCTTCGCGCGGACCTCGTCGGCGTCGAAGAGCACCGCCTTGCTGGTGCAAGCCGATCGCAGCCTGCAGGCCCTACCAACCCGTTTCGGCGCGGTGTACACGCTGAGCTGGGTAGCAACGTACGCGATCGGCTTTTTGATCGTGAAGAGCTTCGGACCCGAGCGCGCGCCGATCGCCGCCCAGGCTGCCAATGCCGTTGCGCTCTTGTGCGTCGCGCTCGTGTTCGGCTCGTTCGCCTTCGGCTTTCCGCTCGGCACGATGCTGACGGCCGACTCTGCCGCGGAATGCTCGGCGCTGGCCGGAGCGCGCGGTGTCGAGCTCGATCGCAGCGCGGGCTCCTTACAGGCGCGGATCGGGGTCGTCGCGCTCGCGCTCGGCCTGGGGCCGCTCTTGTGGATGGTCGCGCTCGGCTACATGAAGCAAATCGAAAGCAGCCACGAACAGCGCACGATGCGCGCCGAGTTCGTGGCGACCGAGCTCGCCTACGGCCTGCAAGCGCTCGGCAGCGCGCCTGCCGCGACTGCGCGGAGCAAGGTACTCTCGGACGCGGAGCGTTCCGGAGCATTTGCGCTCGCGCTCGACGGCAACGAACTCGTGGGCAGCGAGGCCGCAAAGCGCATCTTCGACGATCCTGCGCTGCGAAGCTGGCTGCTCGAAGCCAATGCCAGCGCTCAAGCCGGCGTGCGCGCTCGCATCGATTTGGATCGCATCGTCGCATTTCGGCGAGTGACGCCGAGTGAGACTGCGGTCGCAGTCATCCGCGCCCCCGCCGCCGCTTCCTCGAGCTTCGTGCTGAGCTCGGCTCTGTTCGCGATCGTGGTCGGAATTTGGGCGCCCGTGTGCGCGTACATCTTGGGCCGCGCCGTAGCAGGCCCGATCGAGCGGCTCACCGCGACCGCCCGCCAGGTCGTCGAAGAAGGCAATTTGGCGCAAATTGGCGCAATGCCCGTGGCGCGCAACGACGAGATTGGCGTCTTGACCGAGAAATTCAACGACGTACTCGAATTGATGCGTAGCCTGAGCGCGGCGGCGCACGCCATCGCCAAGGGAGATTTGCGCGTCACGGTCAGCGGCAAGGGTGAGCTGCCCGACGCATTCCGCGGCATGCTCAAGAATCTGCGCACGATGGTGCACCAGATCCGAGAAACGTCGGTCGACCTCGCCAGCGCCGCCACGGAGATCTTTGCGGCCTCGCAAGAGCAGGAAGCTGCCGCCGCCTCGCAATCGAGCGCCATGGTCGAAATCAGCCGCACCATGGACTCGCTGTCCGAATCCGCTGCACACGTGTCCGACGCAGTCCAAGGTGTATTGGGCAATGCCGAGCGCACGCTGCAGAACACCGACGGGATGGTGCGGCGGATTGGCGAACTGACCAGCCACGCCGGACGGATCGGCGAGATCCTGGAGGTGATCCGCGACATCGCCGATCGCAGCGATCTTTTGGCTTTGAATGGCTCGCTCGAGGCCAGTCACGCGGGCGAAGGCGGGCGCGGCTTCGCGCTGGTGGCGGCCGAGATGCGGCGACTCGCCGAGCGGGTCACGGCCTCGGTTCAGGACGTCAAAAAGCTGGTCTTCGACATTCGAGAGTCGGGCTCGTCGACGGTTATGGCAACCGAAGAGAGCCGCAAGCTCGCCGAAGGCACGACCGACGCCGCGCGCCAGATCACGTTCGTCACGCAACAACAGCGCAGTGGCACCGAGCAGGTTTCGCAAAGCGTGAAGGGCATCGCGGACGTCGTTTCCCAGGCGGTCAGCGCCACCTCTCAAACGCGCACCTCGGCGCAGGGCCTGAAGACGCAGGCAGATCGTTTGTCCGATCTCGTGCAGCGGTTCGAGCTTTCATTGGAGAACGGTTGACTCGAGAACGCGAAGCCTTACTCGACCGGTTTCGCGCCGGCCTGAGGCGGCGCGTGCACGTCGCGAGCGAGCTCTTGAGCGGGCCCGCCGGCGATCTGCCGTCGGCGGAGCGTTTGCAGCAGGCGCTCGGAGAAATCCACACGCTGAAGGGCGAGTCGAGCATGCTCGGCCTTTCGACTCTGGCAAAGCTCGCGCACACGGTCGAGACCGTGCTCGCCGAGCACGGCGCCGAGCGGCTGCCGCGCGCCGCTCGGGCGCTCTCGGGCATGCTCGAAGCGCTCGACCAACCGCGCGCCGAAGCGGCCGAGGCGCGCTTCGGCCAAACTCTCGCCGAACTGACCGGCGCAGGCGGAGCCGCACCCAGCCTCGAGCAACACGCGCCTACGCCCAAAAGCGCGCCCGAGCCCAGCGGTGACGCGCCCGAAGCCGCACGTCCAGCGCGCCCGGCGCAGCGCTGGACGCAGGTCGACGCGACGCTGATCGACAAGCTGTGCGAGTGCGTGGCAGAGCTTTCATCTAGCTTCGGGCAGCTCGAGGCTGGAACGCGCTTGGCGCTGCGCGGCGCGCACAGCGCTGGCAGCGTGGTCGAGGGCTTCGAAAAGTGCCGCGCGCTGCTCGACTCCGCCACGACCACGGCCTGGGTTCTGCGACTCGTGCCGATCGAGCCCATGTTGCGCGAGCTCTCGCAACACGCCCGCTCGATCGCAGACCGTCAGGGCAAAGAGCTCGATCTTCAAGTCTTGGCCGACGGCGTGCAACTAGAACGCGACGTCGTCGATCAACTCTGGGATTCACTGCTGCATTTGGTCCAAAATGCGGTCGATCACGGCATCGAACCGGTCGCTCAACGGGGCGTCAAGCCGCCCGTTGCAACGCTTCGCCTGTCCGCCGAATCCGTGGGGCCGAGTGTGATCTTGCGCGTCGAAGACGACGGCCGCGGTATCGACCCGGCGCACGTCAAAAGCTCCGCCATTTCGCGCGGCTTGGTCGACGCCACGCTGCTCGACAACGCCAGCGACCAAGAAGTCTTCGAATTGTTGTTCGAGCACGGTTTTTCGACGCGCGATGAGGCCAGCGTCACCTCGGGCCGCGGCGTTGGGCTCGATGTCGTGAAGCGGCGCGTCGAAGCACTCGGGGGCAGCGTCGAGCTGTCGACCGAGCTCGGCCGTGGCTCTCGCTTTTCGTTGTCGGTCCCGTTCGCCATCACCAAAGAAAAGCTCTTGATCATCGAGCTCGAAAATGTGCCGTATGGCCTGCCTTCGCGGGTCGTGCACGCGGTGCTCGGGGCGGACGCGATCGGAGCCTCGGACGCGATCGACGCCGTCCGACACAATGGGGAGACGCTACCGTTTCGCTCGCTCTCCGTGGCGCTCGGCGTTGGTTCGGCGAACCATGAAGCGTTCGGACTGGTGCTCGAGCTCTCCGGCAAACGCTGGGCGGTGGGCGTCGCGCGCGTGATCGGCGAGCGAGAGCTGATCCGGCGCCCTGCGGAGCCACTGCTGGCCCGAACCGGCATCGGCGCGAGCGCGGTGCTCGAGGACGGTCGAGTGGTGCTCTTGCCCGAGCTCAACTTCTTGCAGCGAGCACTGCGCGCAGCAAGCCCTGGGACGGAATCGAGCGCGCGTCCGGCGGCGCGTGAAATTCGGCAGGACCGCGTGTTGGTCGTCGACGACTCGCCGGTGGTTCGGGACCTGGTGAGCGAGATCTTGTCCGGCGCGGGCCTGAGCGTCGAAACCGCGGAAGACGGAGCCGCGGCCTGGGAAAGCATCCAGCGTCAGGAGCCGGATTTGGTGGTCAGTGACGTGGAGATGCCGCGCATGACCGGACTCGAGCTGCTCGGACACGTGCGCACGCGGACGCAGCGGTTGCCCGTGGTGCTGCTCACCACACGCGGCTCGCTCGAGGATCGGCGGCGCGCGACCACGCTGGGCGCGAACGCCTACCTCGTGAAGACCGACTTCCAGAGCGATAAATTGCTCGACGTCGTGCGGCGTTTCGTGCGCCTGCGCGCCTGAGCCTAGATGACGATTCGCGCCTTGGTCCTGGACGATTCCGCGATTTGCCGCACTCGGCTGCGCGAAATCCTGGAGCTAGATCCGCAGATCCGCGTCGTGGGCGAGGCGCCGAACGGCGACGACATTCTGGAACGCATCGCCGAGCTCTCGCCCCACATTCTGTTGGTCGATCTGCAAATGCCGGGCACAGGCGGTCAGGAGACGATCGAGCGCGTGATGGCGCACGCGCCGCTGCCGATCCTGATCGTCACGGGCCAACCCGAGGGCGTGCGCCGCCAAGCGGTCTTCGAGTCGGTGCGTCGCGGCGCGCTCGATCTCGCAGAGAAGCCGGCACATGGCGACGCGCGCGCTCAAGAGCGCCTGCGTTTGCTGGTGCGCGAGCTATCCCGCGTACGCGTGGTACGGCACGTGGCCGGTCGGCTTGCGCGCCGCGATGGTGCGCCGGGTCTTCCCACGCCCGTACCGCCGCGACCCGATGATGGCTCGGACAGCCCGCTCGTGGTCGGAATTGCGGCGTCTGCGGGCGGGCCGCGCCCGCTCGTCAGCGTGCTTTCGGCCTTTCCGATCGGGTTTGCTGCGGCCATCGCCGTCGTGCAGCACCTGCCGATCGGTTTCGTCCAGGCGTTCGCGGAGTTTTTGCAGAGCCGCATCGCGCTAGACGTAAAAATCGTGGACCGTTTGCAGCCGCTGGAAAAAGGGCACGTGTATTTGGCCGGCGATGATTTGCATTTGGTCGCGCTGAACGACAAGCACTTTGGCCCGAGCGGCGCCCCAGCGGTCGAAGGTCACCGGCCAGCCGCGACGATCCTGTTCGATTCGCTTGCCGCGCGCCTCGGCCCGCGCTCGTGCGGCGTAATTCTGAGCGGCATGGGACGCGACGGCGTCAGCGGGCTAAGCAAGATGCGCGCGCGCGGCGCACTCACTCTGGCCCAGGAAGAGGCCAGCTGTGCGGTCTTCGGCATGCCCAAGGCCGCGATGGAGGCAAATGCTGCCAGCGCCGCGCTCGATCCAGTGGGAATCGCCCGCGAAATAACGGCCTGGGTGTCGCTGCAGCCTGAGCCGAAGAAACGAGCCCCATGACTGCGCGCGCTCGACTCGATCGCTTGCTCGAGCTGTACACGGGTATCGAGGTGACCCGCGGGGGCATCAACGCCAATATCGATTTCTACTTGGCGCGCCGCCTGCCGGAGCTCGGCATGAGCTCGGTCGAGGACTATTTGAGCCGCCTCGGCCCGACCAGCGCCGAGTTCGAGCGGCTCTTGAACGCCATCACCGTCACCCACACCTGGTTTTTGCGCGACCCGGGACAGCTGGCGATCGTCGCAGCGCTGCTGCACGAGCAGCCCGCCACTGCCAACGTCCAGCAAATCTGGGTGCCCGGCTGCGCCACGGGTGAGGACGTGTACTCGCTTGCGATGATCGCCGAACAGGCTGGAAAATCCGCGCGCGTGCTCGGCACCGATCTCAATTCGTCCGCCCTGCGCAAGGCGGAAAAAGGCAGCTACGGCGCGTGGTCGGTGCGCGAAGTGCCGACGCCGGGCGAGTACTTTTCGAGCGCTGTGCCGGGCGTGTTCGAGGTCTTGCCGCGCCTGCGGAAAAACGTGCGCTTTGCCCGCCACAACTTGGTGGAGGCGCCCGAGGCGGGCCCCTGGGACATCATTTTGTGCCGGAACGTGCTGATCTACTTGTCGCGCGACAAGTCGCGCGCGGTGTTCGAGCGCCTGGCGGAGGCGTTGGCCCCGGGTGGCCATTTGATCCTCGGCGCGAGCGAGGTCGTGTTCGACGTGCCGCCCGAGCTCGAGGCACGCTACGTCGCCGGTCGCCTGGCATTCCGGCGGGTGTCCGGAGCGCACCACATGCCTGCGCGCTGCGAGCCCGGGGTGCCCGCAACGCTTATCCCGCGTGCGCCGCACGCCCGCGTTCACAGCCCGGTCGGTGCCGTGCCGAGCTCGGCGGCTACGCTGGTAGAGAGCGCACACCCGCCCGCGCATGGCAAAAAGCGCGAGCAGTGGCTGCTCGAACGCGGCCATCGCAAGCTCGACTCCGGCGCGCTCACCAGCGCGCTCCTCGACTATCAAGCGGCGATCGACGTCGAGCCCGCGCACGCCGAGCCGCACTTGTATGCGGGCGTGGCCCTGTATTTGGGCGGAGAGCTCGAACGCGCGCTGCACGAGCTGCGCGCCGCTGCGTTCCTCGACTCGGGGCTGTGGCCCGCCTCACTTTACTTGGCCCTGTGCCACGAAACGCTGGGGCACGAGGCAGAAGCAGTGCGCGAATATCGGCACGTGCTGCGCGTCGCGGACAGCGGCATTTCCAGGCATGCCGCGCATCCGCACAGCGCCTGGCACTCCGAGTTACTCGAGCTCGCGCGTCAGCGAGCAGGCGCCGACGACGCGCGTCCACTTCGACGCTGACACGCGGTCGCGCGCCGCAAATTTTTCGCGCGCGGCCTCGTCGGATCCCGCCAGCGCGGTTTTCGCCGGCTATCGGATCCCGCCAGTCAGCGAATTTCGCCAGTCACTGAACGTGTTCCAAGAGCACACCATTGCGACATGGTTAGTCATTGCGACTTGGTCATTTGAAAGGAAATAAATCATCTTCATAGCGTGCACTTCGGATCGATGCGTACATGACCGTTGCAAGAAGTCGCGAGTCAATAGCTCGTTCCTTTGTGCAACGACTCAGCGAGGGGCGGCGGTTTTGAAAACATCAGCACGACGTACGCAAGCTCGAACCGACCGAGGAATCGTAAAATGAGAGACGGGGCGCTCAAGAAAGACTTGCCCGCAGCAAGCGCGGATTTCGATTCACGCTCGCGCCTGCGCGCCGCGCCGCGGGCATTCGAGCTGGAAGAGGTCGTGATCACCGGGGTCGGCGCCATCTTACCGAATTGCGAGCGGCGAGAAGAGCTCTGGCAACAGCTGAGAGACGGCCAATCGCAGCTGCAAATCGAGCTCGATCCAGCCGATCAGCAAGCGTGTGCGATCGGTCGCATCGGCGCGCTCGAGCTCGAAAAATATCTACCCCAGCTCGCACCACGCACGTACCGCAATTGGCATCGCGAGCAGCGCTTCTACGTCGCGTCGGTGGTTCAAGCGCTCGGCGACTCAGGCATCGATCTCGGCGCGCTCGACACACAGCGCGTCGGTTTGTTCGACGGGACCTCGCGCGGCAGCTTTGCATATCTGTGCGAGCTGATTGAGGAGAAATTGCGCGATGGGGCTCGCTTCTCGCTCCGCGATTTGAGCGCGGGCATGCCGGGCCAAGCCGTGGGGCTCGCAGCCGCGGTGCTTCAGCTGAAAGGGCCGACCTACACCTTCAACGGAACCTGCGCGTCCGGCGTGATCGCCATCGGCAATGCCTATCGCGAGCTGCAATCCGGTCGCATCGACGTTGCCGTCGGCACGGGGCACGACGCGGCGTTGGTCGCTCCGCTCTTCCAAATGTACCGCGACGGCAATCTGCTCAGCCGTGAAACCAAAGATGCCTCGCGCGCCATCCGCCCGTACGCGGGCAGTGGCGCCAACGCATTTGGCGAAGGCGCGGTCAGCCTAGTCCTAGAAACGCGCCGGCATGCGCTGGCGCGCGGCGCGGAAATCCTCGCAGAAATCGTCGGTTTTCGGCACGGCAACGGCGGCGAGCACCCAACTGACGTGGATTTTACCGGCGAGCGCCCCGCACTGCTAATCGGCGACGTACTGACCGAATCGAAGCTCGATACCAGCCAGGTGGATTTCGTTCTCGGCCATGGCAACGGCGTGCCCGCCAGCGATATCTCCGAACTCAACTATATGAAGCGAGTCTTCGGCCGTCGCACGCTCGACGTGCCGCTGATCTCGACCAAGCCGATCTACGGCCACACGCTCGGCGCCTCGAGCGCGCTGAACGTCGCGGCCGCCGCGCTCATGCTGCATCACGGCTACGTGATCCCCACCGTGGGCATCGAAGAAAGCCGGATCGTGCACGGTTTCAGTCACCAAGCCAACGTTGGCGCGGAGCGCGCGCTCCGCGCGGGCATGGTCGTCGCCTACGGCATCGGTGGGCAGAACGCCGTTCTGGCCTTGAAGAAAGCGGGCACATGAAGTCGCACCCGAATCCGGGCATCCCGGCGCGCCGCAACGCGGCGTACAGCGCCGAAATCGTGGCTACCGCCTGCGCGCTGCCGAGCGAGCGCATCGACAACGATGAGTTCTTTCGCCGCTGCGAGTTCACGCCCAGCACGGCCCGCGCCGAGTTGATCGCCGAAACGCGGATGAAACAGCGCTATTGGTGCGCCCCGCACGAGAACACGCGCAGCCTTGCCGAGGCCGCCGTGGCGGATCTCGCCCACAGGCATCCGGAGCTTGTGCCCGAAATCGACGTGGTGGTGGTGGCCTCCGGTACGACCATGACCATGGCTCACCCGAGCGACTCGAACAATCGCGCGTTCGCCGATCTCGCGCCGCTGCTGCTCCGCCAGCTCGGGCGGAACACTAGCTTGGGGCTCGACATCAAGGCCTGCTACTGCACCGGCTTTCTGCGCGGCATGCAGGTGATGGATGGGCTGCTCGCGAATCCGAATTACCGCGCGGGCTTGCTCGTGGCCGTCGAACAGGGCAGTCGCTTTGCCACGGCTGCCAGCAACCGCAGCTCGTTTTGTTTCATCGTCTCGGACGGCGCTGGTGCGGTCGTGTTTCGACGTCGCGAGGGCAACTCCGGAGTCGGCATCATCGACTACTGCGGCTACTCGGCGGTGGATAAGCTGGAATGGGTGGGCATCGGCGAAGATGCGGCGTCCATCATCATGCTCGGCAGCCGCGCCGCCGCGGCAACGCTCGAGATGCTGCTCGAATGCGCGCAAACGCTACTCTCACGAAACGGCTTGAGCGCGCGGGACGTAGACTTCTTGATCCCAATCCAGACTCACTACGGCCTCGTGCAAGAACTCGCCCGCGCGCTCGAATGGCCGCAAGAAAAGCTGCTCTGGGCCGGGGATGAGCTCGGTTTTTCGGGCAGCGCTAGCATCCCGACGGCGCTCGCGCAAAACCACGCAAGCGGCATAGTTCGGCCAGGGCAGCTCATCTTGTCCGTGGCAGTCGGTGCCGGCATGAACTGCGCGGGGAGCCTTTATCGATTGTGAGGAGCGAGGTTTAGTGACCGAATTTCTGACGCTCTCGGCGGCCATTTCCCGATTCGTTCGACCGGGCATGCATTTGAACTTCGCATCCACGCCTAGCCGCTCGAACGCCGCGGTCCGCGAGCTCGCGCGCCAATTCCAGGATACACGCCCGGAGTTCGAGCTGAGCGCCACCGGCTTTCATTCGACGTTGCACTTGCTCGGGCTCCTCAGGCTGGGCCGGCGCTATCGGGCCTGCTTTTTTGGCGACAACTACCCGTCACCACAGCCTAGTCCTCTCTACCGCGAGCTCCTGCGCGAAGGCGCCGAGCTCGAGCACTGGTCGCTGTGGAGCTATGTCTCTGCGCTGCGCGCAGCGGCGCTCGGCCACTCCTATGCCAGCACGAACTCGCTGCATGGCAGCGCACTCGGCAAAGACTTGGCGCGAGTACGAAAATTCGTCGAAATTGCCGATCCGCTGTGCGCCGGCAAATCGCTCGGCTTGCTCGCGCCGCTCTCGCCGGAGCTCGTGTTTCTGCACGCGCCGCTCGCGGATCGCTCGGGAAATATCGGCTTCTTCCCGCCGTTATCGGAGGGCTTTTACGGCGCGCTCGCGGCGCGCGCCGGGGTAATCGTCACGGTCGAGCGCGTGCTCGACGCGGGCGCTATGCCCGACGCGGCCCTTCTTTTGCCGGTTCCCGCGGAGCGCGTGCTGGCGATCTGCCAGGTACCGCACGGGGCGCATCCACAACCCCTCCACGTTCCGGGCACGGCGCCGCTCACGCCCGGCTATCATGACGATTTCGAACACTACGAACGCTGGCGCAAGCTGAGCCTCGAGCCCCCGCTCTTCCGCGCGTTTCTGGCGGAAGTCTTGAACGCGCCGGATCCGGAGGGGGCGTACCTTCAGTTCGTCGGCCGCGAGCGGCTCGCAGCGCAGCAGGTGACGGTGCCTGAACCAGTGCTGCCCAAGCGTGCGCTCGGCTCGAGAGCGAGCGGCGGCAGCACGCCGAGCTCTGTGCTCAGCGACGCGGAGCGTTTGATTCTAGGTGCGGCACGCGCTCTCGTCCGCCGTGCTCGGCTGGCCCAGTGCTCGAGTCTGCTGGCGGGGATTGGCCAATCCTTTGCGGCGGCGCGGTTGGCTGCGGTGCTCGCCGAAGTTGCCGGCCTGCCGCTCGAGATTTCGATCGAGACCGGGATGTCGGGGGTCGACCCCTGGCGCGCTCACCCGTTTTTGCTCAGCGAACGCACGATGGCCAGCGCTCAGCGTCTCTCCTCGATAGAAACCGTGCTGGGCGCACTGACCTGCGGCGCGCAAAATCGCTGTCTCGGCGTGCTGGGCGCGGCCCAGGTGGACGAGGCAGGCAACCTGAATTCGAGCTACGTCGGCGGCGAGCTGCTCGTCGGCTCTGGCGGCGCGAACGACATCGCGTCCAGCGCGCGCGAGGTACTCGTGCTCTGTCCCGCGAAACGCCTGACGCCACACGTCGAGTACGTGACCAGCCCCGGTCAGCGCGTGCGCGTGATCGCGACGGAGCTCGGTATCCTCGAACGTTCGAGCGCTGACGCGCCGTGGTCGTTGAGCAACGAGCTCGAAGACATCAGCCAGGCGGCGCGCTCGCTTCGCGAACGCACGAACTTCGCTTTCGAAGTGGTTTCGACGAACAGTGGACCCTTGTCACCGACTCCACTCGAGCTCCGCTTCCTCGAGCATTTGCGCAGTCAACGCGGCAAGTCGACGCTGTCAGCCGAGCGGAGGGCATCGTGACTGAAACCTTATTTATGACCGGACTCGGGGTGTACCTACCGAAAATGGTCAAAAACAGCGAGCTCCCTGCGCTCGATCCGCCGCTCTCCGTCGCGGAAATGGATCGCATTGGCATTCTGCAACGCGGCGTCGCGAGCGCCGAAGAGGACGTATGCACGATGGCCGTCCGCGCCGCCGCAAGCGCGCTTGCGCAGGCAAAAATCAGCGCAAATTCACTCGACTTCTTGATTCTTGCGAACTGGACCGAGCGCCGCTACGTGCCAGATTTCGCGCCGCGGGTGCAGCACGCCCTCGGCGCGCAGCGCGCGTTCGCTTTCGACGTCTGCTGCGCGTGCTCGGGTTTCCTGTACGGGCTGTCCATCGCCCACGGCTATCTGCAAAATCCCAAGCTGCAGCGAGGCTTGGTCATCGCCTCGGATCGCTCGAGCGCGCGCATGCGCCCGGGCAGTCGCGCGACGCTCGTGTTCGGCGACGCCGCCGCGGCGGTGGTAGTGGAGCGGAACGCCGATCGCGGCAGCAAGCTACTCGACTACGAGCTCTTCACCGACGGCACCCGGAACCGGATCATGGACATCGACGCGGACGGCTTTCTGGCCCCGCACATCCGGCAGAAGGAACTGAACGAACTCGCCGGGCAATCGATCGCGCGCGTGACCCGCGCTCTGCTCGAGCGCAACCGGCTATCACTCGCTGATATCGACTGGATCATTCCCCACTCTGGGACGGCCGGCGTACAAGCCATGGTGAGCGAGGCGCTCGCTGCCCCGGCTGGCAAAATTCTCACGAATTTACCGCAAATTGGCAATGTCACCACGGCTAGCATCCCTGCCGCGCTCCACCATTTCAAGGAGCTTGGCACGGTTCGCCCGGGCAATTTACTGCTGTCTGCGTCGGTCGGGCTCGGCTGGCAAGCGGCGGCGGTGCTGTACTACGCATGAGCGCGACGTTTTCCAATCAGCTCGTGGTCTTGACCGGTGCCACCTCCGGTATCGGACTCGCCAGCGCGCGGCGTTTGTTGGCGGAGGGCGCGGAGGTCATCGGCATCGCGCGCAACGCCGACAAGCTCGACCGTGTCGCGCGCGAGCTCGGTCCAAATTTCCAGCCCACCACCTGCGATTTGAGCGACCGACTCTCACGCGCCGCGCTGAGCGAGCACTTACGCAAGCTCGCGCGCCCGGTCGACATCTTCCTGAGCAATGCGGCAGAGTGCGTTTACGCTAGCCCGCTCGAGCTTGCCAGCGCCGAGCTGTGCCATCTGTTCGAGGTCAACGTGCTGGCCGCCATCGAGCTGTGCCAGGTGCTCGTGCCGCTGATGCGGAGCGGCAGCCGGCTGGTGCAAGTCTCGTCGGTCGCCGCGCGCCACTTGCCGAACGCCAAATTCTCGCCTTATGCGGCGAGCAAGGCGGCGCTCGAGCAGTTCACCGAGGGGCTCCGGCTCGAGCTACATCCGCGCGGGATCCACGTTTCTTTGCTCGTACCGGGCCTGGTCGATACACCGATTTACGATCACGTGCCGAGCTTTGCGGCGACGCGACAGAAGATCAATCGAGACGTGCCCACTTGGCTCAGCGCGGACGACGTTGCGGACGCGCTGCTCTGGATCTTGTCGCGGCCGTCGCATGTGGTCGTCACGGAGCTCGTCGTGATGCCCGATCGCCAAGCACGTTGAAAGAAAGGACGACCATGAGCGACGACCTAAACGATGCCACAAAGCGCTACGTGGAACGGATCTTCGGCCCGGGCACCGGCGAAAGCCACGTGCGTTTCCTGGATCGACTCGAAAATACCGCGCTCCGTGAGATGATCCACCGCTATCACTCGTTCGAAGCCGACACCTCGCAGCTGTCCCTCGAAGAAAATTACCTGATTGGGCTGTGCGTGTTGTGCGCCCAAGGGCGCGATGCCACGGCCGCAATGTTCGCGAAGACCTTGCTCGCGCTCGGGGTATCCAAACTCAAGATCTTGGAAGCCGTAGCCCGACTGTCGATGTGGATTGGCGGCCTGCCCGCCGTCGAAGCGTCGTTTTTGATTCAAAAGGCGATTCGAGAGTACGAAACCGATCCGAACGCGGCCGTTCGTGCCTGGTTCCCTCCGGCGAAAGGCGAGCCATGACCAAAGCGCCGCTTCACGGCTTGCTCGCCGGCCGTCGAGGCGTCGTGCTCGGCGTGTCCGGGACGAGCGGGATGGGCTATCAAATTGCTCAGGGATTCAGGGCACTTGGCGCAGAAGTCGCGATCACGCACCGAGCGCCCCGGCGTGCCGCGGTAGCGCCGCTCGCCGCCGAGCTGGGCTGCGCCGCGGTCGAGTGTGATTTCAACGACGAGTCGAGCGTGAACCGGGCCATGGCCGAATTGGGCGAGCGCTTCGGGCGACTCGATTTCTTGATTCACACGCTGGTGCACGTGCCGGACGGCGTGCTCGCTCGACCCGTCAGCGAGCTGTCCGCGGCTGATTTCGCGACGGTCATGGAATCGAGCGTTCGGTCACTGCTGGTGGCAGCCCGCTTCGCGCGTCCGTGGCTCGAGCGCAGCGAGAGCCCGCGCATCGTCACCTTGCTCTCTGCGGGCGGGGATTTCGCGATTCCTCATTATCACGTGGTCGGTATCGCCAAAGGTGCGCTCGCTTCCGCGGTGCGTTACCTCGCCGCCGAGCTCGGCGCCGCGCGCATCGCCTGTAACGCGGTCAACTTTTCGATCCTCGAGACGGAAGCCGCCCTGCGCGCAATCGGACGAGATCGCACGTTCGAGACCAAGAGTTATCTCGCGAAGCGCTCGATGCTGCGCACGCCGGTGGAGTTTGGCGATGTGATCGACAGCATTGCGTTCCTGGCCAGCGGTCTTTGCCGCAACGTGACCGGGGAAACGATCAATGTGGATGGCGGATTTTCTCGCAACTATTTCTAACGTCACTCAACAGCAAAGGAGCAGCGATGAAAATAATGACGAAGGTTTCGACTTGGGCGGCCCTGCTTACGGCCACTGGAATCAGCCTATCCGCCGCCCAGGCTAGCGCGCATTTCCCCAAAGATTTCACGCTATTTGGCGGACTGACCACACATCAAGTGGCGTGCGCGAGCTTGTGCACCGAGGGCCCGCTCACCGGCGGTCTCGAAGGCACACTCGATTTCACCATGGCCAGTATGACTCCGACCGAGACACCGAACGTGATGACGTACGTCGGCACCAATACGATCACCACGCGGCACGGTACCCTGACCGGCACGGACCACGGCATCTGGAATCTGGCCACCGGTGAGTTCGTCGATTACATGACCTTTTCGAGTGGCACCGGCCGCTACGCCGGCGCGACGGGAAGCTTTTCGATCGCCGGCACATTCGATCCGACGACGGGCACGGGCTCGAGCCACTACCAGGCCGTGCTGCACTTGCAGTGATACCGAGCTCGTCGGCGGGCTCGTTGGGGCAGCGAGCCCGCCCACGTTGCCGCTCGTCTCGAGCGACTATTCCACGAGCTTATAACCTTGCGCGTCGTGCAGATTCCAGCTCCCGTCACCGACGAGCTCCAGCACTTGTTCGTGGTACTTCACGAGGCCCGGGTGATGCGTGACGCTGATCAGCGTCGCTTTGCCGGCGACGAGCTGGGCGTACAGCTGCGCTTCGTTCTTTTCATCGAGCGCGCTCGTGGCCTCGTCCAAAACGACGTAGCGGGGCTGGCTGAGCAGCACTCGGGCTACCGCCAGCCGTTGCTGCTCGCCCACCGACAGGACCTTTCCGAAATCGAGCTCTTCGTCGAAGCCGCCGCAGCGCTCGACGATGTCCGCTAAATTGACGCTCTTTAGCACCGTCGTCAGCTCCTCGTCCGAAACTCGACGGTCGGTGTTCGGGTACAGGAGCTGACCGCGGAGCGAGCCCAAAATCATGTACGGCCGCTGCGGCAGAAAGAGCATGTCTTCGAGCTTGGGCCGGGCGATGGTCCCGGTGCCCGCGTTCCATAAGCCCGCGATAGCTCGCAGCAACGAGCTCTTGCCGCCACCGCTCGCGCCCACGATCAACAGCCCGTGCCCCGGATCGACAGCCAGAGAAACGTCGCTGACCAGCGTGCGCAAGCGGTTCGGCGTTTGCAGAGTCAAATCTTTCAGCTCGAGCGAAGCCTGCTCCGAGCGTGAGATGGTGGAATCGGCGTGAGCGCTGGGCGGCTCGACGTCGAGTGACTTGGAGAAGGAGTGCAAGCGTTCGATACCGGCCGCAAACCCGCTCAAGATCTCGAAGTTGTCGACGAAGATGGTGAGGGCGCTGAGCATGGCCGTGAACGCGCCTGCGGCCTGCACGACGCGCCCGACCTCGAGCTCGCCGGAAAGCACGCGCGGAGCGATGATCAAGCTGGGCAAAATATAGGTGACGAAGCTGTATGCGTACTGAAAGAGGTTCAAGCCAAGCGTACGTTTGAGCAACCGATTGTAATTGCGAAACAGCTCGCCAAAGCGCCCGGTCACGTTCTCCGATTCGCGCGCTTCGCCGCGATAAAAGGCGATCGCTTCGGCATTTTCGCGAATCCGAATCAGGCTGAAGCGAAAATCGGCTTCCCGCCGCAGCTGCTGAAAATTCAGCGAGATGAGCGGCTTACCGAAGACACCGAAAGTGACCACCGTGCCAATCAAGGCATACACGATCAGAAATCCGACCATGAGCCGAGAGATCGACCACAGAATGCCGCTGAAAGCGACGAGCTGGAGCACCGCGCCGATCACCTCGAGCAAGAAGCGCAGTGACTTCTGAGTGAACGAGCTGATGTCGTCCGCGATGCGCTGGTCGGGATTGTCGATGGCGTGATTCGATGTCAGCTCGTAGTACGCGCGGTCCTTGAAGTAGCGACCGAGAAAACGATCGGTGAGCCAGCGGCGCCAGAGGATGCCGAGCTTGTCGCGGACGAAGTAATAGAATGCGTAAATCGGGACCGCGATCGCCAACACTGCGCCGAAGATGCGCATCGAGTGCCAGAAGCGCGCAGGGTCCTTGGCCGCGAGCGCGGAGGTAAATTCTCCCGACTGTTGGTTGAACAGGACCGTGAACTCGGTGCGACCGAGCAGGAGCAGCACGAGCAAGGCAAGCAGACCGCGCGCGGTCCACTTGGCGTCGAGGAACCAATAGGGCCTCGCGATCGTCCAGAAGCGATGCCAAAGTCTGCGGTCGAAATTCTTCGTTCGGTTTTTCTTCGTCACTCAAGATCCAGTCGCAAACGTCGCAAAAAGCAGCCCGCGCCCTTGCAGCTCTGCAATAGCTTTGCCAGCACCGAGCAGGCACGCCCAAGAGCGATGCCCGCACGAATAGTGCGGCTTTCTTGCCCCGCGCAGCAACGACGCGATGTCGCAATCGGTCTCAGTGGGCGGGCCCGTAGCACGAATCGAGTGATTTGCCGGCGAGCCATCGAGTTCGAACTGGAGCCGCGAATTTCGCGGGTGCGCTCGAAAATTGGCGGCGCGTCGCGCTCAGGGCCGACGCTCGCGCGCGAGCTGCCGGAACGGCTGCGGCGTTGGCATTGCGCTTGCGTACGGCCAGAACAGGAGACCCACGAACATGAATTCGAATCGGAAGTCGAAGAAGAGCGGAAAGTCCGGCGCGGGCCGTGCCATCGGGCGCGCAGTGCGCCTGGTCCGAGATAGTTTGAGCTCGCAAGAGAGCGCGATCGACCTGCTGAAAAACCAGCATGAGGAGGTGCGTACGCTGTTCAAGCGCATCGAGAAGGCGAGCGGGCGTGCCCAGAAGACCAAGCTCTTCGACGAGCTAGCCGCCAAGCTCGTCGGGCATGACGCGATTGAGCGCGAGATTTTTTACCCCGCCTGTGAGAAGGCCATGGGCATGACCGATTTACTCGGCGAGGCGCTGGTCGAGCACGGCATCGTCGAATTCGGCTTGTACCAAGCGGACCAAGCGCGGCAGGGTAAAGATTTCCAATTCAAATGCACGGTGCTGAGCGAGCTCGTCGAGCACCATGTTCAGGAAGAGGAGAAGGAATTCCTGCCTAAGGCCGAAAAGGCGCTCGGCCGAGACCAGCTCGAGGAGCTCGGTGCACAGATGCAAGCGCGCTTCGAAGAAGCGCTCGCCGAAGGCGATTTCCGGACCCCGCTGCAGAGCAATCTCAAGCAGGTGATGGCCGGAGCGATCAAGCCCAGCAAGCGTGGCGCGTCGGCGCGCGGCGGCAGGGCTTCCGGCAGCAAGCGCCGCAAGGCGGCCTGATCCGGCCGCCTTAAAGCTCGATATCGCTCCGCTCAAGGCGGAGGAGCGGTGCCCGGCGGGGGCGGAGTGCGGTTGAGCAATTCGACCTCCGCCGGGACCAACGCACGGCCCCAGACCGAGATGTCGTCCACGTCGGCCACGAGGAAGCGTGCGCCCCACGGGGACTGTCCGATATCGAGGATCGGGCTGCCCGGCAAGATGCGATGCGGCGTGGTGGTTTGAAAGCAGCGTTCGCCGTTCAGGTAAATCGTGAAGGTTACGTCTGCCGTGGACGGGTCGACCATGCCCACGATCTGGTTCCACGCTCCAATCGTCGCGCCGAGGCAACTCTGGCCGACGTAGTCGCCCGGCTCCGGGCCCTTCCAAAAGCCGAAGTGGAGCCCTGGCTCGGGTTCTAGGTGGTCGACATTCACCTCCCAGCCGCCCATTTGTTCGGAGCTGACCACGCTCGTCCACTGGTCGTCGCTGGGGCTGGCCTGCACGTAGCTCGCCAAGCGAACCCAAGCGGAGACGGTGAAGCTCGAAGTCGCATCTGGGAAACGCTGCACACTGACGTACTCGCCATCGCCGAGGTGCAGTGCGCCCCCGAACTGACCGTCCGAAAGCCAAGTGCCGCCGGTGAGTTGACCATCGCGCCCGTTGCCCGAGTCGTCGCGCGCCGTCGTGCCGGATCCGTCGTCGAACGACCAATGCGCGAGCAGCTCGCGCGAGAGGGTTCGAGATTCGAGTTCGACGGCCTGCAGCCGCGAAGGCGAACAGCCGCTCAGCATCGCTGCTAGGCACAACGCGCGCGCTGCGGCTTCGATGCGCATCACAGCCAGCCCAAGAGAGTGAGGGTGGAGGCCACACCCGGCGCAGCCACGCGCGGTCCCTCGTCATCGACGAAGCCGAGCACGGGCTGGGGTGCGAGCCACAGCGCGTGGCCCTCTAGCGACAGCTCGAGCCGTGAGGCCAAGCGCAGGCCGAGCCCCACGCCGGCGTCCGCCGCAAACGCCCAACGCGAGCTCTGGAGCCCTCGATAGGGAAACCTCGCCTCGCCTTTCGCGGAGGCGTGAAACGCGCCCACGCCGAGCGACAGCAACGGCCGGAGCACGAGCTCCGGCAGCGGTAAAAAGAGCCCCTCCGCGAGGCCATACCACTGCTCGATCTGGGCGCTGCCGCCGGTACCGCGAACTTGAGGCCGTGTGCCGAGGCCGGCAAACGAGATGCGCAGCTGGAGCTCGGGGCGCGCGACGTAGCGGCCGCGCGCCACCGAGTCGAACGCGGCATCGATTTGACCCGGGCTCCAGAGCAGCGCCGCGCCAGATTCGATCGCGAAGCGCGGCGGATGCACGAGCGGCCGCGCCGCCCACTCGGAGGCGTGCCGCGTGGCACTGCGGGACGCCTTCGGGGCCGGAGCGGTGCGCTCGACGACCAACTCGAGCAGGCTCGCACGCAATAGCTCGACCGCCTTCAGCGCCAGCACCTCGGGCAGAACATTTTCGGATTCGTCGGCGGTCGCCACCCGACGCACGACGGTCTTGTTCGTCAGGTGATCGACGACCCACAACTGTGCGCTCTTGCCGTCCGCGCTCAGGAACAGCCCCACCGTGGTCGAGGTCCATTGGGCTTCTGCTTGCTCCATCGCCATCGCGCTGGTCGTGCCGGGCGCGGCCTCCAGGGACACGACATCGAAGCCGTCGGCCACCAGCTCCCCTTGCACGCGCACGAGCGCGGCGCTCACCTCACGCGCGGCGGCCGCCGGACGCACGAGCAGCACGCGCGGCGCATCGGCCTCGGCAATGCGCGGCGCGACGAGCACGAAGATCAGCGCCAAAGAGGCAAGCAGTTTGGCGCACGGCGAGCTCACGGAGTCTTCAGGATAGCGCGCGCCGCGGACGAATAGGTCCCGTCTGGATATTTCGTCAGGTATTCCTCGGCGATTGTTCGGGCCGCCGAGGCTCCGCCCGAGTGCCGGACAATCGCCAATTTTCGCCCGAGGGCCTCGGACGCATGCGGACCTGCAGGCGCCTCTGCGAGGTAGGTGTCGAACCAAGTCAGCGCTTGGCCGTCGTTCTGCTCGGCTTCGGCGAGCCGGCCCAAAAACAACGCTGCGTCAGCCGCAGTACGCGTGCCGGCAAATCGGCGCCGCTCGGCGAGGAGCACGCGACGCGCGACGTCGTTGCGCCGCGTGTAGCGCGCGGCGTCCGCGAGCGCTGCCAGCTCACTGCCGCTGCTGTCCGAAAGACAGCCGTCCAAACCCCGGCGCAACGCGTCGTCCACCACTTGGTCCGCTTTGCCGCGCAGCAAATCCTGCGCCCAGTTGTGCTCGGCAACGGCGGGCGGCTTCGGCTCTGGAGCAACCCGGGCCGACGCTGGGGCATGCGCGGGAACGCGCCGTGCAGGGCTCGGCCGGAGTTCTGGATCGCGCTCGCCCGGCGGCGGGCCGCTGTCAGGTTCGGGCTCGTCATTGGCCGCGGCAGCCGAAAGGTCACGGATGAACACTTCGTTACTGCGCGGGCGAATCGTCAGCCACTGCCCCGCTCGGACCGGGATCGGATCGTTGACGACCGGGCTGCTGACCGTGACCGAGCCGTGCTCCAAGCGCAGATCGAAGCGATCGAGCTCGGGATCCCAGGACAAGCCGAAGGCGGTGCCAGTGACGTGAACCACGAACGGCCCGGCATCGAACCGCCACTCGGACGTGGCCGAATGGACGACCGTAGCGTGCAGCGCGCCCTGAGCCATCGCCAGCTCCGCGCCGTGATCGGTGACGAAGCGGATTTGCGCGCGCGTGCCCTGATCCACGCGCACCTCGGTGCCGTCGGAGAAGCGCACGGTTTGCGGCAGGCCAGTGCCTACGTCCAGCGAGCGGTCGTCGGGCGAGCTCTTGTTCTCGATCACGTAAGAGAGCGCGGACGCTTCACTGTGATGCCGCTCTGCCACGACGAGCACGAGCACACCCGCCGCCACGAGCGCGCCGGCCCCTGCGAACAGACGCGACCTCCGTTGGAGCCGAGCGCTGGCCAAGCGGTCGCTGACGAGTAGCTCACCGCGCAGGCTCTGTTCCGAAGTCAGCTGTCCGAGCGTGCCCTGAACGAGCCGCGTCAGCGAAGCGAGCTCGGGCGCAAGCTCGACGTGTCCTGTGGGTTCATTCGACATCGCGCATGATCCTGGAGGAGTAGTGGGCAAGTGCCGGGTCGGCCTGGGTCTTCCTGGTCAGCCGCAGCGTGGCCTTTTGCAGCCGGCGCTTGGCCGTCGAGAGTGAGACGCCGCTCAGCTCGGCGATCTCGGTCAAAGTCATCCCTTCCACGTGTCGTAATGCGAACACGAAGCGTTGGTCGGCCGGCAAGGTGTCGAGCAGGTCATAAAATCGACGGAGCGTGCGGCGCGCGTCGATATCGAGACCCGGAACGGGTAAATCCGGCACATGCTCGACCAAGTGTAGAATCTTCCGGACTCGCCGGCTACGGAGATGCCACTTGATCACGCGCAGCGCGACCGAGAGCACGAAGCTACCGAACGCATCCGGCTCGCGCAGCGTGTGCACGCGCGAAAAAACCCGCAGAAAGATGTCTTGGGTGATGTCTTCGGCGTCGGAGGCGAGACCGAGCGTGCGCTCGACCACACCAAACACTCGTGGCGCGTACTTTCGCCAGGTCTGCGCGGCAGCCTGCGGCGAGCGCTCGAGTAGCGCCGCTACCAGCTGACGGTCGCTCCACAGCTGATCGTCCCCGGCTGGGACGACGGTCAAATAAGCTCGGCGGGCACTGACCATGATTCTAGGACTCGAAATTGGCGTGTTCCTGGATCAGTTCCCGCAGCGGAGAAAAGCGGGTCAGCGAACGAGCGCTCGATTTCGACCAACGTCCAACGCCAGAAAATGCTGAGCCACTTTCGTAGCACAGCGGAACTGAGCTCCCACGATGAGCCGAACCAAGGCATTTTTGCTCGCGGTCAGCAGTTGTTTCGCCGCAGCCGGCTGCACTGGAACCATCCGCGGCGAAGAAGCACTGGGGTCGGCCGGGGGAAGCTCGAGCGCTGGTCCAGGCCCAAACGGCGCTGCCGCCGGCAGCGGAAGCGGAGCTGCAGCCGCTGATCCGAACGCCGCCGGACCCTTGCCACTTCGCCGGCTCACCGCGCGTGAGTACCTGAACACGGTTCGGGATCTGCTCGCCGACACGAGCCTGGCGCCCGGCGACGTACCGAACGAAGCCGACGACACGAGCAACAAAGCCTTCCCGTTTCGTCAGCCCGGAGCCATCGGCACGGTCGACGCGAAAGCACTCGAGGACGCCGGCGAGCTGCTCGCGCAAAACCTCGCACCCAAGCTGAGCTCGCTGCTGCCGTGTAGCCCGGCGAGCGCAGCTGATGAAGCCAGCTGCGCCGGCCAGTTCATCGACTCCTTCGGAGCGAAAATGTATCGCCGGCCGCTGACCGCCGCGGAAACATCCGATCTCGGCGATCTCTATCGAACCGGGCGCACGACGCTCGCGCTCGATTTCAAAGGCGCCATCGGACTCTTGGTCGAGGCCATGCTGCAAGCACCCGGCTTCCTCTACCACTGGGAGCAAGATCCCGGCCCGAGCACTAGCAGTGGCGACGTCGTCCAGCTCGGTAACTATTGGATCGCCAACCGCCTGAGCTATTTCCTTTGGGGCTCGATGCCCGATCCCACGCTGTTCGCTGCAGCCGCAGCCGGCTCTCTCTCGACCGCAGCCGGTGTGGAACAGCAAGCACGACGCATGCTGCAGAACGACAAGGCCAAAGACACGATCGCAGACTTCTTCGACGATTGGCTGGACGTGAACACGCTCTCGACTAGGCCGAAGGATCCGGCGGTCTACCCGCAATGGAACCAAGCGCTCGCGGCCGACATGGAGGGCGAGGTGCGCAGCTTCGGCGCAGCGAGCGTGTTCGGCAGCGGTAAGTTTGCGGATCTGTTGCTCGGCACCTCGTCCGCTGTCGATCAACCGCTGTCGGCGATTTATGGGCTGACTGGCATCTCCGGCAACACGCCCCAAACTGCGCACTTCGACCCCAAAGAGCGCGCGGGTCTGCTGACCTTGGCTGGTTTTTTGACCGTCAACGCCGCTGCCGATGGCTCCTCCCCCGTTCGTCGCGGGCACGCCATCTACACCCGCTTGCTCT
>Ga0068855_100001965_pt1 | contig 25542 bp, 30 predicted proteins | sample KBSCornC52_FD_66592 | JGI IMG/M metagenome (GOLD analysis project Ga0068855, IMG submission 66592) | Corn rhizosphere microbial communities from Kellogg Biological Station, Michigan, USA - KBS Corn C5-2 | ecosystem: Host-associated > Plants > Roots > Rhizosphere > Soil ... | reverse complement strand
GCGGCGGGCCTCGATCCGGATTTGGAAGAGGCGCGGCGGGCGGCGGAGACCGCGGGCGTGCATGCGGCGGAAAGCGCGCAGCAGCTGCGGCGCTACCTCCAGCGCCTGGAGCAGGATCCCGCGCGCCTCGCGCAGCTGGACGGCCGGATCAAGGCGGTCTTCGACGCCGCGCGGAAATATCGCGTGGAGCCCGCGCGGCTCCCGGAGGCGCTCGCGGAGCGGCGCGCGCGCCTGGCGGAGCTGGGCGGGGAGGAAAGCCTCGAGGCGCTGCGGGAGCAGGAGGCCGCGGCGGAGCGCGCGTATCGCGAGGAGGCCGCGGGCCTCTCGGCCGCGCGCCGCGAGGCGGCGAAGCGCCTGGGCGCGGAGGTCACGCGGACGATGCAGGGGCTCGCCATGGCGGGCGGCCGGCTCGAGGTGGCGCTGGAACCCCTGGAGACGCCGGGCGCGGGCGGGCTGGAATCGGTCGAGCTGCGCGTCGCGGCGCACGCGGGCCAGGCGCTCGCGCCCCTCGCGCGGGTGGCTTCCGGGGGCGAGCTCTCGCGCATCTCGCTCGCGATCCAGGTGCTCCTCTCGGGCGGGGCGTCGGTGCCGACGCTGGTCTTCGACGAGGTCGATTCGGGGATCGGCGGCGGCGTCGCGGAGATCGTGGGCCGGCTCCTCCAGTCGCTGGGGCGGCATCACCAGGTGCTGAGCGTGACCCACCTCCCGCAGGTGGCCGTGCACGCCCGCCAGCAGCTTCGGGTCGCCAAGCAATCCGGCCCGCAGGGGGCATTCGCGACGGTTGAGCCGCTCGAAGGCGAGGCCCGCGTGGGCGAGGTCGCACGCATGCTGGGCGGCCTCACGATCACCGAGGCCACCCGGCGGCACGCGCTGGAGATGTTGCAAAACGCCCGCGCAGCGGGTACACCGGTGCGAAAGGAGAGGGGCAGGGCGGCCGCGGGACCGGGCTGAGCCCCGCCCCGGGGGGAGCGATGGAAAGGAAGGGCGGAAAGGCGGGCCTCGTGCTCGCGGGCGGCGGCGCCCGCGCCGCCTACCAGGTGGGCGCCCTCCAGGCGCTGAAGGAGATGCTGCCGGACGCCCGCCCGAACCCGTTCCCCATCATCTGCGGGACCTCCGCGGGCGCGGTGAACGCCGGAGCGCTCGCCGTGAACGCAGACCATTTCGGCCGCGCCGTCGAAAGCCTCCTCGAGGTCTGGCGCCACTTCCAGCCGCACCACGTCTACCGCGCGGATTTCCCGGGCGTCGCCGCGAACAGCCTGCGGTGGTTCGCGGGCTTCCTCTTCGGCGCGTTCCTGCGGAACAAGCGGATCTCGCTCCTCGACAACCGCCCGCTGGAGAGCCTCCTCGCGCGGAGCCTCGATTTCTCGCGGATCCAGGCGAACATCGACGCCGGTGCGCTCGACGCCGTCGCGATCACCTGCTCCGGGTACACGTCCGGCCAGAGCTGCAGCTTCTTCCAGGGCGGCGAGGGCACGGAGGCGTGGCGCCGGTCGCAGCGCCTCGGCATCCGCACGAAGATCGGCGTGGAGCACCTGATGGCCTCCAGCGCCATCCCGTTCCTCTTTCCCGCGCATCGCCTCAACCGCGAGTTCTTCGGCGACGGCTCGATGCGGCAGATCGCGCCGGTGAGCCCCGCGCTCCACCTGGGCGCGGACCGCGTGCTCGTGATCGGCACGGCGCGGATCCGGGACGAGGCGCCGCAGCGCACGCGCGGGGACCTCTACCCGTCGCTGGCGCAGGTCGCGGGCCACGTCATGAACTCGATCTTCCTCGACAGCCTCGCCGTGGACCTCGAGCGCCTGGAGCGCATCAACCGCACGATCAGCTGCGTGGAGCCGGAGACGCTCAAGCGCATGGGCCTCTCGCTCCACCACGTGGACGTGCTGGTCCTGACACCCTCGGTGCCGCTCGACGCGATCGCGGTGAAGCACGTGGCGAACCTGCCGTGGTCGATCCGCTTCCTCATGCGCTCCGTGGGCGCCATGCGCCGCGGGGGCGCCAACCTCGCGAGCTACCTGCTCTTCGAGCGCGGGTACTGCAACGAGCTGATCTCCCTGGGCTACGAGGACACGATGAAGCGCCGCGAGGAGGTCGCGAGCTTCCTCGACGGGAGCGTCTGTCCCGTGCCGGGCGTCTACACGCGTCCGGCACCGGCGAGCTCGCTCCTCGCCGACGAGGCGGAGGCCGGAAAGACGCTCGCCTGACATGGCGCGGCCGGAGCCCCAGGCGCGCGCCGCCTACCCGCACTTCCACGAGATCGCCACGCGCTGGATGGACAACGACGCGTACGGGCACGTGAACAACGCCGTCCACTACTCGTTCTTCGACACGACCGTGAACGCGTGGCTCATCTCCCGCGGCGCGCTGGACATCGCGGCGAGCCCGGTCGTGGGCCTCGTGGTGGAGACCGGGTGCCGCTACTTCGCGTCGCTCGCGTATCCCGATCCCGTGACGGTGGGGCTTCGCGTCGCGCACATCGGCCGCTCGAGCGTGCGCTACGAGCTGGCGCTCTTCGGTCCGGGCTCCGCCACCGCCGCGGCGCAGGGCCATTTCGTGCACGTGTACGTCGAGCGCGCCTCCCGCCGGCCGGTGGAACGCCTGCCGGACGACCTGCGCCGGGCGCTCGAGCCCCTCGTGTTTCCCCCCGCCCCCCAGAGCCCTTGAAGGAAAGCCCATGAAGATCGCGAAGCCCCTTGCCGTCCTTGCCGCCTGCGCCGCCGCCCTCGCCCTCGCGCAGGCTCCCGCCATCAAACGCACGATCCTTCAGCGCGGGGACGTGACCCCGGAGCGCGAGGCGGTGCTCGGAGTGGCCGAGATCGCCGCCGGCGGATCGACCGGCCGCCACAGCCATCCCGGCATCGAGACGGGCTACGTGCTCGAAGGCGCGACCGTGCTCACGATCGACGGCGAGGCGCCGCGGACGTTGAAGGCCGGCGAGAGCTACTTCATTCCCGCGGGGCGCATCCACGACGCGAGGGCCGAGGGCGGGACCGCGCGCGTGATCGCGACCTACGTGGTCGAGAAGGGAAAGCCGCTCGCCACGCCGGCGCCCTAGCGGCCGGGCAGCAGGATCGACGAGCGTGACGCGGCGCCCGCGCCGTCGCCGTAGATCCGCGCGAGGAATTCCGCGAGCGCCTGGATCTCCTCGCCGCACACGGCGTGCGGCATGGGCCAGGTGTGCCACTCGACCTCGTAGCCCTGGGCGCGCAGGGCCTGCCTCGACGATTCGGCGAGCGCGAGCGGCACGATCGGATCCTCGGTCCCGTGCGCCATGAAGATAGGCGTCGAGCGGTTGGCCGCGGCGCCTTCGGCCGCGAGCGAGTCCTGGAGCGCGAGGTACGTCGAGAGCGCGGCGATCCCGCCCAGCCGGTTCGCGTGGCGAAGCCCCGCCTGCAGCGCGATGGCGCCGCCCTGCGAGAAGCCCGCGAGCACGATCCGCGCGCTCTCGATGCCGCGGTCGCGCTCGCGCGCGATGAGCCGCTCCACCGCGGCTTGCGACTCGCGGATGCCGCGCTCGTCCGGGAGCCGGGCGATGTCGTTCATCGCGATGTCGTACCACGCGCGCATCACGTAGCCGTTGTTGATCGTGACGGGGCGCTCCGGCGCGTGCGGGAAGATGAAGCGCAGCTGCAGCGCCGGGGGCACCGGGAGCTCGCGGACCACCGGGACGAAGTCCCAGCCGTCGGCGCCGAGGCCGTGCATCCAGATGACGGTCCCCGCGGGCTCGGGACCGGTGGCGATCTCCACGTGCGGCAGCAGGTCCAGGATCAGCTCCTCGGGGGACGGATGGCGGACTTGGGACGGAAGGCCTTCACGACCTCCTCGCGCGTCTCGAGGTAGGGACCGCCGATGAGGTCGATGCAGTACGGCACGGCCGCGAAGATGCCCGCGACGAGCGTCTTCCCGTCCGGGGACTTGAGGCCCTCGAGCGTCTCGCGGATCGATTTCGGCTGCCCGGGCAGGTTCAGGACGAGCGCGCGCGCGCGGATCACCGCGACCTGCCGCGAGAGGATCGCGGTGGGGACGAACTCGAGGCTGATGCGGCGCATCTGCTCGCCGAAGCCGGGCATCACGCGGTCGGCCACGGCGAGGGTGGCCTCCGGCGTCACGTCGCGCGCGGCCGGGCCCGTGCCGCCGGTGGTGACGACCAGGTCGCAGCGGCGGTGGTCCACGAGCTCCCGCAGCGCGGCCTCGATCACCGGCTGCTCGTCCGGGATGAGGCGCTTCTCGAACGCGACGGGATTCAGGAGCGCGCCCGTGAGCCATTGCTCGAGCGCGGGAATGCCCTCGTCGCGGTAGACGCCCTGGGAGGCGCGGTCGCTGGTGGCTATGAGCCCGATGCGGACCGGATCCGCGCCCGTGCTCATGTCTCGCGCCGCCCGTGCTCCTGCACGATCGCGGAGAGCGCGTGGAAGAGCTCGCGGAAGCGCTTGGGCGGACGCGACGTGCGCTTCTCCTCGCGGGCCTCGTCCGCGAGCTCGCGGATGCGCCGGGCATCCGCCTCCGGGAACTCGGCCGCGAAGCGTTCCAGGCTCGCGGGGGTCGCCACGAGCTCGTCGCGCCACTGCTCGGCCACGTGGAAGAGGGCGGTCTGGCGCTTCGAGGGCGCCTTGATGGCGGCCAGCTGCTCCACGATGGGCGCGGCGTCGACGTCGCGCATGAGGCGCCCGATGTACTGGATCTGCCGGCGGCGCCCTTCGTGAGCGGTGATGCGGCGCGCGTCCTCGATCGCCTCGCGCAGCCGCTCGGGGAGGCGAATGCGCGCGAGCGTCTCCGCGGGAAGCCCGACCAGCTCCGCGCCCACGTCCTGCAATCCGGCCATCTCCCTCTTCCGCCGGGTCTTGCTGATAAAATCCCGTTCTTCCATCGATGGATCCGTGACTTCGCGACGCGTGAGTTTACCGCGCCCGCCGTTGTCCAACGGGTCTGCCAGCCGCAGGGACGCCGCCATGCCCGACCTTCCGATCGCCGCCGCCGAGCTGCCCCTGAAGCGCGAGGCCATGGCGGAGGTCGCCCGCCGCTCGCTCGAGGTCGCGCGCGCGCGGGGTGCCAGCGACGCCGAGGTCGAGGTCTCCGCCGCCGTGGGGCAGTCGGTCACCGTGCGCCGCGGCGAGGTCGAGACCGTCGAGTACAACCGCGACAAGGGCTTGGGCATCACCGTCTACTTCGGGCAGCGCCGCGGGAACGCGAGCACGTCGGACCTCTCCGCGGAAGCCGTGGAGCGCACCGTGGAAGCCGCCTGCGCGATCGCGCGCCATACCGCGGAGGACGACGCGGCCGGCCTTCCGGATCCGGACCGGCTCTTCCGCGGCGAGGCGCCGGATCTGGACCTCTTCCATCCCTGGAGATTGAGCGTCGAGCAGGCGATCGAGCTCGCGCGCCGCACGGAGGCCGCCGCCCTCGCGGTGGACGAGCGGATCAGCAATTCCGAGGGCGCCACGGTCTCCAGCTACGACACCGACTTCATCCTCGCCAACTCGCGCGGGTTCCTGGGCGGGTTTCCCAACTCCAAGGCGAGCTTGAGCTGCGGCGTCGTCGCCGAGGACGCGCAGGGCATGCAGCGCGACTACTGGTTCACGACGCAGCGCGATCCCGCCCTTCTCGAGGGCGCCGAGGCCGTGGGCCGGATGGCGGGGGAGCGGACGGTCCGCCGGCTGGGCGGGCGGCGCATCCCCACCACGGAAGCGCCGGTGCTCTTCGAAGCGGGGGTCGCGGGGACGCTCATCGGGCATTTCGTGTCGGCGGCGAGCGGATCGAGCCTCTATCGCCGGTCCTCCTTCCTGCTGGACCGCCTGGGGACGCCGGTGTTCGCGCCGGGCGTGGAGATCTTCGAGGACCCGTTCGTGCCGGGCGGCATGGCGAGCGGCGCGTTCGACGCGGAAGGGGTCGCGACCGCATCGCGGCGGCTGGTGGAGGCCGGCGTCCTCAACGGCTGGTTCCTTTCCACCTACTCGGCGCGGAAGCTCGGGCTTGCCAGCACGGGCAATGCCGGCGGGAACCACAACCTCCTCGTGAAGCCCGGCGAGCGGGATTTCGAGGCGCTCGTGAAGCACATGGGCCGGGGCCTGGTCGTGACCGAGCTCATGGGCCAGGGCGTGAACCCGGTGACCGGCGACTACTCCCGCGGCGCGGCCGGCTTCTGGGTGGAAGGGGGCGAGATCCGCTTCCCGGTGGAGGAGGTCACCATCGCCGGGAACCTCCTCGACATGTTCCGGGGGATCACCGCGGTGGGGAGCGACGTCCTGGTGCGGGGCTCGAAGCGGACGGGCTCGATCATGGTCGACCGGATGACCATCGCCGGGGACTAGCCGCCTTGCCCCTCGGGGCGGATATCGCTAGGCTTCGCTCTTCCCCGGTGCAACGTCCCCGGAAGCCCCAGCCAATACCACAACAGAGGAGCGAACCATGGAGCGCAGGAAGTTCCTGAAGACCGCCGGAGCCGGGCTCGCCGCCGGCGCGGCCACGATGCCCACGCTGAGCCGCGCCCAGCAGTCGTCCCTGCCCGAGGTGAAGTGGCGCCTCGCCTCGAGCTTTCCCAAGTCGCTGGACACGATCTACGGCGCGGCCGTGAAGATGTCCGAGCGCGTGGCCGCCGCCACGGGCGGCAAGTTCCAGATCCAGGTCTTCGCCGGCGGCGAGATCGTCCCCGCGTTCGGGGTGGTCGACGCGGTGCAGAACGACACCGTGCAGTGCGCGCACACGGCGCCCTACTACTTCTGGGGGAAGGACCCGGCCTTCGCGCTGGACACCGCCATCCCCTTCAGCCTGAACGCCCGCCAGACCAACGCCTGGCAGATCTTCGGCGGCGGGATCGAGCTCTTCCGCGACTTCTACAAGGCCTACAACATCTACCAGATCCCGTGCGGCAACACGGGCGCGCAGATGGGCGGCTGGTTCCGGAAGGAGATCAAGTCGGTGAACGACTTGAAGGGCCTCAAGATGCGGATCGGCGGCATGGCCGGGAAGGTGATGGAGAAGCTGGGCGTGGTGCCGCAGCTCATCCCCGGCGGCGACATCTATCCCGCGCTGGAGAAGGGCACCATCGACGCCGCGGAATGGGTGGGCCCCTACGACGACGAGAAGCTGGGTTTCAACAAGATCGCCAAGTACTACTACTACCCCGGCTGGTGGGAGGGCGGGCCGCAGCTCGACCTCTACGCCAACATCGGCGAGTTCAACAAGCTCCCGAAGGAGTACCAGAACATCCTGGAAGCGGCCTGCTGGGAGGCGAACACCTGGATGGTCGCCAAGTACGACGCGCAGAACCCGGCGGCGTTGAAGCGGCTGGTGGGCGGCGGGACGCAGCTGCGCGCGTTCTCGAAGGACATGATGGTCGCCTCGTACAAGGCCTCCCTCGAGGTGTACAAGGAGATGTCGGACAAGAGCCCGGCCTTCAAGAAGATCTACGCGTCGATGGTGGCGTTCCGCACGGACCAGCTCCTGTGGTTCCGCGTGGCGGAGAAGGGCTTCGACGACTTCATGCACACGATCCAGTCGATCAAGTGACGATACTTGGCGCGACTGCCGTCGCCTGAGGCATCGTCATCCCCGAGGCGTCGGGGATCCAGCCAGGGGCCGCTCGATTCGAGCGGCCCTTTATCTTTCCGGGACGCATCGCACGGGATCGCGCGTCCCGCGCCCATGCGGACACCTATTTCCCGCCGCCCAGCTGCTTCTGAAGCTCCTCGGCCGCCTTGTCCTCCTCGCTGGGCGCCTTGTCTCCCGGCGCGGGCTTGGGCGCCGCGCCGCCCAGGTCCTTCATGAGGTCGCTCGACTCCCCGGAGCCCGAGTAGTTGTCCGCGGGGATCTCGACCTTCACCTTGTTGATGTCGATCACCGGCGCGCCCGCCTTGTAGACGAGCGACATCTGCGGGAACGCGATGAGGAGGCCCACCATGAGGACCTGGATCAGCACGAACGGGATCGCGCCCCAGTAGATCTGGCCCGTGGTGACGGGGGCGGTCCGCTTGCCGGTCAGCTTGTCGATGTACTCGCGGATGGGCGCCACGCTTCGCAGGTAGAAGAGCGCGAAGCCGAACGGCGGGTGCATGAACGACGTCTGCATGTTCACGCCGAGGAGCACCCCGAACCAGATGAGGTCGATCCCCAGCTTGTCCGCGGGCGCCACGAGGAGGGGGATCACGATGAACGAGAGCTCGAAGAAGTCGAGGAAGAACGCGAGGAAGAAGATGATGAGGTTCACGACGATGAGGAACCCGAGCTGCCCGCCCGGGAGGCTCGTGAGCAGGTGCTCGACCCACACGTGCCCGTTCACGCCGTAGAACGTGAGGCTGAAGACCCGCGCGCCGATGAGGATGAAGACCACGAAGGTCGAGAGCTTCGCGGTCGATTCCATCGCCTGGCGCGTGAGCTTCATCGAGAGCCGCCGGCGCGCGAGCGCCATCACGAGCGCGCCGCTGGCACCCATGGCTCCCCCTTCCGTGGGGGTCGCCCATCCCAGGAAGATCGTCCCCAGCACGAGGAAGATCAACGCGAGCGGGGGGATCAGCACGAAGATCACCTGCTGCGCGAGCCGCGAGAGGAGTCCCAGCTTGAAGATGCGGTTCAAGAGCGCGCCCGCGAAGGCCACGCCCGCGCCGGCCGCGGCCGCGACCACGAGCCGCTCGTCCAGCGCCGCGTCCGTGTACCGGGGGACGTAGTAGTAGCGGTCGAAGAGGACGGCCGCGATCACGGCGATCGCCACGACCACCGCCACCGAGACCGTGCCGCTCGAGCCGTCCGGCTCGCGCAGGCTCCGGGCCTCGATCGGCAGCGCCGGGGCCCAGGCGGGCTTCACGAGCGTGACACCCAGCGCGTAGAGCGCGTAGAGGCCGGCCAGGGCGATGCCGGGAATGAACGCCCCGGCGTACATGTCGCCCACGGACTTGCCGAGCTGGTCCGCCATGATGATGAGGACGAGCGACGGCGGGATGATCTGGGCGAGCGTGCCGGAGGCGGCGATGACGCCCGTCGCGAAGCGGCGGTCGTAGCCGTAGCGCAGCATGATCGGAAGCGAGATGAGCCCCATCGAGATCACCGAGGCCGCGACCACGCCCGTCGTCGCGGCGAGCAGCGCCCCCACGAAGATCACCGCGAAGGCGAGCCCGCCCCGGACCGGGCCGAAGAGCTGGCCGATGGTGTCGAGGAGGTCCTCGGCCATGCCGCTTCGCTCGAGGATCAACCCCATGAACGTGAAGAAGGGCACCGCGAGGAGCGTGTCGTTGGACATGACGCCCCAGAGCCGATCCGGGAGCGCCTGCAGGAGCGAGGGCTGCAGGAGGCCCAGCTGGATCCCCACGATCCCGAAGAAGATGCCGTTGGCGGCCAGCGAGAACGCGACCGGGTAGCCCAGCAGCAGGAAGACCACCAGCGCCGCGAACATGATCGGCGCCATGTTCTGGCTGATGAGGGCGATCACGGCTTGTCCTCCGCCATGCGCCGGATCTCCTCCACCAGCTCCTGCTCCGCGGCGTGCGCGTCGTGGCGCACGATCGGGTCCGGCCCCTTGCCGGCGAGGAAGGCGATCCGCTTCACGAGCTCCGAGACGGCCTGGAGGGCGAGGAGCGTGAAGCCGATGGGCACCAGGATCCGCGCGGGCCAGAGGACGAGCCCTCCCGCGCTCCCCGAGATCTCGTGCTCCTGATAGGTGCGCAGGAACCAGGGAATCGAGAGCCAGATGAAGATCCCGACCATCGGCATCAGGAAGAAGACGGTCCCGAAGACGTCGATCCAGGCCTGCGCGCGCGGCGGGAGCCGCCCCTGGATGATGTCGATGCGGACGTGCTCGTTCCGCAGGAGCGTCCAGCCGGCGCAGAGCAGGAACACGGCCGAGAAGAGGTACCACTGCATCTCGAGGAGCGCGTTGGAGCTCGAGTTGAAGAGCTTGCGCACGATCGCGTTGCCGGCGCTCTCCAGCACGACGATGAGGACCAGCCAGTACACCCAGCGCCCGACGCGCTCGTTCAGCGCGTCGATCCCGTGCGCCATCTTCAGCAGTGATTTCATCGTTCCAGCCTCGGGAGGGTCGTGGAGGGGCGGAATAACGGCGTCGACGGCGCTGTTCTCAGGAGCGCTGCGCCGGGAAATGCGTCCCGATTATAGGCGAACGCGCCGGGGCGGCAACGCGAAAAGGAGAGGGCCGGAGTGGATCGTCGATGGATGTGGGGCCTCGCCGCGGCGATCGCGCTCGCGGGTGCCCCGGCCCGCGCGCAGAACGTGTCCAACGGCGAGTCGCTCTACCGGTCCATCTGCCAGAGCTGCCACCTGCTGCCCCCCGTGGGCGGTGCGGTCCTCGCCGCGAACAACCCGGCGCTCATCCGCCAGGCGATCAACGGGCTCGTCCCCACCATGCAGCTCGCCGTGGGACCCCTCAACCTCACCGATGCGCAGCTCGCGGACATCGCCGCGTACATCGGGGTCCTGGAGAACGGCCCGGCGCCGCCCCCACCCCCGCCCGCCGCCCCGGTCGACTATTCGGACCTCTGGTGGAACCCGGACGAGGGGGGCTGGGGATTCAACCTGGTCGAGCACGCGAGCACCAACATGTTCGGCGTGATGTACACCTACGGCCCGGACGGAAGGCCCCTCTGGTTCGTGCTCCCCGGCGGCACCTGGGTCTCGTCCAACGTCTTCAACGGCGGCTGGTTCCAGGTCACGGGCTCGTCCTATGCGGGGGCGTTCGATCCCGCCGCGGTGCACGCCGTGCAGGTGGGCAGCGCGACCCTCACCTTCTCGGACGCCTCGCACGGGACGCTCGCGTTCAGCGTGAACGGGACGACGGTGGTGAAGCCCATCGTGCGCCAGCCGTTCTGATGCGCGCGCTCGCCGCCTCCATCCTCTTCGCGCTTTCCGGCGCCGCCGCGGCGGTCCAGCCGGGCGATCCCCTGCCGGCCGTCTCCGCGCGGGAGCTCGAGGCGCCCGCAGCCCCGCTCGCGTTGGGGAGCTTCCGGGGAAGCGTCGTCTACGTGGACTTCTGGGCATCGTGGTGCGTCCCCTGCCGCGTCTCGATGCCGGCGCTGGAGAGGATGTACCGCAAGTACCGCGGCCTCGGCCTGCGCGTGGTCGGGGTGAACAAGGACGTCGCGCACGCGGACGCGGAGCGCTTCTTGAAGCGCGTCGCGGTGAGCTTCCCGCTGGTGGCGGACGGCGACGACGCGGTCGCGCGGGCCTTCGACGTGCAGGCGATGCCGAGCGGCTACCTCGTGGACCGGCGCGGCGTCGTGCGCTACGTGCATCGCGGCTTCACGGACGAGACCGCCGCGGCGCTCGCCGCCGAGATCGAGATCCTCCTCAAGGAGGGTGGGTGATGCGCATCGGGGCGGCATGGATCCTCGCCGCGGTGGCGGCGCTCCTCGCGGGCGGCTGCGCGCCGGTGGCCCCGTACCAGCGCGGCTACCTCGCGCGGCCGGACATGGCGCTGGAGGAAAACGCCGGGACCGCGAAGGCGCTGGAGAAGACCTTCGCCGCGAAGGAAGCGGCGAGCGGCGGCGCCTCGGTGGGCGGGGGCGGCTGTGGCTGCAACTGACGGCAAGGGGAGCGCTCGCGAGGGGGGCCTCGCCGCGCTCATGCAGGCGGCGCTGGCGCTTCCCATCCTCGCGGTGTGCGCGAAGGCGGGTGCGGCAGAAGTGGGCGAGATCGGCATCAGCACGCTGGGCTACAAGGAGCGCGGGCTGATGCGCGTGATCGAGCCCGTCCTCTGGGGCCGCGCGCAGATCGCGGACGTCTGGGAGGTGCAGGCGAGCGCGGCCGTGGACATCATCACCGGCGCCTCTCCGGAGCTCGTGACCAACGCCTCCGGCCGCCCCGTCCAGTCCATCACGGGCGCCTCGGTCGTCGACCATCGGACCACGGGCGACCTCAAGGTCACGCGCCGCTTCGGCGATTTCGCGCTCTCCGCGTCGCACGCGCAATCGAGCGAGGAGGACTACCACTCGAAGGCCTACGGGCTCGAGGGCCGCGTCGACCTGGACCAGAAGCTCACCACGCTCACCGCGGGATTCGGCCATTCGGACGACCACGTGGGCTCCTCGATCGATCCGACCCTCGACGCGCCGCGCCGCACGAACGAGTACCTCTTCGGCGTGACGCAGGTGCTCTCGCCGCTCGCCGTGGTGCAGAGCTCGCTCGCGGTCTCGCGTGGGAAGGGCTGGTACAACGACCCGTACAAGCTCACGCTCACGTTCTACCCGGACCAGGGCCTCCCGGTGCTCGCCTCGGACCGCCGGCCGGACCACCGGGACAGCGTGTCCTGGCTCACGCGGCTGCGCCGCCATTTTCCGCAGGCGAACGGCACGCTGCAGGCGGATTACCGCTATTTCCGCGACGACTGGGGCATTCGCGCGCATACCCTCGAGGTCGCGTGGCAGCAGGACCTGGGCGAGCGCTTCGCGGTGCGCCCCGCGCTTCGCTACTACACGCAGGGCGCGGCGGGCTTCTACTCGCCGGTGGTGCCGCGGCCGCAGCCGGAAATCCTCTCGAGCGACCAGCGCCTGGGCGCCTTCGGAGGGCTCTCGCCTTCGCTGCGCGTGACCGCGCGCTTCGAGGGCGGGCTCGTCGTCGAGGCGACCGCCGGCTACGTGGTCGATGCGCGCTCGCTCCGGCTGGGCGGCGGCGGAAGCGAGGCGTTCGAGACGCTGCGCGCGGCCTACGGTCTCGTGAGCGTCTCGCACACGTTCTGATCGGCGCGATGCCGGGCCCACGAATGCTGCCGCACCGCTTCGGCTTCCGCGCGATGGCCTCGGTGAACGAGGTGCAGGTCTACGCGGCGAGCCGGGACGAGGCTTCCGCGATGGCCGCACGCGCGATCGAGGAGGTCCGGCGCATCGAGGCCAAGTACTCGCGCTACCAGCCGGAGAGCGTCGTCTCGCGCGTGAACGCGGCCGCGGGCGGCGCGCCCGTGCGCATCGACGACGAGACGGCGAAGCTCCTCGACTATGCCGACACCTGCTATCGCCAGAGCCGGGGACTCTTCGACCCCACCTCGGGGGTGCTCCGCCGGGCGTGGCGATTCGCCCCCGGCGCGACGCCGCCCGCGAAGGAAGCGCTCGACGCGCTCTTGCCCCTCATCGGCTGGCACCGGGTGGAGCGCGGCCGGGGCACGATCCGCCTGCCGCTCGCGGGCATGGAGCTCGACTTCGGCGGGTTCGGGAAGGAATACGCCGTGGATCGCGCGGCGCTGGCGCTGCGCGAGGCGGGCGCGCGGAGCGCGCTCGTGAACCTCGCGGGCGATCTCGCGATCCTCGGTCCCCAGCCGGACGGCGGCCCGTGGCGCGTCGGCGTGCGGCATCCGCGCATCGAGGACGTCGCCATCGCGGCCCTGCCCGTCGCCTCGGGCGCGGTCGCCACGAGCGGCGACTACGAGCGCTTCCTCGAGGCGGGCGGCGTGCGCCACTGCCACGTGCTCGATCCGCGCACGGGCCGCTCGGCGCGCGGCTTCCGCTCGGTCACCGTGCACGCGCCGAGCTGCCTCGTGGCGGGGAGCGCCTCCACCATCGCGATGCTGATGGGCGCCGAGGCGGGCCTCGCCTGGCTCTCGGGCCTGGAGACCGCGCATTTCTGCGTGCTCGAGGACGGCACGATCGTCGACCGCTTCGAGCCGCACGCCTCCCGCGTGCCGGGGGTTCCCGGGCCGGCGTGACGAGGGGCCTCGGGGTTGCGTGATAAAATTCGAGGTCCGTCAAGGACTTCGAATCCATGTTCCCCGACTCGCAGACGATCGCCGCCGCCGACCCGCAGCTCTGGAGCGCCATCACCGCGGAGCTCGCGCGCCAGGAGGAGGGCATCGAGCTCATCGCCTCCGAGAACTACGCGAGCCCCGCGGTCCTCGCGGCCCAGGGCAGCGTCCTCACGAACAAGTACGCGGAGGGCTACCCGGGCAAGCGCTACTACGGCGGCTGCGAGTTCGTGGACGTGGCCGAGGCGCTCGCGATCGAGCGCGTGAAGAAGCTCTTCGGCGCCGAGTACGCGAACGTGCAGCCGCACTCCGGCTCGCAGGCGAACCAGGCCGTCTACATGGCGATGCTCAAGCCCGGCGACACGATCCTCGGCATGTCGCTCGCGCACGGCGGGCACCTCACCCACGGCGCCTCGGTGAACATCTCCGGGAAGCTCTACCACGCCATCGGCTACGGCCTGGGGGCCGACGAGGCGATCGACTACGACCAGGTCCGCGCGCTCGCCCTCGAGCACAAGCCGAGGATGATCGTGGCGGGCGCTTCCGCCTATGCGCTGCGCATGGATTTCCCGCGCTTCCGCGCGATCGCGGACGAGGTGGGCGCGTATCTCATGGTGGACATCGCGCACTACGCCGGGATGGTCGCGGTGGGCCTTTATCCCACGCCCGTCGGGATCGCCGACTTCGTGACCAGCACCACGCACAAGACGCTGCGCGGCCCGCGGGGCGGCGTGATCCTCGCCGGGGCCCAGCACGAGAAGGCGCTCAACTCGTCGATCTTCCCGTCGATCCAGGGCGGGCCGCTCATGCACGTGATCGCGGCGAAGGCGATGGCGTTCCAGGAAGCGCTGCAGCCGTCCTTCAAGGCCTACCAGGCGCAGGTCCTCGCGAACGCCCGGGTGATGGCGGAGACGCTGGTGAAGCGCGGGGTGCGCGTGGTCTCCGGGCGCACCGAGAGCCACATGTTCCTGGTCGATCTGCGCGCGAAGTCGATCACCGGGAAGGACGCGGAGGCGGCGCTGGGGCTTGCGCACATCACCGTCAACAAGAACGCGATCCCGAACGACCCCGAGAAGCCCTTCGTCACGAGCGGCATCCGGGTGGGCTCGCCCGCGATGACCACGCGGGGTTTCCGCGACGCCGAGGCGGCGCAGGTCGCCCACTTCATCGCCGACGCGCTCGAAGGCGCCCGCGAGCCCGCGAAGCTGGCAAGGATCGCGACCCAGGTGAAGGCGCTCTGCGCGCGCTTCCCGGTCTACGGCCCGGCCATGCGCGCGAGCTACGGCATGAAGCCGGCTGCCTTCGACGAGGGCCGCGCAGCGTGAAGTGCCCCTTCTGCGGCGCGGAGGACACCCAGGTCATCGACTCGCGCGTGAGCGAGGAGGGCGACTCGATCCGCCGCCGCCGGCGCTGCCAGGTCTGCAACAAGCGCTTCACCACCTACGAGACGCCGGAGCTGCGCATGCCGCAGATCGTGAAGACCGCCGGCGAGCGCGAGGACTTCTCGTCGGCGAAGCTGCGCACGGGATTCCAGCGCGCGCTCCACAAGCGGCCGGTCACGACCGAGCTCGTGGACGCGGCGATCACCCGGATCGAGCAGAAGGTGCTCTCGCTGGGAGAGCGCGAGATCGACTCGCGGCGCCTGGGGGAGATGGTGATGGAGGAGCTCCGCCGCCTGGACAAGGTGGCCTACATCCGCTTCGCCTCCGTCTACAGGAGCTTCTCGGACGTGGACGATTTCCGCGACGCGATCCGCGAAGCGAAGGAAAAGTAGCGCCCCGCTCCTTGTTCTCCGCCGAAGACCACGCCTTCATGTCCCGTGCCCTGGCGCTCGCCGCGCGCGGCCGCGACACCGCCACGCCCAACCCGAGCGTGGGCTGCGTGATCGCGAAGGCGGGCCGCATCGTGGGGGAGGGCTGGCACGAGCGCGCGGGCGAGGCGCACGCCGAGGCGCGCGCGCTCGCGGCCGCGCGCGGCGCGGCGGAAGGCGCCACGGCCTACGTGACGCTCGAGCCCTGCAGCCATCACGGGCGAACGCCGCCCTGCGCCGATGCGCTCGTCGCGGCGCGCGTCGCGCGCGTGGTGGCCGCCGTGGAAGATCCCAATCCGCAGGTGAAGGGGCGGGGCGCCGCGCGGCTTCGCTCCGCCGGCATCCGGGTCGACCTGGGCCTCATGGCGGCGGGCGCGGAGGAAGTCCATCGCGGCTTCCTCACGCGCATGCGCACCGGGCGGCCGTGGATGCGCATCAAGGCGGCGGCCTCCCTCGACGGCCGGATCGCGCTCGCGAACGGGGCGAGCCGCTGGATCACGAGCGAGGCGGCGCGCCGCGACGTGCATGCGCTTCGCGCGCGCTCCTGCGCGATGTTGACCGGTATCGGCACCGTGCGGCACGACGATCCGGAGCTCACGGTGCGTCACGTCCCGTGCTCGCGCCAGCCGCGCCGCGTCGTGATCGACCATCATCTCGACATTCCGCCCTCCGCGAAGATCCTCTCCGGCGAGCCGCCGCTCATCCTCGCCGTGACCGGCGAGCGGGAGCGCCGCGCGGCCCTGGAGGCGCGGGGCGCGGAAGTCGTGCTCGTGCCGGGCGAGGGGCGGAAAGCGGACCTCGCGGCGGTCGCGCGCCTGCTGGGCGAGCGCGGATTCAACGAGGTGACGGTCGAGACCGGAGGCAAGCTCATGGGCTCGCTCCTCGCCGCGCGCGTCGTCGACGAGCTGGTGATCTACTACGCGCCGATGCTCCTGGGCGATTCCGCGCAGGGCCTCTTCGCGCTGCCGGAGATCGCGACCCTGGAGGGGGCGCTGCGCCCGCGCGTGGTCGACGTGCGCGCCGTGGGCCCCGACTGGCGCGTCACCACCCGCTTCGGGGGCTAGCGTGTTCGCGGGAATCGTCTCCGCCGTCGGACGGATCGCGCGCTCGGTCCCCTCGGGCGACGGCGTGCGGCTCACCGTCGAGGCGCCGGGCTTCGGCCTGGAAGACGTCGCGATCGGGGACTCGATCGCGATCCAGGGCGCCTGCCACACGGTGGTCGCGAGATCGGGCGACGCGTTCGACGTCGACGCCTCCCGCGCGACGCTCGATGCCACCACCGGGCTCGAGGCGGGCCGCCCGGTGAACCTCGAGAAGTCGCTCCGGCTGGGCGATCGCGTCGGCGGGCACCTCGTGAGCGGCCACGTCGACGGCGTGGGCGAGGTGGTCGAGGCGGCCGACCTGGGTGCGAGCGTGCGCCTGGCGATCCGCGCCCCGGCCGCGCTCGCCCGCTACATCGCGCGAAAGGGCTCGATCGCGGTGGACGGTGTCAGCCTCACGGTGAACGCGGTCGATCGCGATCGCTTCGAGGTGAACGTGATCCCGCACACGCGCGCGGTCACGACGCTTCGTGGCCTCATCCCCGGATCGCGCGTGAACCTCGAGATCGACATGATCGCGCGGTACGCGGAGCGGCTCCTCTCCCCGGAAGTGGCAAAATAGCGGACTCGGCGGGAAACCGCCCGCGGAAATCCTTTCCGAGGACTCGCATGAACTTGAGCCCCACGCAGGACCTCATCGACGCGCTCCGGCTCGGCCGCATGATCGTGCTCGCGGACGCCGAGGACCGCGAGAACGAGGGCGACCTCCTCCTCGCCGCCGATTTCGTGACGCCCGAGGCCGTCAACTTCATGGCCACGCATGCGCGCGGCCTGATCTGCCTCACCTTGACCGAGGAGCGCTGCCGGCAGCTGAGCCTCCCGCTCATGGTGAACGAGAACCGCTCGCCGATGGGCACCGCGTTCACCGTCACGATCGAGGCCGCGACGGGTGTCACGACCGGCATCTCGGCCGCGGACCGCGCGCGCACGGTGCGGGCCGCGACCGCGAAGCACGCGAAGCCGGAGGACATCGTGCAGCCCGGGCACATCTTCCCGGTGATGGCGCAGAAGGGCGGCGTCCTCGCACGCGCGGGGCACACGGAGGCGGGCTGCGACTTAGCGGAGCTGGCCGGCCTCACGCCCGCGGCGGTGATCTGCGAGATCATGAACCCGGACGGCTCCATGGCGCGGATGCCGGACCTCCTCGCGTTCGCGGAGAAGCACGGCCTTCCCGTGGGCACGATCGCGGACCTGATCCGCCACCGGAGCGAGACCGAGACCCTTGTCGAGCGCGTGGCCGACCGCCCGATCGCGACCCCGTACGGCACGTTCCGCCTGTGCGTCTTCCACGACAAGACCGTGGACGAGGTCCACTACGCGCTCGTGAAGGGCGAGCCGCAGCGCGACCGCCCGGTGCTGGTCCGCGTGCACGAGCCTTTCGCCTCGCTCGACCTCTTCGACTTCGACACCGCGCGCCATGCCTACTCGGTGCAGGACGCGATGCGTATCGTCGCGCACCACAAGGAGGGCGTGATCGTGCTGCTGCGCCGCCACGAGCCCACGGGCGAGATCCTCGAACGGCTCCAGGCGCCGGCCGCGCACAGGCGCGGCACCCGCAAGTGGGACCCGCGACTGCACGGCATCGGCGCGCAGATCCTGCGCGACCTGGGCGTGGGCAAGATGCGCGTGATGGCGCGCCCGAAGCGCATCCCCAGCATGTCCGGCTTCGGCCTGGAGGTGGTCGAGTACCTGTCGCCGGACGAGGCGCTCGCCGTGAAGGCCGTCTGACGTGGTCGATCCCGATCTCGCCGGCGCGGGGCTGCGCGTCGCGATCGTCTGGAGCCGGTTCAACGAGCCGATCGTGCGCCAGCTCCTCGCCGCCTGCGACCAGGAGCTCGTGCGGCTGGGCGTGGCGGCGGCGGACATCGAGGTCGTGAGCGTCCCCGGAGCGCTCGAGATCCCGCTCCTGCTGCAGGCCCTCGCGCTCGAGCGCCGCGGCTTCACCCGGCGCTACGACGCGCTGGTGGCGCTGGGCGCCGTGGTGCGGGGCGAGACCTACCATTTCGAGGTGGTGGCGAACGAGAGCGCGCGCGGCATGCTCGACGTGCAGCTGGAGACCGGCGTCCCGGTCGCCAACGGCGTCCTCACGACCGACACGGAAGAGCAGGCGATGGCGCGCGCGGCGGTGAAGGGCGCGGAGGCGGCGCGCGTCGCCGTGGAGATGGCGAACACGCTGAAGGCGGTGGCCGGATGACGCCTCGCCGGCGCGCGCGCGAATTCGCGCTGCAGGGCCTGTACCAGTGGCTGTACACGGGCGCGGCGCCGGCCCAGGTCCTCAAGCACCTCTCGGAGCTCGAGCACTTCGAGTCGGCGGACCGGCCGTTCCTCGAGGCGGAGCTCGAGGGCGCGATCGGCGACGCCCCCGCGCTGCAGGAGCGCCTGGCACCTTTCGCGGACCGCAAGTGGGACGAGGTGAGCCCCGTCGAGCGCGCGATCCTGCTGATCGGCGCCTGGGAGCTCGTGCACAATCCGGAGATTCCCTACAGGGTGACGATCAACGAGGCGATCGAGCTGGGCAAGCGCTTCGGCGCCACCGACGGACACAAGTGGGTGAACGGCGTCCTCGACAAGCTGGCGGCGCAGGTGCGCCCGGACGAGGTCGCCGCGCAGCGAGACGGAAGGACGAGAAAGCCGCGCCATGACGCATGACACCCCGGAATTCGATGTGATCGCGCGGCACTTCACGCGCCCCGCGGCGAACGCCGTGCTGGGCGTGGGAGACGATTGCGCGCTGGTGGACGTGACCAACGGGATGGACCTCGCGGTCTCCGTCGACACGATGGTCTCCGGCACGCACTTCTTCCCGGACGTGGACCCCGAGACGCTGGGCCACAAGGCGCTCGCCGTGAACCTCTCGGACATGGCGGCCATGGGGGCGCTGCCGTACTGGGCGATGCTGGCCCTCACGCTCCCCAAGGTCGACCACGACTGGCTCGCCGCCTTCGCGAAGGGCTTCTTCGACCTGGCGGAGGAGTTCAACGTCTCGCTGATCGGCGGGGACACCACGCGCGGGCCGCTCACGTTGACCGTCACGATCATGGGCGAGGTGCCCGCGGGGGCGGCCCTTCGCCGGGGCGGGGCCAAGGTGGGGAACGACATCTGGGTCTCCGGCTACATCGGGGATGCGGCGCTCGCGGTCGCGCACCGCCACGGGAAGCTCGTGCTCGCCGAGGACGACTACCACGAGGCGGTGATGCGCCTCTACGAGCCCACGCCGCGCGTGGCGCTGGGCCAGGCCCTGCGCGGGCTCGCCACCGCCGCGATCGACGTCTCGGACGGGCTCCTCGCGGACCTGGGCCACATCTGCAAGCTCTCCGGCGTGGGCGCGACCGTCGATCTCGCGGCGATCCCCGTGTCGCCCATCGGCGCCAAGCACGTCCCGACGGATGCGGGGCGGAACGCCATCGTCGCGGGCGGCGACGACTACGAGCTCTGCTTCACCGCGCATCCCAATTCGCGCGAGAGCATCCAGGATCTCAACAAGATGATGGACGTGCCGCTCACGCGCATCGGCCAGGTGAAGCGCGGCAAGGGCGTGAGCCTCCTGGGCGCCGACGGGAAGCCGGTGAAGATCGATGGCCGCGGGTTCGACCATTTCTCGGCGCCCTGAGCTCGCCTTCCTCGTGTCGCATCCGGCGCATTTCGTGGCCCTGGGATTCGGCGCGGGCCTGGCACCCGTGGCGCCCGGCACCTTCGGCACGTTGCTCTCCGTGGGACTCTACTGGGCGGCTGCGCCCTTCGTGCCGCCGCTCGCCATCGCGTTCTCCGCGATCCCGCTCTTCTTCCTGGGCGTGTGGGCGTGCGAGCGCACGGGGCGCGACCTCGGCGTGCCGGACCACGGCGCGATGGTGTGGGACGAGGTCGTGGCTTTCCTCCCGCTCGCGGCGCTCGCCTCCGCGAGCCTCGAGCTGCAGGCGCTCGCCTTCGCGCTCTTCCGCCTCTTCGACGTGTGGAAGCCCTATCCCATCCGCGAGGTCGAGCGGCGCGCGAAGGGCGGATTCGGCGTGATGATCGACGACGTGTTCGCGGCGTTCTACGCGTACGCGGGGTTCGCGCTCGTCGTCGTCGTCGCGGTGAAGGTCTTCGGCTACCGCGGATGAAGCGCTGGCCCTATCCCCGCATCTTCGCGCACCGGGGCGGCGGAAAGCTCGCCCCCGAGAACACGCTCGCCGCCATGCGGCTGGGGCAATCCATGGGCTACGCTGCCGTGGAATTCGACGTGAAGCTCTCGCGCGACGGGGTGGCGATCCTGCTCCACGACGAGACGCTCGAGCGCACGTCGAACGGGACCGGCCGCGCGGGGGACCTCGACTGGAAGGCGCTCCGCGCGCTCGACGCCGGGGGCTGGCACTCGGAGACGTTCCGGGGCGAGCCGATCGCGGCCTTCGAGGACATCGCGCGGTTCCTGCGCTCCACCGGCACGCTCGCCAACGTGGAGATCAAGCCCACGCCCGGGGCGGAGCGCGGGACGGGAGAGGCGGTGGCGCGGCTCGCCGCACGCTACTGGAAGGACGCGGCGGTGCCCCCGCTGCTCTCGTCGTTCTCGTTCGAGGCGTTGACGGCCGCGCGCGAGGCCGCGCCGGAATTGCCCCGGGCGTGGCTCGCGGGCGAGCTCGCGGAGGAGGACTGGGATCGCATGGCGGCGCTGGGGGCGGTCTCGTTCCACACGAACCATGCGAAGCTCGATCCGGCGGCGATCCCGCGGCTCCACGAGCGCGGCTACCGGGTGCTCGCCTACACCGTCGACGATGCGCAAGCCGCGGAGCGGCTCTTCGACGCGGGCGTCGACGGGATCTTCACGGACAACCTGCGCGAGCTCGCGGCGCGCTTCCCCGGCGCCATCCGCGAGCCCGCCTGAAGCGGGACTAGCGGGCGAGGGCGGGCGCGCCCATCGCCGCGGACGCCTCTTCGCCGCTCGCTTCGCGCATCGCGCTCACCTGCGTGGACACGATCTCCGTGAGGGAGAAGATGTCCTCGAGGAAACGCAACGGCGGTCCGGCGTGCAGCTCCCTCATCATGCGGTCGATCCGGGCGTTCTTCATTTTCTCTTCTCCAGTGTGCGCCTTGGGGGCGGTGGGTCACTTCACTGGAGGCGAGTCTGGCCCCGGCGCCGGGGGCCGTCTGTGCGAAGTTGCACAACCGGGGGGTCCGGGGGATTTCAGCCGTAATCGCCCGGCGGCGGCCCCTAGTCCATCACCGCGGCGGGGGCGGCGTGCGCTCCCAGGGGGTGTGCCGAGCGCAGGTGGTGGTCCAGGTCGCGAAGGGCCGTGCGAAGCCCCTCTTCGACCACCGGGTGGTAGAAGGGCATCTCGAGCATGCGCGCGACCGTCATCCGGGCCTGGAGCGCCCAGGCGAGGAGGTGCCCGATGTGCTCCGCGTCCGGCCCCACCATCTCGGCGCCCAGGAAAAGGCCGGTGGAAGGCTCGCCGTAGACGCGCAGGTGGCCGCGGTTCCTCACCATCACCCGCGAGCGGCCCTGGTCCTCGAACGAGACCTCGCCCGTGGCGAGCGTGGGCGTATCGAGGCGCGCGAAGCCGCCGCCCACGATCGCGATCTGGGGATCGGTGAAGACGATCGCGAGGGGCGCCCGGCGAAGCCCCGCCGCGACGGCCGGGAAGCGCGCCGCGTTGGCCCCCGCGATCCGGCCCTCGTCCGCCGCCTCGTGGAGGAGCGGCATGTCGTTCGCCGCGTCCCCGGCGATGAAGACCGCGCTGCGGCCCGCCTGCATCGTCGCACGGTCGAATTTCGGGACCCCGCGGGCGTCGAGCTCGAGCCCGGTGTTCTCCAGGCCCAGCCGGTCGACGTTGGGGACGCGCCCCGTGGCCGCGAGCACGTAGTCGAAGCGCTCGACGCAGCCGCCGGCGCCCGGCTTGCAGTAGTCGACCTCCACCTCGCCGCCCACGCGCTCGACGCGGGAGACGTGGGCATCGGGGTCGAGCATGAAATCCGCGGCGAAGGCGCGGATCGCCGCGCGCCGCACGTACGGATCGGTGAGCGGGCCCACGCGTCCGCCGCGCCCGAGGACCGCCACCCGCACGCCCAGGCGCGCGAGCGCCTGCCCGATCTCGAGGCCGATCACGCCCGGCCCCAAGACCGCGACCGAGCGCGGCAGCGTGTCCCACGCGAAGACGTCGTCGTTCACCACGAGGCGCTCGCCCAGCCCCTGCAGGATCGGGGGCACGGACGGGCGCGACCCGGTGGCGACCACGACGGCGCGCGCGGCGATGCGCGGGCCGCCCTCGACTTCCAGCGTTCCCGCGTCGACGAAGCGCGCGTGGCCCCGGATGCGCTCGGCGGCCGGGATCGCCTCCACGCCTTCCAGCACGAAGCCCACGAAGCGGTCGCGCTCGCGCTTCAGGCGCGCCATCACCTCGGCGCCGTCGATGCGCGCCGGGCCCGCGTGGACGCCGAAGGCGCGCGCCCGCTCGATGCCGTGGGCCGCTTCGGCCGCCGCGATGAGGAGCTTGGACGGCATGCAGCCCACCCGTGCGCAGGTGGTCCCGTACGGGCCGCCCTCGAGGAGCACGGCGCGCTTGCCGGCGGACTTCGCCGCGCGGTAGGCCGAGAGGCCGGCCGTGCCGGCACCGATCACCGCGACGTCGACTTCGAGCTTCTTCTGCATGGCGGGCCTCCCGGGCCGTTTTTCCGTCGAGTGGGTCGCGGTGGGCGGCGCGGCCTTACGCCGCCTTCCTTCCGGCGCCGGCGAGGTGCTCCTCGAGCTCCTCGGCGCCGCCGATGAGCCGTCCCCCGATGAAGACCTGGGGCGCGGTCCCCTTGCCCGAGACGGCGCGCAGCGCCGAGGCGGTGATCCCCTTCCCGAGCGCGACTTCCTCGAAGACGATCCCGTGCTGGCGCAGGAGCTCCTTCGCGCGGGCGCAGTGCGGGCACCCGGGCTTGGAGAATATCAAGGCCGGCTCCGGCGCCTTCTCGCGCGGCGCGATGTAGTGGAGCATGGTATCGGCGTCCGAGACCTCGTATGGGTCGCCTTCCTTCTCGGGCTCGATGAACATCTTCCGGATCACGCCGTCCTCCACGAGCATGGAGTAGCGCCACGAGCGCTTGCCGAAGCCCAGGTCGGCCTTGTCGACCAGCATCCCCATCTTCCCGGTGAACTCTGCGTTGCCGTCCGGGAGGAAAGCCACGTTCGGGGCGTCCTGGTCGCGCTGCCACTCGCTCATCACGAAGGGGTCGTTCACGGAGATGCAGACGATCTCGTCCACGCCCAGGCGGCGGAAGACGGGCGCCAGCTCGTTGTAGCGGGGAAGGTGGCTCGAGGAGCAGGTCGGCGTGTACGCGCCGGGAAGCGCGAACGCGACCACGGTGCGCCCCTTGAAGACCTCGTCGGTGGTGACGTCCTTCCACTGCCCGTCCCGGCGCGTGCGGAAGGTGACTTTCGGGACCTCGCGGCCCTCTCGGTTCGGAAGCATGGCTGTCCTTTCGGCTCTCGTGCCTGTCGGATGTTCGATCGGTCACACCCATTGTGGGCGCGCGCGATTGATAGGTCCAATTGATTGTCGTTATAATCGCGATAGTCCTTCCCAATGGAGCCTCCCCCCGTGACCCTCACCGAGCTGCGCTACGTCGTCGCCCTCGCGCAGGAGCGCCACTTCGGGCGCGCCGCCCAGAAGTGCTTCGTGACCCAGCCCACGCTCTCCCTCGCCCTCGCCAAGCTCGAGGACGAGCTCGCGGTGAAGCTCTTCGAGCGGAACAAGAACGAGGTCCTCGTCACCACCCGCGGGCAGGCGATCGTGGAGCAGGCGCGCCGGGTGCTGGACGAGGTCGCCAGGATCCCGCACCTCGCGCGCGGCGGCCGCGACCAGCTCGCGGGGACGCTCCGGCTGGGCGCGATTCCCACCATCGGGCCGTACCTCCTGCCGGACCTGGTGCCCATCCTCCGGAAGCGCGCGCCGCACATGCCGCTCTCGATCGAGGAGAACCTCACGGCGAGCCTCGCGCCGATGCTGCGCGACGGGGAGCTCGACGTGGCGATCATCGCGCTCCCGTTCGCGATCCCCGGCGTGAAGACCCGCGTCGTGTACGAGGAGCCGTTCAGCGTGGTGGTTCCCGCCGGCCACCGGTGGGAGGCGCGCCGGTCCGTGAAGCCGGGGGAGCTCTCCGGCGAGAACCTCCTCGTCCTCAACGCCGGGCACTGCTTCCGCGACCAGGTGCTGGAAGCGTGCCCGGGCCAGGCGAACACCGCGATGCCGGAAGGGCGCGCGGGAAGCTCGCTCGAGACCATCCGCAACATGGTGGCCTCGGGGCTCGGCGTGAGCGTGCTGCCGGCGAGCGCGCTCGTGCCGCGCTACGCGACGCGGCTCCTCAAGGCGGTGCCGTTCGCCGCCCCGGCGCCGTCGCGGAAGGTGGCCCTCGCGTGGCGGGCGAGCTTCGACCGGCCGCTCGCGGTCGAGGCGCTTGCGCAGGCGATCCGGGCGGTGAAGATGCCGTGCCTGCGGATGGCCCGCGCCGCCTGAAGAGGCCCCGGCGCGGCCTCAGTCGAGGTCCGCCACCAGCGCCGCGCGGACTTCCGGCGGCACGGGGTCGACCTTCGCCGCGTAATGCGGGTGGTCGATGCCCACCGCGAGGCCCACGCCGTACTTGAGCGCCTCGATCATCTCGGGGGTGAGCTCGAATCGCAGGAAGTGGACGGCGGAGGTCTTCTCGTCGGTCTCGCGCTCGAGGTCCTCGTCGGCGATCGCGTAGACGGGGGCGCAGCCCTCCACGCGGACCCAGGTGCGGTCCTCGATGCCCTTCAGCCGCGCGAGCGCGGACTTCCGGCCGTTCACGTCCTCGTACTCGATCTGCATCGTCGCCTTGAGGTTGCGGCCGTCCGGGATGAGGGGATTGTAGGCGTCGATCTCGTCCTGGACGCCCTCGTCTTCGAAGATGCGCTCCGCGTGGAGCATCTCCTGCACCTGATAGCGCATCGTGAGCTCGTCCTCGAAGAGGAGCATCACGTGCTC
>Ga0068855_100001963_pt1 | contig 25546 bp, 22 predicted proteins | sample KBSCornC52_FD_66592 | JGI IMG/M metagenome (GOLD analysis project Ga0068855, IMG submission 66592) | Corn rhizosphere microbial communities from Kellogg Biological Station, Michigan, USA - KBS Corn C5-2 | ecosystem: Host-associated > Plants > Roots > Rhizosphere > Soil ... | reverse complement strand
GGAAGGCCATGCTGGAGGACATCGCGATCCTCACCGGCGGCACCGTCATCGCCGAGGAGCTGGGCCTCAAGCTCGAGAACACGCAGATCAAGGACCTGGGCCGCGCCAAGCGCGTCGAGGTGGGCAAGGAAGAGACCACGATCATCGACGGCGCCGGCAAGGAAGACGCCATCAAGTCGCGCGTGGAATCGATCCGCAAGCAGGTCGAGGAAGCCACCAGCGACTACGACAAGGAGAAGCTCCAGGAGCGCGTGGCGAAGCTCGCGGGCGGTGTGGCCGTGATCAAGGTCGGCGCCGCGACCGAAGTCGAGATGAAGGAGAAGAAGGCCCGCGTCGAGGACGCGCTGCACGCGACCCGTGCGGCCGTGGAAGAAGGCATCGTCCCGGGCGGCGGCGTGGCGCTCTTGCGCGCGCGCGACGCGGTGTCGAAGATCAAGACCGACAACGAGGACCAGGCGGCGGGCGTGAAGATCGTGCTCCGCGCGCTCGAGCAGCCGATGCGCGAGATCGCGCGCAACGCCGGCGACGAGCCCTCGGTCGTGATCAACAAGGTGCTCGAAGGCAAGGGCAACTTCGGCTACAACGCCCAGACGGGCGAGTACGGCGACATGGTGGCGATGGGCGTGCTCGACCCCACGAAGGTCACGCGCTACGCGCTGCAAAACGCCGCCTCCGTGGCCGCGTTGATCCTCACCACCGATGCGATGGTGGCGGAGCTGCCGAAGGACGAGAAGGGCATGGCCGGGGGCATGCCCGGCGGCGGAATGGGCGGCATGGGCGACATGGACATGTGACATCCCGCAGGGATGTCATCCCCGGGGTGTCAGCCGGGGATCCAGCCTCTGTGAACCGGTCGCAGGAAAAGCCCCGCTTCGGCGGGGCTTTTTCTTTCGGCCGCCGGCGTCCCGTGGCGTAGATTAGTCGCCAGGATGCCTACCCTTTCGCCCGCGTGATCCTCGCGCTCCTTTCCGACATCCACGCCAACCTCGAGGCGCTGCGCGCCTGCATCTCGCACGCGGGCGGCCGGGGCGCGGATCGCTACGCCTTCCTGGGCGACCTCATCGGCTACGGGGCGGATCCCGCGGCGGTGCTGGACATCGCCGCGGAGCACCTCGAGCGGGGTGCGGTCGTGGTGAAGGGCAACCACGACGAGGCCGTCGACCTCCCGAGCGCCTGGCTCAACGCCTCGGCCACCGCGGCGATCGAGTGGACGCGCGGCGTGCTCGAGCCGCGGCACCACCGGTTCATCGCGTCGCTGCCGCTCTGCGTGCGCGAGGGGAGTGCCTGCTACGTCCACGCCTCCGCCGCGATGCCGGAGCAGTGGGAGTACGTGGACAGCCCGGCGGCGGCGCACAAGAGCGCGGCCGCGGCCGGCACGCCGTACACCTTCTCCGGGCACGTGCACGACCAGCTTCTCTACGCTGCGGGGCCGCTGCAGCGCATGGTGGCGTTCCGGCCGCAGCCCGGCGTGCCGATTCCGCTGGGCGCGCACCGCCGCTGGCTCGCCCTCGTGGGCTCCGTGGGGCAGCCGCGCGACGGCAACCCGGCCGCGGCCTATGCGACCTTCGACACCGAATCGAGGAGCCTCACGTTCCACCGCGTGCCCTACGACTGCGCGTCGGCCGCGCGCAAGGTTCGCGCCGCGGGCCTTCCGGAAGCGCTCGCCTATCGCCTCGAGCGGGGGATCTGATGGGAGCCATGATGGAGGTCGCGCCCGCTCGAGGTCGCGCCGGGCCGCGCGTCGATGCACGGGGTGCGCCGCTCGGGAGAGCCTCCCGCGCAGCCGCCGAGGTCAGTGGATCTCCGGCTCCGCGGTCGCGGTGCCGGCCACCAGGAAGTCGAAGTCGCAACCCTGGTCCGCCTGCGTCACGTGGTCGAGGTAGAGCGCCCCGAAGCCGCGGGTGAAATGCGGCGTCGGCGCCTTCCACGCGGCGCGGCGCTTCGCGAGCTCGGCCTCGTCCACGAGGAGCTCCAGCCTGCGGGCGGGGACGTCCAGCGCGATGCGGTCGCCGTCGCGCACGAAGGCGAGCGGGCCGCCCACGAAGGATTCGGGCGTCACGTGCAGCACGCACGCGCCGTAGCTTGTGCCGCTCATGCGCGCATCCGAGATGCGCACCATGTCCCGCACGCCCTGCTTCAAGAGCTTCTGCGGGATGGGAAGCTGGCCCCACTCCGGCATGCCGGGCGCGCCGCGCGGGCCGGCATTCTGCAGCACGATCACGGAATCGGCGTCGATGTCGAGGGCCGGGTCGTCGATGCGCGCCGCCATGTCGTCGTAGCTCGCGAAGACGACCGCGCGCCCCACGTGCTTCTGCAGCCGCGCCTCCATCGCGGGCGGCTTCACGACGGCGCCGCCGGGCGCCAGGTTCCCGCGCAGCACCGCGAGGCCGTCGCGCGGCACGAGGGGATTCCCGCGGGACCGGATCACGTCGTCGTTCCACGCCTTGGCGCCCGCGACGTTCTCGCCCAGCGTGCGGCCGTTCACGGTGGGAGCGCTCGCGTCGACCAGGTCGCCCAGCGCCGCGAGAAGCGCGGGGAGGCCTCCGGCATAGTAGAAGTCCTCCATCAGGTACTTCCCCGCGGGGCGCACGTTCGCGAGGACCGGCACCTTGCGCGCGAGGGCGTCGAAGCGATCGATGTCGAGCGGGACGCCCGCGCGGCGGGCGAGCGCCACGAGGTGCACGAGCGAGTTGGTCGAGCCGCCGAGCGCGAGGACCGCGGTCACGGCGTTCTCGAAGGCGCGCGCGTCGGCGATGTCCAGGGGCTTCACGTCCTCCCACACCATGTCGACGATGCGCCGGCCGGTGAGCGTCGCCATCTGCGCGTGGCGCGAGTCCGGCGCGGGAATGGAGGCCGCGCCCGGAAGCGTGAAGCCCAGCGCCTCGACGGCGGAGGTCATGGTGGACGCGGTGCCCATGGTCATGCAATGGCCGGGCGAGCGCGCGATGCCGTCCTCGACGCCCTTCCACTCCTCCTCGGTGATGTTGCCCGCGCGAAGCTCGGCCCAGTACTTCCACGTGTCGCTCCCGCTCCCGAGGAAGCGGCCCTGGAAATCTCCGCGCAGCATCGGGCCCGCCGGGAGGAAGATCGCGGGAAGGTTCATCGAGAAGGCGCCCATGAGGAGCGCGGGCGTGGTCTTGTCGCACCCGCCCATCAGCACGCAGCCGTCCGCCGGGTAGCTCCGGAGGAGCTCCTCCGTCTCCATCGCGAGGAGGTTCCGGTAGAGCATCGTCGTGGGCTTCTGGAACGGCTCCGAGAGCGACATCGCCGGCATCTCGATGGGGAAGCCGCCCGCCTGCCAGATGCCGCGCTTCACTTCCTCCGCGCGCTGGCGGAAGTGGGTATGGCAGGGATTGATCTCGCTCCAGGTGTTGATGACCGCGATGACGGGCTTGCCCGCGTAGTCCTCGCGCGTGTAGCCCATCTGCGCGGTGCGGGAGCGATGGCCGAAGCTCCTCAGGTCGTTCGCGCCGTACCAGCGGTGGCTGCGGAGCTCCTCGGGCTTCTTGCGCTTCAATGGCGTGCTCCTCGAACGGTGAACCGGAACGCTACCACTTCGACCAAGAACCGGGGACAGACCACATTTTTCTTAGTGCAAAACAAAGGCGAGCGAAACCATTTCGTGCAATGGAAAATGTGGTCTGTCCCCGGTTTCAGCGCCGGCGGGCGGCGCGCCGCAGGCTCCGGAAGACGAGCCCGGTGAAGAGCACCACGATGATGTAGCGCACGGCGTGCGCGGCGGTCACGAACGCGACACCCATGTGGAGCACCTGCGCCGTGATCGACATCTCCGCGATGCCGCCCGGAGCCGCGGCGAGAAGGCCGCTCCCCAGGTAGGCGCCGCTCAGCCGCGAGAGCGCCCAGCCCACCGCCGCCGCCGAGACGAGCGTGAGCGAGATCGACGGCACCAGCGCCGCCACGAACCGCGGCGCCTTCACGAGGAAGCTGCGATCGAACCGCGCCCCCAGCGCGCTCCCGAGGAGCACCTGGGCCGCGCTGGGCAGCGCCGCGGGCACCGACGAGAGCGTGATCCCGCGCACCGTGAGCGCCGTCGTCGCGAGGAGCGAGCCGATCATGTACGCGGTGGGAAGCCCGATGCGCCGCGCCATCCATCCGCACGCGGCGCCGATCGCGAGGAGGAGGGCCAGCTTCGGCGCGTCGAACGCGACGAGGACCGGGTGGTAGTCGTCGGTCGAGGAGAAGCCCGCGAGCGTGATGGCGATCGGGAAGAGGGTCACCGTGAGCAGCATGCGCAGGGAGTGGGCGAAGGCGACCAGGTCCGAGCGTGCGCCGTGCCGCTCGCCCGTCATCGCCATCTCCGAGGCGCCGCCCGGCATGCTGCCGAAATAGCAGGTGGCGCGGTCCACGCCGGACAGGCGCGAGAGAAGCCAGCCGCTCACCCCGCCGAAGCCGATCGCGGCGAAGCCCAGCGCCACGAACCACGGCCAGTAGGCGGCGACCTCGTGCACGACCGGGGCGGTGAAGTGAAGGCCCAGCGAGGTCCCGACCACGACCAGCCCGGCGTTGCGCCCGCCCGGGAGCTCCAGCAGGTCCGCGCCCGCGATCTGCGCGATCGCCATGGCGAGGATGGAGCCGATCATCCACGGCAGCGGCGTGCGCAGCCAGGCGCACAGGGCGCCGCCGGCCGTGCAAACGGCGAGGCCGCCCGCGATCCGGACGGCCTTCGAACGCATCTCCAAGGGCAGGATTGGCTTCGGGAAGGCTGAAACGCTATAATTTTATGCTTTCCCGGCCGGCTCGGTCGCAGCCCGGGAAAATCTCCCCGGCCTGGTAGCTCAGTTGGTAGAGCAGAGGACTGAAAATCCTTGTGTCGGTGGTTCAATTCCGCCCCAGGCCACCCATTCAGGATTTTGAGGATGTGCGCGTCCTCGAGATCCATCCAATAGCTCCATTCCATCATGGAAACCAAGCCGCCGCTGCCGCCCTTCACGCCCGAGACCGCCGCGCAGAAGGTGCGCATGGCCGAGGACGCCTGGAACACGCGCGATCCCGACAAGGTCGTGCTCGTCTATACCGAAGACACCCGCTGGCGCAACCGCTCCGAATTTCCCGTGGGCCGCGAGCAGGTGCGCCAGTTCCTGGTCCGCAAGTGGGCGAAGGAGCTCGACTACCGCCTCATCAAGGAGCTCTGGGCCTGCGCCGGCAACCGCATCGCCGTGCGCTTCGCCTACGAGTGGCACGACGACTCGGGCCAGTGGTTCCGCTCCTACGGCAACGAGAACTGGGAATTCAACGACCACGGCTTCATGATGCGCCGCTTCGCCAGCATCAACGACCTCCCCATCAAGGAATCGGAGTGCAGGTTCCGCTGGGCGCTGGGCCGAAGGCCCGACGATCATCCGGGCCTCACCGATCTCGGGTTGTAACGCCCGGATCCTTCGAGACCGAAGGTTTTCCGTTAACCTTTCACATCGGGCCCGCGCGCGGACGGGCGGGCGAGGAGGGTGATGGAAACGGTACGGCGCACATTGCCGGTGCTCGTGGCGGGCGGCGGGATCGGCGGGCTCGCGGCCGCGCTCGCGATCGCGCGGCTGGGCCACCCCGTGAAGGTGCTCGAGCAGTCCGAGCACATCGGCGAGATCGGCGCCGGCATCCAGCTGGGACCGAACGCGTTCTCCGCCTTCGACGCGCTGGGCGTGGGCGAGAGCGCCCGCGCGAGCGCCGTCTACACCGACCGCCTCGTGATGATGGACGCGGTCGACGAATCGGAAGTGGCGTCGGTCCCCGTGGGCGAGGCGTTCCGCGCCCGGTTCGGCAATCCCTACGCGGTGAGCCACCGCGCGGACGTCCACCTCTCCCTCCTCGAAGGCGCGAAGGCCTCGGAACGGATCGAGATCCTCACCTCCTGCCACGTCGTGCGCATCGACCAGGATGCGGACTCGGTCACGGCGCACGACGCGCAGGGCCGCGCGCACCGCGGCTCGGCCCTCATCGGCTGCGACGGCGTCAAATCCACGGTGCGCCGGCAGTATGTGAACGACCCCGTCCGGGTCTCCGGCCACGTGGTCTACCGTGCCGTGGCGGACGCCCGCGATTTCCCGGAGGACTTGAAGCTCAACGCGCCCTGCCTCTGGGCGGGGCCGGACTGCCACCTGGTCCACTATCCGCTGCGCGGCGGCGAGCAGTACAACGTCGTCGTGACCTTCCACAGCCGCGAGCACGAGGAGTGGGGCGTCACGGATGGAAGCCGCGAGGAAGTGATGGGCTATTTCCGCGGCATCGGGGCGCGCCCGCGCCGGCTCCTCGACCTCCCGAAGAGCTGGCGCCGCTGGGCGACCGCGGACCGCGAGCCCATCGCGCGATGGTCCTTCGGGCGCGCGACGCTGCTGGGCGACGCGGCGCATCCCATGATGCAGTACCTCGCCCAAGGCGCCTGCATGGCGCTCGAGGACGCCGTGACGCTGGGCGAGGCCCTGCGCGCGGAACGCGGCGATTTCGGCCGCGCCTTCGCCCGGTACGAGCGCTCCCGCGTGGCCCGGACGGCCCGGGTGGTCCTCATGACGCGGGAGATGGGGCGCATCTATCATGCGAAAGGGGTCGAGCGCCTGGTGCGTAACGACCTCTGGAAGGGCCGGCCCCCGGAGCGCCATTACGACGCGCTCGAGTGGCTCTACGGCTGGAAGGTGGAGAATTGTCTTTTGGAATGAGCTGGATTCCCGATGACTCGGGAACGACGGGGGCGCAACCATGAATACCCGGGACCTGCAGTCGCAGCGCGAGGCGTTCTACGAGCGCATCGATCCGCACCACATGGCGCCGCTCTGGACGCGATTGAAATCGCTCGTGCCGCCGGCGCCCACGCCCGTGGGCGCCGCCCACCGGTGGCGCTACGCGGAGGTCCGGCCCTACGTCCTCGAGTCCGCGCAGCACATCTCCGCGAAGGAGGCCGAGCGGCGCGTGCTGATCCTCGAGAACCCGGGCCTGCGCGGCTCCTCGCAGATCACCTCGACGCTCTACGCGGGCCTGCAGCTCATCATGCCGGGCGAGATCGCGCCCGCGCACCGCCACACGCAGTCGGCGCTGCGCTTCATCGTCGAGGGGCGCGGGGCGTACACCGCCGTCGAGGGCGAGAAGACGATCATGGAGCCGGGCGACTTCGTGATCACGCCGTCGTGGACCTGGCACCACCACGGCAACGACAGCGCCGAGCCGATGGTATGGCTGGACGGGCTGGACATTCCCCTCGTCGCCCACTTCAACAGCACGTTCCGCGAGGAGCATCGCGACGACGAGGCGCCGGTCACGCGGCCCGTGGGCGATTCCCTCGCGCGCTACGGAAGCGGCCTCCTTCCGGTCGGCCCCGCGCGGGCCTCGCTCAATTCCCCGGTCTTCAACTACCCGTGGTCGCGCACGCGCGAGACGCTGGCCGCGCTCGCCCGCGGAGCCGATCCGGACGCCCACCTGGGCCACGCGATGCGCTACGCCAACCCGGCGGACGGCGGCTGGGCGATGCCGACCATGGCGACCCTCATCCGACTCGTACCCGCCGGGTTCGCGACGCGGCCCTACCGGTCGAGCGACAGCATGGTGTCCATCGTGGTGGAGGGCTCGGGCCGCCTCGAGGTCGAGGGCGCCGCGTTCGACCTGGAGCCCGGGGACGTCTTCGTGGTGCCGGGCTGGATGCGCTACACGCTCCACGCGCGGACCGAGCTCGCGCTCTTCACGTACTCGGACCGCGCGGCGCAGGAGAAGCTGGGGCTCTTCCGCGAGCAGAGGCTGTGACACAATGGGCGTGCCCCGCCGGCAACGCCCCCGGCGATAACCCATACCAATGAACGCCATCCTCCGGCGCTACGGTCCCGTCGCCGTCCTGCAGGTCTCCGGCCGCCTGGACCAGGACAGCTGCGACGCTTTCCGCGCGGAGCTCTCGAAGCAGGTCGAGGCGGCCGCGCGCGAAGGGTCCACCGTGATCCTGGACCTGGGCGGGCTCGAATACGTCTCGAGCGCGGGGCTGCGCTGCTTCATGCTCGCCTCGCGCGAGGCGAAGGCGCGCGAGGCGCGTATCTTCGTGGCGGAGCTGCAACCGATGGTGGCCGAGATCTTCGAGATCAGCCACTTCAACCTGGTCTTCCAGGTCTTCGGCACGGTGGCCGAGGCGCTCGCGGCCGTCTCGCCCGAGGCTGCCGCGGCCTACGCGAGGCCCTAGCGCCATGCGCCTGCGCTTCTGGGGAACCCGGGGCTCGATCCCGGTGGCCCTCACCACGGCCGACGTGCGCGACCGCCTCGCGCAGGCGCTGGTCGCGGCTTCCGGGCGCACCTTCGCGACCTACGAGGAGGCCCACGCGTTCGCCTCCTCCGAGCTGCCGTTCCCGATCACGCACACCTTCGGCGGCCACTCGCCCTGCGTGGAGCTGGACATCGGGAGCGACGAGTACTTCGTCTTCGACATGGGAAGCGGCGCGCGGCCCTTCGGGGTCCACGTCCTCGCGCGGCAGGCGCGGCGCCCCGCGGTGGTGAACGTGTTCATGTCCCACGTGCACTGGGACCACATCATGGGCTTCCCCTTCTTCGGCCCCGCGTACGTTCCGGGCACGACGATCCGCATCCACGGCTGCCACGATGTCCTCGAGCACGCGTTCCGGCTGCAGCAGTCCCCGCCCTGCTTTCCCGTGGAGTTCGACCAGCTCGCCGCCCGGATCGAGTTCGTGCGGCTGGAGCCGGACCGGCCCTCGACCGTCTCCGGGGTCACGGTGACGCCCCACCTGCAGCTGCATTCGGGCGACTCCTACGGCTACCGCGTCGAGCACGGCGGAAGGTCGGCGATCTACTCCACGGACTCGGAGCACAAGCTCGAGAACCGCGCGGAAGCCGAGGGCTTCGCCCGCTTCTTCCGCGACGCCGACGTGGTGATCTTCGACGCGATGTACGCGCTCGCGGACGCGATCAGCGTGAAGGCGGACTGGGGCCACTCGAGCAACATCGTGGGCGTCGAGCTCTGCCAGATGGCGCGCGCGAAGCACCTCGTGCTCTTCCACCACGAGCCGGCCAACGACGACGCGACGCTCGAGGGCCTCCTCAAGGAAGCGCGCCGCTTCGAGGAGCTCACGCGGACGGACCACGCGCTCCAGGTCTCCGCGGCGTACGACGGCCTGGAGATCGATCTCTGAGCGCGCTGGGCGGGCTGCGCGCCTTAGCCCTCATGCTCGCGGCGGCGCTGGCGCTCTTCATCGTCGCCTCGCCGCCCACGGCGGAGCTCCTGAGGAACGTGGCCTTCGACGCGATGCAGCGCGCCTTCCCGCTCGAGCGCCGCTCCGCGCCCGCCATGATCGTCGCGATCGACGAGGAAGCGCTCGCCCGGTACGGGCAATGGCCGTGGCCGCGGACGCGGGTGGCGGAGCTGGTCGAGCGCATCGCCGCGGCCAAACCCGCCGCGATCGCGTTCGACTTCTTCTTCGCGGAGCCGGACCGGCTCTCCCCGGAGGCGGTCGCCGCGAGCCTGGCGCCCCTTCCGCCGGAGGCGGAGCGCGCGCTCGCGGCGCTCCCCTCCAACGACTCCCGCTTCGCCGCGGCGCTGCGCGGCGAGCCCGCCGTGCTGGGCATCGTGGCGGAAGAGGCGCCGGACGCGCGCTTTCCCCGTCCGCCGCGCGCGGCACCGATGGTGCTCGCGGCAGGCCTCGAGCCCGCGCTCGGAGAATTCGCGGGGCACCTCGGCAACATCCCGGCGATCGACGCCGCCGCGCGCGGCCGCGGCCTCCTCAACACGGGCTCGCCGGACCAGGTCGTGCGCGAGTTGCCGCTCGTCGCGCGCGTGCAGGGCGTGCTGGTGCCCACGCTCGCGATCGAGGCGTTGCGCGTGGCGAGCGGCGCCACGATGCGCCTGGAGAGGGCTCCCGGCGGCCTCCTGCGCCTCGCCTTCGCGGGCGTCACGGTCCCGATGCAGGCCGACGGCGGCGCGTGGCTGCGCTTCTCGCCGCACGACCCGGCGCGCTTCGTCTCGGCGGCCGACGTGCTCGCGGGGAAGCTCGACCGCGCGCGGCTCGCGGGAAAGATCGCGATGATCGGGATCGCGGGCGCGGGGCTCATCGACATGAAGACCACGCCGTTGGGGGAGACGGTGCCCGGCATCGAGATCCACGCCCAGCTCGTGGAGAACGTGTTCGACGGCGTGTCGCTCTTGCGGCCGAATTGGGCGCCATGGGCGGAAGCGGCGCTCCTCCTCGTGCTCGCCACGACCATCGTCGCCGCGTTTCCGCGCGTCCGCGCCCTGGTCGGCATCCAGCTCGTCGCCGCCGCGGCGATCGGCACGGCGGCCGTCGCGCTCGCCGCCTTCGCGCGCCTGGGCCTCCTCCTCGATCCGTCGTGGCCGATCCTGGGGACGCTGGGCGTCTACGGAAGCGTGGTGGTGGGCTCGCTTTCGGAGGCGGAGCGCCAGCGCCGGCAGCTGCGCGAGCAGGCGGCGCGCGTGGCGGGCGAGATCGACGCGGCCAGGCGCATCCAGATGGGGCTCCTCCCGGACCCGCGCGAGGTGCTGGGCGAGGACCGGCGCCTCAAGATCGCCGCGTTCCTCGAGCCCGCGCGCTCCGTCGGAGGCGATTTCTACGACTGCTTCCGGCTGGACGCCCGCCGGCTCTTCTTCGTGGTGGCCGACGTCTCCGGCAAGGGGCTTCCGGCGGCGCTCTTCATGGCGTCCGCGAAGTCGCAGATCAAGAGCGCCGCGCTCGCGGCGGGCGGCGCGCCCGTGGGCGAGGTGCTCGCGCGGGCGCAGGCCGCGATCGCGCGCGAGAACCCGGAGCATCTCTTCGTGACCGTGCTCGCGGGCGTGCTCGACCTCCTCACGGGCGAGCTCCTCTACGCCAACGCGGGCCACGAGGCGCCCTTCGCGCGCGCCCCGCGCGGCGTTCCCGAGCGCTTCGCCGCCTCCGGCGGGCCCCCCTTGGGCGTGATCGAGGGATACGCCTATCCGACCGGGCGGCGCACGCTCGTGCCGGGCGAGTGGATCTGCGTGGTGACGGACGGCGTGACCGAGGCGATGAACCCGGAGCGCGCCTTCTTCACCTCGGAGCGGCTGCGCGCGACCCTCACCTGGCTCGCCGACGAGTCGGAGCCGGACGCCGTCGTGCGGCAGGTGCGCTCGGACGTGGAGAAGTTCGCGCGCGGCGCCGAGCACTCCGACGACATCACGCTCCTCGCGATCCGGTGGGAAGGCGGCTAGCGGTCCTTCAGCGGACGTTGATCTCGACGCGGCGGTTGCGCGGCTCGCGGACCTGGTCCTCGGTGGGCACGAGGAGCTCGCGCTCGCCGCGTCCCCGCGCCTGGATCCGGTCCGCGGGCACCCCGCGCTCGATCAGCATGTCGCGCATGCGCCCGGCACGGGCGAGCGAAAGGCGGTCGTTGTACTGGACGGCGCCGATCGTGTCCGTGTGCCCGATCACCACGATGTCCGGCAGCGGCCGGTGGCGGATCTCGGCGAAGACGTGCTCGAGGTCCTCCTTGGAGCTCGCGGTGAGCTCGTCGCTTCCCTCGAGGAAATACAGGGTGAAGCTCGCCGGGGGCGCCGGAAGCGCCTCGAGCGTGCTTCCGAAGCGGGTCCTCACTTCGACCTCGGTAAGGTGTCCCGGCTTGAGCGACCCGTCCGGCTGGAGCTGTTGGAAACCGTAGGCGGTGTCGATCACGCGCCGCTCGCCGCCGTGCTCGACCGCGATCGCGCCGATGTGGCCGTCCGGCGCGGGGAGCACCGCGAAGAGGGCGGGAGAAACGGGCTGCGAGGCGCAGCCTGCGGCGAGCGCCGCCGCGAAGAGGGCGGCGATGAGCCTTGCCAAGGGACGCTTACGGGCGCGCGGTCGCGGCGGGCTCGTCGACCTGCACCACGAATTCGGTGCCGCGCACGCCCATGATCGCCGACGGGGTGCGGATCTTCATGGATTCGGGCGACTGCTTCACCATCTTGCCGGAGACCGCGGCGAGCCGGCCCTTGCTGAGGGTGCCCTGGAATTCCCCGGCATACGTCGTCGTGTCGAACGCGTAGCGGTCGATCGCGAAGCGGCTGTCCGGGCCGACGGAGACGAGGCTGTTGTCGCTGAAGGTGATGCCCGCGGCGCCGTCCGCCCCGGTCACCACGACGTCCGAGACCTGGACGGGCGTGCCCACCGCGGCCGGGATGCGCGCGCCTTCCCGCTCGAGGGCGACCGAGCCGTTCGCGACCTTCACGATCCCCACGTCCGCGCCGAGCGCGGGAAGGGCCATCGCGGCCAGCAATGCGGCGATCAGGGTCATGCGCATTACGTTCTCCTTGCCAGAAAGGCGCTTTCGCGTCCCTAATGATGCCGAAAAATGCGGGGGTGCACTTGTGAAGGCCGTCACAAGCAGGATGGGGATGTTTCCGTCCCGGAGCGAAGCCTGGCGCGACGCGCGGGCGTTCATCGACGCTTTCTGCCGTTCCGCGGCGCTTCCGCGCGAAGCCTGCCTCAAGGCGAACCTCGTCGTGGAGGAGCTCTTCCTCAACACCGTGCGCCACGGCCACAACGGCGGGAGCGACGCGCCCGTGTGGATCACGCTGGAGCGCTCGGGCGGGCGGATCCACCTCACCTACGAGGACCGCGCGGCGCCCTTCAACCCGTTCGCCCCCGGGACCCGCGACATGCTCGAGGCGCTCGCCGGGGCGCGGCGCGAAGGCGGCCTCGGAGTCCTCCTCGCGCAGGGGCTCACCGCGACCGCGGAATACGCCTACGTCTACGGCCGCAACCGCGTGCGCCTCGTCCTCGCCTAGTCGACCGGGTTCTTCTCCGCGATCCCGAAGTAGTGCCGGATGCGCTCCAGGATGTCGCGGTGCGGCGGCGCGTGCGGCGTGGGCGCGGCGGCCTCGCGCCCGGCGAGCTCGGCCGCGCGCGCGGCGAGGATGCGCGAGATCGACTCCGCGATGTCCGGGCGGTTGCGCAGGATCTGCGCGAAGCCGGACTTGTCGAGCCGGTAGCACGCGATGTCCGTGCGGGCGGTCACTGTCGCCCGCCGCGGCGCTCCGGTCATCATCCCCATCTCGCCCATCACCTCGCCCGGCCCCAGCGTCCCCACGTCGCGGCGGCCCGCCGGCGTCTCGACCGAGACGTCCGCGATCCCGGAGACGATGAGGTAGAGCCAGTGCGCGACCGCGCCCTGGCGCGTCATCACGTCGCCGGCGGCGAAGGGCGCGTAGACCAGGTGCGCCGCGAGCGACTCGCGCTCCGCCTCCGAGAGGGGCGCGAAGAGCTCCACCGCGGCGATCGCCGCCACGCGCCGCCGGTGCTCCGCGTCCGATTCCGCCTTCCGGTGCGCTTCGTTGTCCTGGAGGTCGAGCTGCTCCTGGTACGGCACCCCCAGGCGCATGTTGTGCCGCGCGAGGGCGGCGGCCATGTGCAGGCGCACGCGCCCGTCCGTGGCGTCGTCCGGGCCGCGGTCGTTGAGCCAGTAGCGCAGCGCGTAGCTTCCGTGCCGCGGCCCGAAGTCGGTGAGCACGGCGGAGGGCGGCGGCGAGGTCGCGACGTTCTCGATGGTGGCGTTCCTCACCGAGTCCTCGAGCACGCGGCAGACGTCGGCGGGGTTCGCGGAAAGGTCCACGTTCACGCGGATCCACCGGCGCCACGGGGCATCCGGGTTCGCGCGGGTCCCGAGGACGGTGAAGCGGTTCTGGATGAGCCAGCCGTTGGGGACCACGACGGTCTCGCCGTTGCGCGTCTCGATCGCGGTGTGGCGCCAGGTGATCTCGACGATGCGCCCGGTCACGTCGTCCACGCGCACCCAGTCGCCGGGGCGAAGCGACCGGTCGAGCTGCAGCATCACGCCGCCCAGGACGTTCCCCAGCGATTGCTGCATCGAGAAGCCGATCACGGCCGTGATGATGGCCGAGGTCGTGACGAGGCTCGCGAGGTCCACGCCCGCGAGCCGCAGCCACACGAAGCCCCACGCGGCGAAGACGAAGACGGTGGCGAGCTCCTCGACGATGCGCGCCGGGCGCGAGCCCAGCGCGGCGAGCGCCACGCGGAACGTGAAGAGGACGGCGAGGCGGATGAGGACGAGGCCCACCAGCACGCTCGCCGCGTCCGCCGCGATGGCCGCCGTGACGAGGCCGCCCATGGAGCGCGCGATCGCGTCGACGATCTGCGCGATGCCGCACAGGCCCAGCAGGACCAGCGCGTTGCGGATGCTCGCGCGGTCCCCCGGGCGCCGCCACAGGAGGATCGCCGCGAGGACCACCGCGACCGCCATCGCCGCCGCGATCTGCCGCTGGAAGAGGGCCGTGAAGCTCATGTCCGCCGGGGCCTCAGAGCGCGGCCTTCAGGGTGTCCCGCAGCCGCCCGATCGCCTCGATGCGCGAGAAGAGCTTGTCGTCCGAGGCGATCACGTTCCACGGCGCGGGATCGGTCGACGTCCGCTCGACCATGTCGTTCACGGCGCGCTCGTAGGCCGGCCACTTCTTCCGGTTGCGCCAGTCCTCGTCGGTGATCTTGAAGCGCTTGTACGGGGTCGCCTGCCGCGCCTTGAAGCGGCGCAGCTGCTCCGCCGAGGAGATCGCGAGCCAGAACTTCGCGACGATGGCGCCGGAGCTCACCATCTGCTCCTCGAAGTCGTTGATCTCGTGGTAGGCGCGCATCCAGTCGAGCTCCGTGCAGAAACCCTCCACGCGCTCGACCAGCACGCGGCCGTACCACGAGCGGTCGAAGATCGCCGCCTGGCCGTGCGCCGGGACGTGCCGCCAGAAGCGCCAGAGGTAGGGTTGCGCCCGTTCCTCGTCCGTGGGGGCCGCGACCGGCACGACGCGGTAGAAGCGCGCGTCCATCGCCTGCGTGATCCTCCGGATGGTGCTTCCCTTGCCCGCGGCGTCCATGCCCTCGAACACGATGACGATCGAGCGGCCGCGCATCTTCTTCGAGCGCGTGAGGCGGTTCACGTCGGCCTGCAGCTTCGCCAGCCGGCGCGCGTAATCGCGCCGGTCGAGCTTGCGCTTGTAGTCGAAGGACGTGAGGAGCGTGCGACCGTCGATCGGCGGGACGGGCGGCGGCGCCGGGGGCGAGAGCACGGGGCGCTTTCCCTTCAGCCGCGCGGCGAGCGCATCCCGAAGGAGGTCGCCCGCCGTGAGCGAGCGGTACTGGTGGTCGCTTCCCTCGATCACCTCCCAGGGCGCCTCCCCGGTGCTCGTCTCCCGCAGCGCGTCTTCGCAAACGTCGATGAACTCGTCGTAGCGGCGGAACCGCTCCCAATCGCCCGGGCCCACGCGCCATGCCGTCTCCTTGCTCGAGGAGAGCGCCTTCAGGCGCTTCTTCTGCGCCTTCTTGGACAGGTGGAACCAGAGCTTGAGGAGGAGGGCTCCTTCCGAGACCAGCATCCGCTCGAAATGGCGGATGGCCTCCAGGCGCAGCGCAAACTCGGCGCGCTTCTCGTGCCCCATCACGCGCTGCAGGATCGGGTCGGTGTACCAGGAGCCGAAGAGGATCCCGATGTGGCCCTTGGGCGGGAGCTCGCGCCAGAAGCGCCACATCTCGGGGCGCTCGCGCTCGGCGTCCGTGGGCGCTCCGAAGGCCCGCGTGCGGATATGCCGCGGGTCCATCCACTCGTTGAAGAGGTTCACCGTCTCGCCCTTCCCGGCGCCGTCCACCCCGTTCACGAGGATCACGACCGGGAAGCCGCCTTTTTCGAGAAGCTCGTACTGCAGGGCGAGGAGGCGCTGCCGCAGCTTCGGCTCCTCGCGCTTGAACACGGCCTTCCCGAGCTTGTGGCCGATCTCCGCGGATTCGAACAAGGGAATGCCTCCCGGTCTGGGGAACCGATGGTACGTCGCGAGGGCTCCCGGGGGAATAGGGGCGCCGGGGCCGTGTTGTCAGGTTGGGCGCCCGCTTCCGACTCATCCTCGCGCCGGACAGGTCCGGCCGGGGCCCGTTTGGTAAGATCGATTGGACCGGGGCGCCCGCGACGCGCGAAACCCACCCCAAAGGACGAAACACCGCATGCACGCCACGCTGCCCCTGCTCGCCGACACCGACTTCCCGCCGCTCGCCCGCAAGCGCCTCGAGACGCTCCAGGTGAACCTGGGGTACGTCTGCAACCAGTCGTGCGTCCATTGCCACGTGAACGCGGGCCCCACGCGCACCGAATCGATGGCCGAGGGGACCGCGCGGCAGGTGCTCGAGTTCCTCCGGGCGAGCGGCGCCGCCACCCTCGACCTCACCGGCGGCGCGCCGGAGCTCAATCCCCACTTCCGCATGCTGGTCGCGCAGGCGCGCGCCGCGGGCGCCGCCGTGATCGACCGCTGCAACCTCACGGTGCTGCGCGAGCCCGGCCAGGAGGACCTCGCGCGCTTCCTCGCCTCCCACGGCGTCGCGGTCGTGGCGTCGCTCCCGTGCTACACGCCGCAGCTCGTGGACCGCCAGCGCGGCAAGGGCGTCTACGAGGCGAGCATCGCCGGGATCCGCGCGCTGAACGCTCTGGGCTACGGCGTGCCGGCGAGCGCGCTCACGCTCGACCTCGTGTACAACCCGCAGGGGCCGACGCTTCCGCCCGCGCAGGACAAGCTCGAGGCGGACTACCGCCGGATCCTGGGCGAGCGCGAGGGGATCACGTTCAACCGCCTCCTCACGATCGCGAACATGCCGATCCAGCGGTTCGGCTCCACGCTGGTCACCAAGGGCCAGTTCGGCGCGTACATGGAGCTCCTGCGCGGCGCGCACCGCGACGAGAACCTGGAGACCGTGATGTGCCGCTCGCTCGTCTCCGTGGACTGGCAGGGCTACCTCTACGACTGCGACTTCAACCAGATGCTGGGCCTGGCGCTCCGCCTCGAAGGACGGCCGAGGACGCACATCACGCAGGCGCTGCGGCGCGACCTCCAGGGCAACCCCATCGTGGTCCGGGACCATTGCTACGGGTGCACGGCGGGCCAGGGCTCGAGCTGCGGCGGGGCGCTCGCTTGAGCGCGAAGCCGGACCCCGCGCGTCGCGAAGCGCCGGACGCCCGTGAGCGCCCGGGCCGCAACTGCCCGCTCGCGTACCGCTACTCGCCGCGTGTCTTCGACCGCGAGCCGCAGCTCGAGGCCGAGGTGGTCTACGTGGCGGGCGGCCTGTACGGGAACCTCGAGGCGCTCGCGGCGATCCAGGCGCTCGCGGCGCGCGAGGGCCGAGCGGTGAAGATCGTCTTCAACGGCGACTTCCACTGGTTCGACGTGCGGCCGGACGATTTCTCGGCGGTCACGGACGAGGCGCTCCGCCACGCGGCGCTCCGCGGGAACGTGGAGACCGAGGTCGCCGTCGACGAGAGCGACGCGGGCTGCGGCTGCGCCTACCCGGCGGACGTGAGCGACGCGGAGGTCTCGCGCTCCAACGAGATCATGGCGCGCCTGCGCGCCACCGCGCGGCTGGCGCCGGGCCCGCGCGCGCGGCTGGGCGCGCTCCCCATGCACCTCACGGCGCGCGTGGGCGATGCGCGGATCGGCATCGTGCACGGCGACGCGGCCTCGCTCGCCGGCTGGGGCTTCGCGCAGGACCGGATGGACGAGCCCGCCCATGCCCGCTGGATCGCGGGCGCCTTTCGCGACGCGCGGGTCGACGTCTTCGCGAGCGCGCACACCTGCCTTCCCGCGCTGCGGCTCTTCGACGTCGACGGCCGCCGCGCGGCGGTCGCCAACAATGGCGCGGCGGGCATGCCGAACTTCGCGGGGACGCGCTACGGGCTCCTCACGCGCATCGCGACGCGCGCTTTCTCCGGGCAGGAACGCGTGTACGGCGCGCAGGTGGCCGGCGTGCACGTCGAGGCGTTGCGAATCGACTACGACCACGCGCGCTGGCTCGGGCGTTTCGTCGCGAGCTGGCCGCCGGGCTCTCCCGCGCACGCGTCCTACCATCGTCGCATCGTCGAGGGCGCGCGCCACGACCCGGGGGTGGCGGCACCGCGGCTCGCCGCCGCGGTGTAAGGCGGCCCGCCCGCGGCCGAACCTCCTCTTCAGGAGCTCCGATGACCAAGGCCCGCTTCGCCGTCGTCGCCATCGTCGCCGCGCTCATCGCCGCGTTCTTCGCGCTGGGCCTCGATCGCTACGTGACGCTCGACTACTTCCAGTCGCAGCGCGGCGCGATCGCGTCGTACTTCGGGGAGCACCCGGTCGCGACCGCCGCGGCCTTCTTCGCGATCTACGTGGCGGTCACGGGGCTGTCGCTCCCGGGCGCCGCGATCATGACGCTCGCGGGCGGCGCCATCTTCGGGCTCGCCTGGGGCACGGTGATCGTCTCGTTCGCCTCCACGCTGGGGGCGACCCTCGCCTTCCTCGCCTCGCGCTTCGCGCTGCGCGACTGGGTGCAGGCACGCTTCGGCGAGAAGCTCGCGCCGGTGAACGCGGGGATCGCGCGCGAGGGGCCGTTCTACCTCTTCGCGCTCCGCCTCGTGCCGGCGTTCCCGTTCTTCGTGATCAACCTGGTGATGGGCCTCACGCCGATCCGCGCGTGGACCTTCTACTGGGTGAGCCAGCTGGGCATGCTCGCGGGCACCGTGGTCTACGTCTACGCCGGCACGCAGCTGGGCCGGTTCCGGATCTCCGCGGGGCTCGTCGCCGCGTTCGTGGCCCTGGGCCTCTTCCCCATCGTCGCGAAGCGCGTTCTCGCCGCGATGAAGGCGAGGAAGGTCTACGCGCGCTGGCCGCGCCCCGCGAAGTTCGACCGGAACATCGTGGTGATCGGCGCGGGCTCCGCCGGGCTCGTCACCGCCTACATCGCCGCGGCGGTGAAGGCGAAGGTGACGTTGGTCGAGAAGCATCGCATGGGCGGCGATTGCCTGAACACCGGCTGCGTTCCCTCCAAGGCGCTGATCCGGACGGCACGCCTCCTCGCCGACATGCGCCGCGCGCGGGACTTCGGCGTGCGCGAGGCGCGTTTCGACGCCGACTTCGCGCAGGTGATGGAGCGCGTGCAGGCGGTCGTGCGCCGGGTGGAGCCCCACGATTCGGTCGAGCGCTACACGCGGATGGGCGTCGAGTGCCTCAAGGGGAGCGCCCGCATCACCTCGCCCTGGACGGTGGAGGTGGCGCTCGCGGAAGGCGGGACCCGCACGCTCGCCACGAAGGCGATCGTGATCGCGGCCGGCGCGCGGCCGCTCATTCCGCCGGTTCCGGGGCTCGCCGAGGCGCGGCCCCTCACCTCGGAAACCGTGTGGGACCTGCGGAAGCTTCCGCGCCGCCTCGCGGTCCTGGGCGGCGGCCCCATCGGCTGCGAGCTCGCGCAATGCTTCGCGCGGCTGGGCGCCGAGGTGACCCAGGTCGAGATGCTGCCGCGGCTCATGGTGCGCGAGGACCCCGAGTTCTCCGCGTTGATCGAGCGCCGCTTCCGCGCGGAGGGCATCGCGGTCCTCACCGGCCACAAGGCGAAGGAGGTGCGGATCGAGGGCGGCGGGAAGGTGATCGTCGCGGAGCACGAGGGCCGCGAGGTCCGGATCGCGTGCGACGAGATCCTCTGCGCCGTGGGCCGGGTCGCCAACACCGGGGGCTACGGCCTGGAGGAGCTGGGCGTGCCGCTCACGAAGCAGAAGACGGTGGAGGTGGACGAGCACCTCGCCACCGTCTATCCCAACGTCTTCGCATGCGGCGACGTCGCGGGGCCGTACCAGTTCACGCACGTCGCGGCGCACATGGCGTGGTACTGCGCCGTGAACGCGCTCTTCGGCCGGTTCCGGAAGTACCGCGTGGACTATTCGGTGGTCCCCTGGGTCACGTTCACGGAGCCGGAGGTTGCGCGCGTGGGTCTCAACGAGACCGAAGCGAAGGAGAGGAAGGTTCCCTACGAGACGAGCGTGTACGGCATCGACGACCTCGACCGCGCGATCGCGGACGGGGCGGCGGAGGGAATGCTCAAGGTGCTGACGCCTCCCGGGAGCGACCGCATCCTGGGCGCCACGATCGCGGGCGAGCACGCGGGCGAGATCCTCGCGGAGATCGTCGCCGCGATGAAGCACGGCGTGGGACTCAACGGCATCCTCTCGACGATCCACGCGTATCCCACGGTCGCCGAGGCGAACAAGTACGCGGCGGGCGTCTGGCGCCGCTCGCGCGTGACGCACGGGCAGATGGCGCTCGCCGCCCGCTACAACGACTGGACGCGCGGGGAGGCGAGCCTCGCCGCGGTCGTGGGCGGCCTCTTCCGGCTTTCGGACAAGCGGCCGTATCACGACGTTGGGGAGGGCCATGCCCGTGAATGACGCACCGCGCTTCGCCGCGGGCACGATCGCGCGGCTCGCGCTCGCGCTGGCGGCCCTTGCCGCGGCGTTTCCCGTCCTCGCGTTCGACCACGGCTACGCCGCGTGGGATGCGCTCCTCAAGAAGCACGTCCGCTACCTTCCCGAGGGGAACGCCTCGCGCGTGGACTACGCGGGCATGGCGCGCGACGGTGGCAGGCTCGACGCCGTGCTGGGCGAGATCGAGAAGGTGCCGCGCGCGGAGTTCGACGCGTGGACGAAGCCGCAGCGCGAGGCTTTCCTGATCAACGCCTACAACGCCTTCACGGTGAAGAAGATCCTCACGCGCTACCCGGCGCTCCAGTCGATCCGCGACTTCGGGAGCTTCTTCGGGAACCCGTGGAAGGACAGGTTCTTCACGCTCTTCGGCGCCCCCGCCTACCTCGACATGATCGAGCACGAGATGCTGCGCAAGGAAGGCGCGTACGACGAGCCGCGCGTGCACGTGGCGGTCGTGTGCGCTTCGGTGGGCTGCCCGATGCTGCGCAACGAGCCTTTCCTCCCGGACCGGCTGGACGCCCAGCTGGAGGACGCGATGCGCCGGTTCCTCTCGGATCGCTCGCGCAACCGCTACGACGCGCAGGCGCGGCGGCTGGAGGTCTCGCGCATCTTCGACTGGTACGGGAAGGACTTCGAGCACGGCTGGCACGGCTACACGTCGGTGAAGTCGATGCTCGCCCGGTACGCGGACCTCCTCGCGGACCGGCCGGAGGATCGCGCCGCGATCCGGGCGGGGACCGCGGAGGTCGCCTTCCTCGACTACGACTGGTCGCTCAACGACGCGAAACCGTGAGCCCGCGAGGGGGGCTGACGTTACAATCGCCCCCATGGTTCCCCTCTCGATCGTCGTGCCGGCGCTGGAGGAGGCGGCGGGCATCGGGCGCATGCTCGAAGCGCTGCAGCCCATGCGCGCGCGCGAGGTCGAGGTGGTCGTGGTGGACGGCGGCAGCCGCGACGACACGCGGCGCCTCGCGGCTCCCCTCGCCGACCGCGTGATCGAGGCGCCGCGCGGGCGCGCCTCGCAGATGAACGCCGGGGCGCGCGCGAGCGGCGGCGCCTACCTCGCTTTCGTCCACGCGGACACGCGCCTTCCGCCGGCCGCGCCCGAGGCCATCCGCGCCGCGCTCGGGGACGGCACTCGCGCGTGGGGCCGCTTCGACGTGCGCATCGAAGGGGCGAGCCCGCTCCTCGGCGTGATCGGCGCGGCGATGAACCTGCGCTCGCGGGCGACCGGCATCGCGACGGGCGACCAGGCGATCTTCGCGCGGCGCGACGCCTTCGAGGCGGCCGGCGGCTTTCCGGAGATCCCGCTCATGGAGGACGTGGCGCTTTCCTCCGCGTTGAAGCGCATCTCGCGCCCGGCGTGCCTCCGCCTGAGGGCCGTCACGTCCGGCCGCCGCTGGGAGCGGCGCGGCACGCTCGCCACGGTGGTGCTCATGTGGCGCCTGCGCCTCGCGTACGCCCTGGGCGTCGATCCCCACCGGCTCGCACGCCGCTATGACGTCGAGCGCACCTCGCCCTGACGCGGCGATCGCCGTGTTCGCGAAGGCTCCCGTCCCGGGGGCCGTGAAGACGCGGCTCGCGGGCGTGCTCGGAGCGGACGCTGCGGCGAGCCTGCACGCGGGGCTCGTGCGCCACGCGCTCTCCACCGCCGTGCGCGCGCGGCCGGGCCTCGTATCGCTCTGGTGCGCGCCGGACACGGCGCATCCGTTCTTCGCGCGGTGCGCGGAGGAGTTCGGCGCCCGGCTCGAGCCGCAGCGCGGAGACGACCTGGGAGCGCGCATGCGCCATGCGTTCGAGCCGGCGTGGCGCGACGCCGTGCCCCTCCTCGCGATCGGCGCGGACTGCCCCGCGCTCACCGCGGCGCACCTCGAGGCGGCGGCGCGGGCGCTGCGCGACAAGGACGCGGTCTTCGTGCCCGCGGAGGATGGCGGCTACGTGCTGGTGGGCCTCGCGCGCCCGATCGCGGGCGTCTTCGAGGACATCCCGTGGGGCACCGCCGCCGTGATGACCCGCACGCGGGAGAGGTTGCGTGCCGCGGAGGCCTCCTGGACGGAGCTCCCGCCGCTCTGGGACGTGGACCGGCCGGACGATTACGCGCGCCTGCAGCGCGAGGGGCTCCTGGCGGAGGTGCTCTCGTGAGGCTGGCCGCCATGGCGCTCGCCGCCGCCGCGCCGTTCGCGCTCGCGGCGGATGTGGCCGCGCCGCGCGCCTTCTCCGCCTTGCCGGCGGGCGCGCTTCGGGCGCCGTGGCGGGTCCTCGTCCCGCCGCGGGCGCGCGCGCCCGAGATCGCCCTGGTGGACGACGCCGGCGTGACGGTGCTGCGGGTGCATTCGACGCGGGCCGCGGGCACCGCCGCGCAGCCGCTCGCCCTCGATCCGTCGCGAAGCCCCGTCCTCGCGTGGCGCTGGAAGGTCGATCGCGTGGTCGAGTCCGCCGACCTCGCGACGAAGCGCGGCGACGATTTCGCGGCGCGGGTCTACGTCTTCTTCGATGTCCCGGCCGCCGAGCTTCCGTTGGGGACCCGCGTGAAGCTCCTCCTCGCGCGCCTGCTCTACGGCGAGGCGCTTCCGTCGGCCGCGCTCTGCTATGTCTGGGACAACCGCCATCCGCCCGGCACCTCGGTGTGGAGCGCCTACACCGACCGCGTTCGCGTGATCGTCCTCGAAAGCGGCGCCGCGCGGGCGGGCGAGTGGGTGGAGGAGCGGCGCGACGTCGCGGCGGATTATCGCGCGGCGTTCGGCGCGGACGCGGCGCTCCACCCGGTCTCGGGCGTGGCGGCCGGGAACGACACCGACCAGACGGGCGAGTCCGCGACCGCGTGGTTCGGCGACCTCCACTTCGAGGCGGCGGGGAGCGCGCGGTGAAGCGGCTGGTCCTCCTGGGCGGCGGGCATGCGCACATCGAGGTGCTCCACGATCTCGCGCTCCATCCGGAGACCGCGAGGAACGCGACGCTCGTGACGCCGTACCCCTGGCTCACCTACTCGGGCATGATGCCGGGCCTCTTCGCCGGCCACTACGACATCGACCAGTGCACGGTCGACCTGCGCGCGCTCGCCGAGCGGGCGCAGGTGACGCTCGTGCAGGCGGGTGCCATCCGCGTCGACACCGCCGACCGCGAGGTGGTGTGCGACAACGGCGCCCGGGTCCCGTACGACGTCCTCTCCCTCGACGTGGGCACCGTGTCCTTCGCGAGCGACGTGCGCGGCGTCGAGCGCCACGCGGTCGTGATGCGCCCGCTCGAGCGCGCGGTGAAGGGATGGAGCGACACGATCGTTCGCGCGCGCGAGGGACGGATCGGCGCGGTGACCGTGGTGGGCGGCGGCGCGGCCGGCGTGGAGCTGGCGCTCGCGATGGAATACCGGCTGCGCCAGGAGCTGGGCCTCGCGTGGGCGCACGTGCGCGTCGTGACGAACACCGGGCTCGTGGTGCCCGAGTTCCCGGCGGGCGCCCGGCGCCGCCTCGCGGCGAAGCTTCGCCGGCGCAACATCGGCACGCACACCGGAAGCGCCGTGATGGAGGTGGGCCCCGACTACGTGCGGCTGGAGCAGGGCCTCGAGTTCACCTCGGACGCCGTCTTCTGGGCGACGGGCGGCGCCGCGCATCCGTGGATCCGCGCGTCGGGCTTCTCCACGGACGAGCGGGGCTTCCTCCTCACCGACGATCGCCTGCGCTCGGTCTCGCATCCGGACGTCTTCGGCGCGGGGGACTGCGCGGCGGTGCAGGGACGGCCGCACGCGAAGGCGGGCGTCTTCGCGGTGCGCGCGGGGCCGGCGCTCGCGGCGAACCTGCGCGCGGCGGTGGCCGGGGGCGAGCTCCATCCCCACGTGACGCACCCGCGCTACCTCGCGCTCGTCTCGACGGGCAACCGCCACGCGGTCGCCGTCTGGAACGGGCTCGCCTGGGAGGGCGACTGGGTGTGGAACTGGAAGGACCGGATCGACCGCGCGTTCGTCGCGCGCTACGGGACTACCGGGGACCGGCGCTAGGCGAGCTACGAGTTGACCGGCGCTTCGCGACCACGCGACCGGCGCTAGGCGAGCTACGAGTTGACCGGCGCTTCGCGACCACGGGACCGGCGCTAGGCTACGCGGCTTGCGCCTCGCGGGCCGGCGCGGGCCGCGGCAGGATCCGCACCACCTTCACCATGCGGTTCTGCACCTGCAGGATCTCGACCGGGTGTCCCGCGACCGTGAGCCCCGTCCCCGCCTCCGGGATGTCCTCGAGCTGCTCCAGGACCAGGCCGTTGATGGTCTTCGGCCCCTCGAGCGGGAAGTCGAACCCGGCCTTGCGGTTCAAGACCCGGAGCGAGCAGGTGCCGTCCGCGATCACGGTTCCGTCCGCCTCCTTGTGGAAGAGGGCGGCGCTCCCGATCGCCTGGCTCGTGAACTCGCCCACGATCTCCTCGAGGATGTCCTTCATGGTGACGAGCCCCAGGATCTCGCCGTACTCGTCCACGACGAGCCCCATGTGGCGCTGGTTCTCCTGGAAGTTGGTGAGCTGAGTGAGGAGCGGCGTCCCCTCCGGGACGAAATAGGGATCGCGCATGATCGCGCGCAGGCCCTCGACGTCCAGCTCGTCGCGGCGCGTGGCGTTCAGCACCTTCCGGACGTGGAGCGTGCCCACGGTGTTGTCCAGGCCGCCCTCGCACACCACGAGCCGCGTGTGGTGCGCCGTGGCGATCGCGTTGCGCAGGTCGTCGATGTCGTCCTTCAGGTCGATCGCCTCGATCTGGCCGCGGGGCGTCATGGTGTCGTCGACCGTCATGTCCTCCAGCTCGAAGAGGTTCAGGAAGATCGACCGGTGCTTCTTCGGGATGAACTTCCCGCCCTCGAGGACGAGTGTCCGAAGCTCCCCCATGCTCAACGGCTGCGCCGCGCCCTCGCCCAACTTGCGGATGCGCAGGAGCTTCAGGAGCGAGCGCACGATCACGTTCACGATCCACATCGCCGGCCGCGTCGCGCGGATGAGCGGGGTGAGGACGTAGGAGGCGCCGAGCGCGATGGTCTCCGAATACGACGCGCCGAGGATCTTCGGGAGGATCTCCGCGAAGATGAGGATCGCGAAGCTGGCACTGAAGGTCGCGATCGCGAGCACGTAGTCGCCGGTGCCGAAGAGCCGCCGGCAGATCTCGGCCACGAGGATGGTGGTGGCCGCGTTGATGACGGTGTTGCCGGCGAGGATGAAGGCGAGCAGCTCGTCCGTGCGCGCGAGGAGCGTCGCCGCGAGCTTCGCACCCCGGTTCCCCTCGCGCACGAGGTGCTTCAGGCGATAGCGGTTCAACGCCATCATGCAGGTCTCGGACATGGAGAAGAAGCCCGAGAGCGCGAGGAGCGCCACGAGCGCCA
>Ga0068855_100001956_pt1 | contig 25577 bp, 18 predicted proteins | sample KBSCornC52_FD_66592 | JGI IMG/M metagenome (GOLD analysis project Ga0068855, IMG submission 66592) | Corn rhizosphere microbial communities from Kellogg Biological Station, Michigan, USA - KBS Corn C5-2 | ecosystem: Host-associated > Plants > Roots > Rhizosphere > Soil ... | reverse complement strand
CCGAATGCACTCACATCGAGCTCATAGATCTCGAGCTCGATGCTGTTGCCGCCATCGCTGCAATGAACCAGCGCCGGACGGGGAGGGTGCTCAGCGGTCATTGCAAACAGGCGGTAAGACGCCGCGGTGCGCGTGCGGCGCACGAATCGGGCTTCGCGCGATGTGAGTTGCCAATGAAGCGGCATTCCCGCCAGGTGCGCGCCGACGACGGCCAGCCGCACGCGCCCGGGATTTGGCCGCAGATCGAGCCCTGGCGGCGTAGGGAGTACCCCTGCCCGAGTATAGCGGGCTGCAAGGTCCAACAGAGGGAGGTCGGACCACGATGGCGCGATCAAGCTGACACCGACGCCGGTGCCGTTTTGCCGAAAGCCCGCTGGCAGCGATATGGCGCTCATGTCGAGCAGATTGACGAAGTTCGTGTAAACACCGAGGTGAGCATTGAGCGCTATGGGCTCTGCGAGAACCTCGGCGCGGCGATAGATGGTCGGGGTTGTCGGCAGCACCAGTATGTCCACCCGATCCCAGACTTCGGCGGCCGAACGGGCGTACTCCTGGAGTTGATACATTCCCCGGAACGTGTCTACGCCTGTCACCCCTTTTCCGGCCTGAACAATGGCGCGCACGACAGGATGGATCGCAGTGGGGTGGGTGTCGAGTAGCGACTCGAGAGCGGCCGTGCGCTCGGCTACCCAGGGTCCCCCATACAGTAGCCGCGCCGCTTCGAGGAGTGGCGTCACATCGACTTCAATGGGGATCCCTCCAGTACCGCACAGACGTTCGATCGCTTCTTGGAAGCGGCTTCGATCCTCCGACGCAAGGTCTCGCAGTTGCGCCGGGGCTGGTATTCCCACTCGAAAGCGCTCAGCGAGCACCAGGGTCTGCGCCGGTGCGCGCCGCGAGTAAGGGTCCCTATGGTCGAAATGCGCAACGACTGAATCGACGAGCGCGGCATCTTCGACATCCATCGTCAGTGTCGTAATGCAATCGAGGCTGCGACATGCGGGGACGAGACCACGCGAGCTCCAACGGCCGCGCGTAGGTTTGAAGCCTACGAGATTGTTGAACGCCGCAGGTACGCGTCCGGAGCCTGCCGTGTCCGTGCCAAGTGCGAGTGGCACCACACCTGCCCCGACCAACACCGCAGAGCCGGAGCTGGAACCTCCGCTCACGTACTCGCGGTTGAATACGCAACCGAGACTCCCGTAGGGGCTCCGTGTCCCCACCAGCCCGGCCGCGAACTGATCCAGGTTCGTCTTGCCTACGACGATCGCACCGGCTGTGAGCAACCGCTCGACCACCGGAGCGGAGCTCTCGGCCCGATACGCGAACGGCGGACACGCCGCGGTAGTCTCGAAACCCAGGACGTCAATGTTGTCCTTGACTGCGACGGGCACACCTGCCAACGGCAGGGATTCCCCGGAAGCGACCCGCTCATCGATCCTGCGCGCTTGCCGTTGCAACTCCTCATCCGGTGTCCGGCTGATCCAGGTCTCAGGCTGAATCTTCTGGTAAGCAGCCACGCGCTCCATCGTCTCGCGCGCGATCTGCTCCGCGCTGCGCGTCCGGGCGTTCACGTCGCGGGCGATGGCTCTGACACTGGTATCGCTCATGCTATTCACCTCCGGCCTCGTCGGCACCCGATTCAACCTCCAGCGCAATGAGTGGCATACCCGGAGAAACTTCCTGGCGCTCCCTGACATACACCGCACGTACCGTACCGGTGGCCGGACTGGGCACGTTGCATTCGGTCTTCATTGCCTCGATGGCGGCAACGAGCGAGCCCCTTTCGATTCGATCTCCCGGCCGCACGTGAATCCTCCAGATGTTGCCGCCCAGGGGCGCCTCCACGAGATCGGTGCCTGGAGGCGTTTCGAAGGCCATCGATGGAAGCGAGCTGTCCTCCAGCGCCTCCTCACGCGACAACTCGCCCCGGCGTGCCCATTCCTCGCGCTCGGCATCGAAGGCCGCCTTGCGAGTAACCTGAAACGCCTCGATGCTGGCGCGTTCCTCGTGAAGGAAGCGGCGGTACTCCGAGAGCCTGAATGGCTTGGGGTCGATCCGCAACGGACGGCGTCCGTGCGGGAATTCGCGCCGCCATTCGGTGAGCTCCGCGTGCGTGACCGGAAAGAACCGGATCTGATCGAAGAAGCGCAACAGCCAGGGCTTGCCGTCGCGAAAATCTCGAGTCTGGCCATACGAGTTCCAGACCTGCACCGTGCGGCCCAACAGTTGGTATCCGCCCGGTCCTTCCATTCCGTAGATGCACATGTAAGCGCCGCCGATACCGACCACGTTGGGAGGGGTCCAGGTACGCGCCGGGTTGTACTTGGTCGTTACGAGGCGATGGCGCGGGTCGAGCGGTGTGGCGACCGGCGCGCCGAGATATACATCGCCCAACCCCATGACGAGATAGTGCGCATCGAACACAATCCGGCGGACAGCCTCGATCGAGCCGAGACCGTTGATACGTCGTATGAATTCGATATTGTCGGGGCACCAGGGGGCATCCGCGCGCACCGATGCCATGTAACGGGCAATGGTCTGCGAGACCGCCGGATCACCGAATGAAAGCGGCAGCCAGATGACGCGCGAAGGAATCTCGAAATCCTGGAGCTCCCCGAGTCCGTCTTCCGCGTCACCGAGTATTTGCAGCAGCTGCGTGAGCGGCAGCACCCGCGGATCATAGTGAACCTGCAAGGAGCGAATGCCGGGTGTGATATCGACGATGCCGGGCAGCGCCAGCTGCTCGAGCTCGAGCATCAACGCATGAACGCGCAGCCGCAACGTCACATCCAACGACATCTCACCGTATTCGACCAGGAGGTGATGGTCGCCCTGTCGTCGGTACACCGTCTTTGGCCGGGTGTCGCGCGCCGCAAACGTTCCGACGACTGCGGCCGCACCGTCCGCGGCAGCTGAGCTGCGCACGCGGCTTTTGCCACCCTCGGGAGGGCATTCGCTCAGGTGTTTGATGAGATCGTCCTGGCGCCGCTCCGCCTCACTTGCCGCGGCCTCGCTCATCGATTCGAAGCAAACGCGGTCCCCTGGGGCAAGCTGGCCGATTTTCCACAGATCCGCGGCAATCACGACGCAGGGGCACACGAAACCGCCGAGCGATGGCCCATCCGGCCCGAGGATGATGGGCATGTCCCCAGTGAAGTCGATCGCACCGACGGCATAGGCGTTGTCATGGATATTGGAGGGGTGCAGACCGGCTTCGCCGCCATCGCGTCGGGCCCATTGCGGCTTGGGGCCAGTCAGCCGTACGCCGGTGCGGCTGGAGTTGTAGTGCACCTTCCAACTCGCGTTGAGAATGGCGTCGATGTCAGCCTGAGTGAAAAAGTCCGGCGCGCCGTGTGGACCATAGAGGACCCGGATGCGCCAATCACTGGTCAGGATCGGTTGCAGTGTGATCGCGAGTGCAGCGGTATCGTGCACCTCGACATCCGGCGGCAGATGCAACACATCGCCTGCAGCCAGGTTGCGCCCTCCCTGCCCGCCAAACCGTCCGAGCGTGAATGTCGAGCGGCTACCCAGGTAAGTCGGCACCTCGAGGCCGCCCGCAAACAAGATGTACGCTCGCAGCCCCGGACCGCGCACACGACCGAGCTTGAGTGTCTGGCCCGGCGCGATGCGTATCCGCGAATAGCGCTCCAACACCTGACCATCGAGACGGGCATCGCAATCTGCGCCTGTCAGGCAGATCGTGGCAGCCCTGTCGAAGCGCAGAGTGGGGCCAAGCGCTGTGACTTCGAGGCCGGCGCTCCCTTCCGTATTGCCTAGCAGACGATTGCCCAGGCGGAAGGCCAGGTTGTCCATCGGGCCCGAGGGCGGTACCCCTACATGCCAGTAGCCGCAACGCCCCGGGTAATCTTGCACGCTCGTTGCGAGCCCGCCTGCCAGTACGCGGACGGTACAGGAGCGGTAGGGCAGATCGGCCAGGGCACGCGTCGAGAGCTCGCCGCGGACAAACGTGTCGCTCTGTACGATCTGGCGCAGCCACACAAGGTTTGTTTCGGGTCCTGAGATACGGGTGGCAGCCAGCGCGCGCTGCATAGCCGCGACCGCCGTCCCGCGATCGGGCGCCCTGACGATGAGCTTCGCCAGCAGAGGGTCATAGTGCGCGCTCACTTCCGTACCGGTAGCGATCCAGGTCTCGAAGCGGACGGAGTTGGGGACGGCGAGCTCGGTGATCGTTCCGTTGCTGGGACGGTTGTCCTCGCCAGGATCCTCCGCATATAACCGCGCCTGCATCGAGCAACCGCCCGGTATGGCTGGACGGTGCCTCGCGTCCGCCGCCGTCCAGGCGTCGAGAAAGGAATAGTCGCCCGCGGCACCACGCACCATCCACTCGACGAGATCCACACCGGTCACTTCTTCGGTAATACCGTGCTCGACCTGCAATCGTGCGTTGACTTCGAGGAAGTAGAATTCATCACGGGCTGCATCGAACAGGAATTCGACAGTTCCCGCCGAGGCGTAGCGCGCCGCGCTCGCCAGGCGAACGGCGCAATCCAACATGCGCGCTCGGGTCGAGGCGCTGAGCCCTGGAGCGGGAGTCTCCTCCATGATCTTCTGATTGCGTCGCTGCAGCGAGCAGTCCCGTTCACCCAGCGCCGCCACTGCGCCGGCCCCATTACCGAAAATCTGCACTTCGATATGTCGGGCGACCGGAACGAACCGCTCCAGAAACACCCCACCATCTCCGAAGTGGTTGGCCGCCAGGCGTTGCACGACAGAGTAGGCTTCTTCCAATGCCGGGGCGTCGACGCAAACGCGCATGCCAATACCACCGCCGCCCGCGGTTGCCTTGAGCATCAACGGAAAGCCAATCTGCGCGGCCGCCTTCCGGGCTGCGGCGAGATCCGTCAGCACGCCCGACCCGGGAAGGAGGGGCACATCCTGCTGGCGCGCCAGCTCGCGAGCGCTGTGCTTCAAGCCGAAGTCCCGCATGTTGTCAGGGGTCGGCCCCACGAACACCAGACCGGCGGCGGCGCACTGCGCAGCGAACTCCGCGCTCTCGCTGAGAAAACCGTAGCCGGGATGTACCGCCTGCGCGCCGCGATCCCGCGCGGCAGCGATCAATGCGCCGGCATTCAAATAGCTCGCAGCCGCCGGCGCCGGTCCGATGCACACTGACTCGTCCGCCTGCGACACGTGCAGCGAGCCGGCATCCGCTTCGGAGAAGACCGCTACCGAGCCGATACCCATGCGCCGCAAAGTACGGAAGATACGGCAGGCGATAGCGCCCCGATTGGCGACCAGGACTTTGTCAAACACGCTCATCGCTTGCGATCACTACCCTTACAGGGGTTGGATTGAAGCCGTTGCACGGGTTGTTGATCTGCGGACAGTTCGAGATGACGGCAATCACATCCATTTGCATCTGCAGATCGACGTACAGTCCGGGTGCGGAGATGCCGTCGACGATGCCGAGCGTGCCGTCGGCTTCCACGGGAACATTCATGAACCAGTTGATGTTCGAGACGATGTCGCGTTTGCCGCGACCGTCGCGGGCATGGGAGATCAGGAAGTTGTCGACACATGCATGTTGGGACTTGGTGTGGTGCCCGTAACGCAACGTATTGCTCTCGCAGCTGCAGGCTCCGCCGATGGTGTCGTGGTACGCGACAGTCGTTGCGGAAATCCGCGCCATGGGACGTCCCTCGTTCGACATCAGTATCGACCCGGTCCGCAGGAGGATGTTCGCTTGCGCGGCGATCGTGTCCTGAGCGCTGTACCGCTCGCTATCGTCGGCGGCGCAGTACAGCAGAAAGTCCACTGCCTGATTGCCCTCGAGATCGAGTATCCGCAGAGTTTCGCCCTCCTTCACCAGGCCATCCCAGGGTGAGCGGGCCGCAATGATTGCGTCGACCCGGATCGTGCGCGGCAAGCCAGCGTATGCGGTGTTGTTCATGTGTCAGTACTCAGTGCAAATCTGCAGTCAACGATGCAAGTATTCCTCGACATTCAGGAAGGCACGCAGGCATTCGGGGGTGGCGTTGCGAATCGGGTCGTCGGCTGGGGTGATCGGGCCGCGCCAGGCGCTGATCCGCACGGGCGTTGCCTCGTATGTGGGGCGCCGATCCAGTACGTGTGGGCAGTTGGTTAGCACGACGATGATGTCCATTTCGGCGCGTAGCAGGACCGAGCGTCCCGGTGGAAAGGGCCCGACAGTCAGGATCGTCGTCCCGTCGGGGGCGATACGCACGCCCTTGAACCAATTGATGCCAGGATGTACGTCCTTGCGGCCAAGTCCGAACTTGGCGACCCCCAGCAACAGTCTGCCGCGAGCATTGGGATGGCTGCCCCACGCGCCGCAGTCGCTGTAAGGTCTGGGCGTGCGCTCGTTGGAAGGACCGCAGAAAGCATCGTGTGTCCCGGCATCGTCTGCCAGGATGCTCATGAGCGGTCGGCCCATATCCGAGAGCAACAGACGTCCGGCCTGCAGATAGGCGTTCCATTGCACCTTCATCGTGTCCGCGACATTCAGGCGCTCGATCGGCCGCTGCGCGTTGAATATCAACATCGAGACGCAGGCATCCCCGCGCAAGTCGACGAGGCGGAGGCGCGCGCCGCGCTCCAACTCCTTGGCTGCATAGCCTCCCGCACCGATGGTTTCTTCCCACACCATGGACTCCGGTGTGACGCCCGGGGGCAGGTCGGGTGTGCTCCCGGCCGGGACGGTTGGCATGGTCTCCACCTGCGTACCGGCCATCGCTCTGGCATGCGCGCGGGCTCCCTGTGGATCGGTCGTGCTGAACGTGGTCATCGAGGTCATCGTTTGAGAGAGTAGGACACAGTCAACCCGACGGTACGCGGTTGCGACACGATCGCCTGCGCGCGATTGCCGAAGATCGCGGGATCCTGATAAGAGGTAACGCCCAGGTTGTCGGTGACGTTGTTGACATACAGCGTCGTGAGCCAATGATTGCGGGAATATGCGAGCCGCGTGTTGAGCATGACATAGCCGCCCACGGTCGGGACGGTCGCCGATAATGCGGGTAGTACGGCACTCTGATAGTGAGCGCTGACCCCGAACTGCAGCTCTCCGGCGCCCAATGGGGTATGCGTTTGCAATCCCAGAGCCACACTGGATTTCGGTGTGCCGGGCAAAGGGCTGCCGATGGCAGGCGGCGGAGCCGATGTGTTGGGTTGCACAAACAGTGCATTGACCGACGTGAGCCGAGTCAGGTCGTACGTGTAGTCGAGCTGCACTTCGACATATTGCGACATCAATAGGTCGAGCTCGGTTTCGACCCCGCGGCTGTAGGCTTGCCCGATGTTGAGGGACGCGGGCAGCACGAGGGGAGTCAACTGCAGACCCTCCTGGACGTTGTGCCACTGGATATCGAATATCGCGGCGGAGTAGCGCAACAGGTTGGGCACCGTGCCTTTCACGCCAATTTCGTAGTTGTCGGCGGTATCGGGCGACAGGTTCCGCAGCGCCGGTGGTGTCGTGTAGTTGAAGCCCGGCTCGCTGGGGGGCAGGGCGTTCACACCACCGCGCCGGAAGCCTTGGGACCAGGTGGCATAGATCAGGTTGTTCTTGTCCAGGTTGTAGGCGGTGTTCAGTTTCCAGAGCGCCTTGCGCCATTCATGACTCAAGGTGATGTTCGCGATGGGTGCTACGGGGCCGAAGAACGGTCCACCGTCGAACAATAATCCTGTCTGCTGAGATGCGGTGATCGACTGCTTGAACACCCGGGCACCCCCGGTCAGGCTCCAGGCGGATGTAACGTGCCAGGTGAGCTCGCCGTAGGCGGCCAGGTCTTTGAAGTGTGTCTCGAAATCGCCGATGTAGGCCTGGTCCTTGAGGATCGGAATACCTTGGATGGATGTGGTGAGTCCCGGGGTGTATGCGGTCTCACCTACGCCGCAGTACGAGGGCGTGACGCCGTCACCGGAGCTTTGTCCATAGATCGCCTGGCAGGCGTTATAGAAGTCGAAGTAGCCCCGGTAGAAATCGTGCTCCTGGATATCCGTCGTCTGATCGTTGTAAAACAGGCCTGTCACCCAGTCGAGGCGTCCGCCGGTCTTGGAGGTCAGGCGCAGCTCCTGAGTCAGCGGACGGTCATCCAGCCCTTCCAATCCCTGAACAAAGGCCCGCGGGTTCTGGCCATACAGGTTCTGGAAGAACGCAAAGTTGATGTACTGTCCGGTCTCATCCGCGACCGTCTCGTTCACGTGGTGGGCCCAGGAGCTGTTGGACGTAAGGGTTGCGAAACCCAGGTCATATTCGAGTGTCAAAGCCGCGAGGTCGACGCGGTCGCGCGTCGTCGTGGGGCCGTTGCTGGCGTCGGAGAGGGCATCGACGCCGGCGGGAATCGGGGCATCGTACAGTTGCGGCAGCAACGGTGGGTTGCTGAAGTCGCCCTGTGGCTGGGTCGCCGGGCTGATCGGCCTGTTGAAAGCGTCGGTGCTCCTCGCCGCGTAAGGAAAGGCGTTGGCCTTCGAAAGCTGATAGTGGTAGGAGAGCTGGGCGCTGAACGCTTCGCTCGGTTTCCAAAGCGCCGCCACGCGCGCGGACCGGTACTCGTAGGAGTTGGCCCCCTCCTTGGAGTAGATCCGAGGAGCGCCGAAGGGCTGGCTTCCGACCGGTGCGCCGGTCGAATCCAACACATATAGATTGGGTTGATTTGTGAATCCGGCGTCATGACTCAAGCCGGCGTTCATGCGCAGTGCGAAACTGTCGGCCAGCGGTATGTTGAGCATTGCGCTGACATCTTCGTTGGGTGTGTGGGTATGACGCGTGCTGCTCACACCAACTTCCGCGCTGCCGTCAAAGGCCGTCGGATCAGGAGCCTTTTCGACGAAGCGGACCGTTCCTCCCAGCGACCCGGAGCCGTACAACGTACCCTGTGGCCCGCGTAGGATTTCGACGCGCTCGAGATCCAACAGTCGCAGGTTGACGAACACCGGCGTATCGTCGACGTAGGTCGCGACGGGCGGAACGACGGGCGATGCGGCGGCTGGCAGCCCCGCCGTGGTCTCGCTATTCAGGCCCCGGATGATCAGATTCGCCCCATTGACACCCCCGAAGGGTCCCTTGTCGGTGTAGTTGACACCCGCCATCGAACGAGTCAGGGCCGAGATGTCCTCGATACCACCTTGTTCCAGCTGCGCGGCCGAAACCGCGGTAATGCTGATCGGTACGTTCTGCGCCGAGGCTGCGCGTCGCGTGGCCGTAATCAGTACTTCCGTGAAACCTCCACCCGCCACACTGCCGGAGTCGGGCGCCTCCGGTGCATCGGCGCCCGCTGTTGGACTCGCTGGTGCATCAGCCCCGAGTACGTGCCCACCGTAGAGAGCCGCCATGACAGCTGCGGCGACCGAGGTCAGTTTCCCGCGACGACCATTTGGAATAGATGTTCTTTTCAAGACGCGCGACTCCTGCAGCAAGGTGAATGCAAACTTGCCGGGCAACTGCGCGCTCTTTTCCGGGATTGACGTCTGAGACGGACACGGTCCCGGGAGCGGGGCGCATCAGTTGCCCCAATCAATCTCCCGGGCTTTTATCCCGCCGTGTATCCTTGCGCGCTCAACGCGCCTGGACTGCCTCTCTCGGACCTGCCACCTGCGCTGGCGCAGGCCGGAACCCTAGAGGCACATTTTCGAAAACAAGCGGTGCAAACACCGTGCCGAACCACCTCGGGCGCACGCAATTACCCGTCGTTGCTCGAAAAAGGGTCTCGGGCGGTCCTCGCGACGGCGTTCCGGGTGTCAGGGTTGGACCGTTTGGGTGCCCCAACACAGGGCGTTTCCGCAGGCCGATGCCCCAGGCTGGACGGGGCGTGTTTGGATCTCGTGCGCGCAATCAGGATATGCTTGGCGCACCATGGCATTGCAGATCGCCACTCGCTGGTTCGAATTCGAACGACTCTCCGAGGGGGTCACCCGGATCTGGGAGCCCCACGTCATCCGGGTCATGCAATGTAACATCTGGCACGTGCAAGGACGCACCCGTGATCTGCTCATCGACACTGGGATGGGCATCGCGAGTCTGCGTGAGGCGGCCGCGGACATTTTTGACAAAGCACTGACTGCCGTAGCCACGCACACACACGTGGATCATGTCGGATCTCTGCACGAATTTTCCGATCGGGTCGTACATGCGGAGGAAGCCCACAGCCTGACTGCTGCCTCCGGGAACTTCAGCATGATGCGCGATGATCATCCCGTTGAATTCATCGCGGGGCTCGAGCGGGCCGGATATGACGTCGGTCCCTGTTTTGTCACTGCCCTGCCGCATGCGGATTTCAACTTACGCGCATTCTCGTGCCCGGCGGCTCCTGCAACCCGGCTGGTGCGGGAAGGGGATGTGATCGATCTCGGCAATCGCGTTTTCGAAGTCATGCACCTGCCGGGACATTCACCGGGAAGTCTCGGCCTGTGGGAAGCGAAGACCGGAATCCTGTTCTCGGGTGATGCGATTTACGACGGACCGCTGTTGGATGAGCTGCCCGACAGCAACATAGCGGAGTATGTCAGCACCATGCTGCGCCTGGAGCAGCTGCCCGCACGAACCGTGCATGCTGGACACGATCCGAGCTTCGATGGCGCTAGATTGCGTCAGTTGGCACGTCAGTATCTCGCGCGTCGCGGGCCAGCCAGCTAACCTACTGATCCGGCTGTCGTTGACTTCAGCGTTGGGGTTTTCACGTTCCTCCAGCATGAGGAACCTGCGGTGTTCCCTCGTGCAGTTATGGATCCTTCCTCCGCTTGACACCGCTGTCAAAACGGTGCTTATTTGCATGCGGAGTTGAATCTCAGTCAAAGCCTGAGGGGGCATTGTGTGAGTCAGTGTGATTCGCACGGTGTGGCGTTGCCCCTCGATGGGTCGAGAAAAGGCCAAGGAGGGGAGTATGTTCTCGTCGTTATTTTCAACCGTTACAACATCTTCAGGACGAGTGCCGGGCGGGCTCGCGCGCACTGCGCGCTGGCTGTTCTCGGCACTGTTCCTCACGTGCCTCGTAGGCACGAATGCGTATGCGCAGACCGCAAGCTGCAAGGTCACTTATACCAAGGCATGGGAAGGCGGCACCGGCTTTGGCGCGAATATCGACATCACAAACACCGGGCCGGCTATTACCAACGGCTGGACGTTGGTGTTCTCTTTCCCGAACGGTCAGACCTTGCAAAATGGATGGCCCGTAGCGTTTTCACAGACGGGTGCCCAGGTGACCGCGGCAAGCAATGCGCAGTGGAATCAGAGCATAGCGAGCGGTGCGACCTTGTCCGTCGGTTTCAACGGCGGATGGAGTGGCACGAACAATGCGCCGGCTTCGTTCACGCTTAATGGCACGACCTGCAATGGAGGTGGTACCCAGAACACGCCGCCGACCGTGAGTCTCACGAGTCCTGCTGCCAGCCAGGCGTTCGCAGCCGGCGCGGCGGTGCCTCTCTCTGCCACGGCGAGCGATGCTGGGGGCGCCGTGGTTCGTGTTGAGTTCCGCGTTGACGGCAACTTGGTGAGCACCGCTACGACCGCGCCTTACACCTTCAGTGCGACCGGGCTTACTGCCGGCAACCATACGGTGGTGGCGACTGCCTTCGATAACGGTAGCCCTGCACTGAGCACGTCGACATCTGCGATAAGCTTCACTGTAGGTGGGGGCAACACACCGCCGACCGTGAGTCTCACGAGTCCTACTGCCAGCCAGATGTTCCCAGCCGGCGCAACAGTGCCTCTCACCGCTACGGCGAGCGATCCGGGCGGGGCAGTGATTCGCGTTGAATTCCGTGTCGATGGCACGTTGATTGACACCGCTACTACCGCACCCTACACCTTCAGCGCGACCGCGCTTGGCTCCGGCAACCATACGGTGCAGGCGACTGCCTTCGATAACGGCAGTCCAGCACTGAGCGCGTCGACGGCCACGGTGACCTTCTCGATCGGGGGAACCGCGATGAACTCGGTATTCCGCGTCAATCCCCAGGGCAGGATCACCAAGAACGGGCAGGTGTTCCCGGTTCGCTGCGGGAACTGGTTCGGACTCGAAGGACGGCACGAGCCTTCCAACGATCCAACAAATCCCAGCGGCGCGCCCATGGAGCAGTACATCGGCAACACCTTCTGGGCGAATGGTGGCGCGGGCACCGGACGCACCATTCAGCAGACCATGACCGAGATTACCGGCATGGGCATCAACATGATCCGCCTGCCGCTCGTTCCGCAGACCCTGGATCCCAACGATCCGCAGGGCACCGGCGCCGTGCTGAAGAATCATGCCTCCGTACGTATAGCCAACTCGCGGCTGGCGTTGGAAACGATGATCAAGGCGGCGGCTGCGAACAACATCCAGGTGCTGCTCGATGTGCACTCCTGCTCCAACTTCGTCGGCTGGAGAAAGGGGCGCTTCGACGCGCGTCCGCCTTACGTCGATGCCCATCGTGACAACTACGATTTCACGCGCGAGACCTATTCATGCGCGGCGACCAACAATCCGGCTTCCGTGACCCACATCCAGGCCTACGACAAGACGAAGTGGCTCGCGACGCTGCAAACGCTAGCGGGCCTCGGCGCGCAGCTCGGAGTGGATAACATCATCGGCATCGACCTCTACAACGAGCCTTGGGACTACACCTGGGCGGAATGGAAGACCAACATTGAAGACGCGTACCAGGTCATCAATGCCGTGAACCCGAACATACTGATCTTCGCGGAGGGGGTTTCGGGAACGGCTAACAACCAGGACGGCACACCCGACACGATCACTCAGGAGCCACACGGGGTTTTGAATCCCAACTGGGGTGAGAACCTGTTCTCGGCGGGCGCCAACCCGCCGAATGTTCCGAAGGACCGGCTGGTGTTCTCACCGCATTCCTACGGACCGTCGGTGGCAGTGCAGACCCAGTTCCTGGACCCGAACCAGACAGCGTGTGTGGGGCTGGAAGGCGACGCGGCCGGTGACGCCAAGTGCAAGATCGTCATCGATCCGGTGAAACTCAAAGCGGGCTGGGAAGAGCACTACGGTTATCTCAAGGACATGGGGTACGCGGTGGTGGTCGGAGAATTCGGCGGCAACCTCGATTGGCCCGCTGGCCAGGCCAGCATTCGCGATCGCAACCGGTGGGGCTTCCTCACGCCGGGAACCGATGCGGATTGGCAGAATGCCTTCGTGGATTACCTTGCCACGAGACATATCGAAGGCTGCTACTGGTCGATCAATCCGGAATCCGGCGACACCGGCGGTTGGTATGGGCACGCCTACGACCCGATTACCAACACGGCAGGGTGGGGTGAGTGGCGCCCGTTCGATCAGAGAAAGACGAATCTGTTGAACAAACTCTGGACGGCGAACGCGCCGACCCCGTAGAGACTGACTCTTGGGCGGCGGCTTCGGCCGCCGCCCAAGGCCATGGTTGAGCAGGCACGAGAAGGACATGGGCGTCGACCCCCTCGGACTCACCTAACGCAACCTCCGTTGGTGGCACCAGTTTAGGCATACCGGACGGCAACGGCAGAACGGTCCAGGTAGGCTGGGGCACGATCAACAACCTCTTGAATTTCGATACGCTCTTGACCGATCCGCCAAACACGCGGGCTATGTTCTATGGTGGCTCCGGGGGCGGTGAGAGTGTGGTCTTCCCCAAGCCGCTCTATCAACGGAATCTGCCGGGCCGAGGACGGCAGCAGCCCGATGTATCTGCGGTGGGCGACCCGTTTTCAGGCGGCGTGTTTATCTGGACGCCCACGGGCGCGGAGCAGCAGATCGCGGTCATTGGGGGCACGAGTCTGTCGACTCCGATCTTTTCGGCGATCTGGGCACTCGCCAATCAAAGGGCAGGGCATTTGCTGGGAAACGCTGCCCCGGCAATCGCGCGCATGCCGGCATCGGCCGTTCTCGATGTAGTGCCCGTGACCAGCCCGACCAACCCTAGCGGCTTCATTGTCGATGCCAATGGCACGACAGCTTATTCCGCGGCAGATTTGCTGGCACCCGCGTTACAGACAAAAGAGTTTTACAGCGCTCTTTGCAGTTTCGGCGGCGGCGCGGCGCTCAATGTTCTCAGCTTCGGTGCGGACACCTCGTTGACGGTTACCAAGGGATGGGACAACGTAACAGGGTTTGGCACGCCGAATGGGTTGGCATTCATAGAGGCCGCTGCAGGGCGAGCAGACAGTCGCCCTGAGTAATCGTACCGGTAGCGGCAACCGGAGCCTGGAGCTGGGTGCGCATGCACCCAGCTTTCAACATCGCGCGACCCCCCGCAATCCGCGTTCGGGTTCGAGTCAGGGAGTGCGGCGATTGGGACCCAAGCCTGTGAGCAGAGGTTCCACATCGTCGAGCCGGTACATCCGAACCAGCTCGAGCGCGGTTTGATCGGGAGCCCCGGCCTTCGGGTCAGCTCCGGCAGCCAACAAATTCTGGACGGCCGTTAGCAGCGCTGCACGCTTCTCCGCAGCAGGCGACTCGCCGAGTTCATGGATTGCATAAGAGAGTGCGGTGCCCCCGCCCACCGTCGGCCGGTCAGGGTTATCGCAATGACGCAGCAGCTGTTCCAGCGTCCCCGGATGTAAAGATAGAACGGCAGCGTGGAGGGCACTCCAACCCGAATGAATGTCTACGATGTCGGGCCTCACGCCAGGTGTGAGCAGAGTCTGCATCGCTTCAACATTCCCGACCTCTGTCGCTGCAACGAGGTCGTGCAAGAGGGATCGGGTCAGAGAGTCCATACTTCAGTTCCGACCGATCCCATTCCGAGTGAAGTGAGCGACTTCTACGACGCCCAGTTGCCGTTTCGGTGCCTGCGTGAAGACCGACTGGTCCTCTCCCAAGTCGTCGCTGCCACACCGGCCAAAGTCAGGACCAGCGCTGCAAGCGTGAGGCTTACAAGCCGGTCGGGAATTGAGAAGTACAGAACGAGCGCCAGCACGAATGCGGGAGTGAGGCACACCAAAGATCGCCAGTACACCACGATTTCCGCGACGGCCACGAGTCCTTCAAGGATTTCGACTACCACGACCGCATCTCCTACGAGCTGAGGGGCGACTCCAAGCACAGGCCCGTGGCCGCCAATATGGCGGAATCTTAGACTTGGCGATGATCGAGGTGAAGGCAGCGGAGGGAGGCAGCCGCCTCGTCTAAGGCCGGCGGGGGCAGCGTTCCGATCTCTTCGATTCCAGAACTACGTTTAGAATCAAATGATTGCGCCGATTTCTCGGGGTACGGAAAGGCGACTTGTGCAGTGGGGCTTCCGAGCCTTAGACTCTCTTGGTGCACGAAAGCCGGCTTGGTGCACGCCCGCCTCGCAAGAGGTCCGCCCCGGTGGCAGGTAAGTGGACCCGGACTGACGAAACCCCGCTACAAGCGGGGTTTCGCGTTTCTGGGGTCCGGCAGGGTCAGGGCGGACGTCGCGGGATCGTGCCGCGAAGCGCATGCCCAAGCAGCGCATGGAAGTGGATTCGGCCACTGCCGGGTGAGGGCTTGTTTGGTTCGAGTATGGGGCCGAAACCAAGCGCCGGGAATTGATTGACCCGCGACCGGTAAGCGTGAAAACGCGCGCGTGTTAGCAATGTTGCCGCGAGCCGCGGAGCTGTACCGCGAGCAGCTCGCGCAGGGGCTCGGCGGCGATCCCGCAGCGTCCGCCAAAGCGCGCGTCGTCCTGCGCGAGATGCTGGGCGAAATCATGCTCTCGCCGGCAGAAGACGGCTCACTGCGCGGGCGGGCTAGCGGCATTTCCAGAACTTCGGGGGGGATCGGCCGGGTCCTGAGAGACGCCATCGTGGGCAGATTCCGGACCCATCGCGTTAAGTCGGCGAGCTTCCGCCTACTGCCGTTCGGGAGCCTGAGGAACGTTAAGTAAATTTATAGGCCGGAATTTAATTAGGGCGCGGCTCTAGTTAAATCACTTACCGGTCAGATCTCATTAAGTATGATAGCATCGCACAATGATGCTAGTGATCTTAATATTGCAAGCCCATGGCTAGCCTCTCTCAAGTCCGCGATGCGCTCCAGCAGCGGCTGCTCACCTATCTTTATCGAGGCGCCGAAAGCTCAAGCCTCGTGCTGAAGGGCGGGGCGGCCATGCGCGTGCTCACGGAAAGTGCGCGCTATACGCAGGACTTGGATTTCGATCATGACCCCCGTCGTTCGCTTGGAAGTCTGCAGACGACAGTGAGATCGGCAATCGACCGCGCTATGCAGGGTAGTGGTCTGACCCTGGTCTCGATTTCAGAACCGAAGCAGACCGACACCGTTGCGCGATGGAAGATCTCCTGCCGTACCAGCGCTGGCGAGCAACTGAATCTGACGGTGGAGGTATCACGCCGCCGGGCTCCCGATCTTGTCCACGTCATCAAAGTTCCGGTACAGATCGCGGATCGGACACTGCCCAGAGTGTACGTGAGTGTGTATGACGAGCAAGCGCTTACGGACAACAAGCTCTCCGCTCTGCTCGATGAGCGGCGTACGGCCCCAAGGGACATCTATGACCTTGAACTGCTGCTGGCGCGCGGAGTCTGTCCGAGCGCCCAGGCAGTCGAGCGGGTCGGGGGCTACGCCAAGCTCTTGCCACGCGCGAGCGAGAAACTCGATTTGATGGGCTGGGCACTCTTTCGCGATCAGGTGCTTCCCGCGTTGCCTCGGGAGATGCAGGCAAACATCGACGAGGAAGAGTATCTCGCAATGAAGATTCGGCTACTCGAATCCCTCGAGCGGTGCCTGTTGAACTACGCCGATCGCGGTGCGCAGTCATGAGGACACCTCATTGGACGACACGTCTCGAACTCGCACTGGCGGAACCAACGGCACTGCGCGTACTAGACAGAAAATCTATTATCAGTCTGGCGAAGGATGTTCGACCTGGCGTGTCTGATCCAACAGTCGAGCGGTGGATTCAGGAAGCCGTCAGCGCGAGCCGGCTGCAACGCGTCGTTCGTGGGCTCTATCTCAATCGTCTCATCAGTCCGCCCGCTCAGCTGTGTGAGGCCGCCGTCTGGCTCCGGCCCGGCGCGATGATCTCCCTGCAAACCGTGCTCGGCGATGCCGGCGTCTGGAATAACTTTACCGACTGGGTGACGGCAGTCGTGCCGCTCTCACCTCGCTACACGAGACCTTCTCTGGGGAGGCTGGAGACCGCCGCCGGTGTTTTCGTCTTCCGCGGTTTGCCAGAGGCGGTACTCGAAGCTGGCCGGGAGGAGGATCGACTGGTCAGCAATACAACGTACAGGCGCGCAACGCCGGAAGCGGCACTGCTGCACTGGCTGTACCTATCTAACTCGCCGCGGAGTCGCATGTCGCCGCCGCCGCTGGATAGTGATCTGACTGCTCTGGACATCCGCAAGCTCAAGCGCCTGTCGCAGGAGATGCGGTTGTCCGAATCGCTTGAGCAATGGCTCAGCCGCGTAGGCGGAGCCGATTTGCTGCAAAGGAGTCGCCGCAAGGATTCCATGTCTGCAACACCGGCGGACTCATAGCACGGTCAGACGTAACGACACGGCAGGCAAATCTGCCGAACGCTTACGCCGCTCTCTATCCGCCAGTGCAGCGCTCGACTAAGAACGGCACGCACTCGGCACGAGGCGTCTCGAACTCCTGGGCGAAGCGATGGCCAGCGTACACCGCAGCCGCGATCGTGCTCGGCGCGAGGCAATCGCCGATTCGAGTAACGCTGGCGAGTCCGGCCGTCGAGAACTCTGCTTCACGGGACATCAGCTGCCCATACAACGCATCATCCGGCGACCGTGCCGTCAGGAGGAGAACTGAAGCCGCGGGCAACGCCTGACTGCGACCGGTGTACGTGCACGATACGGAAGCGCTTCTCTCTTGAATGGCATCAAGTCTGTGAGATAGGACGAGACGCACACCGTTGTTGAGCAGACGCGACTGAATACGCTCCTGTTCCATAGTATTCACGCACCACTGCGAAACCACTGGAGCCGGTGTCACGAGCGTCACTTCGAGGCCCGAATTGCGGAGGTGCTCGCAGAGGACGCCGCCCAGATAGTAGTGGTCGCTGTCGAATACGACGACCGGGCTTTCTGGCAGCGTGCCTTCATATAGATCATCTGGTGTGTAGACGCGCGCGCCATCGACCACTGAAATGGGTTCGTACTGCCCGCGCCCGATACCATCCCGCCTCCACCGTGCTCCCGTTGCCAGCACGACGTGAGGGAGTCCCAGGCCGAGGATCTCTTCCGCGGTCAACGCGTTGTGGATAAAGATCTCTACATTCGTTGCACGCTGGAGCTGCGAGACTCGGTAGTCACGCACCCGCGCCCATTCCGCCAATCCCGGTAACCGACTCTCGCGCGTCACGCGTCCACCAAGCTCGCCGCTTGCCTCGGCGAGCGTCACCTCGTATCGGCGGCGCGCCAGCGACATCGCACATTCGAGCCCCGAAGGCCCGCCACCGATGACGAGAATTTTCTGAGCCGTCTTGCGCGGAGGAATGCGTTCGGGATGCCAGCCTTTGCGCCACTCCTCGCCCATCGTGGGGTTCTGGGTACAGCGAATGGGCGTGGCCGTGTAGTCACCGGTGACGCAGATATTGCAGCCGATGCATTCGCGAATGTCCTCTATGCGCCCTTCAGCAATTTTCTGCGGCAGGAACGGATCGGCAATAGAGGGGCGCGCAGCACCGATCATATCGAGGTGCCCCGAACGAACGAGCTGCGCCATGAGGTCAGGCGAGGTGAATCGCCCCACGCCGACGACGGGCTTGGAGGTGACCTGCTTGACGAATTTGGTGTACGAGCCCTGGAAGTTTTCCTTCGCGAATCGGGAGGGTACGGAGTCGTTCTCCCAGCCGCTGAGATTGACGTCCCACAGGTCCGGCAGCTCCGCAAGGGCCTGAACGACTTCCCGCCCCTCGCCATCGGCTTCGACGCCGCCCGCCCCCAGGAGCTCATCAACACCGAAGCGCACCACCACGGCGCACTTGTCCCCGATCGCATCCTTTGTGTCTTCGATGATCTCGCGGAGCAGGCGAACCCTGTTCTCGAGCGATCCGCCGTACTCATCGGTTCTCTTGTTGAAGCGACGCGAGAGAAATTGATACGGGAGCGTCAGGCCGTGTGAGGCGTACACGGCGACAATGTCGAAACCCGCGGCCTTGGCGCGCAATGCGGCCGCACGGTGCCACCGGCGGAAGTCGGCGATGTCGCGCCGGGTCATCGCACGCGCCGACGTGGGCTCGTAAATCCCGATCACCTGCGCGGTGGGGCCGATCGAGACCTCGCGTGAGTAGCGATTGAAGGCTCTCAACCCGTGATGCGCCAGCTCGACGCCAGCAAGTGCTCCATGGGCGTGGACGGCATCACACATCATGGCCAGCGCGGGAATGTCATCGTCATCCCACAGCCGCGCCTCGATATGGGGTGCGACGTCACCGCTTGGGTGAATCTCACATACTTCAGTGAAGACGACGGACCAGCCTCCCTCTGCCTTGACTGCGCGCATCGCCGCCATGCCGGACGGATTGCGATGACCCATCCCGTTGCAATGGGGGACCTGGTAAAAGCGATTCCGAGCGGTAACCGGGCCGATCCGCAGAGGCTCGAAAAGAACGTCGTACCTTCCGTTCGTGCTCACGGAGCAGGTGACTCTTTTGCGAGTCTGCCTTCGCGGAAGCTGCCCATCACGAAGTAGTCACCCTTGCACATCCACTCGCCGTTCACCTTCGTCCACAGGAACAGGATGGCAAACGTGAAAGGCTTCGTTTTCCCATCCGTAAATGTGACGTGGAAGTCGGCCCAGTCCCAACCCGAATCGCCGTTCACGAACGTGTGCACCGAATCGACTTTTACCAGGCTGTCCTTGACGACCCGCTCATAGAGGGGACGGATCTGCTCGCGTCCGACGTAGATTCCGCCGTCCGCCGTTCCTTCAACCGAGATAACGTCCGGCGTATAGAACTTCGTGAGAATGGTCTCGGCGTCGTGGTCCGCGAACGCTTTCTCCTTCAGATCGTACTTGGCGCGAATCGCCTTTTTGAACGCAGCCAGTTCCGGACTATTCGCCGAGGCCGCTTTTTTTGCTGCCGCTGCATTCGTTGGCGGCGCACTCTCCGCCGCCAGGGCGACGGAGTGCGAAAAGATCAGCAGCGCGGTGGCGGCAAGGCATGTCAGTAGACGTTTCATCAGATGATCTCCAGCACTTGTGTGGCGGCTCGATGTCCCTCTTCAGCGGCGGTTTCCCACATCTGCATGCCGGTGAGCTCCGAGTGGCCGAACGCGAGGCGGTGGAAGCGATTGCGCAGGATGTCCTTGGGCGCGGGTTTGCCATCTTTGCCGAAGAAGAATCCCGGCGGGTCCACCACGTACGCGTGACCCCAGCGGTTGGTGATGATGCCGGCGATATCCCGGTTCGCATCGAACCCGTAGTCGCCGAACAACTTCGTGAACTGCTGGCGCACCTGCGACTCGATGTCCGCGTACGACATGCTGAACAACTGCATGCGCGCGAGCGTGCACTGCTGTGGGAACGGAACCCCTGGTAGTGGGAAGGGGTTGTACATCGTGAGTACCACCGGCTTGGAGGGATCCAGCGGCTGCGTCTTCTGGCCCGGGATCTCGAGATTCCGACGCAGGCTCACCCACCACCCGAAGCCCTCGAACCAGCGCGCCGATGCCACCCCGAGCTTCTCGAGAAACTTCCAGTTACGCAGTGCCACGTTCACTGTGAGCACAGGCGCGTGATGAAACGCGTTCATCGCCTCCCGGTACTCGGGAGCGATGTCACGGCAGATGTGGCGGTTCGCGTGCTGCTGCCCACACAGAACGGCTGCCTTGGCGCGCACACGGTACAACTTGCCACCCCGCGCATAGGTGATCACGACGCCCTTGGCAGAGCTCGGCTCACCCTCGTGCATCACCGCCACGACCGTGGAGGACAGACGCATGCGCACCGGCTCGCCTGCTTTGTCCAGCTGATCCCACTGCACCGGACTGTTGAGAATATCGACCATGCGGTACTCGCCTTTCAGTGCCGCCGGTATGATCTTCTTTAGAAAGTGCCGCGCCGTGCCCGCATGTCCTCCGGGGAAGCTCGCCAGATAAATCCCCGCGCGCGGATCCTCTCCGTCGAGCTGATAGCGGATGTAGCCGCTGACCCCGGGCTGTAGGAAGTTGTACGCGGAGTACGCGGAGATCACGTCCGCGCCCAGTCCGCAGCCCATGATGGCCGCGACCGGACTTTGGTACTTGAGCACCTCGGGCAGGGCATTGTCCGGGATACCGACGACGTTCGAGAGAAACTCCTTGTAGGTCATCGTATCCAGCCACCGTTCCCAATCGTCCCGTCGCGGCGGCGTGCGATACAGCTCCAGTCGCATCATTGCTTCCTTCGCAGCCTCCGAAATCGGCGCATGTTTGAAGCCATCGCGCCAGGGGTTCTTCACCCACCCCTTGCCCTCGTAATAGAAGCCCGTATCGGAGCGCTCCCAGCCCACATGCATCGGCGTCCAGGCGTCCTCGGGAATCAGCAGGTCGCTGCTGAGCCCGGTGGGTTTCTGATAGATGAACTCGTCCGGAAAACCCAACTCGCCGGCAAAGCGTGACCAGAAGCCCGTCGCCTTCGCTTTCTTGAACGGCACCACGATGCCCGTCGCGCCCTGCGGCGCCGTGAGGTGATAGCCGTCCACCTCGAACTCGTTCTGCTTGGCTTCACCGCCAAAGATCGGATGCTGATCGAGCATCAGTACCGTGCCCGAGGGCCGCTCCTTGCGGAACGCCCAGCAGGCTGACAGTCCCGACATTCCGCACCCAACGATCACCAGGTCCGGGTTCTCGCCGGTATCGATGGCACCGCGCAGTGCCTTGTCGAGCTCCTGATTGCGAATGCCACCGTGGGCGCCGTTCACCACTTCGTGCGTGTTGCCGTTCGAGCGGGCGTAATCGCCGATGCCTCCCGGGCCGGTCCAGGCCGGGCCCAGTCCGGTCATCGGTGAGGGGACCGTTTGCGCCTGCGCCTCGCGTAGCGCTGCGGGCGAGGCCATTCCCAGCAGGCTCGCGCCAGCTCCCACGAGTGTTCCGCCCACGAAATCTCGCCGGGTGATGCTCGGGAGGTCCTCGGGACAGCAGCCGGTTTTCTCAGTCGTCATGCTTACGCCCACCTCAGGCTCGAAGGACGCAGCAGCCAGCGCCCCGTTTATGGCTTTAGGTCTTCAGACCAATTTATTTGGTCGGATGACCTATACGCTACAATTACTCTCGAACCCAAGTCAAGAATCGGGCAGCACGCCATATGAAGTCAGAAAACCGAACAGCGCGCGTCGCGAGCTGGCCACCCAAGGAAACCGCACGACGTATCGTCGAGGTCGCGCGTGCGGTCCTCATGAACAAAGGCTACGCGCAGTTCTCGATGCGCAACGTCGCCGCCGAGGCAGGAATGCGCCTGGCCAATGTTCAGTACTATTTTCCTACGCGCAGCGACCTGGTCCGTGCGTTGATGCAAGACACGCAACAGCATTATCTGGCGGCTTATCGAGAGTGTCTGCTCAAAGCTCCGCCTGATCGCCACGAACGCTTCAAAGCGTTTCTGGAATTCAACTTGTGCGATGTGGCCAATCCCGAGACGCGGCGCTTCTTCGCGCAGTTGTGGGCGTTGCTCGATACTTTGGAAGCGGAGGCCGGCAACTTGCTCAATGAGTTCTATGAGATGGACATTGAGGCGCTCAGCGAACGGATTGCTGAGCTCGACCCGAATTGCGCCGCCGCGGAAGTCAGGCGCCGCGCGACGTTACTGGCAGCGATGATCGAGGGGCTCGTGATCGTTCGAGGAGCACATTCTGCGAACCCTGCTGAAATAAAGCGTCTGACGGCACGCGCAAGGACCGTCGGCATGCAGATTGCCCTCGGCCGCTTTCTCGCGAGCGACACGGATTGACGAGGACGCTCACTGGCCGTTGGGTCGGCGTGACCGAGCAAGCGACCCGATCATCCAGCCGTAGCTGTAGCCGTACAGCCGGAGAAAATCACGACGTCGGATCTTCCCCCGGTACACGGCGGGCAGGCCGACTCCAGCAGATCGATGACCGATTCACCCCGACCCGCGAAGATCAGCTCGATCGGAGTAAGACTGTCCAGTGCCGCGAGCGGTGTGTTGAACAGCCAGTGGAATACCTTCGAGCGGTCCGGCTCCAGTTGTTCCGCCAAAGCAAATATGCGATGGAAAATGCCGTGTCGCGCGCGTTTAGAAGACATAACCCACTCCTGCCAGATAGCGCTCGGTGAAGTCGCGATCCACCACCGAGAGTCCAGAGACGTTGCGATCGACGAGTCGGAAAGCAGACTGATCGCGTCGAATACAGACCTGCGCATATCAAATTCGGTGAAATGATGTCGCCGCAGTCTCTCGAAGCAACATTGCCGGAACATTGCCTCTCGCGCTCTCCCTCGATATCTCGAGAGCAGGCGTAAGATCCGCCTCTTTGCTTTCGCGGTGCCACCCGCGCCCCTCCATGACAGTCGGCTGGGAACTATTTTGGTGCAGATATCTCGTTGATTTTTCTGCACTTACCAGTTTTCTGAATGTCCTTTTAATCCTGGATACCGGGATTTTTAATCGAACTATGGTCTTCTATGACCCGCGGTTTTCCTCGAGCTTTTCTCATCGAGGTCCGAGCGCACTGAAGCCACTGGTTCGATCTGATGCGAATACTCGTCTACAACCGGTCGGCCTTTGGCGCGGGAGCCAGCCAGCTCATTACCGACTTTGGCCGCACGAGCAACTTTGCCGCGAGCGCCAAACTGCAGGCCAGTGCGGAGAATCAGAACGCCCAGGCTACACGCGAGCAGGTTCTACTCGAAGTCGACCGCAGATTCTTCAGTGTCCTGCAGGCCCAGGCGTTGCAGAACGTTGCCCGGCAGACGCTCGATACCCGTCAGTTGTTGCTCGACCGCGTGAGCATTCTGGCTGCCAATAAATTGAAATCCGATCTGGATGTGAGCTTCGCCCGTGTCGCGCTCGAGCAGAGCAAGCTGCTGTTGGAAAGCGCACACAATAACTTCGATTCCGCCCTCGCATCTCTGTCGGCTGTGCTCGGTTACGGCAGGCATCAGCGTTTCGAGCTCGTGGAGGTGGAACCGACGCCGGCGGCGGCTGCAGGCGATCTGGATCCGCTCATCGATGCAGCATTGCGAGATCGTCCGGAGCTCGGGAGTCTTCGCGACCAGCGGGACGCGGCGCTTCGACTGGCCCGCTCCATGCGCGATGCACGCTTCCCCACCATTTCTGCCGATCGCAACAGGCGATGCTCCATCTCACGATGTACGCCTGCCCGATAACTATGCCGCCGGAGGGTTGCAGTTGAGCGTTCCATTGTTCGCGGGTGGCTTCTACCAGGCCCGTCAGCATGAGGCCGAATATCGGGCGAGGGTGGCGGGAGAGGCGTTGCGAGCGTTCGAGGACAATGTGGCGCGCGATGTCCGGATTGCGTGGTTAAACCGCAACATCAAACACTCCAAGGCTCGTGCTTGATCGTGGTTTTGTTGGCCTGGAAACCCTCATGGGTGCCTTGCCGAATATCACGTAGTGGCGAGTGGCGTCCGAGTACGCCTCCCGGGTGATCGACAGATGAGGACGGGCGGGCGGCGAGCGCATTTCGCGACGCTTACGCCGCTGTACAAGTTACGTACGATTGGAATGTCGGACGCGGGCGGTCACCTTTGTTTTCGCCACGGTCCCGACGGCGGCGCAGCAGCGGAGTTTGCCGGCTCGGCAAGCACACCGCGGCTCGCCGCCTCACGCAATCGGTCCTTCTTGCTTTTGCGCGTTCCCTTGACCCCTCCCGCTCCCGGGCGTGGTGGCAGGGGCGTTGTCGCAGTCGGCTCGAATTCCGGCAGTCGTTCGCGCTCCAGCCGGAAGCGATTGCGTTTCTCGATGAGTCGGAAGTGCGCTTCCGAGGCGGCGCTCACAAAGCTGACGGCCACGCCACTCGCGCCTGCACGGCCCGTGCGACCGATTCGGTGTACGTAATCGTCGGTCGAGCGGGGCAGGTCGAAGTTTATTACCGCAGGCAGATCGGTCACGTCGATGCCACGCGCGGCGACGTCGGTCGCAATCAGCACCTGCAGACTTCCCGCTTTGAAGTCAGCGAGCGCCTGGGTGCGTGCGCCCTGGCTGAGTGCCCCATGCAATGCTCGAGCGGTAAGTCCCACGCGCTGTAGTTTTAACGCAATGTGCTCAGCAGCGTACTTCGTGGCGACGAAGACAAGCGTTCGCTCCCAACTATGAAGTTGAATCAAGTGGCGCAGCAGCTGCGTGCGGCGTTCGGGATCGACGGCGATGGCGCGCTGTTGAACGCGCCGCGTGGTGTCAGCCGCAGCGGCGATATCGATGCGGACGGGATCACGCAGCAACCCCTCAGCAAGAGATTGCACCGACAGCGGGAAAGTTGCGGAGAACAGCAGGTTCTGGCGACGGTCGGGTAGCAAAGCCAGTACGCGAGTAAGCTCGTCGGCGAAACCTTCATCGAGCAGACGGTCCGCCTCGTCGAGTACCAGGGTACTCACCTCGGACAGGCGCACAGCGTTGTGATCGGCCAGATCGAGTAGTCGGCCTGGTGTGGCCACCACGATATCCGCACCACCGCGAAGCGCCATCATCTGCGGATTGATGGATATGCCGCCG
>Ga0068855_100001955_pt1 | contig 25580 bp, 19 predicted proteins | sample KBSCornC52_FD_66592 | JGI IMG/M metagenome (GOLD analysis project Ga0068855, IMG submission 66592) | Corn rhizosphere microbial communities from Kellogg Biological Station, Michigan, USA - KBS Corn C5-2 | ecosystem: Host-associated > Plants > Roots > Rhizosphere > Soil ... | reverse complement strand
CCCCGCCAGCAGGTGACGGTGACGTAGAGCGTGGAGTCGTCGATGAACTTCTCCTGCTCGCGGTCGTAGCGTCGCGACGTCGACGCGATGCGGAAGTTGGTCACCACGTGGCCGTTGCGCGTCTCCCGCCGGCGCGGGTTGTCCACGACGTTGCCGACGATCGTCATCATCGTCTCGTTCACATTCGACTCCTTGCCTGTCGTCCGGTCCGTTGTCTCCGGGCGCCCCCGTTGGGCGTGGCAAGAAGCGTCGCGCCGATCGAGCGGCGGCCGGGCGGCGATCAGACATCTGTGGACGGCGGCGGCCCTGTGGACGGACGGGGCGCGTCCGGTCGGGGGGCCGTGATAAAGGGCTCGCGCCAACCGGCGTCTGGAATGATTTCCTTGAGGTCGGCCCCCGTAGCTCAGCGGATAGAGCACCCGCCTTCTAAGCGGATGGTCGCAGGTTCGAACCCTGCCGGGGGCGCCAGGACGGTTCGGTGCTGCTTCGTTGGTGGAGCGCGGCTACGCCCCGTGGCCGTTGGTGCACGGCCTCGCCGGAGGGTCTGCTGTACAGCATGATGTTCTCGTGGCCTCACACGGATCGCGTTGGTCCTACCGCTCACAGGACTCGATCCTGAGCATCGGCTCGCGCGGCTCGGTCTTGTCGATCGGGTCAGTCGGATCCGTGCTGTCGATCGGATCGATCGGCTCAGCTTGCTCGCTGTTCTCGATCGGATCATTCGCAAGCGCGGCGTCGGTCCTGTCCTCGCTCGCCGATCGATCACTCATGTCGTACCGCTCCCGCCGGGCGATCATGGCCGCCAACTCCGGAGGGTCGTCGGAAGCAGGCTCGCGCGGCTGATCCAGGCTGATCTGCTCGATGCTCGTCCGCGTCCGGCCAGGGGATCGCGGCCGCGTCCTCACCCGGCGAAGGTGATCACGCCGCGGACGTTGCGGCCGGCGTGCATGTCCGCGAATGCTTCGTTGATCTCGTCCAGCGCGTAGGTGCGGGTGACCAGTTCGTCGAGCTTCAACGCCCCCGCCCGGTAAAGGCCGATCAACCGCGGAATCTCCCGCGCCGGCGACCCCATTCCGTAGATGGCACCCTGCAGGCGCTTCTGGAACATCGTCAGCTCGAGCAGGCTGACCGGGACGCCGACCGCCGAGGCCGGCGCGGCCGACGTCGCGACGACAGTGCCGCCCTTACGGATTGCGGCGAAGGCCTGGCCGAGATGATCACCGTTCAGCACACCGACGGTGACGATCGCCGAGTCGGCGCCTTGCCCGTCCGTGAGCGCTCGGGCTCGTTCGGCGGCGGCATTGACGTCGGCAAAGACCTCCGTAGCGCCCAGCCGCAGCGCAATCTCGCGTTTGAAGTCGACCGGGTCGACGGCGAGGACGTGTCCGGCGCCGACGTGCCGCGCACCCTGGACGGCGTTGATGCCGACGCCGCCGATGCCGATCACGAGGACGACGTCCCCGGCCTGCACGTCCGCGGCCCGCGTTGCCGAACCCCAGCCGGTCGGGACGCCGCACCCGAGAAGGCACGCCACCGAGGCCTCCAGGTCCGGGTCGACGCGGATGCACGAGGCCGCCGGCATCACGCTGTACTCGGAGAACGTGGAGATGCAGCCGCCCTGGCCGACGTCCGCGCCGTCCAAGTGCATGCGGAAGGTGCCGTCGAGCTGGCTGCCGATCAGCATCCTGCTGCCGTTGTCGCAAAGGTTCTGCATCCCCGATGCGCACCAGCGGCAGCGCCCGCACGCCGGCACGAAGACAGTGACGACGTAGTCCCCCGGCTCGAGGTCGTCCACGCCCGGGCCGACCGACTCGACGACACCGGCCCCCTCGTGACCACCGACGAACGGCAGGGTCTCCACGGGGATGTCGCCAGTGGCGAAGTGGTCGTCGGAGTGGCAGAGCCCGCTCGCCAGCATCCGGACCAGAACTTCGCCGGTCTTCGGCGGGTCGAGGTCGACCGTGGCGATCTCCCACTTGCCGGGCGCTTCCCGCAGCAGTGCCGCACGCGTCTTCACGAGCGTCCCTCCAATTCATCATGAGGTTTACTCGGACCCTAGCCGCGGACTGCGCAAAGCGCCATGACGGGCGATGCCGGTGCCTTGCGCGCCCGTTGGTCCACGACCGCTTTGGTCGCATCCGATACGCGGTGACATCGGCTCCTTCGCCGCCTGATACTTGATGCATGTTCATCGACGCAGTTCCCGAAGATGCGGCCACGGGAGACGTCGCCGAGTACTACCGGCAACAGCGCGCCGCATGGGGCTTTCTTCCGAACTACGCAGGTGCCTTCGCGACGCGGCCTGAGGTGGCGCAGGCGTGGAACGCGCTCAACGCCGCAGTACGCGGCGGCATGGATCGACGCCGATTCGAGCTGGCGACGATCGCCGCAGCGCGGGCGCTGCGTTCCACCTACTGCACCGCCGCGCATTCCAAGTTCCTCAGAGACGTCTGCGGCGATGAGGCGACACTCGACCTGATCGCCGAGGAACCAACCGGCGCCACGTTGGGTCGAGAGGATCGCGCGGTCTATGAATTCGCGACCAAAGTGGCGACGTCCGCAGATTCGGTCCGTCAGCAGGATGTCGACCACCTACGCGAGATCGGATTGACCGACACCGACATCGCCGACGTGGTCTTCGCCGCGTCCGCGCGATCGTTCTTCACACGCGTGCTGGACGGCCTGGGCGCGCAGCTGGACGCGCAGACGGCAGAGACCTTTTCTCCCGACCTGCTGGCATCGATGATCGTCGGACGCCCTCCGGCCGAAGGCTGAAACGGCAGCATCATGCCAACCCCGTGACTCGTCGTCGCATGCGTGGTCGAGCAGCGGGTGGTGAGCTCGAGTCACAGCCCGTGGGCAATGCGTGCGGGTTGGTCGGCGGTTCGTCAATCAGCCGCGGAGGCCGATCCGCTCACCGTGGGGGTCGACTCGGTACCCGGACGGCCCCGGCGTGAACCTGCTCTAATGGATTCGACCGCGATGAGCGCGCGGAGCGGTTACGCGCGGCCGCTCACGTCGACCGCGCTGCGCAGAAGCATGAACTCGAGGCGCCGAACGCTGATTCTGCGTGGGGCGATTACGCGGGCATCGGCCACAGCGCCATCGATGAACCACCGCTCCAGTGGAGTCAAGATCGAAATGATCGGTCGTCTCAACGGCGAACGCCTGGATCTTGCTGTAGGGCAGCGAGGAGAAGTCACGCTTCTTGCCGGTCATCCCCTGAACGTTGACGGCCGGGAGGTGCTTGTCGGTGAAGACGACGAAGTTGCGCCCGGTGGATTGTGCCCACCTGGAGGTTGGATTCCGCCGGTCGGTTCGCTCCAGCTGGTCCTCTAGCCCTAGCAGTTGTGGGTCAGCGCGCCTATACAAGTCATACGACGCGCCGCCGTCCGGTGGGCGCCGCGCTACTGATGGGCCGTGGTAGTCATGCTGGAAGACGAGGCTCGGGAGTACCACGCTGCTGGTCGTCGCGGGAAGATCGCTGTCGCAATCACGAAGCCGTGCGCGACCCAGCACGACCTGTCCCTGGCCTATACCCCGGGCGTGGCCGTCCCGGTTCGGGACATCGAGAAGGATCCGCTCGAGGCGTTTCGCTACACCGCCCGCGGCAACCTGGTGGCTGTGGTGACGAACGGGACCGCGGTCCTCGGTCTGGGCAACGTCGGGCCGCTTGCTGCCAAGCCGGTGATGGAAGGCAAAGCGTTGCTCTTCAAGCGGTTCGCCGACGTCGACGTGTTCGATATCGAGCTCGACGCCCCCGACCCGGATGACGTGGTGCGGATCGTGCAAGCACTCGAACCGACCTTCGGCGGCATCAACCTGGAAGACATCAGCGCCCCGAATTGCTTCGAGATCGAGGAGCGGCTTTCGGCGACGATGGACATTCCGGTCTTCCACGACGACCAGCACGGGACGGCGATCATCAGCGGCGCCGCGTTGTTGAACGCACTCGAGTTGGCCGGCAAGGACATTGCTGAGGTGCGGATGGTGGTCAGCGGGGCGGGGGCGGCCGCCATCTCGTGCTGCGAGTTCTTCGTCACCTTGGGTATGCGGCGCGAGAACATCCTGTTGGTCGACACGAGGGGTGTCGTCTACCGTGGCCGCGCCGACGGGATGAACGCCTACAAGGCGCGGTTCGCCACCGATTACCCTGCGCGCACCCTGGTCGAGGCGATCGACGGGGCCGACGTGTTCCTTGGGGTGTCTGTCGCCGGGACGGTGACCAGAGGGATGGTCTTGTCCATGGCCGAGCGGCCGATTGTGTTCGCGCTGGCCAATCCCGATCCCGAGATCACTTACCCGGAGGCGAGGGCGGCTCGCGACGACGTGCTCGTGGCGACCGGGCGGTCCGACTATCCGAACCAGGTCAACAATGTGCTCGGCTTCCCGTTCATCTTCCGTGGCGCGCTCGACGTGCGGGCCCGGGCGATCAACACGGACATGATGGTCGCCGCAGCCCGGGCGCTCGCCGACCTGACGAAGGAGAACGTGCCCGATTCGGTGCTGCGCGCTTACGGCGTGGACCGCTTGGACTTCGGTCCGGAGTACCTCATTCCGAAGCCGCTCGACCCGCGCGTGCCGCTGCGTGTCGCGCCGGCGGTGGCGGCAGCAGCGATGAGCTCGGGCGTCGCGCGCGACCCTGTCGACCTCGCCGAGTACGCCGAACAACTTGCGAACCGACTGACCCGTGGCCGGGAGGTCATGAGCGTTGTCACCCGCAAGGCGCAGACGGCGCCCAAGCGAGTGGTCTTCTCCGAGGGAGAAGAGCGCAAGATCATTCTGGCCGCGGCGAGGATCCACCGAGATCACATCGGCGTGCCGATCCTGCTCGGCCGCGAAGACGTCATCCGTTCCGCTATGCACGAGCTGCGCGTTAGCGAAGAGATCGAGGTGATCGACCCGGCGGGGTCTGAGCGCGTCGATGCCTATGCCGCAGCGCTGCACGAACAGCGACAACGGAAGGGGATCACGCTGCGCGAAGCGCGCGCGTTGCTCAGCATGCCGAACTACTTCGCCGCGATGATGGTGCAGGCGGGTGACGCGGACGCGTTCGTCGGGGGCCTGACTTACCACTACCCGGATGTGATCCGGCCGGCGCTGGAAGTGATCGGTCCAGCGCCTGAGGTTGCGCGGGTGGCCGGGCTGTACCTGATGATCACGCCCGACGGGCGTGCCGTCCTTATCACTGACCCCACCGTGAACATCGACCCGACGGCGGAGGAGGTAGCCGGCATCGCCGTCATGGCGGCCGAGCGTGCCCGCACATTCGGTCTCGAGCCCCGAGTCGCCCTGTTGTCCTTCTCGAACTTCGGCTCGACCAATCATCCCCGTGCGGCCAAGATGGCCACGGCCGCGAGGTTGGTGAAGCTACGGCGTCCTGACTTGGTGGTAGACGGCGAGATGATGGCCGACATCGCCCTGTCGCCCAGTTTGCGCGACGCCGACTACTCTTTCTCGGAGCTGGTGGGCGAAGCCAATGTACTGGTGTTCCCGAGCCTCGAAGCAGCGAACGTGGCGTACAAACTGCTGCAACACCTCGGCGGAGCCGTAGCGATCGGGCCGATCCTGGTCGGCATGAACAAGCCGGTGCATGTTCTTAGCCGTGGCGCCGAAGTGACCGACGTCGTCAACATGGCCGCGATCGCGAGCATCGACGCCCAGGACGCCGCACGGCCGCGCGGAAACTAGGAGCACGACTCGGGACCGCCCACGCGGGACGAGTTTGGCGAACCGGTGTCCTCGCCCAGCTCAGCAGCTGGCGCAGCGACGTTCCCAGGAGCTGCCGCCGCCGCCGCGGATTTGTCGCTCACCGCCGAACAGCTCGCCCGCATCGACGAGCCGGCGGATGCCGAGTGCTCTGGGATCGACCACCAGCCTCGCTAGCCGGCCCGAATCAACCCAGGACTGCGGCGACGGCGCGATTCCTGCGAACTTCCGGTCTGCCCGGCTGTGCCCGGGCCGACACGACCCGGGCACAGCGGTGGTTGGTCAGCAGTGGACGTTCGGATTCCACTCGGCGAACGTGCCCGCCGGGTTGGCCTGCCAAGCCCAGACGTGCAGGTCGTAGTGGATCGGCATGCCCTCGGAGTGGCCGAGCATCGGGCCGTCGAAGGGAACGCCGTAGAAGGACGGACGGTCGTTGTCCGTGCTCAGGTCCTGGTCGGCGTCGGGTCGGAAGTACTCGACGCCGACGAGCTTCAGGCCGCCGTCCGCGGCCGGCGCGTAGAGCAGCAAATCGGGCTTGCCCGCCACGATCTGGCCGTCGGATGCGTAGGCCGGGTTCATGTAGTGGTAGCCCATTGCGCCGACGCCGGGCAGCTCCGTGCAGTCACTGACACGGACGTAGCCGGCGGCGAGGGCGGCGTTGACATCATGGAACTGCGCGGTGGCTTGCCGGGCGGTCGCAACGGCGCTGTTCACCGTCGAACCGCCGGTCGAGGCCAGAGCGGCCGGTGCGGTGCTGGCGCCGATGAAGCCAGCCACGGCAGCAGCGGTCAGAAGTAGGTGCGTGGAGCGTCGCATCGAGGGTTCCTTTCCAAGGAGGGTCAGGTGTGTCCGGCGTTCGCCGGTGTCCTGTGTGCTCAGGCTGGCCGTCGAGACTTGGAGCCGGCTTGCGACTGACTTGGCTCAGATCGCGAGCGGTTCAGGGGAGCCGGCACTGCTCCTTCACCGCCGCGCCGATCTCTGGCGTCGGCGCGACGCTCACCGTCAGCAGCGCGAACGGCGCCGCGAATCCAGGCAGCGCGAAGGGAACCCCCGAACCGCACGCCAGGACGCCGCCGAGCTGGCGGAGCTCGGCGATCATCACGTCCGACGGCGACTCGGGACCGGCCGCCGCGAGGAACGCGTCGACCGCCTCCTCGGGGAGCCCGGTGAGCAATCCGCTGTCATCACACAGGGCGCCGGGCCCTCCGGGTCCACGTGCAGCCGAGCGAGCTCATCAGTGGCTGTCCGCGTGAACTCGAGCTCGGCGACGGTCGCGCAGTCGCCGCCGCGCAGGGCCCACAGCAGCGATCCTCGGGCCCCAGCGACGAGCGCATCGCTGCGCTGGCGACAGCTTCTAAGCGGGACGCAGGTTCGAACCCCGCCGGGCGCGCTCAACGCTGGTCGTCGTGACCGCGAGCGAGCGGCTCGGCCGGCTTACGTTGCCGGCGGCATCGACGGCCCGCACGGTGAACTCATATCTCGTGCCACGCACCAACCCGGTCACCGCCAGCGCATTGTCGTAGACCGTCCCGATCGAAGTGCCGTTCCGGAACACCTCGTAGTGCGAGACGGCCACGTCGTCGTGCGGGACGTTCCACCGCAGGTCGATCTCGGTCGACGACGGTGCACCGGCGGCCGCCAAGCCGGTGGGCGGCGCGGGTGGGTGGACGTCCCGCCGGCCGGCCGCGGCGACCAGCTCGCGATCCCAGTAGGGCGGGATCGTGTCCCACGGGAAGCCGGTGACGTTGCCGGCGTCGTCGAAGGTCAGCTTGTCGTCGGTGACGAACACGTACCCGACGTTCTGCCGCTTGGTCTGCGCGATGACGGCCTGCATCGACACGACGTCCGGCACGTCGTAGACGAGGTTCCAGAACTTTTCGGGGTGGCGGCTGTTCAGCTGCCAGGCCTTCGGCGGACCGTAGCCGCCATTGACGAAGTCGGTGTAGGTGCCCTCGAAGGTCAGGATGGTGTCGGCCACCCGCGAGTAACACTGGTCGACCGGGACGCCAGGGTTGATGGCGACGTAGGCGGCCGGGTGGTGGACGGCGATGTAGTGACGGATCCCCGCGTAGAGGTCGACGTACTCGTTCGGGTGGGTGTCCGTGCCGCACGGCTCGGTCGTCTCGTCGAGGAAGATCCCGTCGACGCCAAAGGAGCCGTACAAGTCGAACCAGCCGTCGATGTCCGCCTCGATCTGCGCCGTCCAGGCCGCCGTCGAGTGACTGCCGCCGCCCGGACCGTCCGGCCGGGTGTAGTGCGGGCTGTACGGCGGGAACGTCACGCCGTAGTAGCCGGTGTCCACGTACGTGAGCACCCGGACGCCCGCGTCGTGCAGCTTGGCGATCGAGCGCGCCCACGCCGGGTTGAACGGCGTCTCGGGCTTCGACTGGCTGCCGTTGACCACGACGATGTCGTTGGTCGGGCCGTTCTGGGCGAGGTGGGCGAACATGGCCGCGCCGTCGGCCGTGTCCGGCCCCCAGTACGCGGGGATCGCGATCTTCTGGTGCCGGGCGACGTGATCGGCCGGCGCGGAGCGCGCGGCGAGCGGCGTCGTGACGAGCAGGCCGGCAACCCCGGCGACGGCCAGCAGTATTCGTGGTGCGCGCATGGTCGTAGGACTCCTATCGCACGTCGTGGGCCCGCGGCGGTGAGGGCGAGTAGTGGCCGTCAAAACCTACTTATCATGGAATCTTACGTAAGTGCCGGTCAAGGCTCTGGCAGCACACAGGGCGGCGACCGCGCGCGACACGCGGCCGCCGCCCTCAGTGGCGGTCGGAGGGATCAGCAGCTCGCGCGGCGATTGACGGTCAGGACGGCCGAGTACCGATCGGGCGACGAGGCTTGGAACTGGACGTGTTGCGTGGCGGCCGACGTCGCGAACGCGCTGGTCGGCACCTGCCACTGGTAGTGCACGCCGTGGGCCGCGGAGACCAGCGGCGCCACACCGCTGACCTGGCTCCACGCCCAGCCCGGCCCGACGTAGGCGTAGAGAGCACCGTTCTCGATCATGTAGTCCGCACCGGTTAGGTACGGCGCTCCCAGGTCGTACCCGGTCGTGGCGTCGTCGTCGGCATCGACGAAGACCCGGTGGTAGGTGAACGGGTCGACGTAGTCGGCGCGATACGAGGCACTCGTCGCGGTGAAGCAGGCCGCCGGATTCAGGATGGCTGACGCAGCGGCGGCCGGCGTCGTCACCGCGAACGGCGTGCTGAGCCCGCTCACGTTGCCGGCGGCGTCGATGGCCTTGACCGTGAAGGCGTACGCGGTGTTGAGCGCGAGTCCGCTGACGTCCATGGCGTTGTCGTACACCGTGCCGATCGAGACGCCGTCCTGGAACACCTGGTACCGCGAGGTTGCCACGTTGTCCTGCGGGTTGTTCCACGAGAGATCGACCTGCGCGCTCGTCGTGCCCGCGATCGCGGTTCCGGTGAGGCCGTCGGGCGCGTCCGGCACGGTGGTGTCGCTGCCGCCGGCCGCCGCGACCAGTTCGTCGTCCCAGTAGGGCGGAATGGTGTCCCAGGGGAAGTTCGTCACCGTGCCCGACCCGTCGGTGGTCAGCGTGTCGTCGGTGACGTACACGAAGCCGGCGTTCTCCTGCTTGCTCTGCGATACAACGGCCTGCATCGCGGTCGCGTTCGGGACGTCGTAGATCAGGTGCCAGAACTTCGACGGGTTCGTGCTGTTCAACTGCCAGCTCTTCGCGGGGTAGGTGTTGTTGATGTAGTCGCTGTAGCTGCCCTCGAACGTGATGATGGTGTCCGCGACCGGCTCGTAGCACTGGTCGACCGGCACACCGGGGTTGATGATCACGTAGGCATTCGGATGGTGGGCCGAGATGTAGTCGCTGATCGTGGCGTACAGGTCGACGTACTGGTTCGGGTCGGTCGGCGTGCCGCACGGCTCGGTGGCCTCGTCAAGGAAGATCCCGTCCACGCCGTACGAGCCGTAGAGCGCGTACCAGTCGTCGATGTCCTGCTCGATCTGCGCCGTCCAGGCCGCGGTCGAGTTGCTGCCGGCGCCCGGACCGTCCGGCCGGGTGTAGTGCGGGCTGGCCGGCGGGAACGTGAAGCCGTAGTACCCGGTGTCGACGTAGGCGAGCGCCAGCTCCCCCGCGTCGTGCACCTTGGCGATCGCCGCGGCCCAGGCGGAGTTGAAGGGCGTCTGCGGCTTCGACTGGCTGCCGTTGATGACGACGATGTCGTTCGTCGGCACGTTCTGGGCCAGCCGGCCGAACATTGCGGCGCCGGTCGCGGTGTCCGGGCCCCAGTACGCCGGGATGGCGATCTTCTGCGTGGTCGCGACGTGCGTCGCAAGCGCGGGCGGGGCGCTCACGAGGGTCGCGACGAGCAGCGTGCTGCCGGTCGCGACCGCCAACCAGTTCCGGGATCTGCGCATGGTCATGCGTCTCCTGCCAGTGCGGGGGGACCGACTGCGGAGGCGCAGCCGGGCGGAGCGTCCCGGCGCCAGGACTCACATATAATGGTTTCTTGCGTAAGTCGCGGTCAAGCCCATATCCGCCCGACGTCAGAGCGGGTCGAGCGGGCCCGCCTCGGACGCGAAGAAGCGCTCCTCCACGTGGTCGAGCGCGTGCCGGACGGCACCGAGCGCCGCCGCGTTCTCACCCAGCGTCGACACCCGCACCTCGACCGGACGGATGACCAGGCGGTCCAGCTCGGCCCGCAGCGGCTCGAGGAGCAGATCCGCGGCCCGGGAGAAGCCACCGCCGAGGACGACGAGCTCGGGGTCGACGGTCAGCACGACCGCGGCCGTGCCCAACGCGAGGTCACGCGCGTAGCCCTTCACCGCGCTACGGGCCCCACGGTCGCCCTCGCGCGCGGCAGCGAAGACGAAGGGCGGGACGTCCGTCTCGGGGAGGTCGGCCGGCACGCCGCTCCAGCCCCGCAGGCGCTCCTGCGCCCGGGCCCAGCGCGACTCGCTCAGGAAGCCGATCTCCCCCGCCGCGCCGCCCGCACCCCGATGCAGGCGGCCGCCCAGCACGAGGCCGGCGCCGGTCCGCGACCCGGCGAGTACGTAGACCATGTCGGTGACGTCCTGGGCGACGCCCTGCCACTGCTCGGCGCGCGCGGCGAGGGTGCAGTCGTTGGCCGCGTACACGGGGCAGCCGAGATCGACGAACGGCGCCGCGAGGTCGACGCCCGTCCACCCGGGGACGACCGAGAGCCCGACGCGCCCCTTCGCGTCGACGACCCCCGTGCTCGCAATGCCTACGGCCCATGCCGCGGACGGCGCCAGACCGGCCGCCGTGAAGGCCGCCCGAGCCGCCCGGCCCATCGCGGCCAGCCGGCGGCCGGGCGAGGTCTCCGGTTGCACGCCGACCTGATGACTGCCCACCACCGCACCGTCGAGATCGGCGACGAGGGCTCGCACCCGGTGGGCGCCGACGTCCACGCCGAGCACGTGCCCGGCCTCGGAGCAGAACCGGTAGCGCCGCGCCGGCCGGCCCATGACACCCGCGACCGGGGGCACCTCGACGATCCAACCCTGGGCGGTCACGTCGCCCACGATGTCCTCGACCGCGGGCCGGGACAGCCCCGTCCGGTTCGCCACCTCGCTCAGCGTCAGCGGCGCACCGTCGCGCACGGCCCGGATGACGGCCAGGGCGTTGAAGGCGCGCAGTCGAGCAAGGTCGCCGCCGGCCAAGCCACCTCCCGGGTTCGCGCCGAACCTCCGGTACGGCAGCGACCCATTATGCCGGGCGGCGCACGGCGGCCCCGGCCGGCGCGAGGCGGCGCCGTCACGCTCGTCGCCGCGCGACGTCGTCGAGCAGGGCGGTGGCCAGCGGGTCCACCGTCACCCCCCACGCGCGCGCGGCGCGCAGGACGCCGGCCGGGTCGATCTGCTCGTTGATCGCGTGCGGGCTGGTCACCTTCAGCGCCGACACGACCGCCGCCAGCTGGTTCGCCGCGTGCAGGTCGGCCCCGGCCGCGAGCCCGGCGAGCGCGCCGGCGAGGTGCGCGTCGCCGGCGCCGGCCGTACTCACCGGCGGCACCGGCAAGGCCGGGGCGTGTCGCACACCGTGCGCGTCGGCGCTCACACTGCCGTGCCGGCCAGCCGTGACGATCACCTGCACCGAGGGGTTGTCGGCTCGCAGCCGGGCGACGGCGGCGCGGGCCACCGCGAGCGGGTCACCTTCCGGCCCGTCGCGTCCCAGAACGGCGGCCGCCTCGTCCGCATTGAGCGCGATCAGGTCGCAGCGCGGCAGGAACTCATTAAGCCGTCCGTCCCGGATCTCGCCGCTCGACAGGCTGACCACGCGGTACAGGCCGTGCTCACCGGCGGCGTCCAGCAGGTGCAGCCGGGCCGCCACCGGTGACTCGGGCACCGCGAGCGCGATGGCGCGGGCGGCGTGCCGGCGCATGGCCGGGACGGCGCGTCCCACCTGCTCGACGGTCACCGTGTCGCTGGCGGCGAGGGACGTGATGTTGCCGCCCTCGCCGTCCGGGTACACGTAGCCGACCGCGAACAGCGTGGACGCGGTCGCCGAGCTGCGGACGTGGCGCAGGTCCAGCCCGACCGACCGCATCTGCCGGCGCAACGCGGTGCCGGCCGCGTCCCGGCCGACCGCGCCGATCGGCAGGACCGCGAAGCCGTCGCCGAGCAACCGGCGCACGTAGTGGCAGATGATGTGCAGCTTCGCGTAGTCGCGCCGGTCGAGCAGCCGTGCGGTTCGGCTCTCCTCGCGACCGACCGTCGCGTTGCCCTCGAGCGCGAGGACGATCCCGCTGCCGATGCCGCCGGTTCCGATCAGCGCGTCGAAGCGCCGCGCCGTCGCCGTCATCCCGTACCGAAGTCCCATTCCGGGTGCCGGCTGATCGGGTGCTCGGCGGTGTCGAGGGTTGCGGTCAACAGGACGTCCGGGTGTTCCTGCAGCAACGTCATCGGATACTCGACGTCGACCGGCCCGAACAGCGCGACGCGCAACGCCGTCTGCTTCCACGCACCGGTGTCGCTGAACAGCCGGATGCTCCGCGCCGCGAGGATCTCGCGCAGCCCGAGGGTGACCGACATTGGCGGTACGAGCGGGAACGCGCCGCCGAGCAGTCGCTGGCCGAGCGCGATGACAGTGTCGACGTTGTTGTCCTGCACGCGCACGGACGAGCGGCGCAGCTCGTCGACGGTGAGGGGGCTGAACGGATTCCGGCGAGCCTGGTTGTACGCGACGTGCCCGTCCTGCCCCCACCCGCCGTAGACCAGCTCGGCCGGCTCGTCCGCGAGTTCGGCGGCGACGCGGTCGGCGGTGGCCGGCTCGAGCCAGCGCCGCTGCGCTTCGGGTACCCGCAGCTCGGCGTCCACCGGGTCGTAGAAGTACCGCTGCATGAAGCCGCGGAAGCTGTACGGGTGCGCCAGTGGCAGCGCGCGGCCCTCCCAGTCGAGGCACTCGTCCATGTGGAACACGTCGACGTGCGCCATCGACACCCGTTCGCGGTTGACCAGCTCGGTGAACGGTGCGTACCAGCTCGACGGGCCGCACGGGATGATCGTCCGCAGCCGGCGACCCTCGGCCGCGGCGGTGGTGATCGCGTCGACCAGCTCCCGGGCCATGATCCGGCCCATCTCGGCCGAGTCGCGGCACAGGCGCAACGCGATGCGCCGGTCCGGGTGCTCGGTCAGTTCCTCGGCCGGCACCCGGCACCAGTCGACGAGCTGCGCCCTACTGATCGACGGCACGGGCCCTCCTCTGGTCGTCGACGTACGAGACGCTGGCCGGCGCGGCGTCCTGGGCGAACGCGGCGGTCTCCACGGCGTCCAGCGCCAGCCGGATCGCGCCGTACACCGGCGCTTCGCCGCCCAGTTCCGAGCGGACGAGGTTGGGCACGGTGAGGCAGCGCTTCTCGAGCTCGCGGCGGAGCGGGTCGAGCAGGACGTCCCCGGCGGCGGAGTAGCCGCCGCCGATGACGACGAGTTCCGGGTCGAGGGCGAGGACGAGCATCGCGACGCCGACCGCGAGATCGCGGCTGTACCGGCGCACGGCGCCCCGGGCCGACGGATCACCGCTGCGCGCCGCATCGAACGCGGCGCGGGCGGCGTCCCGCGTCCCTCCGGGTCGGCTCGCGCTCCATCGCGTGAGGTGGTCCTGCGCGAACCCCCACCGCGTCTCGGGCATCAGCCCGATCTCGCCGGCCGCGCCACCCGTGCCGCGATGCAGCTGGCCACCGATGATCAGGCTGGCCGCCGTGCGCAGCCCGGCGAGCACGTACACGAGGTCCTCGGCACCACGGGCGGCCCCGCGCCACTGCTCGGCCACCGCGGCCAGCTTCGTGTCGTTCTCCACGAAGACCGGGCACGACACCCGGCTGCGCAACCAGCCGGCGACGTCGACGCCGGCCCAGTCCGCGATGCCGGTCGACAGCGTGACGACGCCCTTGTCGTCGACCATGCCGGTGGTCGCCACCGCGACCGCCGACAGCTCGTCGGCGGCCATGCCGACCGCGCGCAGGCAGCGCGCGACGACGTCCCCCGCGCGGGCGAGGCGGCGCCGGCTCGACAACTCCGGCTGCACGGCGACGGTGGCCTGCGAGCGCACCCCGCCGTCCAGGTCGGCGAGGACGCCCCTGATCTTGTGCGCGCCGATGTCCAGCCCGAGCACGTGCCGGGCCGCGGCGCGGAAGCGGTAGCGCCGGGCCGGCCGGCCCATGGCGGCGGCCTGGGTGCCGATCAACTCGGCCCAGCCCTGGTCGACGAGGTCGTTGACGACGTCCTCGACCGCCGGCCGCGACAGGCCGGTCAGCCGGGCGAGGTCGCTGATCGTGCAACTCGGCTGCGTGCGCAGCGCGTGGATCGTCATGATGGCGTTGAGCCGGCGGAGGCGGGAGGGGTCGCCGCCGGTCCGGACGAGTGCACCGCTACGGGGACGCGGTCGGGGAGGTCGGGTCATGGGCTACTTGAACAGCCCGTTGACGTGGTCGTTGACCTTCTTGAGGGCGTCGCCCGGTGAGTCCTGCCCGAGCCAGACGGCGTCGAGACCGTTCTGGACGGTCTCGGCCACGTCGGCGGCGTGGTCGGTCAACGGGAGCAGGAAGGAGGCGCCGGGCTGGCTGGTCTCGGTCACGAAGGCCTGCATGTCCATGTGCTGGGACCGGAAGGCCGACAGCGCTTCGTCCGACGCCGACTTGATCGCCGGGAACACGACGGCCCGCTTGGCCACGAGGTGCTGGCACTTCGGCGACGCGAGGAACTTCACCCACTCCCACGCCTGGTCCTTGTGCTTGCCCCCGGCGTAGATGGCGTCCGAGAGCGTGTTGCTCGCGGTGTGCCGGCCGGCCGGGCCGGCCGGCAGCGGCGCGAACGCGAAGTCGACCTTCTTGTTGCTCAGGTAGGTGCTGGCCATCCACGACCCGGCCATGCCGAGCGCCGCGCGGCCGGACGCGAGCACGGCGTCGCTGCCCAGCGAGCTGTGCTGCGAGTAGCGGCCCAGGTAGCCCTTGTCCTGCAGGCCCTTGATCCAGGCGATGGTCTCGGCCAGCTTCGGGTCGTCGTACTTGTAATGCGTACCGAACGGGTTCTTGTCTAGGAACTGGAAGCCGTTGGCCACCGCCAGGTTTCCCCAGGACGTCTGGCCCCCGGCGCCGGCGTCGAGGTCGAGGACGATCCCGTATGTCTTGACGTGGTTCTTGTCGAAGCCGGGCTGGTCGCCCCGTCGTCCGTGGTCGTCGACGCTGAGCTTGGCGATCAGCTTCTCGAAGTCGCCGCCGTCGGTCGGGTTCCACGTCAGGTTCTGCAGCGAGGCCGGGTCGACGCCGGCCGCCTGCACGAGCTTGGCGTTGTAGACGAGCGCGACGGCGTCCCAGTCCTTCGGCAGGCCGTACCGCTTGCCGTCGCGCACCCACAGGTCGGCCAGGCCGGGGCGGAAGTGGCTCAGGTCGACGTGGTCCCGCTTGACGTACGGCTCGAGGTCGACGATCTGGTTGTTGGCCTGGAAGTCCGGGTAGTAGGCGACCGAGTCGGTGAAGACGTCCGGGGCGGTGCCGGCCGTGACCTCGGTCGTCAGGTTCGTCCAGTACTCGGCCCACGCCGTCTGCTCAATCTTGATCTTGATGTTCGGGTGGTCGGCGTGGAACGCGTTCGCGCAGTCCTGGTACGCCGGTGCCTGGGTGTCGACCCATAGCGCGTACCGCAGGGTCACGTTGCCGTTGGAGGAGTCGGAGGAGCTGCTGCTGCACGCGGAGAGCGCGGCCGCGGCCGCGAGTAGCGCCGTGCCGATGAGGGTTGGTGCTCGTCGCATGGGACTTCCTTCCCAGAGGGTTTTGGGGTGGCAGAACGGGGTGGGGCTACTTGACGCCGGTGAAACCGACCGCATCGACAAGCCGGCGGCCGAAGAAGATGAGCAGCAACAGGGGTGGGACGACGGTGAGGGTCGAGGCGGCCATCAGCCCGGTCCAGTCCGGTTCGGCGTTGGGCGACTGCTGGAGGAAGACGCCGAGCGCCGCGGTCAGCACCCGGGTGTTCTCCGCCCGGCCGACCAGCAGCGGCCAGAGGAAGTCCTTCCAGGACCACACGGCCAGCGTGAGCGAGATGGTGAACAGCGGGGCGCGGCTCATCGGCAGGACCACCGACCAGAAGATGCGCGCCCGGCTCGCGCCGTCCAGCAGCGCCGCCTCCTCGACCTCGCGCGGGATCGAGAGGAAGAACTGGCGCAGGAAGAAGACCGAGAAGGGGCTCATGAGCAGCGTCGGCGCGACCAGTCCCGGGAACGTGTCGAGCCAGCCGAGTTGCTTCACGAGGGCGAAGTTGGGCAGGAGGGTGAAGATCGGCGGGATCATCAGCGAGCCCACGAACGTCCCGAACACCGCCGTGCGGCCGCGGAACCGCAGCCGGGCCAGCGCGTAACCGGCCATGGCGCAGCTCAACGTCTGCCCGACGACGATGACGATCGTGTAGATCAGCGAGTTGCGCAGGTAGAGCAGGAAGTCGAGCTGCGCGCCGGATCCACCGGCCGCCCGCGCGGCCGCGCTCGAGGTCATTCCGAGGACGCGTTTGAAGTTGATGAGCGTGGGGTGGTGCGGCCAGAGCCCGTAGCTGTCCCCGAACAGATCGCCGGCCGGGGTCAGCGCCGTCCGCACCATCCAGAGGACGGGGAAGACCGTCAGCACGACGGTCACGCCGACGACGAGCTGGGCCACGGTCCGTCCGACCCGCTGGCCGGTGGTCAGATGAGGCATCGTCCGACCCCTCAGCCCAGATCCGAGGTGGACGCGCGCAGCAGCCGCATCTGCACCCACGTCAGGACACCGAGCACGAGCGCGAGGCACAGCGCCATGGCCGACGCGTAGCCCATGCGGAAGTGATGGAACGCTTCCTCGTAGATGTAGTAGTAGATGACCTTCGTGAGGCCGACCGGTCCACCGGCGGTGGTTACCGCGACCACGTCGAAGATCTGGAACGAGCCGATGACCGACACGACCAGGACGAGCGCGATGATCGGGCGCAGCAGCGGCAGCGTGATGCCGAAGAACATCCGGATCTCGCCGGCCCCGTCGAGCTGGGCCGACTGGTAGACGTCCTGCGGGATCTGCAGCATCCCGGCGTAGAAGAGCAGGGCGATGTACCCGATGCCGGCCCACGTCGTGATGCCGGCGATGGACGGCAGGGCCAGGTTGGGGTCGGTGAGGAACCCTTCCGTGCCGTGACCCAGGGAGTGCAGCAGGTGGTTCGCGAAGCCGAGGTTCGTGTCGAGCATCCACATCCACAGCAGCCCGATCGTCACGTTCGGGACGAGCCAGGGCAGCAGCAGGACGGCCCGCACCATGACCGAGCGCAGCAGCCGGTGCATGATGCCGGCGAGCACCAGGCCGATCGCGAGTTGCGCGACGAGGCTGAGCACGACGAAGTACGTCGTGACGCGCAGGGACTTCCAGAACTCGGGATCGTGGATCGCGGCCCGGTAGTTCGCGAGGCCGACCGACTTCGGCGGGGAGAGGAGGTTCCAGTCGGTCGTGGAGTAGTAGACGCCGCGGACGGCCGGATAGACGAAGAAGACCGCGAAGCCGACGATCGAGGGCAGCAGGAAGGCCCACGCCGTGAGGCCATCGCCCTTGCGGCGCGTCCGCGGCGCGCGATCGGGCGGGTCGAGCGCCGGAACGCTCGCCGGAGCGGTCTGCACGACGGTCATTTCAGCTCCCCGGCCGATCCGAACGCCGGCACCAGGCGCAGCGCGTTGCCGGCGTACACCTGCCGCAGCACGTCCTCGGGCAGGTCCAGGCCGGAGATCGCCCACCGTCCCATCAGCGGCGAGCCGTGCGGATCGTGCGAGAAGTACTCGTCGTCGGTCTGCAGGAACCGCTCGTAGAGCGTGTAGGTCGGCAGCGAGATCGGGAACGCGTCGGTGCCGAACAGCACCCGGTCGGGGTGTCGCATGACCAACCGGCGCGTGGCGCGCGGCTGCCGCCCCAGTTCAGCGAGCCGGGCCGAGACGTCGATGTGGAGGTTGGGATAGCCGTCGAGCAGGCGCTCGACCCAGCCGAGGTCCTCGGGGTTGCCCGCGCAGTGGACGGCGACGAACGTCGTCGCGGGGTGGGCGGCGACGATCCCCTCGAGCGCGTCGAGCAGCCGTTCGAACCGCGGGAAGCGCGGGTCGGCGAACGACCACTGCGGGTTGGCCAGCAGCTGCTCGAGCCGCTCGTTGTGCTCGTCGACCGGCTCGAAGAACGCGCGCGGGTCGGCCGTGTGGATGGCCACCGGGACGCCGAGCTCGCCGATCGCCGACCACACCGGCGCCAGCCGCGGGTCGTCCGGCAGCACGAGCTCGCCCCGATCGTCCCGGTGGTACAGGCCGAGGTCCTTCCAGACCTTCACGCCGCGCGCGCCGGCGGCGACCGAGCGTTGGACGGAGGCCACCAGGCGCTCGGGAAACCCCGGTTCGGCCAGCATGCCCCAGTCGAGGTGGCAGAAGGTCGCGAAGCGGCCCGGGTGCGCGCGGTCGTAGCGATCGAGGTTCGCCTCGAGCTCCTCGCCCCACCGGCCGTCGAGGTTCACGACGCCCCGCACGTGGCAGCGATCCATCAGCTCGAGCAGGCGACCGACGTCGGGCTGGGCCCAGTCGCCGTCCGGCGTGAGCCACCGGCCGATGTGCGCGTGTGCGTCGATGACCGGGCACGGGGGTGTCACTTCGGGCGTGACGCTCGTCCGTACCTGTGTCACCGGCTGCCATTCGGTCAACGGCAGCCGGTGCAGGGCCGGGAGACCGCGCGGCTCCGGCGAGGCCGACCGATGCCAGAGCGGCACGTCCGGCGCCGACCGGCCGGGCGTGCGCCTGGTCGGTCCGATGCCGGCCGGCAGCATCGGCTCGTGCGCCCGCAGCATGTCCTCGACGAGCTCGTCGATACGCGGTAGCGGCAGGGCGGCGGCCAAGTGCGGGTCCAGCATCGCGGCGTGCCGGACGTGCTCGACGCGGCCCTCGAGCGCGGCCCGCAACGTCAGCTCGGCGACGTTGAGGAAGTTCGCGTTGAGCGCGGCCAGCTGCGGCGGCAGCTCGCCGATCCGCGTCGGCCGGACGCCGGCCCGGTCGACGACGCACGGCACTTCTACGCACGCCTCACGCGGCAGGTTCGTGATCAGGCCGTCGTTGCGGACGCTCCCGTACACGATTCGCCGGGTGCCCGTCTCGATCGAGTGGATGACCTCGGAGGCGAGCTCGGAGGTCGGCTCGATCGGCACGCCGCGCCCCGCTGCGAGGTCGGCGACGGTCTGGTCGTAGTCGACCGCGTAGCCGGCCATCCAACGCCGGTACTCGTCGATCGGGATGCGGAGGCGCTCGACCTCCTCGTCGTGCGGGAGGAACCACGGCACGTACTCGCTGCCGTGCTCGCTGGACTCGGTCGGGTAGCGGCCCAGGCGCAGGTACATCTGTACCCGCACGGTGCGCTGCAGGTCGGGGTCGGCCGCGATGACGTCGTCGAGCTGCGGGTAGAGGTCGACGCCGTCCCGTTCGAAGCGCAGCACCCACGCCTGGTGGTTGACGCCGGCCGTGACCATCGCGCACTCGTCGCGCGGCACGCCGACCAGGCGGGCGAGCCGCGCCTCGGTGTCGCGGACGGAGTGGCACAGACCGACCACGCGCTGGTGGGGCGAGCCCGTCCAGACCGCACGCGGCACCATCGTCATCGGGTTCGTGTAGTTCAGCAGCCACGCGTCCGGGCAGACGCGGGACATCTCGTTACCGATCGCGACCACCACCGGGATCGTCCGCAGGCCCCGGAAGATGCCGCCGATCCCGAGCGTGTCGGCGATCGTCTGGCGGACGCCGTAGCTGCGCGGCACCTCGAAGTCGATCTCCGCACTCGTCCGGCCGCCCACCGCGATCGAGTTGATGACGTAGTCGGCTCCGTCGAGCGCAGCCCGGCGCTCGGCGTGGGCCTCGATCTTGGCCGGCGTTCCCAGGCGGTCCGCCATCCACGTCGCCATGGCTTCGGCGGTGGCCAAGCGGCCCGCGTCGATGTCGTGCAGGGCGAGGGTCAGTTCACCCAGGTCCTGGTAGGTGAGCAGGTCGGACAGCAGGTTCTTCGTGAACGTCACGCTGCCGGCGCCGACCAGAGCCACCCGGGGCATTGCGCCTCCACTAATAAAGGAAACTTTCTGATGTTTGTCGCGGCAAAGTATCAGCCTCCGGTGTCGACCGGCAAGAGAGAATCGAGGTGCCGCCGCACGGAGGCGGCAGCCGACCGCTGGGTCAGCGCCGCGGGGGACGGAGCGAATCGACGGCGCTCGGGCTCATGCACGGCGCCCCGGCGATCGCCGGCGCCGCGTGGCTGCGGGCCCGCGCCCGCCGCTGGACCGGCTCAGCCGAGCCGGCCGAGCTGCCGCAGCTGGGCGGCGACGTCCACCACGCCCCAGGTCTCCACGACCCGGCCCTCGACGAACCGGAACACGAAGATCTCCTGGTAGGTGATCCGCTTGCCGGTCGGCGCGAGCCCGAGGTGCTCGCCACGATGGGTGCCAGTGATGACGTTGCGCCCGACCACCTTCTCTCCCTCGGCGATCAGGTCCTCGACGGTGACGTGCAGATCGGGGAACGCGCGGTGCAGCGCACCGAACACGTCCTTCAGCGCCTGCCGCCCGGTGCTCTCGACCGGCATCGGGGTGCGAATACGCACGTCCGGGTCGAACAGCTCATCGATCGTGTCGGCGATCAGCTGCTCGTCATGGGTGTTGGACGCGTCGTGGAAGCGCTGGAACCGCTGCTTGTTCATCGCCTGCTCGTCGGCCGACACCCGCTTCTCCTTTCGTGATGGCGGCGACGGCGGACCCGCCCTCCGACGGCGGTCCGGCGTCCTCGCCGACCCCCTGCAGTCCCAATACCCGCACCAGCGCCGGTGGGACGAGGCGTCCCTTGCGGCCGTCGCCGGCGTGCTGGACGAGATCCACGCGCTCAGCGGCGGCTAGAACACGCCGCCACCGGCACCGACGTTCTGCCCGGTGACCCAGCGTCCCGCCTCACTCGCGAGGAACAGGGCGACGTCGGCGACGTCGACCGGATCGCCCACCCGGCCGAACGGCGACATGCCGGCGGCGACCGCACGATCGCGCTCGGGCAGCAGGTCGGTGTCGGTGAAGCCCGGCGAGAGTGCGTTGACCGTGATGGCACGCTCACCGAGCTCGCGCGAGAGCACGCGCACGAACTGCTCGACCGCGCCTTTCGTGCCCAGGTACAACCCGGTCTCGGTGAAGAACATCCGCGTGCCGCCGGTGGAGGTCGCGATGATCCGGCCACCGTCGCGCACGCGACGGGCCGCCTCGCGCAGGGTGAAGAACGCGCTCTTCGTGTTGACGGCGAATAGGAAGTCGAACTCGGCCTCGGTGAGCTGGACGAACGGTTTGATCACGACGTCGGCGGCATTGGCCACGACGACGTCGACCCCGCCGAACTCCCGCTCGGCGGTGTCGAACAACCGAAGGACATCGGCCTCGAGCGAGAGATCGCCACCGACCGCCACCGCGCGCCCGCCCGCGGCGACGATCTCGTCGACGACCTCGGCCGCCCGCTCTCGGCTCTGCTTGTAGCCGACGGCCACCGCGGCGCCCTCGGCGGCGAACCGCAACGCGACCGCGCGGCCGATGCCGCGGGAAGCACCGGTCACGACGGCCGCCTTACCGTGCAGCAGGGTCATTCGATCTCCTTACGGGGCAACGGACTCGGGCGGGTAGGAGTGGGCGAACCAGCCGGTGCGGCTCCCCGCCGGCGACGTCCACGCACCAGAGCGCGTACGCGGGACGGTCGCGTTTCCCGGTCCGCCGTCGCGAGGACGTACGCGACCCGGGAGCCGTCCGGCGCGAGGGCCGGGCACTCCGGTACCGCGAGGTCGTACGGATCGGTCGGGCGAGGACGGCGGGTCACGACCAGCAGCGTGTCGCGGGCCGGCCGGTCGCCGCGTCATGCGAACGGACGAATCGGGCACCCGGTTCTCGTACCCGGAGCCGATGCCGCCGGCGCTCCGGCTCGACAAGGTGACGGAAACGACCGCCGGACGAGGAGCGCGCATGTCGAAGTTCCCCCACTCGAGAACCACCCTCCGCAGGTGCGTGGCCGGGGCGGTGGCCGCCGCCGCCGCGCTGACCACGCTGGTCGCCGGGACGGCCCCGGCCGCCGCCGGCCGCGCCGGGCACCGGGCGGCCGTGCCCGTGCTCGACTGGCAGCCCTGTGCCGGAGCGAGCGACTTCCAATGCGCGAACGCCCAGGTGCCGTTGGACTACGACCAGCCGAGCGGCGACACGATCACGATCGCGGTGATCCGCCACCTGGCGACCGACCCGGCGCACCGGGTCGGTTCGCTGTTCTTCAACCCGGGCGGCCCGGGTGGCAGCGGCACGCTGAACTTGCCGTTCTACTACCCCCGCTTCGCCGCGCAGCTGCGCAACGACTTCGACATCGTGAGCTTCGACCCGCGCGGCATCCAGGCCAGCACGAGCGTGCGCTGCCTGCCCAGCGACGCGGACGAGGCCGCGTTGCTCGGCCAGCTGCCGGCCGGCTTCCCGGTCGGGCCGAGCGAGCAGCAGAAGTGGATCGACGTCTTCCGTGAGTTCGACGCCGACTGCGGGGCGCACACCGGGCCGGTGCTGGGCCACCTGTCCACCGCGAACGTGGCCCGCGACATGGACCTGCTGCGCCAGGCGGTCGGCGACCCGTCCCTGAACTACGTCGGGCCGTCCTACGGCTCCTACCTCGGCGCGACCTACGCCAACCTGTTCCCGGACAAGGTGCGGGCGATGCTGCTCGAGTCGAACATCGACGCGACCGCCTGGGCCGACTCCGCGACCAGCTCGGTGCTCGGGACGCTGCTGCGTCAGGGCTCCGATCTCGGGTCGGCGCAGACGCTGCAGTACTTCCTCACCCAGTGCGGGTTGGTGGGGACGGACCGGTGCGCCTTCTCGGCCGGCTCCCCGTCGGCCACGACGCTGAAGTTCAACCAGTTGCTCGCCCGGCTCAAGGCCGGCCCGATCACCGTCGACGGGACGTCCTACACCTACGCCGCCACGCTCACGACCGTCCTGACCAACCTCTACTTCACCCAGCCGGTGCCGGAGATCGGCATCGGCGGGTACCCCGGGCTGGCCCGCCTGCTGCAGTCGCTGTCCGCGACGCCGGCCGCGACCGGCGCGACCCGAGCGCCGGCGCTCCGGTCGCCGGCGCTCGACAGCGGCTACGTGCCTTCGGGCACCGGCGGTCAACTCGGCGTGCTGTGCACCGACAGCCCGCACCCGACCTCCGCCGGGTCCTACGTGCTGGAGGCGTCCTTCGCGAAGGCCCGCTCCGGCCCGATCGGCGAGAACTGGGGTTGGGCCGAGGAGGCCTGCGCCACCTGGCCGGTGCTGGCCGATCCCGACCGGTACACCGGCCCGTTCAACCGGCCCACGAAGGCCAAGATCCTCGTCGCCGGTATCACCAACGACCCGGCCACGCCGTACCAGTCGTCGGTCAACCTCGCGCACGAGCTGGCGAACGCGCAGCTGCTGAACGTCCAGGGTTCGGGGCACGACCTGTTCTTCAACAACAGCACCTGCGCCGACGACTACGCGTCGCAGTACTTCATCAGCGGGACGCTCGCCTCGGCCGCCCCGGTGTGCCACCAGGACGCCCCGCCGTTCTGATCGAACGCCGGATCGCTCACCCGCCGCCCTCGAAGCCGGCCCATCGCCCGGCTTCGAGGGCGGACCTCACGGCGCTCACGGTCAGGACGAGGCGAACTGTTCGCTGACGCGCTCGGCATCATCAGCCGGTGCCGGCGCCGCCTCCATCTGCCCCGTGCGGTGCAGCTTGTGCCACCGCAGGCGTACCCCGTAGGCGGCGCTGGCCAGTGATTGGATCACCACCAGGTACATGAGTTGCCGGTACACGACCTGCTGGACCGGTAGGGCCCACAGCGTGCGCAGGCGTTCACCGTCGAGCACGAACGCGTAACCGGCGCCGGCGAACTGCACGGCGAGGAAGGCCAGCCAGGTGAGGCCGATCGTCCGGGCATCGCTGGTGAACAAGCTGAAGAGGGCGGCGACGTCGATGACCGGGGCGAGAACCGGCAGCGCCACCTGGAACATGAGCAGGTAGGGCAGGCCGCGGCGTCCGAGATGGCCCGCGGCGCCCCGTTCGACGACCGCGCGGCGATGCTTCCAGATCGACTGGAGCGTCCCGTAGCACCACCGGTAGCGCTGCCGCCAGAGCTGGCCGAGGCTCGCCGGCGCCTCGGTCCAGGCCCGCGCCTGCGGGACGTAGACCACTCGCCATCCGGCGCGGCAGAGCGCCATGGTGAGGTCGGTGTCCTCGGCCAGGGTCGCGTCACTGACGCCGCCGACGCTCTCGACGGCACGCCGGCGGAACGCGCCTACGGCACCCGGGACGGTGGGCATGCACCGGAGCAGGTCGAACATGCGGCGGTCGAGGTTGAATCCGACGACGTACTCGATGTGTTGCCAGCGCCCGAGCAGCCCGCGGCGGTTGCCGACCTTCGCGTTGCCGGACGCGGCTCCGACCGACGGGTCGGCCAGCGGTGCCACGAGGGCACGCAGCGCAGCGCGCTCGAAGACGGTGTCCCCGTCGACCATCACCAGGATGTCGAACCGCGCGGCGGCGATCCCCGTGTTGAGGGCGGCCGGCTTCCCCGCGTTGGGCTGGCGGATCAACCGCAACCCGGGGGCGTCCAGTTCGGCGATGATCGCGGACGTGCGGTCGGTCGAGCCGTCGTCGACGACGATCACCTCGAACCGGGGATAGTCGGAGGCGAGCAGGGAGCGGACGCAGGCTTCGATGCCGGCCTCTTCGTTGTACGCGGGCACGATGATCGACACCCCCGCCGCCGGACCCGGTGGTGGTGGCGGTGGCTGCGCCGCATGGCGCCGCGCGAACAGGAGCAACGCCGCGACCCGCAGGACCGCGAGGGCACCGACGATCACGAACAGCCACCGCAGCAGCCGGACGAGCCACCCCGCGACGACGACGGCCGAGTCGATGACCGTGCCGCGAAGGCGTTGCCACGCCGAGGCGCGCGTCCAGGGCGACGGAACTCCGAGGCCCTGCGACACGGTCGTGAAGCGGTAGCCGCGGGCCCGCAGCGCCGGGATCAGCCGCTCCAGCGCAGCCACGGTCTCGCTGCGGTCTCCGCCGCCGTCGTGCAGCATCACGATCGCGCCGGCGTCGCCCACGGGCGTGGCGGCGGCGACGATCGCGGGGACGCCGGGCCGCGACCAGTCGCGGGTGTCGAGGTCGGCGAGCACGACCCGGTAGTGCCCGGCGCGGGCGATCGCGCGCCACTCGGGCGGGGTGAGAGCCGAGGCGGTCGAGGAGAACGGCGGTCGCATGAGGGCCGTGGTGAAGCCGGTTGCCGAGGCGATCGCGAGCTGGGTCGAGTCGAGTTCGAGACGCTCTC
>Ga0068855_100001954_pt1 | contig 25584 bp, 22 predicted proteins | sample KBSCornC52_FD_66592 | JGI IMG/M metagenome (GOLD analysis project Ga0068855, IMG submission 66592) | Corn rhizosphere microbial communities from Kellogg Biological Station, Michigan, USA - KBS Corn C5-2 | ecosystem: Host-associated > Plants > Roots > Rhizosphere > Soil ... | reverse complement strand
CCGGTCTCGCATGACAGTTGCTTGATCAAAGGAGACAGTTAAATGAGGAAGATGCGTTGGGTCGTGGTTTTTCTATGCTTTCTCGCGCTTGCAATCAATTACATCGATCGAGCTAATCTCGCGGTTGCCGCACCGCAGATCGAGAAGGCGCTCGGTATCGGTCCGGCGCAGATGGGCCTCATCCTGAGCGGTTTCTTCTGGACCTACGCGTTTATGCAGATGCCCTTCGGTTGGTTCGTCGATCGTGTCGGCGCGCGCATCGCGTTGCCGCTCGCGGTCGGCTGGTGGTCGGTTTTCACGGCCGCAACGGCCGGCGTGTCGAGCGTTGCCACCATGTTCGGCTGCCGGCTGCTACTCGGCGTCGGCGAAGCAGGCGCCTATCCTTCGTGCGCGAAACTGGTCAGCCAATGGTTCAAGCCGCAGGAGCGAGCGTTGGCGACGAGCATTTTCGATAGCGGCTCGCGTGTCGGCTCCGCGCTGTCGATACCCGTCGTCGCGCTCATCATCGGCACGCTCGGATGGAAGGCTGCGTTTGTCATCACGGGCTTGCTCGGCGCAGTCTGGATCGCGGGCTGGGTCATCATCTATCGCAGTCCCGCGCACGGCGACATGACGGGCGAGCGCGACGTCGTGCACGCGCCGATTGATGCGGCAACTCGCGAAGCGGACGGCGCGACCTGGGCGTCGCTATTTCGCCATCGCACGCTGTGGGGCATGATGCTGGGCTTCTTCTGCCTCAATTTCGTCATTTATTTCTTCATTACCTGGTTTCCCACCTACCTCGTGCAGACCCGCGGCTTCTCTCTGAAGTCCCTCGGCACGCTCGGCATGATTCCCGCGCTGATGGCTATTCCGGGCGGCTGGGTGGGCGGGCTCGTATCCGATGCGCTCTATCGCCGCGGATTCTCACTGACGGCCGCACGCAAGATCTGTATGGTGGGCGGCATGCTGATGTCGTCGGTCATCACGCTCTCGGCATTCACATCGAACGTCTATTTGATGCTCGCATTGTTCGGCGTTTCGTACGGCAGCCTCGCCTTCGCCGCCGCGAGCATCTGGTCGCTCCCGGGTGACGTCGCGCCCACGCCGCGCCATGTCGCGTCGATCGGCGGCATACAGAACTTCGCATCGAATCTGGCCGGCATCGTCATTACGACGTTCACCGGCTTCATGGTCGCGCTCACCAAAGGCTCGTTCACCATTCCGCTCGTTGTTGCGGGCGGCTTCTGTTTTCTCGGCGCATTCAGCTATCTGGTGCTGGTCGGCAAGATCGAGCCGCTCTCGCTCGAGCGCGAGCGCGCAACGCCGGCCGACGCACGCACACCTGTCTGATCGATTCGCTTCACTCTGCTTGACGAGGCCCACGTGTCCACTTTAGCCCCCCCCTTCGCATCCGCTGCTCATGCGGTGATCCGCCTTCACCCGAACGACGACGTCGTCATCGCCACGCGTCAGCTCATGTCGGGCACTCGCATCGACGCAGAAGATCTCGTCGTCGCAGGCCTGGTTCCGCCCGGACACAAAATCGCGACGCGCGCGATCGCCAAAGGCGAACTCGTGAAGCGCTACAACCAGATCATCGGCGTCGCGCTGGAGGACATCGCACGCGGTCAGCATGTCCATGTCCATAACCTCGGCATGGCCGAATTCGAACGCGAGCACGCGTTCGGAATCGATGCGCATCCGACTGACTACGTCGCGCAACCGGCCCGCTTCATGGGCATCAGGCGTGCCGACGGCCGCGTCGCCACGCGCAATTACATCGGGGTCCTGACGAGCGTGAACTGTTCGGCGACGGTTGCTCGCGCCATCGCCGATTATTTCCGGCGCGACGTTCACCCCGAAGCGCTGGCGGATTTTCCGAACGTCGACGGTGTCGTCGCGTTGACGCACGGGCTCGGCTGCGGCATCGACTCGCAGGGCGAGGGCATTGCAATTCTGCGCCGTACGCTTGCCGGCTACGCCGCTCACGCGAACTTCGCTTCGGTGCTCGTGGTCGGCCTAGGCTGTGAGACGAACCAGATCGGCGGCATTCTCGAAGCGGGCGGATTGAGCGAGGCGCACACGCGCTTGCGGACGTTCACGATTCAGGACAGCGGGGGCACGCGTAAAACAATCGAGCGCGGTATCGCGATGATCCGCGAAATGCTTCCCGAGGCGAACCGCGTGACGCGCGAGCCGGTGCCCGCCTCACATCTGGTCGTGGGGCTTCAATGCGGCGGATCCGACGGCTATTCGGGTATTTCGGCGAATCCGGCGCTCGGCGCGGCCGTCGATCGGCTGGTACGGCACGGAGGGACGGCCGTTCTCTCGGAGACGCCCGAGGTTTACGGCGCCGAGCACTTGCTGACGCATCGCGCTGTCAGCCCGGAGGTCGGCGAAAAGTTGCTCGCGCGCATTGGTTGGTGGCAGGCGTACTGCGCGCGCAACGGCGCGGCACTGGACAACAACCCCTCGGCCGGCAACAAGGTCGGCGGCCTCACGACGATTCTCGAGAAATCGCTGGGCGCGGTGGCAAAAGGCGGAACGACGAATCTCGTCGCCGTCTACGAGTATGCGCAGCCCATCGACGCGAAAGGGTTCGTGTTCATGGATTCGCCGGGCTACGACCCGGTATCGGCGACGGGACAGGTCGCCTCCGGCGCCAATCTGATCTGCTTTACGACGGGTCGTGGGTCTGCGTATGGCTGCGCGCCGTCGCCGTCGTTGAAGCTTGCGACAAATACGGCGCTTTGGGAGCGTCAGCAGGATGACATGGACATCAACTGCGGCGGTGTCATCGATGGCACCGCGAGCATCGACGAGCTCGGAGAGGCGATCTTTCGCATGATGCTCGACTGCGCCTCGGGCGCGCGTTCGAAGAGCGAATCGCATGGCTACGGGCAAAGCGAGTTCGTGCCCTGGCAAGTGGGTGCCATCACGTAAGGGGGCGCACATGAAGATGACCTTCCGCTGGTATGGCGATTCGGATCCGATCCCGCTCGCCTACATTCGCCAGATCCCAGGCATGTACGGGATCGTATCGGCGATCTACGATGTGCCCGTCGGCGATGTCTGGCCACTCGAGAAGATCGGTGCGCTGAAGGACAACATCGAGGCGCACGGCTTGAAACTCGACGTGATCGAAAGCGTGCCCGTGCATGAGGACATCAAGCTGGGCAAGCCTACCCGCGATGCGCTGATCGCCAATTACGGGCAGACGCTGCGCAATCTGGCCACCTGCGGCGTGAAGGTCGTCTGCTATAACTTCATGCCGGTCTTCGACTGGACGCGCACGTCGCTCGAAATGCGTTTGCCTGACGGCTCGACGACGCTCGCATTCGATGCACGCGCCATCGACGAGCTCGATGTCTCGAACGGTATCGAGCTGCCGGGCTGGAACGCGAGCTATCGTGCGGACGAGTTGAAGGCGCTGTTGCTTGAATATGAAGCGCTCGACGAATCGGGGCTATGGGCCAACCTCGAATACTTCCTGCGGGCGATCGTTCCGATCGCCAAGCGCTGCGGGATCCGCATGGCGATTCACCCCGACGATCCGCCGCGCCCGATCTTCGGGCTTCCCCGCATTGTCAAGAACCGCGATGACCTCGAGCGGCTGCTTTCGATCGTCGACGATCCCGCGAACGGGCTGACGCTCTGCTCCGGTTCGCTCGGCGCCGATCCGCGGAACGATATCCCCGCGCTGGTGCGCGAGTTCGGGGCGCGCGGCCGCATTCATTTCGCGCATCTGCGCAATGTCCGGAACAGCGCAGCCGGCGATTTTTTCGAAACGTCGCACCGTTCCGCCGACGGGTCGCTCGATATGGCCGAGATCGTCAAAGCCTATTTCGAAATCGGCTTCGACGGTTATGCCAGACCCGACCATGGGCGGATGATCTGGGGCGAGACGGGGCGGGCGGGCTACGGGCTTTACGATCGCGCGCTGGGAGCCGTCTATTTGAACGGGCTCTGGGAAGGGTTGGAGAAAGCCGACGGGCCGCGGCGCTGACGGCGTGGGTCCTGTCCGCGCCTCGAGCCGGTGCGCCGCAGGGCTGCGAGACCTGCATATTCGGCAGCCATGTCGGCGCTGTTTCTGGAGCCCGCCGTATTATCCTGACGTTGCACCGACACACAAAACCAGGAGCGGATTATGCACTTTATGCTTTTCTACGACTTCGTCGACGACTATCTGCAGCGCCGCGGTGAGTTCCGCGCCGAGCACCTGAAGCTGGGCTGGGAGGCCGTCGAGCGCGGCGAGTTGGTACTCGCGGGCGCGCTGGCCGACCCGGTCGATGGCGCGCTACTCCTATTTAAGGGCGACACGCCCGCCGCGGCTGAGGCGTTCGCCGCGCGCGACCCTTATGTCAGGGCGGGTCTTGTCACGCGCTGGCGCGTGCGGCCCTGGACGACCGTGGTGGGACCGGACGCCGCGACACCGGTGCGCTAGGACGCCGCGTATGGGGCCTGCCATGACGATGCGATGGGCGGCGACACGTGAGTCGCCGCCTTGCGTAGTCGAGCACGGCACATTCCTCGGCGCGGGCGGCGATCAGCCACGCTTGCCAATTCGTCAGCCCGCATGCGCAGCGCGCGCGTTTTTCAAGGCATGACGAGGTAGTTGCTGAAGCCGCCGTCACGATCCTTGAGGCCGGAGATCGCTTCGTTGACACGCGCCAGCGGGAACTTGCGATGCTCGAGATACGACAGGTCGAGCGCACCGGTGCCGACCATATCCGCCATCTCTTGGCCCTGTGCGGTCGTGAACCAGTTCGAACCGATCAAGTGAACCTGCTCGTCCATCAACCATTTGACGTCGATGGGGAGGTCCTCCGCGACGCCGCCTACGTTGACAACCTTCCCGCCGCGGCGAACGCCTTTCATGGAATCGAGCATGGTTGACGCCGGGGCCTTGGCGCCAAGCGCACTGATGACGAAATCGGCCCCTTCACCGCCTGTCAGGGACTTCGCCCAATCGCCGACCGATCCTTCTCCGAGCTTCATCACCTCGACGCGATCCGGCGCGAGTGCCTTGACGCGTTCGAGCAGCCTCTCGTCGCGCCCGGTGCCGAGAATACGTGTCAATCCCATGGCGAGGCCGAGCACGGTCGACGCAACCCCGAGCGTACCGGTGATTCCATCGATCAAAGCGACTTGGCCGGAAGCGGCATCGGCGTTCTTCAATGCACCGTAAGCGGTACCTAGATAGCCGAAGCGTCCGGCCTGCTCGAAGCTCAGGTTATCGGGAAGATTGACGATCGCGTATTCGGGGGCGGTCATGTACTCGCTGAAGCCGCCGTACGGATACAGATCGAAAATGCGCTGACCGTCGCGGCTCGTGCTGAAGTAGCCATTGAGCGTGTAATAACGACACTCGCTGCGTCTACCCGCACGGCATGCCTTGCAGGAGCCGCAAGAGCGCAATGGGCTTACATAGACGCGATCGCCGCGCTTCACGTTGATGACGGCCTCACCCACTTCCTCGACCACGCCGGCCGGATCCAAGCCGAAGATCGCGGGGAATTTCGGCAGTGGCTGATGCGGAAACCACGTGGGCCAGTTGTTGATGACATTGGCCATGTTCGGCACGATGCCGCACGCTGCGACCCGAACGAGCACGTCCGTCGGCCGTGGCTTCGGGATGGGAATCGTATCGAGTGTCATCGGCGTGCCGAGCGCGTGCAGCCGTGCTGCAACCATTGTTCTTTCCATATCTACCTCTTTCCTTGTCAAATCCGCCTGGACGGCGTGCGCACCGCTCATCGATCCGGCAGGCCTTACCGCCGCGCTCAGGCTATCGCCGGGGCGGTCAGCGATAGCCGTCCTCTAGCTCGATGCCGAGCGCACCCATGATGCGTACCCCCGAGTTGTACCAAGCGACGTTGAGCGCCAATTCAACGAGTTGACGTTCGTCGAGGAACGCGGCGACGCGTCGCCACGTTGCGTCGCTGATATCGACCTTCAACGTGGATTCCTTTGCGACTGCCATGACCGCACGCTCTTCGTCGTCGAAGAGCGGCGATGTCTCGAAAGCCGCCACGGCCTTCAATTGCTCGGGGGTGATGCCGGCTTTGAGTCCGTGCGACTGATGGTGCGCGATTTCATACTCCGATCCCGTGCAGTGTCCTACCGTGAGGATCGCCAGCTCGCGAAGCTTGGGACTGATCGACGATGCCCTGATCGCGTTCGCGTACGAGAGAAACTGATCGAGGATGTCCGGGGCATGCGCAAGCGCGCGAAAGATGTTTGCGGTCGGTACTTTGCGTTCGCGTTCGAGCCGGTCGAAGAGGGCGTCGTTGACGCCGGCGACATCCGAACGTTGAAGATATGTGACGCGTGCCATTTGATGGTTACCGGTTATTGAAGTCAGTCGAAGTCAGTCGAGCGCCGATTGCTTTCGGACGTATGTTTCGAGTGTTTCGGGCTTGGGCTTGCTCGGCGTCTCGATGAGTTCGGCGCCTTCGAAGCGCGATGCCTCGAAGTACCACCGACGAGACGCAGGCAGTCCCCAGCGAACGCTCGTATTGAGCGATGCCGCATCCCACCGGACCGGCTCGATCTCGATGTCGATCGTTTGATAGTGCCCGTCGCACAGTTCCACGCGATGGCCGTCGGGGTCGCGCAGATAAACGAATAGCATGCCCCCGGGACCATGACGGCCCGGGCCGCGTTCCACCTCATGCGCATAGCCGTAGATGCCGGCGAGATCGCATGCGGTGAAGATGTCGTGCGATTCGGGCACGATGTACGCGAAGTGATGCATGCACGGACCGTCGTTCTGTACGATCGCCAAATCCAGACACGTTCCCTTGCGGTACATGAACGCACCGAGCAGCGTGTCGCCATGCTCGAGATACTCCGAATTGCGAAAGCCGAGCTTGCTGTAGAACTCGCACGATCGGTACGTATCGGGCGAGAAGAGCTGAAAGTGATCGATCCGCTGCGCGTGTGCCCCCTTGAACTTGTCGCGCTCGAGATAGAGTCGCGGGCGAGTTTCCATTTGTGCGCACAATTCGATTTTTGTGCCGAAAGGATCGGACACATGCAGCGTTCGGCCCTGATGCGCGACCTCGACCCACTCGGCCGGAAGGCCTTGTTCCTTGAAGAACGCATAGGCAAGATCCAGGTCTTCATCGAGGAAAACGCGAAAGCCGATGCGCTTGCAGGTGGCCGCGGCGTCCTTCGACTGGATCAGCACGAGGCTGTGATGGCAAGCCTCGGACAATCCACGCAGATAGCACGTGTCGCCGGTTTCCTGCGTGACGACAAGACCGGCGATGTCGACGTAGAAGTCGCGGCTCTTCGCCAGATCGGCGACATTCAGTACGATATGGCTCGCGCGCGTAATGTTGAACGGCGGCTTGAGATTGACTGGGGGCAGCATATTGTCCTCGCTAGGATGGTCGTTCAAGCAAGATCGCAGAAATTTGGTGCCAACGTTAGCACGAAAAACGCTACACGCGCGAAGCGATCGCAGGCCGGGCGTGGAACGGCAGCGCCGCCCAGCCGCTAAACGAAGCGTATCGGCCCAGGGATTCCTCGATGCGCAGCACTTCGTTCCACTTCGCCATGCGTTCGGAGCGAGAGAACGAGCCCACTTTGAGTTGCCCTGCGTTCCAGCCGACGGCCAGATGGGCGATGGTCACGTCCTCGGTTTCGCCTGAACGCGCCGAGACAATCGTGCCGAATCCCGCCTTCTTGCCCGCCTGCAACGCAGCGTACGCCTCGCTGACGGTTCCGGCCTGATTGGGCTTGATCAGCACGGCGTTGACAGCGCTGGCCGCTGCCGCTGCTTCGACGCGTGCTGCATTCGTCACGAGAAAATCGTCGCCGATGATCTGGCAGCGCGATCCATACATCTCGGTGAATTGGCGAAAGCCCGCCGTATCGTCTTCGGCAAGCGGATCTTCGATGGAAATGATCGGATAGGCGTCAAGCCACCGACCGAGCATATCGATCAATTGAGCCGTGTCGAGCGTGCGGTTATCGAGTGCGAGCGTATAGCGTCCGTCGTGTCCGAATTCGGAGGCCGCGATATCGAGCGAAATGCCGACGTCCTTGCCCGGCCGGAGTCCCGTATCCGAAATGGCGCGGGTCAGCGTCTCGAGCGCTTCTTCGTTGCTATCGAAGGCGGGCCAGTATCCGCCTTCGTCGGCAACGCCTTGCAGCTTATCCGCTCGCTTCATCAGCGCACCCGCCGCGCGATAGACTTCGGCCGTCCATTCGAGCGCCTCGCTGAAGCTGCTCGCAGCGGGGCACATGACCATGAAGTCTTGCACATCGACGCGACGAGCCGCATGAGCGCCGCCGCCGAAGATCTGAATCTCGGGCAGCGGCATGCGCACAGGGCCGTCGCCGGCCAGATAGCGCCAGAGCGGTTGTCCGCTGGCTGCCGCCGCGGCATGGAGCACCGCCATCGACGTTGCAACGATCGCGTTGCCCCCGAGCCGGTTCAGATTCGGGGTGCCGTCGAGTCGTATGAGGCTCGCATCGATTCCCGATTGATCGTACGCATTCATCGAGCGCAGCGCGCCACCGATTTCTCCATTCACGCCGGCGAGCGCATTCGTCACGTCGAGGCCGCCGAATGCTGCGCCTCCGTCGCGCAAATCGACCGCTTCACCGGTGCCCATGGAGGCGCCGGCTGGCGCAATGGCGCGACCGCAGGCGCCGTTGGTCAGTTTGACTTCGACTTCCACGGTCGGGCGTCCGCGTGAATCCCAGACGCGGCGCCCGTGTACGTTTGCGATGGTTGCATCGGTCATATGTCTTCTCTGTTTCTCTATATTTTGGTTGAGCGAGATATTGGGCGTGCGGTACGCGACAGGCGCGCTGCCCTGTAGCCGCTATCGCGCTACGTCGGGCAGTCGTTCTGCGTTTCGCATGCGCGTGCCGTGCCGATTAAGACGAACGCGAGCGTGGCCGAGCGATCGCTTTTGTTGCGCCATGCGTGGCGTGTCCCATTTTGGACAATCGCGTCATGCCGTCGCAGTAATGCGGAGCGGCCATCGTCGAGCTCGAGCCAGATCTCGCCGTCGAGCACGATGCCGTAGTCGATGGTCGGCGTCGCATGCATACCGTCGGCTTCGAACAATTCGGCAAGCCCCGGGCTGATCGCTAAGTTCTCGGCGGAGGCCGCGACGGGGTCGAAGTCCGGCGCGCAAAATACGCTGTCAGGCGGGAACGTGACGATGAGAAAGCGGGTGCCGGAGTGGGACGGAACGATACTCGTGACGGACACGGTGGGATCGATCGCACCGGCCGGCAGCGTGAGCGCTGGATCGGTGGCCCAGATGAGCCGGGACATCATGCCCGGAATATGCCGGAATGCGTCGGAGCGCGGTGCGACGCCGTCGAGCGCCACCGTTGACGCGCCAGTTTCGTCGCGGCCCGTAACGACCCGTCGCATCTCCAACGGCAGGCCGTCGGCTGGAGGACAATTCGATGCGGTCATCATCATTCCCCTGAAGTAAGACAGCGGCAACGCGAGGCTAAAAAAGCGATCGCACCGCAACGGTTGCGCGTGTTGCGAATCATGTTCGTCATCGCTGTTGCCTCGTGCATTGCTAACGTTCGCATCAATTCTGGCAGACAGCGCTTCAATCTGTCAATAGCCACAGAGGGACGCTTGCGCACAGAGCATTGATTGACCGCTATGCCTTTTGGTGCTAACGTTAGCAGTACATTTTAGAATGGAGGGGGCACCCATGTCATCTGATCGCATTGTGCGCTATGGACTCGACGGAGCCGTTCACTACGGCGTCATGGCCGACGACGCGAGCATCGCTCGTTTGGCCGCTTCGCCGTTCGACGGGCTGCGTCCAAGCGGGGAGCGCGACCGGTTGAGCGCCGTACGAATCCTGGCACCTGTCGGTCAGCCGCGGATTTTCGGCCTCGGCTACAACTACAAGGCGCATTCGAACGAGGTCGGTAAGCCGGTGCCGGACCTGCCGGTGCTGTTCATGAAGCCAAGTACGGCCGTCATTGGCCTCGACGAGTCGATCGTCTATCCCTCGGAGGGTGAAAACATCCACTTCGAAGGTGAGCTGTGCGTCGTCATCGGCAAGACCGCGCGACGCGTGCCCGAATCGCGTGCCCTCGAATACGTGCTCGGCTACACGTGCGGCAACGATGTTAGCGACAGGGTGCTGCAGCGGCGCGAAAGCGCTTTCGGGTGTCTTTTCGTAGGCAAGGGCTACGATACGTTTGCGCCGCTCGGCCCGGCTATCGTCACCGGGCTGGATCCGTCGAACTTGCAAATCGTCACGCGCGTGAACGGTGAGGTCCGGCAAAACGGCAATACGGCGGATCTTTTGTTTCCGGTGCCTTACCTCATTGCCTATCTGAGCCGATATCTAACGCTCCTGCCGGGCGACATCATTATGACGGGCACGCCCGCAGGGGTGGGCCCGATTCATGTCGGCGACACCATCGAGATCGAGATTGCGCCGATCGGGGTGTTGCGCAATGACGTTGTCGCTGAGCCACCGTTGCGCGACGGTCGAGATTGAGGCGGCACGCCTCTCGGCACATTCGCTCGCTCTCAGGGCACGCGGGATTCACTGGGGACGCGCTGCCGAGCCTCGCATGCATCAGTGAAAATACCTAGCAACACAAGGCGTCTTTGACGCTAGTATGCGCTAACGATAGCATTGAGTTTTCACTGTAAATTCCAGTCCTGTCGTCGAACGTGTCGAATAAAAAAACGACATGGCCGACGACTGCAAAACATTGGAAATTATTTTCGCTCTCAAATATTTCGCTCAAGAATCGAGCTTTCTTGATGGCGTACGTGATCGATCATTCTCATACACGTTCGCTTAGATAAATAATTCGAAGGAGACGCATCATGCACGGTTCCGGTCATGACATTCGCTATGAGCGAACAACGCTGGTCTTGCTCAGTCTGGGCTTTGGATTGGTCGGCTTCGATCGGTGGCTGATGGCCCCGATGTTTCCTTACATGATGGGCGACCTGCATCTAAACTACGCGCAGTTGGGCAGTCTCATCGGCATCCTGAGCGTCGCGTGGGGCGTGTGGTCCATCGTAATGGGACCCGTGTCGGACCGCTTCGGCCGCAAGCGCATCCTCGTCGCGACGATGATTGCATTTTCAGTGCTCTCCAGTTTATCGGGCCTAGTCGCGAGCTTCATGAGCCTTATGGCGATGCGTGCGGTCATGGGCATCGCGGAAGGAACGTTTACGCCGGCCAGCCTGGCCGCTAACAGCGATGCCTCGCCGCCTTCCCGCCGCGGCCTCAATCAGGGCCTGCAACTGAGCGCGATGCCGCTCTTCGGGATGGGAATCGCACCGGTATTCGCCACCCAGTTGATGCGCATGGTGCCGTCATGGCACTGGGTGTTTGCTATTTCTGCCGTGCCTGGGTTGATCTTGTCGGCGCTGATATGGAAGTTTCTGCGTGAGCACAAGCCTGTAGCACTGCGCGGGGCGCACACGGAAGTGTCAAAGCCTAGGTGGACCCAACTGCTGAAGTCGCGCAACATTCTCGTTGCCACGCTTGCGATGCTTTTCGCGATGGGCGGAATCTTCGTCATCACCGCGATGATACCGACCTATCTGGTCGAAGTGATTCACCTCGATTCGCGAAGCATGGGCTTTGTCGCATCGGCGGTTGGCTTTGGCGGTTTCATCGGCTGCTTTGCTCTTCCGGGCATTTCGGACTACGTGGGCCGCCGGCCGACGGCGTTGACAGCGTTTTTTGCTGCCGCGCTGCTGCTCTACTTTTTCTCTCACGCCGGTGTCAATCCGATCGTGCTGTTTGCGCTGCTCTTTTGCATCGCGGTATTCGCTATCGGATTGCTCTCGTTGCTCAGCGGTCCCGTGACGATCGACGCTGCGCCAATCGGGCTGGTTGCTTCCGCGATCGGCCTCGTATCCGGCGTCGGTGAAACAGTCGGAGGCGGGATCGCGCCAGCTGTCGCAGGCTTCGTGGCGCAGCACTTCGGTCTTGCACGAGTGCTCGACTTTGCGTTGTGCAGCCTGATCGTGGGCGGGTGCGTCGCTGTATTTCTTGTCGAAACGGCACCTCGTCGGCGCGAGATGCTCGCAACAGGCCAAACTGCCGTCTGATCGGTAGCAGCAAGTCAGGTTCGGCTCCGGAATACCCCCGGAGTCGGGTAATGGGTTGATATCAAGCTTCGTTCATTCCCAGCGGCTGACGTTCAGAACCGCGCAATTTTTCCTGTGATTCCGTCGCTCCGTTGACCCTCCAACTATCGGGCTGCTCAGCACGGTAGGCAAAAATAAATCTAAAAACGCATTGAGTATTAAATCTGGCTGCCTCACGCAGCATTCATTTCGCGCCGCGCGGCGTGTTCTGAACATATTGTCGAATTCAATGTTTTTTCGACGTCGCCGATTTTAAATGGCGATTTTCAAGACGTTAATAAATCAAGAGGAAGACAAGTGAGACAAAAATGCTTGGCCGTGGTTTCTTTGGGAAGCCTTGCGCTGACCGCACATGCACAAAGCGGCGTCACGCTGTATGGGCGTATCGATAACGGGATTCGGTACGAAAGCGGCTTGCCGACCGGCCGTCTCTTCAGCGCAGCGAGCGGGGACTGGGGCTGTTCATGGTTTGGGCTGCGCGGCAGCGAGGAATTGGGCGGCGGGAGCCGGGCGATATTCAATCTCGAAGGACAGCTCGATACCATGACCGGCGCGTCCGAAGGAGCGTTGTTCGGCCGCCATGCGACGGTGGGCATGAGCTCCGACCGGCTCGGCACTTTCAAGGTTGGGAATCTCGGAGCGGGCGAGCTCTCCCAAGACAGCTGGCCCGTCGATCCGCAGATGATGCAACGCTACTCGATCGAAACATTGGTACGTGCCCGCAATTGGGCAAGTGCATCGAACGGCTTCGAGTACGAGAGTCCAACATGGGGCGGCTTTGCGCTGAAGGGCCAGTATGATCTGACGAACAACACGAGTTGGAATAGCGCCTCGTCGGCGACCGGCCAAGGGCGTTCCGACGGGATCGAAATGCGCTACCAATTCGCGAACGGCGGCGCACGCGTGATCTACGATGAGGTACGCGGGGCGAACGGCTCGTTCGACGACGTTTATGCACACTCGCGATCTCTTTTAGCGGCTGGGCTTTATGCGGTCGGGCCGGTGCGAGTGTATGCAGGCTATCAGCATCTGAGCGCATCCAGCGCAACCGATGCGAGTGTGGGACTGGCTCAGGGTACTCAGCCCGCGGGCGTCTCGGCGCCGACCCAAGTCGATCACGAATGGCTAGGTGCGGCTTGGCGCGTGACTGCCGCGGCGGGGATAACGGCGGCTATTTATCACGCAAACGCCAATCACGGCAACGGGAGTGCGACGCTCTACACGCTCGGTGGGACGTACGGCGTATCGAAACGCACGTTTCTATACGCGGAGATGGCGTATGTCCATAACAGCGCGACGTCGAACATCGGCTTGAGCGACGGTCCGTACGGCAACAACAACTACGACCCCGCGACCCAAACAGCATCGAACACCAACCCCGACTACGGTCATGGGCAGGCGGGCGCATTCGTAGGCATCATGACCGCGTTCTGAGGCGGCGGCGCTGCTCGCGCGTTGCCTCTCCTTCCGATAGGCAACGTGCTCCCGCACGAGATAGGGTGTTGGCAGGATGAGCCAAACTGTATGGAGCAGAGCCGGGTGACGCTCCCAGTTACAACGCCCTGCACCGGACGTCGCAACCGGCGCAGCATCACGAAATGCGCGCGTCGCTCGAAAGCTTGAATGCCTCGACTAGTTTTTCCAATTTGTGCGCTTCTTCCTGGATGCGCCTAGACTCGAGCCCCGCCCGCTCTACGAGCTTCGCATTGCGCTCCGTCGTGTGCTCGACCTCAGCCAATGCTTCGTTGACTTGCGCGATCCCCTCGCTTTGCGATCGGCTTGCAGTCGAGATATCGCTCAGCACCATCCCTACGCGCTCGACGGCGGCGACGATGTCGGTCATCGTTTCGCCGGCATCGCTCACGAGTCGGCCGCCGGCCTCCACCCTGGCAGTGGAATCGCCGATCAACGACTTGATCTCCTTTGCGGCGTCGGCGCAGCGCCTAGCCAGATTGCGCACCTCCTCGGCAACCACTGCGAAGCCGCGCCCTTGGACACCGGCGCGCGCGGCTTCCACTGCGGCATTCAAAGCGAGGATGTTGGTTTGGGAGGCGATGCTGTCGATGACACCGATGATGTCGACGATCCTGCGTGAACTTTCGTCTATCGACTTCATGGTCTCGATGACTTTGCCGACCGCCCGTCCACCTTTGGCTGCGACGCTCGATGTCGTGGTCGACAACGCGCTCGCCTCACGTGCGCTTTCCGAATTCTTCGCGACCGCGGCGGTCAGTGTTGCCATCGACCCGGCAATCTGGGTCAAGGAGGCGGCCTGAGCGTCCGTCCTCCGTGAAAGATCGGCGTTGCCCGATGCGATTTGCGTGACGCCACTGCCCACGAGCGCAGTGGTTTCCTTGATCTGCGATACGAGTAGCCTGAGATTGATTTGCAGAATGCGCAAAGCATGCCGTATGCGTGAGGCTTCATCGTCGCCGTGGGCTTCGATGGCCTGCGACAAGTTGCCTTCGGCTAAATCGTCGATATGCGCTTTGACGTGCGCAAGCGGCTTGACCACCCCGTGCCGAAAGAGCCGCGACGCCAGCAAGCAGCAGACGATGCCGGCAGACGACAGCACGAACAGCCATCGATTCGCGTTGCCGTCGGTCGGGGAGTGGGCCACCAAATTGCACGTGAAGAGGGCGGCCTGCAGCGACATGAGGGTGTTCATTCTCGTCGCGACCGAAAGCCGCTCGAGCACGCGTAAGCGCTTGAGCACGGAGCGTCGGACGATTTTGCCTTCGTCCATGCCCAATTCGGTACTGTCGCTTTTCATGGCCGAGTAGGCTTCGCTAGCCGCGCGTATCTTTTCGGGTGCGGCTTTGGCGCGGATCGTAATGTAGCCGACGATGCGTCGATTCGCGTAGATCGGCGCCGCGGTCATCTCAACCCAAAAATGATCCCCGTTCTTGCGCAAGCCTTTGGCCACGCCGGTCCACGTTTTGTTCGATCGCACCGTGCGAAGGAAATCCTCGAACACCTGACGCGGCGTCTCGGGGTGTGCGAGCAAGCTCTGCGGAGCGCCGAGCAACTCGCTTTCCGTGTATCCGCTCACGCGGACAAAATCCCGATTGGCGTAGGTCATATTGCCCTCGAGATCGCCCTTCGAAATCATGGCTGTCGAACTGTCGAGCACGTATTCGACGCCGCTGATCGTCCTGTCAGCATGCATGGCCGCCGGTCTCCAAGATTATTGTTTTTTGCTTGCCCGCTTATCCGCTTATCCGCTTGTCCGCTTCCCGGCGCGATCGACACGGCTACGATGACTAGCGATTGATGCCTTCGGCCCATGCCGCCGCAACACGAGAAAGATGGGGTACGGGCTCGCACAAAAGCGGAACGGCAATCGAGCGGACTCGGTCGCGCAGCCGGTCGTCGGTCAAATACTCCACCGGCGATTTGCCGTCGACGCGAGCTAGCAACAAGGCCGGCAGCAACCCCGCCGCGCGGGCTTCGAGGCCTGCGCGCAATTCCCAATCGGCTTCGTCGAAGTAGGCTTCTGTCAACGCCTTGAAGGATATGATCAGGGCCTCGACCTTGTCGGGTCGAACGAGGCACTTGAGCAGCAGGTGATTCAAGCAAAATGCGAGATCGAACGCGGGATCGCCGAACCAGGCGCATTCCGCATCGAGCAGCACCGGACCCTTGGGACCGATGAGAATGTTCTTCGGGCTCACGTCGCCGTGGACGAGGGCCGTGCGGATGGAGGCCGTCTGGCGCGCGAGTGTCTCCAGCCTTTGCGCCAGCGCCGGGTGCCGCGCGGACATCGCGATGAGATAGGGCTCCAGACGCAGCGCATGAAAGTTCTCTCCGGTATCAAAAGCCTGGGCGAGATCGGCGCTGCCCGCGCTGGCCGAATGCAAACCGCCGATGAGGTGGCCAACCGCCTTCGCTGTCTCGATCTGAACTTGCCCCGCCATCAGTTGCTGCTTCCAGATCGGGTGTTCCCCGGGCGCGAGGAAAGACATGGCGAATACGCCCAGTTCGGGGTCGTGCGCGAGGGGCGCCGGCACGTTGTCGGGGCACCGCTGGGCGGCGAACTGCAGCCACGCCCACTCAGAGGCATTGCGCGAAACGGGGGCTTGCCATTGGGCCGATACCCTCAGCGTGGAAAGGGCGCGCTTGACGCACAACGATCGTCCGGGCAAACCGACACGCCAGATGTCGGACGACACGCCGCCCGTCAAAGGCTGCCAGGATGCGGGTTCATTCGGGCTCGCGAGCCGGTGCTCAACAAGAAAGGCGTCGAGCCGCGGATCGGGGCTGTTTTCTTCGTTCATCATGGGCCAGTTGTGGTTGGGAAGCAAAAGGCGGTCTCGCCGTCACACCTTGTGCACATTGCACGGGTTGCGCGGCGGCTCGCCCCGCAATACACGTACGATCTCTTGGGCGGCGCGCTCGCGCAGCTCCAGCAACGATGCATCCGACGAAAACGCGACGTGAGGCGTCAGCATTGCGCCCGGCTGGTCGAGTAACGTCGATGGCACCGCGGGCTCCGATTCAATCACGTCGAGCGCCGCTCCCGCAAGGCGACCGCTTTGCAGCGCTTCGACAACGGCGTCCGTATCGACGATTGCGCCGCGGCTCACATTGATGAGCAGGCTGCCGTTCGCCATCAACGCAAGCCGCTCGCGATTGACGAGATGATGCGTGCTGTCGGTCAACGGTGCGTGTACGACCACGATATCGCTTCGAGCGAATAAATCCTCAAGGCTCACGGCCTCGACACCGTCGGCACCGGGGGTCATGAAGGGATCGTGCGCAAGCACGCGGCAGCCGAACGCAGCGAACTTGCGCGCGGTCGCACGCCCGATACGGCCATAGCCGATCAGTCCGCACGTGAGCGAAGCCAAGCGCCGCAGCCGCGCATCCGCGGACGCCCATCGTCCGGCATGCACTTCGCGGTCGAACTGAATGAGGCCGCGCGTCCACGCCAGCGCGAAACCGATCGCATGATCGGAGACTTCCTCCACGCAATAGTCGGGCACGTTCGTGACCAGGACGTTGCGCGCCGTTGCCGCTTCGACGGCGATGTTGTCGAGCCCCACGCCGAGCCTCGCGATGATTTTTAGATCGGGGGCGGCCTCGATGGCCCGCGCCGATACCGGTGCCCAACACGTCAGGATGCCGGCGGGACGGTGCTCGCGGACGAGCGCTTCGATCGATGACACGGACCCGGGCGACGCGGGGCCGCTTACCAAGCGCAGGCCGGCGGATTCGATGATGCCGCGCTCTACGCTGTCATCGGGCCATGCGTAGTCGGTCAGGCAAACGGTGTCGGTCATGAAAGGCTTCAGTGGTGAAAAATCGTGGAATTTGTTCAAACGTTAGCACGGTAATCGAAGCCTGCCAAGCGGCGCCGCACGCCGGCATGCACGGACTACAGCGCATGTCCCGTCTGTGTTGGCTTTTGCGCAGGCTATCGAAAACCCCAATTTGTTCACGGTGATCGTCGAAATATGCTTCGACACAGTGCTAACGTTAGCGCGTCCGATTGCAACACGGCTTCCCGGGCGCACCGCGACGGCCTATACAACAATCAGGAGACATGGAATGAAACGGCAACTTGCACTCGCGATCGGGGGCTGTCTGTGCGCAGCGGCTCACGCCCAAAGCTCGGTGACGCTATACGGCCTTATCGACAACGGCATTTCGTATGTCAATAACCAGCGAGGGCATAGTGCCGTATTCGCTTCGACCGGCAATATCGTCGGCGATCGTTGGGGGGTGACCGGCGCGGAAGATTTGGGCGGCGGGCTGAAGGCGGTATTCCGGCTCGAAAACGGCTTTACGGGAACGAACGGCACGCTGCAGCAAGGGGGACGCCTATTCGGTCGGCAAGCATGGGTGGGCGTGTCGAACGCCTACGGCACCGTTACATTGGGCCGCCAATACGACTCCGTGGTCGATTACCTTGCGCCGCGAAGCCTGGCTCAGAGCTTCGTCGGAGGCCTCGAGTTCATGCATCCGATGGACAACGACAACTTCGGCGATTTCTTTCGCCTCGACAACGCGGTCAAGTTTGCGAGCACGGATTTCAGCGGCCTCAAGTTTGGCGGGCTATACGCATTCTCGAATAAAGCGGGCGACTTCGCCGACAATCGCGCTATGAGTGCGGGGGCGACATACAACAGAGGGCCCGTCACGATTAGCGCGTCATATATGCGCATCGATAACCCCGGCGACGGGGCGGCAGGCGCGCTCGACGGTTCGTCGACTTCGGGTGACGCCACGTTTCATGCCGCGATTCAGCAGGTATGGGGTGTGGGGGCCGGCTACACCCTGGGCCCCGTCACGCTGGGGCTCGTATGGAGCCATTCGCATTACGGCAGTGCAAGCGCGGTTTATCGCGGCAGCACGCTGGCGCCGCAGTCGACCGGGTCGCCGACCGATCTCACGTTCGACAATTACGAAGCGAACGTCCGCTATCTGATCGACCCGGCGTGGGTCGTTGCCGCATCGTACACATTCACCAACGGACGCTATTCGAACGCTTCGGTCAATGCGACGCCGCGATGGAATCAGTTCAACCTGATGACGGCGTATTCGCTTTCGAAACGCACGGACCTTTATCTGATGGCCGAGTACCAGACGGTAGGCGGGGCGGGCGCCACGATATTCAACGGCGCGTTCATCGGCGGCAGCGGCGGGCCATCATCGACGAACCACCAGTTCTTGACCAGCATGGGACTTCGACACAAGTTTTAATCAAGACCGGTAGCCGAGCCGGCGGCGCTACCGCCGGCTTGCGCCGCAATCCAGTCGCGAAAATGGCCGAGCGCGGCATTTTCGGCCTTTTCCTCGGGAAAGATCAGATAGTACGATCGACTGCTCGGGAGTTCGTGCGAGGACACTTGGATGAGCGCGCCGCGCTGCAGCTCCTCTTCCACCAGAAAGCGTGGAATGAGTGCGACGCCGATGCCTTGCTTCGCGGCTTCCGACAGCATCGAGAACAGCTCGAGCCTCGGCCCTGCCATATCGCCTTCGATTTCCATATTGCGCGACGCGAACCACTCGCGCCATGCATAGGGCCGAGTACTTTGCTGCAGCAGCGGGTAGCGTTTCCAATCGCTGCGGCTTACCACCTTGCGTGGCCCAATGAGCGCCGGGCTGCACACGGCAATCAGGCTTTCCCCCATCAGCCGAAGCCCCTCCGTTCCAGGCCAGATCCCGGGCCCCGCATGAATTGCCGCGTCGAATTCGGTCGCATCGAATAGGAACGGGCGCGTTTGCGAGGTCAGGTTCACCGTGATGTCCGGATGCCGTTCATGAAACAACGGCAAGCGCGGCAGCAACCATTTCGTCGCGAAAGTCGGTACCACCGCGAGCTCGAGTGTCGCGCCTTGGCCGCCTTTCGCCATCAGTTCGATCGTGTCGCGCTCGAAATCGTCGAGCCGCGCCGCGACCTTCCGGCTATAAGCGACGCCCGCCTCGGTTAGTGCCACACCGCGACGGCTGCGGCGAAAGAGCTTTACGCCCAAGAAATCTTCCAGCGTGCCGATTTGGCGGCATATCGCGCTTTGCGTCACCGCCAGTTCGTCGGCGGCCTTCGTAAAGCTTTGATGCCGTGCGGCTGCTTCGAATGCGCACATCGCGCCCGTGGATGGAATTTTCCTGCGCATGGTGGCTCCTCTCCTGCTGTGCTGACCCTAACGAGTGACATTTTCGCACAGGTTAGTGAGAACAAATCGGTTGTTCGTGGGGCAACGTCTCATTAAAGTGGCACCGAATACCACCCCTTTGCGAGTTTGGAATGCGTGTACAGCACAAATCGGCGAGTTTCAAATGGGATGATCCGCTGCTGCTCGATCTGCAGCTGACGGACGAGGAGCGAATGGTTCGCGACTCGGCGCAGGCTTACTGTCAGGAGCGCCTGTTGCCGCGTGTGCTCGATGCGTTTCGCAACGAGCGCACCGACCCGGCCATCTTCCGCGAGATGGGCGAGCTAGGGTTGCTCGGGGTGACGATTCCCGAGACATACGGCGGCTCGGGCTTGAACTACGTGTCCTATGGCCTCGTGGCGCGTGAGGTCGAGCGAGTCGATTCCGGGTATCGCTCGATGATGAGTGTGCAGTCCTCGCTCGTGATGGTGCCGATCCACGCGTTCGGCAGTGAAGCCGTCAAAGGTCGCTATCTGCCGAAGCTCGCTCGCGGAGAATCGATCGGATGCTTCGGATTGACTGAGCCGAATCACGGATCCGATCCCGGCAGCATGGCAACGCGGGCGAAGAAGGTCGACGGCGGATATCGGCTGACCGGCAGCAAGATGTGGATCACCAACAGTCCGATCGCCGATGTCTTCGTTGTATGGGCGAAGGACGACGAAGGGGCGATCCGTGGCTTTGTGCTGGAAAAGGGCTGGAAAGGCCTATCGGCGCCGGCTATCCATGGAAAAGTCGGCTTGCGCGCGTCGATTACGGGGGAGATCGTCATGGACGACGTCTTTTGTCCCGAAGAAAATGCGTTTCCCGACGTTCGCGGCCTCAAGGGTCCGTTCACCTGCCTGAACAGCGCCCGATACGGGATTGCCTGGGGTGCGCTCGGCGCTGCGGAAGACTGCTGGCATCGAGCGCGGCAGTACGTGCTCGATCGCAATCAGTTCGGCAAGCCGCTTGCGGCGAACCAATTGATTCAGAAGAAACTCGCCGACATGCAAACGGAGATTACGTTGGGCCTGCAGGGATGCCTGCGCCTCGGCCGCATGAAAGACGAAGGCACCGCGGCCGTCGAAATCACGTCGATCATGAAACGCAACTCGTGCGGCAAGGCGCTCGAGATCGCGCGGCATGCGCGCGACATGCTCGGCGGAAACGGCATCAGCGACGAATTCGGTATTGCACGGCACTTAGTGAACCTCGAGGTGGTCAACACCTACGAAGGCACCCACGACATTCACGCGCTCATCCTCGGGCGAGCCATCACCGGCATTGCGGCGTTCTGAACGGATATGGAAGCTCCATCGGAAGCCCTTTCGCAACGCGGCGCGCTCTCGGGCCTGCGGGTCCTCGATCTGTCGCGCGTGCTGGCCGGCCCCTGGGCCAGCCAAATTCTGGCCGATCTTGGCGCGGATGTCGTCAAAGTCGAGCGTCCCGGCGTGGGCGACGACACGCGGGCGTGGGGGCCGCCATGGCTCAGCGATGAGGACGGGACGCCTACCGGGGAATCGGCGTACTACTTGAGCGCGAATCGCAACAAGCGCTCCGTGACCATCGACATGGCGCAGGCCGACGGACAAGCGCTGATCCGGCAGCTTGCGAGCAAGGCCGATATCCTGCTCGAGAATTTCAAGGTCGGCGGCCTCGCTCGTTACGGGCTCGACTACGCGAGCCTCGCGGCCGTCAATCCGCGACTCATCTATTGCTCGATCACCGGGTTCGGGCAAACCGGCCCCTATGCGGCGCGGGCAGGCTACGACTTCCTGATTCAGGGCATGGGCGGTTTGATGAGTTTGACGGGGCGGCCGGACGGCACGCCCGGCGAGGGCCCGATCAAGGTCGGGGTGGCACTGACCGACGTCATGACAGGCCTTTACTCGAGCGTAGCCGTGCTTGCCGCGTTGGCGCATCGCGCACGCTCGGGGCAAGGCCAGCACATCGATCTTGCGCTGCTTGACGTGCAGATCGCATGCTTGGCCAATCAGGCCGCCAATTACCTGATCGGCGGTGACGTGCCTCGACGCATGGGCAATGCACACCCCAACATCGTGCCTTATCAGGATTTTCCGACGGCGGATGGCTACATGATCATCGCGGTGGGCAACGACTCGCAGTTCGCGAGCCTATGCACCGCGTTCGGCCACACCGAGTGGGCTCGCGACGCGCGCTTCGCCGGCAATCCGCAACGCGTGCGGCATCGGGACGAACTGATTGCATTGCTGCATGCGGTCACCGTTACGCGAACGACGCAGGCATGGATGGCGCTGCTCGAAGCGAGCGGCGTGCCGTGCGGGCCCATCAATCGAATGGATCAGGTATTTGCCGATCCTCACGTTCAGTCGCGTGGCATGCGGATGGAGATGTCGCACTCCGTCGCGGGAAAAGTGCCGCTCGTCGCCAATCCGATTCGGATGTCGGCCACGCCCGTTGAGTACCGATGCGCGCCGCCGACGTTGGGCGAACACACGGATGCCGTGCTCGACGAATGGCTCGGCATCGGTGCGCAGCAGGTCGCCGCTTTGCGGGAAAGCAACATCGTTTGAAACGACGCCGCACGAATCAGCGCAACCGGAACCGACATGAATACCCTGCAACAGGTTCGCCTCCACGCCGCCGCCGCGGCCAATGCCGAAGACGCGGCGATATGGCGTTGGTTTTCCGTGCTGCTCGAAGAGCGCCGCATCCGCTGGCGCTACGCGTTCGCGAACTGGGTGGTGAACGTCGATCGCGTGCGTGTCGCGACCGAGCCGACTTTCGACGATGCGATACGGGCAGCGAAGGACGAGGCCGAGCTGCGCGGCGTGGGGCAGCCTGGCGAACCGATGGCCCGTCGGCCGCGGCGACACACCGAATTATCCGAGCACAGAAGGCAACTATGAAGTTTGAAACGATAGGGATCGTCGGCGCAGGCCAGATGGGGATCGGGATTGCGCAAGTGTGCGCAGCGGCCGGTCTCCCCGTGTTGCTCAACGATGTCGATGCGAGCGCGCTGAAGCGCGGCATGGACCGGCTATCGGCGAGCTACGATCGACTCGTGTCGAAGGGAACCCTCACGGCTGCGCAGACGGCCGATGCGATGGCGCGCGTGAAGGCGGAGCCCGAGCTCGGTGCGCTCGCCCGGTGCGACGTCCTCATCGAAGCGGCGACGGAAAACGTTCGAATCAAGCAGCAGATCATGCGGGATCTCGAGGCGGTCGCCAGGTCCGATGCCGTCATCGCGACGAACACCTCGTCGGTCTCGATCACGAAACTCGCGGCGACGCTTGCCGATCCGTCGCGCTTCGTCGGCATGCATTTTTTCAACCCGGTTCCGGCGATGACGCTCGTAGAGGTGATCCGCGGTATGCAGACCGGCGATGCAACCTTCGACACGACCGTCGCGCTCGCCGAGCGTCTGGGCAAAGTCGCGATACCGGTCAAGAATGCACCTGGTTTCGTCGTCAATCGCATTCTCGTGCCGATGATCAACGAAGCCGTCTTCGTGCTGCAGGAAGGCTCCGCCCGCGCAGAGGAAATCGATGCGGGCATGCGGCTGGGCGCGAATCACCCGATGGGCCCGCTGGCGCTGGCGGATCTGATTGGGCTCGATACCGTGCTTTCGATCATGGAGGTGATTCGTCGCGACCTCGATGACCCGAAGTATCGGGCCGCGCCGTTGCTCAGAGAGATGGTCGATGCCGGCTATCTCGGGCGTAAAACTAAGCGGGGCTTTTACTTCTACTGACCGGCACGCGCTCGCGAGCAGCGGTAGCCGGCGCGCGCGTACTGCCTCTCATGACAAGCGTTGCGGTCGCGATCGACGAGTAGGGTCCGTGCGCCGATGGGCCCTGGCGGATCTGATGCACGAACCAGAGGCCGCATGCGGTCGCCAGATCGTGAACGGGAAGACCGATTGTCGTGAGCCCCGGTCCCCACCAGCTAAACCCTAGTTCGTCGCCAAAACCCACGACGGAAAGCTGGTCGGGTACGCTGACGCGGCGAGACATCAGTTCTTCGAGAATCCCCTGCGTGATGCGTACCGAGCCCGCGACGACGGCTGTTGGCGTTTGCGTCAGCGCGAGCAGCTCGCGCATCGCTTCCCGCCCGAAATCGACGGAGCCCGGAGCGCCGAGCCGGACCTGTTCAGCGCCGGCTTTGCCGTTGCGCGCCAGTGTGCTCAGTGCCTTTTGATAGCCGCGCAGCCGTGCCGCTCCCGTGGGCAGATCGTCTGTGCCACCGACGTATGCGATACGACGATGGCCCAGCTCAACGAGATGGTGGGTCGCTTCGTATATCGACTGGGTATCGTCGATTCCGAAGAACTGCTCGCCGATCGCCGATTCTCGGCGGATCAATTGGACGTGGGGCTGCATCTTGAGCAGTCGCACCGCTTCACGATGAGGCTTCGCACTCGGTACGATGATGATGCCGGCCACGTTCGCGCTCACGAGTTCCCGGATGTGCTGCAGTTCGACCATGCGGTCGTCTTCGGTTTCCGATAGCGTCAGTTGGAAACCCGCGCCTCGCACGCATTGGGACAGTGCGTGAGCGATGGTCGAATAAAAGCTGTTGCGAATGTCGGGCAGCACCAATCCGATCAGATTGCTCGATACGCCGCGCATCATTCGCGCGGCCAAGTTGGCCACGTAGCCCATTTCGTTCGCGACTTCCGTCACTTTCTTTTTCGTGGCGGCGCTGATTCTAGGATCGTCGGCGAGGGCGCGGCCTACTGTCGATGGCGAGACCTGGAGACGGGCGGCAATGTCTTTGATGGTGACCATGGCGTTCCAATGAGACGAATCCAGACAACGATAGCATACAAGGCCGCATTACTGCTATCGATAGCAAGGCCGGTGAACGGGGCCCGCATAGCGCTCCAAAAGGCCAGGCGAGACCATCGGCGCCTCGTGCGTACGTCAGCATTTTTCAGATGAAAAATCTAGTTTGACAACACAAAACGGCGCATCTAATATGCGCTAACGTTAGCATTAAAGCTCGCATCCCCGATGGAACTCGAACGCCCCATGCTGCCCGTGCTCGTCAACGTCTCGATTGCTGCATCCCGTCCCTTTCCCGCGCTGCTTTTCGACGGCAAGGTCATGGCGCTGGCGCACTGGCGCGGCGACGGACTGCGCGGTACTTCATCCATGATCGAGCTACTGGAGGACTGGACGGTCAACGTCCATCGACTGACTCGCCTTTGTCGTTCGGAGGCGACGCATGCATTGATCGCGCAACAGGGAGCCGAACTTTCGGCGTTTCGGCTCCACGCGCCGGTCGTGCCGCGGCAGGTCTATTGCACGATCGGCAACTACCGCTGCCAAGTGCTGCAGGCGGCGCTCGATGCCGACGGCGGAATCTGCGAGGCGGCGCGCCGCGAGGCCGTCGTTGCGTCGATTGAAACGCGTCGACGCGACGGTGCGCCGTATGTCTGCCTGAAGGGATCGGCTTCGGTATCGGGGCCGTTCGATCGGCTTTCGATCGAGGCGGGCCTATCCACGCTTGATTGGGAGGCAGAGATCGGGGTCGTGATCGGCACGACTGCGCGCAGCGTCGAGGTAGAGGATGCGTTCGGCTGCGTCGCGGGCTATTGCGTGGTCAATGACCTCACCGCGCGAGACCGGGTCATTCGGACGGAGGTGCCGACGCTTGGATCGGACTGGCTGCAGTCCAAATCGAGAAACGGCTGGCTGCCAACCGGGCCGTGGCTTGTGCCGGCCTGGAGTGTCGACGATCCGTCCGCGCTACGCCCTTGGCTGCGGCTGAACGGTGAGCTGATGCAGAACGGCGTCGCGAGCAACATGATTTTCGGCATTGCGGAGCAGATCGCGTATTTGTCGACGCAGA
>Ga0068855_100001952_pt1 | contig 25617 bp, 18 predicted proteins | sample KBSCornC52_FD_66592 | JGI IMG/M metagenome (GOLD analysis project Ga0068855, IMG submission 66592) | Corn rhizosphere microbial communities from Kellogg Biological Station, Michigan, USA - KBS Corn C5-2 | ecosystem: Host-associated > Plants > Roots > Rhizosphere > Soil ... | reverse complement strand
CCGGGCAGCTGGCGGCGGCCCTCGCCGCGGCACTGGGCCGTCGCTGGGATCCGACGCGCATCGCCGCATCGATCGCCCATCTCACCTGGCCGGCCCTGGGCCGGCGAAACCACGACGTCCTCGCGGCCGTCGCCATGGAGACCGCCCATGCTGGCGCTCGCTAGAACCCTGTCCAAGGATCTGCTTCAGCGGGCCGTCTTCCCGGACCGCTTCCTGTGGCGCCTGCCCAAGCCGCGCCGCGCCATCGCGCTGACCTTCGACGACGGCCCGCACCCCGAGCACACGCCGGCGATGCTGGACGTCCTCGCGCGCGCGGGCGTGCGCGCCACCTTCTTCGTGGTGGGCCGGGAGGTCGAGAAGCATCCCGAGGTCGCGCGCCGCATCGTTGCCGAAGGCCATGGCATCGGCGGCCACAGCTACGACCACACGGTGATGACGACGCTGGACGCCACGGCGCTGGTGGACGACCTGGCGCACTGCCGGCGTGTCATCCGCGAGGCGACCGGGCTGGACACCGGCCTGTTCCGCCCGCCCAAGGGCGAAGTGAGCCTGCGCTCCATCCGCACGGTCTGCCGCGCCGGCTACACCCTGGTGCACTGGACGAAGACCTACAGCGACTACCGGCAGGATGGCGTCGAGCCGTTGACCCGCCGCATCGACGCCGCGCCTCCGGTGCCTGGCGACGTCCTGCTCTTCCACGACCACAACCCGCTCACCGTGCGCGCGCTCGACTTGAAATTGCCGCAATGGCGTTCCGCGGGACTGGAATTCGCGCCGCTGCACCGCCCTGTCGAGCTGCAGGTCGGCCCCTCGAAGGTCGGTTCTGGTAAGTCCCTGTAACTTGAGATTCTGCCGAAACCGTCACGGAATTGGAATGAATGCACATTCGTTGCCCTCAGGCCACGACGATTGAGCAGGACGAGGTCGGGCGCTCGGGGATGGCCCTTTTCACGGCCTGATTGCCAACTTTTCCGCAAGTTTGCCCTCTGAAAATCTCGCGTTGCCGGCCAATCACAATCCCCATTTCTGGGGAGCCATTCAGCCATCCCTTGGGTACCCCCTAGTTTGAAAACGGCCCTCGACAGCGAGGAATCTGTCGCGCAGGAATCGCGCGGCCGTTTGTAACGAGGTCGCAAACCGACCTTACCGACCCCGCACAGCCTGCCGATACGCTGTGCATACGCAACGTGCCCCAAGGCTTCCAACGCCCCGACGCCAGTCCGGCAACGCCATACGGGACCTGCACGGTCGGTCAACCCTCCTCCGACCCGTCGCACGGCCCTCCGCACCTTGCCTTTGAGCCGCATCGCTACGCCGCAAGGCGGGCGGAAGCCTGTCCAAAAGAAGTTGCCTGGATCTGCACCCATGAAATCGAAAGTGAAGTTCGCCGCGAAGTCGGCCGCCCAGCTCGCCGCCATCGCCACGTTCGCCGCCTACGGCAGCGCCGCGCATGCGACCACCGTCAAACTGACCGTCAATGCGGGTGTGGGCGGTGTCGTCCAGAGCACGCCTTACGGACTGATCAGCTGCACGAGCTCACCCCAGACGTCCACCTGCTCGGCCAACGTCAGCGCCGGCCTGGCCGTCGCCCTGACCGAGACACCGCTGCCCGGCTACACGTTCGCCGGCTGGAGCGGCGCCAACTGTTCGGGCACCGCCGCGACTTGCTACACCCGCGTTTCGTCGAACGAGACGATCACCGCCCAGTTCAAGCCTGCTTCGTCCACCACCGCGACCACCAGCGGCACCGTGACGCTGACGGTCATCTCCGGGTTTGGCGGCACGGTCGAGAGCACGCCGTACGGGCTCATCAGTTGCACCAGCGACCCCAGGACGTCCCTGTGCTCGAAGGCCATGCCCTCGGGCACGACCCTCTCGCTGACGGCGCGCCCTGTCTCGGGCTACGCCTTCGCTGGCTGGAGCGGCGGCACCTGCTCGGGCACGGCCCTGACCTGCACGACCAAGGTCTCGGCGACGGAAACCATCTCCGCGCTGTTCCGCTCCACTACCATCAAGCCGGCTCCGGCCCCGGCCCCGGCTCCGGCTCCGGCTCCGGCTCCGGCTCCGGCCCCGGCTCCGGCCCCGGCGCCTGCCCCCGCTCCGGCTCCGGCCCCGGCGCCTGCCCCCGCTCCGGCCCCGGCCCCGGCCCCGGCCCCGGCTCCGGCCCCGGCGCCTGCCCCCGCGCCCGCTCCCGTCAGCGGTGCGCCACTCGTGTCCTTCACGGACGCCCTGTCCGGCCCCGTCGCTGGCGGCGAGAACAACCTCGGCGGCTATCTGTCGATCTTCGGCGAGAACTTCGGCAGCGCGTCCGGACTGGGCACCGCCACCAAGGTGTACATCGGTGGTGTCGAGGTCGCGAACTACCGCTACCTCGGCGCGGCCAAGGTTGCCGGCAAGATCGGCCTGCAGCAGCTGACCGTGCAGGTCGGCCATCTCGCCGGCCTGCCCATGGGCACCGCCGAACAGGTCCAGGTCGTCGTCAACGGCGTGGCCAGCAACGTCAACAACACCTTCACGCCCAATCCGGGCCGCGTGCTGTTCGTCTCCCTGACTGGCGACGATTCGACCGCGGTCGCCGGTGACATCAGCCATCCGTGGCGCCACCTGCAGACCAGCACCAACGGCGGCGTGGCCGGCATCATCCAGGCGGGTGACCAGGTCGTGATCCGCGGCGGCTCGTGGTCGGACGTCGGCTTCGACACCGCGTGGTTCCGCTTCCGCTACACGAACCAGGAAGGCAAGAAGCCCACGGGCGCCGCCGGCACCGGCTGGATCCAGTTCACGGCCTACCCTGGCGCGATCAACGCCAACAAGATCGAGGACGTGCACTACACGACGCCGGCCGGCATGAAGGGCGGCTTCCAGGGCGCCAATTCGGCCTACTACGGCACGACGGGTGACTACATCGGCATCTCCAATCTCCACATGGACGTGAATGCCAATGCGACGTCCGACGCCGCTCCCGTGAACGTCCAGTACTCGGCAGGCCCGTGGCGTGTCGTCAACAACGAACTGGGCCCGTGGCCGGCAGCGATCCACTCGTTGGCGGCGGGCGTATCGGGTCACGGCAACGGCACCGCGGTGCTGGGCAACCTGATCCACGACATCGCCTGCACGGGCGCCAGCGAGAACCACGGCATCTACGCCGACTCCGGGGCGAGCAACTGGGAGATCGGCTACAACTGGATCCACGACATCACCGGGGGCAACCTGATCCAGTTCTACGACAACGTGGGCCTGGCGGGCAACTCGTACACGGGCTTCCCGAGCGGCTGGACCGGCTTCACGGGCATGAACATCCACCACAACTGGATGGAAAACAGCGGCAAGTACGGCCTGAACATGGCTGACAGCATCCAGTCGGGCACCATCTGGAACAACGTGATCATCGGAGCGACCTATTCGGGCCTGCGCATCAACACGATCTCCCAGAACATGAACCTCGTGGTCGCGTTCAACACGTTCTATGACAACGATCGTGTCGCCAGCGGGTCGGGCAATGGCCAGGTGCTCAACACGTGGGGCAGCTATGGCCCGACCGGCACCATCAAGGTCTACGACAACATCTTCGCCGCAGGCCCCCGCACGACATCCGGTTCCGCGTACTACGTGAACACCGGCAGCTCGGACGCCTATCTCCAGTTCGCCCGCAACATGTATTGGGACAACGGCCTGGGCTGGGGCAAGACGACCGTCTCGCGCGATGCGCTGGCCCTGTTCGCCAATCCGCTGTTCACGTCTGCCACGACGGGTGACCTGTCCATCAGTTCGACGAGCCCGGCGCGCAACGTCGGCACGCAGGCGATTCCGTTCAGCATGTCCAACGACTTCACCGTCATGGGCGCCCGCGGCGTCGGCGGCGCGAACGACCTCGGCGCCTTCGAACGCCAGAACTGAGGGTCTCCGACCCTCCGCAAGCCGGCCCGGCCATTCGCCGCGGCCGGCTTTTTCATTTCACCCCGCTACATATGCTTGCAGTCGTAGCGTCTGCTGTTGAGCACTCCTTCCCCAGGTGAGGTAGAAAGCGACTTCGCGACAGGTGAGGCGACGTGCGACCGCCAGCCCGACTGCGAGAATGGCGGGCAATCGCCGCCTTCGTCTGCCCCATGGCGCTTCGTCCGTCACGCAACAATCACTACATGAACACGAACTTCATCGGAGCGCGCGGCCGAGTCCTCCTGGCGATCGGCAGCATGATGGCCTTGGTCGCCTGCGGCGGCGGCGGCTCGGATGGCAAGTCACCACTGTCGCCGCCGCCGAGCCCTAGTCCGGCGCCGACTCCGGCGCCGACTCCTTCCCCGGCGCCGACCCCGTCACCGACTCCAGCTCCGTCACCGACTCCGACTCCGACTCCTTCACCGTCTCCCGCGCCGGCTCCGACGCCCGCGCCGGCTCCGACCCCCACGACGGCCGCCCTCACGCTCACGACCACCTCGGGTGGTGCGATCGGCTCGTCGACGCCGTCGGGCACCACGTGCACCTCCTTGTGCAGCACGTCGTACACCGTCGGCGCCGCCGTCACGCTCACGGCATCGGCTGCGATCAACTATGCGTTCACTGGCTGGACCGGGGCTTGTGCCGGATCCGCCCTGACCTGCAACGTGACGCTGTCGGCCGACAAGACCGTCGGTGCCACCTTCAGCCCGATCGCCCCGGTCCAGGGGGCGCCGTACGTGGAATACACCGATGCGCTGTCCGGCCCCATCACCGGCGGCGAAGGCAACCAGGGCGGCTACCTGTCCCTGTTCGGCGAGAACTTCGGCAGCGCGGGGCTGGGTACGACCACGAAGGTCTACATCGGCGGCGTGGAGGTCGCCAACTACCGCTACCTGGGTCCGGCCAAGGTCAGCGCCAAGCTGGGGCTGCAGCAGATCACGGTGCAGGTCGGCAACCTGAATCTGCCGTTGGGGGTACCGGCGCCCGTCAAGGTGGTCGTGGGCAGCGCTGCCAGCAATGTCAACAACACCTTCACGCCCAATCCGGGCCGGGTGCTGTTCGTCTCGCTGACGGGCAACGACACCACCGCCGTCGCGGGCGACATCGCGCATCCGTGGCGTCACCTGCAGACGAGCACCAACGGCGGCGTCGGCGGCGTCGTCCAGGCTGGTGACCAGGTGGTCATCCGGGGCGGCGCGTGGTCGGACATCGGCTTCGATTCGTCCTGGTTCCGATTCCGCTATTCCAATCAGGAAGGCTCGCCTCCCACGGGCGCCAGCGGCACGGGCTGGATCCATTTCACCGCCTATCCGGGTGCGGTCAACGCCAACCGGATCGACGACGTCCACTACACGACGCCTGCCAGCATGAAGGGCGGGTTCCAGGGCGCCAACTCGGCATACTTCGGCACGACCGGCGACTACATCAGCATCTCGAACCTGCACCTGGACGTGAACGCGAACGCCACGACCGATGCCGCGCCGATCAACATCCAGTATTCGGCCGGCCCCTGGCGCATCGTCAACAACGAGCTGGGGCCGTGGCCTGCAGCCATCCATTCGCTGGCCGCGGGCGTCTCGGGACACGGCAACGGCACCACGGTGCTCGGCAACCACATCCACGACATCGCCTGCACGGGCGCCAGCGAGAACCACGGCATCTATGCGGACTCGGGTGCGGTCAACTGGAACATCGGTTTCAACTGGATCCACGACATCACCGGTGGCAACCTCATTCAGTTCTACGACAACGTGGGCCTGGCGGGCAATTCGTACACGGGCTTCCCAAGCGGCTGGACAGGCTTCGCCGGCATGAAGGTCTTCAACAACTGGATGGAGAACAGCGGCAAGTACGGCCTGAACCTGGCCGACAGCATCCAGTCCGGGGCCATCTGGAACAACGTGATCGTCGGCGCGACGTATTCCGGCCTGCGTATCAACACGATCTCGAAGAACATGGACCTGACGGTTGCCTACAACACGTTCTACGACAACGATCGTGTCGCGAGCGGCTCCGGCAACGGCCAGGTGCTCAATACCTGGGGCAGCTACAGCCCGACCGGCAGCATCAAGATCTACGACAACATCTTCGCGGCAGGCCCGCGCACGGTGTCCAGCTCGAGCTTCTACGAGAACACGGGCAGTTCGGACGCCTACTTGAAGTTCGCGCGCAACCTGTGGTGGGACAACGGCCTGGGATGGGATCACGCGACGGTCGCTGCGGATGCGTCCGCATTGTTCGCCGACCCGAAATTCGTTTCGGCCAGCACCGCGAATCTGTCCCTGGCCGTGGGCAGCCCCGCCGCGAACGCCGGAACGCAGGCGACCCTGCTCACGATCATCCAGGATTTCGCCGGCGCGCCGCGCGTGGTCAGCGGCATCAGCGACCTGGGCGCACTCGAATCGAGCAATTGATGCCCAGGCGGCGGCTGCCGGCCGCCGCCCAGGTCATGACAATGGCGGCCTGCTCGCGGCAAGTTGCCGCCTAGTTCTCGACATCGCCACCTCTTTTGGGGGAAGCGGCCTGGGCAGTGGGTCCGAAGCGGGGTACCTTGTAATAGGATGTCACGCCCGCGGATCGTCGCGGCCGTCGTCGAGAGCCCCGGGTGTTCAGCTTCGTTTTTCCCTTCGCGAACTTCTTTCAGCCAGGTATCTTCTGGCCGCAACTCGCGGAGTACCGGCCCTTGCAGCTCATTGCCCTCGTCGCGGTGCTGGCCAGCTTCATGGGGTCGGCCACTTACAGCCGCATGGACGCCTTGCGCCACCCGGCCGCCAAGTGGCTGTGGATCTTCCTGCTCCTGCAGCCGCTGTCCGTCTACCGGACGGGTTTCAGCGGCATGCTGCAGGAGGCCGGCTTCTGGCTCACTTATGCGCTCTTCGTAGCGGTGTCGCTGCGCGTCATCGACAACCCGGCGTCGCTGCGTCGCTACGTGTGGGGGATGATGTGCGGGAGCGCCTGGATCATCTTCTGGGGCATCTACGCCACCTTGCACGGCCTTGAAGACGCCACGAACGGCGGCCGGGCGGGGGCGTACGGGATGTACGAGAACCACAACGACTACTCGTTCATCATCGTTCAGACGCTGCCGTTCTACTTCATCTACTGGCGCACGGAGACAGGGTTCGTGCGCCGGCTGCTGCTGTTGGCAGCGACGCTCGGATCGGTGGCTGGCATCTTCCTGTCGCTTTCGCGCGGCGGCATGATGGCGCTCGTCCTGGAGGCAGGCCTGATCGTCGTGTTCACGATGACGCGGCGCCAGCAGTTGATCCTGCTGCCGCTCGTGTGCCTGGTGGGCGCGGGTGCGATCAGCTATCAATATGTGAAGCGGGCGCAGAACCAGGGCGACAGCTATACCGCCGAGGATGCTGAATCATCGCGCTGGGAACTGTGGCAGGCCGGTGGAAACATGCTCAAGGCGCACCCGTTCCTGGGCATCGGAAGCCGCAGCTTCGGCGAGAACGCCACCGCCTACGGCGAGATCAGCCATGACAACCTCGGCAAGAACGCGCACAACACCTTCATAGAGGCTGCCGCGACGACCGGACTGCTCGGCCTCGCCGCGCTGCTGAAGATGATCATCGAGACGCTGCGCGAGCTCCGGCGCAGCGTCGTCGTCCAGGCTTCGGCCTGGGAATTGAACACCCGCAAGGCGACACTGGTGGCCTTCTACACCATCATCTTTCGGTCGTTGTTCGACGCCAAGTCCTGGGACTGGAGCTACTACGTCCTGATCACGATCGCCGTGACAAGCTCGGCGATGCTCAGGAAGCGAGCCGAGGCCGCGCCGCAAGCGGACAGCGCGGACGCGCACCCGCCGCTGCGCGCCGCAGCGCCGTCGTCGAACAAGCTGCCATGACCTTCGAACCCGCGTGCCCTTGAGCCAAACATGGCCAGCCTGTCGCAGAAAGCCGGCTTCCTCATCGGGGCCAATCTCATCAAATACGCCGTCGGCTTCATGCTGCCGATGCTCATGGTGCGCCTGCTCTCCAAGGGAGACTACGGCACGTACCAGCAATTGCTGCTTGTCAACTCGATGGCGCTCGGATTGCTGACGCTGGGCTTGCCCAGCTCGATCTACTTCTTCTACAACCGCATCAGCGAAACACGCCGACCCGCGCTGGTCCTGCAGACATTGTCGATGCTGGCCGTCGCGGGCGTGATCGCGACGCTGGGCATCGCGATCGGAGCGCCCCTGATCGCGCTGCGCACCAGCAACGCAGCCCTGGTCGACCTGCTTCCGGTCTACGCGCTCGCCATCGGCCTGATGCTGGCCGCCGAGCACTTCACCAGCTTCATGGTGGCCCAGGATCGTTACGCCTCGGCAGTGGGCTTCGAGACCTTCGAGACCGTCGTGCGCGTCCTCACGCTCATGCTGCCGATCTCGCTGGGCTGGGGCATGCGCGGGCTCGTCGTGGCCGCGGTGGTCTACGCTCTTGGCCGACTTGTCGTGCGCACCTTCTGGCTGACCAGCACCGGCTCGCACCGCCTGTCGATCCGCGACGGGCGCGACACGTTCTTCCGCGAGCAGTTGGCCTACAGCATCCCGCTGTGGATGACTTCCGTCGTCGGGGTGCTCGGCGGCCTCCTCGACAGGACGATCGTCGCGTCGGCCTTCACGCCTGTGGACTTCGCAATCTACAGCGTGGGCGCCTTCGCCGTGCCGCTGGACGTCATCTTCCAGGCTTCCGTGGCGGACGTGCTGCGCGCCTCTCTGCCGCCGCTGATCGGCCGCGGCGAGCTGGAGGAAGTCGCCCGTCTGCTCAGGCAGGCGGTGCGCAAGCTTTCGTTGATCATGCTGCCGTCGTGCGTATTCCTCTTCGGTTTTGCAAACGAGTTCGTGACGATGCTTTTCACGAACCAGTATGCAGACAGCGTGCGCGTCTTCCGGATCTACACGCTCTGCATCCCCCTTTTCATGTTCACCCTGAGCCTCGTGCCCCAGGTCTTCGGGCGCACGCGCATCAACCTGAACATCGTGGTCGCAGTCACTGCCTTCCACGTCGTGCTGAGCTTCACCCTGCTCAGGCTGATAGGCTTCTATGGGCCGGCGGTCTCCGGCGTCGTCACGTCCTACGTGTCGACCGCCATCTATCTGCGGGTGGCCATGCAGCTCACTGGTGCGCCGCTGCGTCGACTCCTTCCGATACCGGAGCTCGCGCGAGCGCTCGCCTGCGCCGGCGTCGCATTCGGTTCGGCCTGGCTCTGCGGCGACCTGACGACCAGCAAGGTGTGCAACTTCCTGGTGCACGCCAGCGTCTTCTTGCTGGCGTACGTCGGAACGGGCTTCGCGGTCGGCCTTCTCACCGCGGAGGACAAGCGCATGGCCCGACGAATGGCCGAACGGCTCCACCTTGTACGGCCGGCCCCACAAGCATGACCCTCCCACGTTGTCCACGACCGGCGATTCCGGGCTGCCGGGTCGAACCGCCCCCCGCGGCCACGACGGCGAACCGCCCTTGTGCCGATATGCCATGACTCAAGAAGAACTGACGATCCTCCCGACACATGCCGGGCCGCCCAAGAAACTGCGGGCGGTCGTCTTCGGCGGCGGCGTCGGGATGTTCCCGCCGCTGTACCAGCGACTGCAAGAGCAATTCGACGTCATTGCCACGTTCGATCCCCGGGAATCGCAGTGGCAAGGCCTGTGGTTCAAGTTGCGCGCGATGCGCTGGCCGCGCCAGTCCTGGTATCGCAAGTGGCGCTATTTCATGGAAAAGACAGGGCCGTCGTTTCGCCGTCGCACTCGGGAAGCCGAGAAGCTCATCGCGCCGCTGCGTGGGCAATACGACGTGATAGCGTTCTTCGGCGCGATGTACGCGCCGGGCCTGGTGATCGACAAGCCGATGCTGCTCTTCACCGACTCCTGCCGGTGGCTTTCTTCGAGGAACCCGAACGACACGATCTCGCACTTCGCCAACAGGCGCGACGAGGCCGATTGGCTGCAACTCGAACGCGACCTCTACGTCCAGGCCACGCGCATCTTCGTGGGCAGCGAATTCGTTCGCAAAGCGCTCGTCGACCACTACGGCGTCTCGCCCGCGTGCGCGGTCAACACGGGCTTCGGCGCCGGGGTGGGCTTCGGTGCGCCGGTCGACAAGCAATTCGACGGCCGCACGATCCTGTACATCGGAAAGGGCGACTTCGAGAAGAAGGGTGGCACGCTGCTGATGCGTGCGTTCGAAAAGGTTCGCGCCGTCATCCCGGACGCGGAACTGCACATCGTGGGCCAGGACCGCCTCCCGGAAGCAACCGGCGTGGTCAACCACGGTTTCGTGCGTGACCGCAGCAAGCTCCTGGCCCTCATGCGTGCCGCCCACGTCTTCGCACTGCCGTCACTGGTCGATAGAAACCCGATCAGCATCCTCGAGGCGATGGCCTCCTCGACGCCGGTCGTCGCTTCGGACTACGGCGCGATGCCGGAAATGGTTGGCGACGCCGGCCTGATCGCTCCTTGCAATGACGTGGACGCGCTCGCCCGGGCCCTGCTGGAGATCCTTCGTGACGTGGAGGTTGCGCGCGCCATGGGCGAGCGCGGCCGCCGGCGCTGCGAGGACAGGTACAACTGGGACAGCGTCTGGAAGATCGTCGAACACGAGACAGGCGCGGCGGGCCTGCGATCGCCGGCACCGGAGGAGGGCCGGGACAGCGTTCCCGTCGATGCCTCGCAACATGGAAGACAAGCGCGATGAACGCTCCACGCGTCACCGTGATGATCACGACATTCAACCGTGGACCGCTCCTGTACAAGGCGGTGGACAGCGCGCTCGCCCAAGACTATCCATCGCACCTGCGCGAGATCCTGATCGTCGACGACGGGTCCACGGACGACACGGAACAGATGGTCACCCGGCGCTATGGCGACCAGGTGCGTTACCTGCGCAAGTCCAATGGCGGCATCAATTCGGCCGCATCGTTCGGCTTCGAGCATGCCCGCGGCGAGATCATCGCCCAGCTCGATTCCGACGACTGGTGGTACCCCGACAAGCTGTCCACGACGGTGCCCAAGTTCGACATCGCCGAGGACGTCGTCGCCGTGTTCCACGACCTGGACATCCATCACCAGGGCCAGGAGACATCGCGCAGCAGCTGCTGGCAATCGCTGCGCGTCGAGCTGACGGAGGAACCCGGCGACGGACTCGAGCCCTACCTCGCAGGTCATCCCCTGCCGGCCTGGACCTCGGGATCGCTATGGCGCAAGTCGGCGCTCATGAAGGTGATGCCGTTTCCGGAAGGCCTCTACGGATTCAACGATTCCTATTGCGCGCGTCACATCGTGTTCTTCGGGCGCGTATGTGCGATTCACCGCTCTCTGGGCGGGTACCTCGTGCATGGCACCAACGACTATGCAGGCGGCAGGGCGCTCCTGGATTCGGCCCGGCTGGAGCGCGGACTGCGCGAGACACGCATCATGTCCGATGCGTTCAACCAGCGCTGTTCGAGCTTCGGCCGGACGCCGAGCGCGCGCCGCATCATGATCCAGAAGCTGGCACTTGCCGGCTATCACATGCCGCTGCAACGCATGCGAGGTCGACGCAGGGCGGCACTCTGGGTCGCGCGCAACGAGCTCGACCTGCCACGCCTGGCCCAGGTCCAACTGACCTGCGAACTGTTCCTGCCGCCGCGGCTCGCGGTTTTTATCAAGAACCGCATCATCGGCCGCTTCCTGTCGCTCGACTGAGCCCCCAGCGCGTGCGGGGGCACGGACGGCCCCGTCCCGGCGCGGCGCGGCTCGCTCGCACGGCGATCGTTCCTCACGGAGCGTGGCCGAGCACTCGGAGGATCGCCCTGCGGCCATCCGCGCCCCGGCGATGATGCGCCTTCCCCCTGAAATGGGGAAATGTCGCTCCGCCTCCCGCTGCTATGATTCGCCGGCCTGGGAGAGGCTCTGTCCAGGCAGCCCGAGTGACATGGAAATGACACGGCGCTCCCAGGCGGGCAGTACAACGACCAGACCTTGCAGAGGGCAAACCGTGAACGACACGCTTGTGGACGAAGGCCACCCGGCCTATGAGCAGTTCTTGGCTTGCTTCGTCAAAGGCGCCTCGCTCCAGGACATCTACAGCAATTCCGAAGACGGCTTCGGTGTCCGGTCGCGCAAGGCCGTCGACGATCCGGCCGTTCAGCGCAAGCTGCGCGCCAATTGCCTCGTGCAGTTCGAGCGCATCTTCAGCCACCAGCGCAACCTGTCCCGGCCCATCGCCCGCCACATCGGGCTGCAAGGCAAGAACGTGCTCGATTTCGGGTCCGGCACCGGGGCACTGGCGGTGGCGGTCGCGCTCGAAGGCGCCACGGTGACAGCGACCGATCCCACGGCGGTCTCGCTCGAGGCCTGCAGGTGGCGGGCACGCTATTTCGGCCTCGACGACCAGCGCGTCCGCATCCAGACGGTCGGCATCGAGCCGGGCCTGCCGTTCCCAGATGCCAGCTTCGACATGGTGACCTGCAATTCCGTGTTCGAGTTCATCCCCAGTCGGCGCGACGAATACGTGCGCGAGCTGGTGCGAGTGGTCCGCCCGGGCGGCCATCTCGTCCTGTCGACCGAGAACGGCCTGTTTCCGGTCGACTACTACACGCGCCGGCTGTTCCCGCTGTTCCGCCGCGCGAAGATGCGCCGCATCAACGCGCCGTACGGCCTCACCTATTTCGAGCTCAAGCGCTGGCTGCGCGAGACGGGTCGGGGTGTCAACGACCTGTCCAAGACGAACGCCTTCAACTCGATGGACCATTACGTGGGGCGCAAGCGCCAGGCAGGCGGCGGCGCGGTCGTCGAGATCGCCGCGCTCGCCAACTCGGCGCTCAAAGGCGCCTGCCGCGCGGTCGGTGTGCCATCGCAGATCTTCTTCCCCTACACGACGTTCATGTTCGAATTGCACTGAGTGGCGGCCCTGCGCACCCAGGCGCCCGCAGGCCGCGGGGCGCAGCCGGGTCGGCGCGGGCCTCTGAGGCTGGTCCGAGGGTTTGATCACGATCTGACCCCTTTCCTTCCACCCCCCCACGCACGTTCGTGCAACACTTTCGGACGCACGAGCAGGCATTCATGAGAATTCTGTATCACCATCGGACCCAGGGCGAGGAGCCGGAGTCGATCCACATCAGCGCGATCGTCGCAGCCCTGCGCGCCCAGGGCCACGATGTGCGAATCGTCGGTCCTGTCGACATCGAACGCCACGACGAGGCGCCGGGACCCGCCGGGCAGGCACGCCCGCACCGGCTCGTGCGCATCAAGAACGCGGTCCCCCGAGCGGTGTTCGAGCTGCTGCAGGTCGCCTACAACCTCGTCACATGGCGGCGCCTGGACCGCGCGATGCGCGAGTTCGACCCGCATCTGGTCTACGAACGCTATGCGCTGTACAGCTTCGCGGGCACCCTGGTCGCGCGCCGCCGCGGCGTGCCGCTGATCCTCGAGGTCAACACCCCCTACGCCCAGGCCTGGGCCAAGTACTACGGCCTGAACCTGCAGCGGCTGGCGCGCTGGATCGAACGCCGCACCCTGCAGGCTGCCGACCACGTCATCACAGTCACGCACGAGCAATCCAGGCTGCTGCACGCCATGGGCATCCCGCCTGAGCGCATCACGGTGTCGCACAACGCGATCGACCCGCAGTGGTTCGACCACCAGCGCCAGCACGACCCACTGCTGCGCGAGCGTCTGGGCCTGAAGGGCGTGGTGATCGGCTTTGTCGGAACGATGAACCGCTGGCAGGGAATCCCGAAGTTCGGTCAGGTGATCGCCAGCGTGCTCGCGCGACATCCAGACGCAAGCTTTTTGTTCGTAGGTGACGGAGAATTCCGCCAGGCGCTGGAGGACGCGTGCCGCGCCCAGGGCCATCTCGATCGCGTCGCCTTTGCGGGCCGCCAGCCGCACGCGAAGATCCCGGCGTTCGTCGCCGCCATGGACATCGCGGTGCTCCTCGACTCGAACACCTATGGTTCTCCGATGAAGATCTTCGAATACTGGGGCATGGGCAAGCCGGTGGTCGCGCCGGCGGTTCCGCCCGTGCTGGAAGTGTTGCGCGATGGCGAGACGGGGATGCTGATCGAACCGGGCAACGCCGACCAGTTGGCGGACCGCATCGTCGAGCTCGCGGCGGACCCGGCCCTGCGCGAACGCCTGGGCGCCGCCGGGCGCGCCCATGTGCGCGAGCATCACACGTGGCGCAACAACGCCGAGCAGATCATCCGCGCGCATGCCAGCCTCGGGCGCCCCGGCCCCGCCGCCGTCGCGAACGGAGCAGATCTTTGATGGGGCGCCGCCTCGACCTGTGGCTGCCGAGCTACCTGCTCGGCACGGCGGCGCGCGCACGAGCGCGACGCCAGCGCCGCGACAAGACGACGCACGTCTTCTTCCTGATCTGCGACCACTATGAGCCGCGCCACAAGACGAGCCGCGAAGGCCAGGCGCAGCAACGCGTCGAGACCTGGCAGCGCGAGTACCCGTTGTTCCAGCAGCGTTGCCGCGACGCCTTCGGCCATGCGCCGCTGCACACCTGGTTCTATCCGCCTCATCATGGCGCGGAGCACCTGCCCCGGCTGGCCGAGATGGCGCACGCGGGCGGCGGCGAGGTCGAACTGCATTACCACCACAACAACGACACCGCAGAGACGCTCACGCGCGACCTGAAGGCCACGCTGGCCCTTTATCGCCGCCACGGCTTGCTGGTCGAGGTCGGCGCTCAGCCGCGGACGGCGTTCGGCTTCGTGCACGGCGACTGGACGCTGGACAACGCCCGCGACGGCATCCACTGCGGCGTCAATGGGGAGCTCAGCATCCTGGCCAGCCTTGGTTGCTGGGGCGATTTCACGATGCCTTCCGCCAACGAAGCCCAGACGCGCAAGATCAACTCCATCTACTACGCGGTGGACGACCCGGCGCGCTGCAAGTCCCATGACCAGGGCGTCGACGCACGCGTCGGCCAGGCCCAGCCCCACGGCTTCTTCCTGATGCAAGGCCCGCTGTCGATCAACTGGCGGGCGCCGGACTATCCGCGCATCGAGAACGCCAGCCTGACCGACGACAACTGGGGCCGGCCGGACCGGGTGCGCGCTTGGCTCGACTGCGAGGTCCACGTCAAGGGCCGCCCCGACTGGCTGTTCGTGAAGCTGCACACGCACGGCGCCGTCGAACGCGATTTCGACGCGCTGTTCGGCGAGAAGGCCTTCAGGATGCATCGCACGCTCAACGAGCTGTGCGAGGACGGCGGCCGCTACCAGCTGCACTACGTGACCGCGCGCCAGGCCTACAACCTGGCCAAGGCCGCCGAGCGCGGGCTCACGGGCGATCCGATGCAGTACCTCGATCTCGTGATCGGGCCGCCGGCGACCCGGTTGTACGCGCTCGCCGCCCCACACGACCTCGAGTCGTGTACGGACACCCGCCTGCGGATCTCCGGTGTCGATCGCTCCAATGCCGGCGGCGCCGTGCTGCGGACGCGGGTCGCGGCGCTGCGCGAGGCCACGGGCCCCTGGACGGGCATCGACGTGCAGGCCAACGCCGACGGCGGCGTCTCGCTCGAGTTCCACGTGCGCACTGGCGACGAGATCGCGCTCGAATTCGCGCACCCGGTCGAACTCGACGGGCACGAAGGTCTGCTTGGGCAGCCGGTCGACGCGACCGGCCTGCGCTGGCGCCTGCACGCCACGGCGACCGGCCCTCAGCGCACCCGGGCGCGCGCGGCCGTGACCGCCTGACCTCGATCTTCAAGAAAGTCCGCACGATGGCTGCCGTCTTCTGGGTTTCCCTGCTTCTCGTCATCCATCCCTATGTGACGTATCCATTGATGTTGCGGGCATGGCGCGTCTTCGGCAGCCGCCCGGTGCGGCGCGACGCGGCGTTCGAGCCGGCGGTCACGGTCCTGGTTCCGGCCTACAACGAGGCCGACGTCATCGCCACGACACTGCAGGCACTGGTGGTCCAGGACTACCCGCCCGAACGCCTGCAGATCATCGTGGTCTCCGACCACTCGGACGACGGCACCGACGACATCGTGCGCACTTTCGCTGAACGCGGCGTCGAACTGCTTCGCCAGCCCGAGCGCGGCGGCAAGGCAGTGGCCCTGAACAGCGCCGTGCGGCATGCAAGCGGCGACATCATCGTATTCTGCGACGCCAACGCGCGCTTCGACCCGGACTGCGTGCGCCAGCTTGCGCAGAACTTCGCCGACCCGGACGTGGGCTACGCTACCGCACGGCTGATCATCGAGGCGGGCAGCTCGTCCACCAGCGGCGGCGGCGCTTACCAGCGTTTCGAGGAGTGGCTGCGTACCGCAGAGACCGAGGTGGCCTCGGTGATCGGCGTCAACGGCGGTTGCGACGCCATCCGGCGCGAGCTGTACTCGGACATCCCGCGCGAGCTGATCACCGACTTCGTCCTTCCGCTGCGCGTCATCGCTGCCGGCAAGCGCGTGGTGTTCGACCCGCATGCGCAGTCGCGCGAGACGTCCAACACCGAACTCAAGGCGGAGTTCTCCATGCGCGTGCGAGTGGCCTTGCGCGCCATGCAAGGGATGATGCACATGCGCGGGCTGCTCAACCCGCTGCGCTACCCGTCACCAAGCATCTGCCTGTTCTCTCACAAGGTGTTGCGCTACATGGCGTTCATCTTCCTGGCGACCGCCCTGGCGTCCAACGCGGCGCTCGCCATCGACAGCACGTTCTACCGCGTGATGCTCGGCCTGCACCTGGGGTGCTACGCGCTGGCCGGCGGCGGGTTGGCCCAGGGCGTGCGCGATCGCCTGGGCGTGCTCGTCGCCGCCCCGTCGTACCTGCTGATGACCTACTGGGCCTTCGCGATCGCGAGCTGGCGCTTCCTGCGCGGCCAGTCGATGGCCACATGGAAGCCGCGCGGCGGCTGAGGCCGCGCGGCGCGGCGTTCAAGCCCGGGGGAGCACGGGCGACCGCGCCAGCCCGTCTATCGCCCTGAGCATTTGTCGGAAGATCGTGCGAGTGTCGTCGATCGACATGTCGTAGGGGTCGCGAATCTCCACCGGCCCCTCCGGCTCGAACAGACCCAGCAGCGTGGTCTTGTCCATCGCCTCCGGAAATTCCACGGCCATCAGCGACAGGTGCGCCACGTCCATGCACACCACCAGGCTGGCGGCGGCCACCTGGTCGGCCGTCAGGCGCCTGGCCTGGGCGGCAGTGAGGTCAAAGCCCATCGATTCGGCCGCAGCGATGATGTGCGGCGGGCTCGGGCGTCCGTCATGACGCAGGAAGCCCGCGCTGTCCACATGCACGCCTGCCAGCCGCGCGCGGGCCGCGGCCGCCGCGAACGGGCTCCGGCAGATGTTGCCCAGGCACAGGAACAGTACCGAGGGCGTGGCGCCCAGCGTCGCCGGAGGCGCCCCGAGCAAGAAGCGATGCCGCTTCCGCGCCCGCGACACGGCTGCGCGCCGTTCGATGCGATCCACCACCGTCTGCATGCGATGGCTCAGCAGGGCAGCCACCTCGGCGCGTGCCACGCGCGTGTCGCGCCAGCTCCAGCCGTCCCACGACTCGCGTCCGGTCAAGACACGCAGCCACCCGAGCGCCGCGCGCCAGGGCGGTTCGGTCAGCAGCATCGGGTCGCCGCGATCGGCTCGCAGGTTGCCGATGAACCACTTGATATCGTCAGTCAGGTTGCGCGCGGTCACGCCCACCCGCCAGCCTCGTGCCGGCGGGACGGGCCGGCCCAGCGCGATGGACAGCAGGCCCTGCGGAACATCCACTCCGGCCGCGATGGTCAGCGGCAGCGAGCCCCATAGGCGAGGATTGATCTCCATCAGGTGCAGCGAGCCGTCCGCGGCGCGACGCCATTCGACCATGGCCACGCCGTGCCAACCGAGGCGATCCAGCAGCTGGCGCGTCATCTCGACGAGCGCCGCGTCGTCGCTGCCGGCGCGCCTCAGCGTGCTCGCGCCGCCCGTGAGGGGCCATTCGTGCAAGCGTTCATGCACGAAATGCCACACCATGCGGCCGCCTTCGTACAGGACCTCGACCCCCACGCCGCGCCCCGGCACCCAGACCTGCTCCTGTACGGAGGTGTAAGGCAGCCATGAGGCGAGGGTCGCGTCGCGTGCCGACGCGTCGTGCGCGATGGAGACGGACAAGGACACGAGCCGCCGCCCCATCACGACCTTGCTTCGCACCGGCTTGAGCACCACCGGATAGCGGGTCGGCGGCCCGGCGGCGGCTCGCAACGTCGCCGTCGGTTCGGCCGGTGCCTCCAGGCCGCCCGGCCAATGGCGCGAGGCCGGAACCGGAAGCCCGAGCTCCAGCGCGATGGCCGTCGTGACCGCCTTGTCCAGCGCCGCGTCGAGCGCCGCATCCGACGGCAGGATCGCCTTCGCGCGCACGGGATGACCTTCCGGCATGGCGCGAAGCCAGCGCAGGGAGGCCTCGGTCGTGGCCAGTACCAGGGTGAAGCCGTGCCGCCGGTCGAGCTCCACGAGCCAGTCGACGGCCACGTCGACCGGTTCCGGGGCCGGCTGCGCATGCGCCCTGTGACACCAGCGCGATCGTTCCGCCGTGGAACCCAGCTTGCGCACGCCGATGTGCACCTCGTTGCCGGTTCGCCCCAGCGATTGCATGCACGCAACGCCGGCGCGCCCGTCGGCATCGAGGACGAGCACCTTGTTTGCCGCCATGGCTCAGGCAGCCGGTCGGTGCATGCGCCACGCCAGCGTGGGCAGGCTCGGCGTTGCGGGAATGCGCAACATGCGGTGGACGTCCGCGGTCGGCGGCACCAGCCCGTAGCGCGTGGTGACGGCGGCGCGATAGTGGCGCGCCACGGCGGCATGGACGCGCTCGTCCTGGGCGCCGTTGGGGTAGCAGAACAGGTCGATCTCATGTCCCAGCCGCTGTTCCAGGAGACGCCGGCTGTCGCGCAGCTCACGCTCCAGGCTCGCATCGTCGATGGTCGGCAGGATGGGGTGGCTCAAGCTGTGGGAGCCGATCGTGATCAGGCGGGGATCGAACCCCTTCACCTGACTCCATGTCAACGGATCGAAGCGACGCCGCTGCAACTCGTCGGGCTCGAACGTCGCGGTGCGATTGCGCAAGTCGTCCTCGACGCGCCGGCGATCGTCGATGGGGAGCTCCTTCATGCGCTGCACCAGCGCCTCGGTGTCGCTGCTCGAGATCGCCAAACTCTGCCGCGCGAAATCTCGCATCGCCTCGACGTCCATCGTCTTCAGGCGCTCGCGCGCTTCCTGATTCCAGATCCAGCGCCGCTTATCGATCAGTTCGGGGCAGACGAAGAACGTCGCCGGCAGCCCGAGGCGCAGCAGCGCCGGATAGGCCACCTCGAAGTGGTTGGACAGGCCGTCGTCGAAGGTCAGCGCCAGTTCGCCGCGCGAACTGGGCGCGCGTCCCTGTTGCAGCCCGTCCACCATGTCGCCCAGAGGAATGATGTCGAAGCGGGCGGCGAGCCAGCGCAGGTTCCGCTCGAACGCCTCCACCGGCATGTCGACCTCGTTGATCCCATGGAACATGATCACCCGGCGCGCAGGGCGGCGCCGGGCGAGCCAGGTCGAGAGTCCGATGGCGAACGCGACGGCGTGGAGCGAGCGCGAAACCTTCATGCCTGGGGACTCGCTGCTCCCGCGGTCTGCATGCCGCGGCACTCGGCGCGCACGATGGACAGCACGTCGTCCAGCCGGTCGTCGAGGTAGAAATGGCCGCCGGGCAAGTGGTGCGAGCGCAATGGCATCGTGCTGTACATCTGCCACGTCTGCAAGCGTTCGGCGCCAGCCCAGGGATCCTCCGCACCGCCGATCGCGACGATGGGCAGCGGCAGCGGCCCGGGACACGTCGCAGGGAAACTCTCCAGCAGCGCGAAATCGGCACGCAGAACGGGCAACATCATTTCGATCAGTTCGGGGTTGGCCAGCGCCTCGGCGGGCAGGCCGCCATAGTGGCGTTGCAGCGCGTCTAGCACCTGCGAATCGGACAAGCCGCGCATCGACCATTCCGCGAATGGCCGATGCGGCGCCTGCCGGCCTGACACGAACACGCAGCGCGGCACGCTCAAGCCACGTTCCGACAACTCGCGCGCCACGGCGATGGCCACTGCCGAGCCCATGCTGTGACCGAACAGGACATAAGGTCGATCAAGCAAGGATGCGACCGCAGGCACCAGTTCAGCGACGAGGCCGGCGCTGTCGATGAGTGGAGGTTCGCCGAAACGATTGGCTCGACCCGGCAACTGCAGGGCGCAGACATCGAACTCCGGCAGGCGCGCCGGCCAAAGGCGGAACGCCGCGGCGCTGCCACCGGCATGGTGGAAGCAGAACAGGCGAAGCGGCGCGTCGTGTCGAGGTGAAAGGCGTTGGAGCCAGATGCTCACGGTGGGCTTCCGGAGGCGGCGTATGGAACCATCTCACCGAGGCCTCGCGCTCCGCTCAACGCACTCCCCCGGGCGGCAAGCGGCGCATGGCCTGCGCGCCTGCCTTGTTCTCTTCTCTCATCATAGACCTTAGCCTAAGTTGAACGCAGGCGTCATTCCCCATTTATGGCGAGTCCTGCACGCGCGAGCGCACCGATCCAGCCGGGGGCGACCTCCACGCCGTGGACCTCGACCTCTCGCGGCCCCGATATGGTCGGGATGCACACGTTACCGCCCTCCACGCTGAGGCCCACGGCAAAGGTGGACGGCTCGACTTGCAGGCCCAGGCCCAGCGCCTTCAGGCAGGCCTCCTTGCGCGCCCAGAGGCGGAGGAAGGACAGCGGGCGCAGGCCGGGTTCGACGTCCGCGAGCTCATGCATTTCGGCGGGCGTCAGGCATTGACGCGCCAGGCCGTCGAGGTCGGCCAGCGGCCGCACGCGTTCGAGGTCGACACCGATCTCGCCATCGCCTGCCAGCGCCACCAGGGCCTGGCTTTCGCAATGGCTCAGACTGAAGGCGCAGCGCGGCGCCTGTGCGAGATACGGCTTGCCGTACGGGCCAGCCGCGAACTCGAGCGAGGCCGGGTCGCGCGCCGTGCGCTGCGCGAGCAGGCGCCGCAGCGCGGCGTGCGCGACAACGTAGCGGTCGCGATCGCGCTCGAAATGGAAGCGTGCCGCGCGCGCGCGTTCGGCATCGTCGAGAAGCTCGAAGTCGGCACCGGTCACAGGCGAAGCGAGGCTCACCAGCCACAGCTCGAAAGGCGGTGGGGCGTACAGGCGGATCGGTACGGATGACATGGCGGGCGACGAGGACGAGCTGTCGATTGTCGATCCTGCATCATCCCGCGCGCCACGGAAACTCGACATGGGCGCGCAGCCTGCCACGCCGCCCCTGCGGCGATACTGCAGGCCGGGCCGCGCCTCGGTGCGCAAGGAGGAGTCCCGTGTCGTCATCGAAGCGTCGAAGAGCCGCCGTCGTCATGAGCGCGATCGCGGGCGCGTTCGCCGTCGCGCTCGCGCTGCCGCCGTCTCGCCACGTCCTGTCGGCGGCCGTCCCGCGCTCCCGCCTCGTGCAGCTCAACGGCCTGCGCTTTGGCTACGGCGTCGAGCGCAACCTGAGCCTGCGCATGCCCGACGGGGTGCACCTGGGCGCCAGCCTCTACCTGCCGCGCCGGCGCGACGAGAAACTCGCCACCCTGCTCGTGCGCCTGCCCTACGGCCGCCTCGAGTACGGCGAGGCCCTGAACACCGCCGAATACTGGGCGCGCCGCGGCTACGCGGTGCTCGTGGAGGATCTGCGCGGCACGCACGGCTCCGAGGGCAAGCTGGTGCCCTACCGCTCGGCCATGTCCGACGGCGCCGCTACGCTCGACTGGATCGTCGCGCAGCCATGGTCGAACGGGCGTATCGGCACCATCGGCTGCAGCGCGCTCGGCGAGACGCAGTACGTGCTCGCCCGCACGCACCACCCGGCGCTGCGCGCGATGATCCCGCAAGGCGCCGGCGGCGCGATCGGCAGCGCGGCCGGGCGCTACGCGTACTTCGGCCTTTACGAGGGCGGCGTGTTCCAGCTCGCGAGCGGCTTCGGCTGGTTCGTCGACAACGGCGTGGAGGATCCGCGTGCGCCGCCGCCCGCGCCGTTCGACGTCGCCTCCGCCGTGCAAGGACTGCCGGTGGCCGACCTCGTCAGGCGCCAGCGGCCGGCGCCCAACGGCTACGACGAGTTCATGCGCATGCCGCTCGCCGACCCGCAATGGCACGACCTCGGCTACCTGTCCGACGATGACCGCGTCACCGCGCCCACCTTCGAGGTCACGACCTGGGGCGACCAGACGGTCGGCGACACGCTGGCCTTCGACGCGCAGCAGCGCCTGCCGATCGGCGGCAAGCCGGCGCCCGAGCGTCACCTGGTCGTCGCCGCCGGCACGCACTGCCACGAGCTGGAGACCGGCGAGAGCGGCCGCTTCGGCGAGATCGCCGTGCCGCATGCCGACGCGCCCTTGCGCGAGTGGTACGAGCGCTGGTTCGACTATTGGCTGCGCGATCGCGGCGACGGGCTCGCCTCGCTGCCCGCGATCCGCTGGTACCAGATCGGCGAGGCCCGCTGGCTCGACGCCGCGAGCTGGCCGCCGCCGCAGGCCAAGGTGCAGCGCTGGTACCTGGACAGCGGCGGCCATGCCAATGGCGCACACGGCGACGGCGTGATCGCGCCGACGCCGCCGGTGCAGCCGGCGCACGACGACTACACGCACGATCCGAACGCGCCCGTGCCATCGCGCGGCGGCCCAATGTGCTGCACCGGCAATCCGGCAGACCACCCGGGCCCGGCCGACCAGAAGGACGTCGAGCGCCGCGATGACGTGCTGGTCTATTCGTCGCCCCCGCTCACGGCGCCGCTGCGCATCGCCGGGCCGCTCAAGGCCACGCTGCGCTTCGCGTCGTCGGCGGTCGACACGGACGTCGTCGCGCGGCTGGTCGACGTCTGGCCCGACGGCCGCGCGACCAGCATCCAGGAAGGCGCGCTGCGGGCCCGCTACCGCTCGGGTATCACAACGCCGACGCCGCTGGTTCCCGGCGAGCCGGTGACCTTGACGGTGGACATGCGCAGCATCGGCTACACGCTGGCGGCCGGTCACCGCCTGCGGCTGGATATCTCCAGCAGCAGCTTTCCGCGGCTGGAGCGCAACCTCGGCACGGGCGGCGACAACCTTCACGCGACGCGAGTCGTGGTCGCCCGCAACCGCGTCCTGCACGGCGCGGACACGCCTTCCTACGTCGAGCTGCCGCTGCTGCCGGCCAAGACCGACTGAGCCCAGTCGACCACGCTGGCCAGCACCTTGCGCTGTGCGTGCAGCGAGGTCACGGTGTGGTCGACGTCGGTCTCGTAGTCGTAGCGCACGCGCTGCATGAACGGCTCGTGGCCGAACAGGTCGTGCATCTGGCCGTGGTAGTTGAACTTCTCGAGGAAGCTCGCGGAGTAGTACAGGTAGATCGACATGCCGCGCGCCGTCAGGTCGTTCAGTACGCGCGCGAAGTCGGCGCGCGTCGGGTACTTCATGTGCGGGTCGTTCGACTCCTCGCCTTCCTTGCGCGGCTCGATGCGCGGCTCGCGTCGCAGCCACTCCAGCGGCTTGCGCGCAAGGCGGGACCACGACTGCGTGCGAAAGCGGCTCCAGCGGCGCAGCACGTGCGTCTTGAACGTCGGGAACACGTAGCTGTCGAACATGACGACGCCGGCGATGCGCGCATCCTTCTGCGCGAGCCAGTAGGCATGGACGGAGCCCGAGCACAGGCCGAACACGATGAAGCGTCGGACGCCCAGCGTGCGCTCCATGTGGTCCATCGCGGCCTGCAGGTCCATCACGGTCTGCGTGCTGGAGTGCACGCCGCCGGTGGCCGGCGGGCTGTCGCCCAGGCCGGACAGGTCGACGCGGATGCTCGCGACGCCGAGCGCCGCCAGCTCGCGGGCGAGCTTGACATTGATGCGGTGCGGTCCGATGCGGTGCACCACGCCCGCGTTCATCAGCAGGCAGGCGGGTGCATCGGGGCGGCGCTGGACGGGCAGCGTGACGATGCCCAGCAGGCGCTCGTCGGCGCCAAAGCGCGCGATGGTCTCGGTGGGCTCAATCACGGATCGCCTTCATCATCGCCGCCAGCGCCGCCGGCGGCACGAGCGGGCTGTTGCGGTCTTCCTCGGCCGTCCAGTCGAACGACTCCGCCAGCGGCCACGACCGGAACGGGATGCCGCGCGGCGTGAACGTGGTCGTCCACGCCTGGACCGCCGTATCGTTGTCGCGCACGATCACCTGCACCGGAATGCCCGGCGGCAGGGGCAGGCTGTGGGGACCGACCTGGCGGATCTGCTGGCGAAGCGCCGGCGACATCGCAAAGCCCATCGCCTCTTCGGTGAAGGCCGTGGGGTCGCTGGCCAACTGCTCGCGCCACGCCGGGTCGGCCAGGCTGAACGCGGACTCGAGCGCCTCCACGTGCTTGACGCGCAGCAGCTCGAGGTAGTCCTGGCCATTGACGATCGGATCCCACAGCACGATGCGGCGGAGGTCAGGCAGGCCGGTGCACGCGCGCACCGCCATGACCGCGCCGAGCCGCGCGCCCACGCAGATGAGCCGGCGCGCGCCGCTGCGCCCCACGAGCTCGCGCAACGCGGCGCGGGTGTCGGCCACCCAGCCCGGGATCTCGCCGGCGAGATCGTCGCCGGGCGAGTCGCCGGTGGCGTGGTAGTCGAACCGCAGCGTCGCGATGCCCGTACGCGCCAGGCGCTCCGCGAGCACGCGGTAGAAGCGATGGCTGCGCACGGCTTCCTGGCCGAAGGGGTTGCACAGGAGCACGGCGCGATCGTCAGCGCCGCCCTCGGCCGGGTGGAACAGGCCGAACAACGGCCGCTCGGCTGGCCCGAAGTGGAACGCGATCATGCGCGGTACTGTGCGATCCATTCAGCCCGGGGCGGAACGAGACCGATGAAGACACCAACGCCGCCAGGACGGCTCATTTGCGGCCCTTCGCGCCGAAGGCGCCGAACACGCGCTTGAGCAGGCCGCCCTGCCCCGCGTCCTGGCGCCCCGCCGCGGCCTGGGCGGCAGGCGCGACCGCCGCGGCCGCCTGCGCGTTCGCCAGCTGCGCGAGGCTCTCGTAGAAGTAGCGACGCGCATCGATGCGGAAGCCGAGCGTGCGGCCCGCAGCCTCCACGGCACGCATCGCGAGCAGCGAGTCGCCTCCCAGGTCGAAGAAGTTGTCGCGCGGCGAGACCTGCGTCACCTCGACGTTGAGCAGATCCGACCAGATGCGCGCCAGCGCGCGCTCGTTGTCGGACGAGAACGCCTGGGCGGGCCGGCTGGCCGGTGCGGCGGCAGGCGCCGCCGCGGCTGCGGCTGCGGCCGCAGCGTCGCCGGACAGGCGCCGCAGCAGTTGTCCGGCGCTCGACGCGGCGACGTCGGTGAAGTCGGCCATCTTCAGCGACGGGTCGCCCGCGATTCGGCCCAACAGCTCCAGGTAGCGTTCGTGGAACGCGGCCGCCGTCTCGGGCAGGTAGATGTCGGCGTTGTAGGTGAAGCCGCCCTCCAGGCCGCCCGGCACTTCCATCAGCCATAGGCCGAGGTCCTCGGTCGCGCCCTTCTGGAACACGAGGATGGATTTCTGGTGCAGGGCGCCCCAGTCGCGCTTGCGGTCGCGTGCATCCTGGAACGAGAACAGCGCCTGGTACAGCCCGACGCGCTGGCTGCGGCTGGAGATCTCGGGCTCGGACGCGAGGCGCTCGAACGGGATCTCCTGGTGCTCGAAGACGTCCAGCGTGTCCTTCTTGACCGC
>Ga0068855_100001951_pt1 | contig 25622 bp, 29 predicted proteins | sample KBSCornC52_FD_66592 | JGI IMG/M metagenome (GOLD analysis project Ga0068855, IMG submission 66592) | Corn rhizosphere microbial communities from Kellogg Biological Station, Michigan, USA - KBS Corn C5-2 | ecosystem: Host-associated > Plants > Roots > Rhizosphere > Soil ... | reverse complement strand
CGGCACGACCCGGGTCGACCTCGAGCACCGCGGCTGGGAGCGGCTGACCGAGGCGCAACTCGGCGAGGACTGCGCGCTGCCGGGCGGCTACCTGGGCGGCTCGTTCGAGCGTGGATGGCGCACCATCCTGGGATTGTTCCTCACGGCAGCGGAAAAGGACGAGCGATGACTCTCGCGGTGAGCTTCTACGACGAACTGAGCTCGGCCGGCATGGCACGGGCACGAGAGGTGTATCCGCGGCACTCGGCCTACGCCGCCGAGTTCGGCAAGTCGGGTGACCTGCTGCTGATCGGGACCTTCGCCGACCCGGTGGGCGACGGATCGATGGGGATCTTCCGGAGCCGGGATGCGGCCGAGCGCTTCGTCGCGAACGATCCCTTCATCGTCGAAGGCGTGGTCGCGCGCTGGCGCATCCTCGACTGGAACGGCGAGCCGCCCACGACCATCCCGGGCTAGCGGCCGCTTCTCGGTCGCCGCAGCGCGATCAGCAGCAGCACCAGCCCGACGAACGCCAGCACCAACCCGATGTAGAACCAGGTGCGATCGCCGGTCATGAAGCTGCCGGGAATGACGCCGAGACCTTGCCCGCCGAACACGATTCCGACGAGCAGTACGATCACGCCGACGACGATCATGACGGTCCGTGCGATGCGGTTGTTCACCATGCCACGGTACCTGCGTGCACACTGGTGCGATGCACATCCGGCGTTCCGCGGCGACATCGTGAGCTCGCGCCTCGAAGAGCTCGACTGGCAGCAGACCCCGATGGGCGAGCTGACGCTGCGGCGCCGGCACGATCCGCTGGTCGACGCCGAGGTGTACGAGGTCAAGCTCGGCGACGAATACCTGATGTCGAGCCTGTTCACGCTGGCCGAACAAGAACTGGCCAGACTCGGGCTGGATGCCGTCACCGGCGAGAACCTGCAGGTGCTGGTCGGCGGGCTGGGCCTCGGCTACACGGCCGTGACCGCCTTGGATGACGAGCGCGTCGCATCCATGACCGTCGTGGATGCACTCCCGGCCGTGATCGACTGGCACGAGCGTCTGCTGCTGCCGGTGTCGGCTCGGCTGGTCGGCGATCCGCGCACCCGGCTGGCCCTCGGCGACTTCTTCGCCTGGATGCGGGATGACGCGGGGCCCGCCTATGACGCGATCCTGCTCGACGTCGACCACTCGCCGCGCCACCAGCTCGACCCGAGCCATGCCGATCTCTACACCGTCGACGGCCTGCGGAGGCTGCGCGGTCACCTGACCGAGCGCGGCGTCTTCGCGCTGTGGTCGGATGACCCGCCCGACGACGACTTCATGGCGACCCTCGGCACGGTGTTCCCGGGTGCGCGGGCGCAGGTGGTGCGCTTCGACAACCCGCTCACCGGCGGCATCTCGGCGAACACCGTGTATGTCGCGCCGCGAGGCGAGGCGTGATCCGCCCCTACCGGCCGTCGGATCGCGCCGACTGCTTCGACATCTGCGTGAGAACCGCAGACGCCGGCGGCGACGCGACCGGAAAGTACTCGTCGGACGCCCTCATGCCCGATCTGTTCTTCGCCCCCTATGTCGACCTCGACCCCGGTCTCGCGTTCGTGGTCGACAACGGCGTGCGCGTCGTCGGATACGTGGTCGCCACGGCAGACACCCGCGAGTTCGTCCGTCGCTACCGCGCCGAGCTGCTGCCGGGGTTCGCCGCCGCTTATCCGCTCGGCGGGCCGGTAAGCGATGACGAGGCGGCGATGGTCGGTCTCGGCCATCATCCCGAGCACCTCCTCATCCCCGAGATCGACGCGCATCCGGCGCATCTGCACATCGATCTGCTGCCCGAGGCACAGGGTCAGGGCTGGGGCCGCCGCCTCATCGACGCCGTGCGCGCTGCGTTGGCGGCTCGCGGCGTGCCAGCCGTGCACCTCACCATGGTCGACGCGAACCGCGGCGCCCGGGCGTTCTACGACCGGCTCGGGTTCCGGCTGCTCTCCGCCGGGGGCGGGGTGTCGACGCTCGGCATCACGACGGTCGTCGGCCCCGCGCAGTCGAACTAGTCCGGCTGACCGACGACCGGCTGGCCGACGATCCGGTAGTCCACGAGCAGATGGCCCCCGCTCGAGAGGGCACTCCGGATCGGCTCGAGCACGATCGGCGGCAGCCCGTCGAGCAGTCGCCGGCCGCTGCCGGCGATCTTCGGCGCGATCACGAGCTTGAGCTCGTCGACGACGCCGGCAGCCAGGAGTGCCCGAGCAAGCGAGATGCTGGCGTGCACCCCGATCTCGCCGCCCTGCCCCGTTTTCAGCGCGCGCACGAACTCGACCGGATCGCCGTCGATGATGGTCGTGTTGGTCCATTCCCGGGCGAGCGGGGACGAGGTGGCCACGTATTTCGCGACCGGGTTGATGAAATCCGAGAACGGCTGGATGTCTGTGCCCGGCCAGTACGCCGACCACTCGTCATAGCTGCGGCGGCCCAGGATGACCGCATCCTGCGTCGCGATGACCTCGCCCAGGCGGGCATCCATCTCGTCGTCCCAGTCGTCGACGAACTCGTCGGGATCCTGCGCGACCCCGTCGAGCGACAGCAGCTCGTAGACGACGACCGTGCGCGTCACACCGGCTCCCACGGGGTCTTGCAGCGCCAGCAGGGCACGCCGCGCGAGCCCTCGATCAGTGCGCCGCAGTTGTCGCAGACGCGACCGAGCCAGCAGGCGGGATCCCCGCCCAGCTCCATGGGCTCCGCTGCATCGACCAGCCGCGGGGTCGCAGGGGTCACGCCCTCGCTATCCGGAACGGCATCGTCTGACATGCCTCCAGGGTAGGCCGATCTGACAGGATTTCCAGGTGGATCCCTCCGGACGTCGCACGCAGTGATCAGCGCGCGAGCCGCTCCATCAAGCGTGACAGGGTCGGAAACCCGCGCGAGGTGACCGGGATGCCGAGAGCGCGCTCCAGAGTCGGTGTCGCGTTGCTCTCGTCGTCGCGCTCGTTCTCGGTGATGGCGAAGCCCGGGCCGCCCGAGACCACCGTGCACCGCTTTCCCGTGAGCGGAAGGATCCCGGCAGGCGAACACGATTCGTCGAACAGCGAGAGTTCGGTGCGAGCAGCCCGAGTTGCGTCGATCCGGGCTGCGGCCAGGACGCCGGTCAGCCACCCGGCGCTTCGCACGAAGGCGGCGTCGCTCCACTCCGAGTTCGCCGTCAGCCACGCGACGGCCGACCGGGTGCATGCCGTCGGGTTCTGCGCATCGAGCAGCATGGTCCCGTTGCTCTGGAACGACGTCGCCCCGACCGCGCCCGATTCGACGAATGCCGTGACGAACTGCGCAGTCGATGGGCTGCCGCGCTGACCCTGATTGAGATTGCGGAAGAACGCGACCGACAGCACGTACCCGCCTCTCAGTCCGGGTCGCTCGGATCCAGCGGCGCGTGGTGGTCGAGGTTGACGATGCCGCGCCGCCAGTAGCCAGAGGCCGAGACCTGCTCGGCGGGCAGGAACAGCTCATGCCGCAGATAGCGGCGCAGCGGAACGAGGATGTCGGCCTCGCCGGCCATGAAGACGAACGTTGCCGGGTCGATCCGACCCAGTGAGCGCAGCGACTCCTCGAGTTGCAGGTGGCCATCGGCGCGGGTGATCCACTCGGCATCCATTCGACCGGCGGCATCCGCGTCGAAGTAGCCGTCGGCGCTCTGGTCGACGACGTGGAACAGGGCGGTGACGGGCATCCCGGCCGGCAGCAGCTCGAGCCAGCGGCCGGTCGCCGGCAACGCCGTCTCGTCGGCGACCACGATCAGGCGCTCGATGCCCTCGGGCACGAGGCGCGATCCGCGCGGGCCGGCCACCCCGAGCTCATCGCCGACCTTCGCCAACTCGGCCCAGGCCGAGGCGGGCCCGTTCAGTCCGTGGGTCACGATGTCCAGGTCGAGTTCGACATGCCCGCCCGCCCCGGTTCGCACGGCGCGCGGCGTGTAGTCGCGCGAGATGACGACGCCCTCGGCGCCGCGCTGCAGGCCATCCGGGCCCACGTCGGGCAGGGTCAGGATGCCGTTCGCCGGATCGGGGAAGAACACCTTCAGGTGATCGGCCGGCCCGGCGCTCGCGAACCCCGCCAGTTCGGGGCCGGTGAGCGTGACCCGCACGATGTGGGGAACGACGCGGTGCACCGCCCTGACGCGCAGGCGGCGCAGAACGAGGGGATGACGGATGTGCTCGCGTGTGAAGGCCACACGACCACGGTAGCGTGGCGCGCGATGAGCACCGCAGACTCTCACGACACGACCGACTCCGGACGCACCATGTGGGCACGCAGCCTGTCTGCCCAACTGGCCACGTTCCTGCGCACCGAATCCGGCAGTTCCGGCGTGCTCCTGTTCGCGATCGTCGCCGCCCTGGTGTGGGCCAACGTGAACCTCGCGAGCTATGACGCGGTCTGGCAGACCGATCTGTCGATCCACATCGGCACCGTGCATCTGGGCATGGACCTGCGCGCCTGGGTCGGCTCGGGCCTGATGACCCTGTTCTTCCTCGTGGTCGGGCTCGAGGCGCGCCGCGAACTCGACCTCGGAGAGCTGCGCGACCGCAGCCGACTGGTGATCCCGTTCGCAGCGGGGTTGCTGGGCATGGCGATCCCGGTGCTGATCTTCGTTCTGATCAACCTGCTGGCACCCGCCGGCGGGGCCGGGCTGCACGGCTGGGGCGTCGCGATGTCGACAGACACCGCGCTGGCGCTCGGGCTGCTCACGCTGCTCGGCCGCCGGCTCCCCGAGCGGTTGCGCGGGTTCGTGGTCACCCTCTTCATCGTCGATGACGTCGTCGCGCTGATCGTGATCGCGGTGGTCTACAGCAGCAACATCCAGTGGATCCCTTTGGTCATCGCGATCCTGGCCGTCGCGCTCTTCCCGATCATGATCCGGTTCACGCGGCTGCCCGCGCCGTTCTACGTCGCATCCGGACTCGTGGCCTGGGGCTCGCTGCTCTTCAGCGGGGTGGATCCGGTGGTTGCCGGCTTGGCGATCGGCTTGGTGGCGCCCGCCTACACGCCCGGTCGCGACACGCTCGAGCAGGCGTCGGGACTGGTCCGCCGGTTCCGCGAGCAGCCGACGCCGCAGTTGGCGCGCACCGCGGGGGCCGGTCTGATCGGCACCCTGTCGCCGAACGAGCGGTTGCAGACGCTCTACCACCCATGGACCAGCTACCTCATCGTTCCGCTCTTCGCGCTCGCCAACGCGGGCATCAAGATCGACGGCCGGTTCCTGGCGACCGCCTATGTCTCGCCGATCACGCTGGGCATCATCGTGGCCTACGTCGTGGGCAAGCCGATCGCGGTGACCGGCACGTCGTGGATCATCGCGAAGGTCAGCAGAGGGCGGTTCACCCCCCCGGTCGGCTGGGCCGCCGTCGCCGGTGCGGGCACGATCGCCGGGGTCGGATTCACGGTGGCGGTGCTGATCGCGACCCTCGCCTTTCACGGGGAGGCGCTCGCCCAGGCCAAGCTCGGCATCCTGACCGCGGCCGTGCTGTCGTCGCTGATCACGTGGATCCTGTTCCGGATCGCCTCGGCGCTGCCCGCCCAGGTGCGGGCGCGGGTGCTGCTCGGCGAGGTCGAGCAGCTCGTCGACCTGACCATGCCGGTCGACCCGGCCCGCGACCACATCCGGGGGCCCGAGGATGCCGTGGTCACCATCGTCGAATACGGCGACTTCCAGTGCCCGTACTGCGGCCGCGCAGAACCCTCGGTACGCAAGCTGCTTGCCGACGTCGATGTGCGGTTCGTCTGGCGCCACCTGCCGCTCACCGAGGTGCATCCCCAGGCGCAGCTCGCGGCGGAGGCCTCGGAGGCGGCCGCTGCCCAGGGCGCGTTCTGGGAGGTCCACGACGCGATGCTCGCTCACCAGGATCAGCTCGGCGAGCCGGATCTCGTCGCCCTCGCGACCTCGCTGGGGCTCGACGGCAACGCTCTCGTCGAGGCCCTGCGCACGCGGCGCTTCGCGGCCCGGGTGGCCGAGGATGTGCGCACCGCCGACGCGAGCGGGGTGGCGGGCACCCCCACCTTCTTCATCAACGGGCAGCGCCACTACGGACGGTACGACATCGACACCCTCAAGGCCGCGGTCGCCGCAGCGCACGAGCAGGCCCTGGTGGGAAAGAGCAGGCGCCGCTCGTCGTGACGGAGCGGGCCGCGCCTACTGGCCCCGCTGCGCCCGAGCGATCGCGTCGGCCGCGCGCACCAGGGCGAGATGCGACAGCGCCTGAGGCGTGTTCCCGACGTGCCGCTGATCCCCGACGTCGTATTCCTCACTGAGCATGCCGACGTCGTTGCAGAGGCCGACCAGCCGATCCATCAGGGCCGTGGCATCCGCGAGCCGGCCGGATTCGGCGTACTGCTGCACCAGCCAGAACGAGCAGGCGAGGAACGGGTGCTCGTCGCCGACGAGCCCGTCGACTCCGGTGGAGGCCTCGTACCGCATCACCAGGCCGTCGCGCATCAGGCCGTGCTCGATCGCGGCGACCGTGCCCAGCATCCGGGGATCGTCCGCGGCGAGGAACCCCAGCTGCGGCAGGATCAGCAGCGAGGCGTCGACCTCGGCCGCCCCGTAGTACTGCACGAAGGTGTTGAGCTCGGTGTTGAATCCGCTCGTCTCGATCTCGGTGCGCAACTGGTCGCGCAGCTCGCGCCAGTGCTCGGCGGGGCCCTCCAGCCCGCCCTCCTCGACAGCCCGGATGCCGCAGTCGAACGCGGCCCACATCATCGCCCGCGAGTGGGTGAAGCGGTGAAGCGGGCCGCGGATCTCCCAGATGCCGTGATCGCTGCGATCCATCACCTGCTCGACGTGGTCGAGCAGTGCCAGTTGCAGCGACCACGAGGAGCGGTCTTCGGCGATCCCACGATTGCGGGTCTGCTGCAGCGCGAGCATGACCTCGCCGAAGACGTCGCCCTGAAACTGCAGCGCCGCGCCGTTGCCCGCCCGCACCGGCGATGCGCCGCGGTAGCCGGGAAGCGACTCGACCTCCCACTCGACGAGCCGGCGTTCGCCGGCCAGCCCGTACATGATCTGCACATCGGCCGGGTCGCCCGCGATCGCGCGGAGCAGCCAGTCGCGCCAGCCCTGGGCCTCGGCGTTGAAGCCGTGCTCGAGCAGGGCCTGCAGGGTGAGTGCTGCATCGCGCAGCCAGACGTAGCGGTAGTCCCAGTTGCGCTTGCCGCCGAATGCCTCGGGCAGGCTGGTGGTCGCGGCGGCGACGATCCCGCCGGTGTCCTCGTGCGTCATGGCGCGCAGCAGAAGCAGCGAGCGTCGCACTTCACGCGCGTAAGGCCCCGTGGCGTCGATGTTGGCCGCCCACTCGCGCCACCACTTCTCGGTGTGACGGATGCGCTGGCCGACCGCGAGCGGAGCGGGAGGCTCGCGGTGCGAGGGGTACCAGGTGAGGGTGATGTTCACGGTCTCGCCTGCCGAGACGTGGAAGTGCGAGCGGTGCACCATGCCGTCCGGCTCGAGGCGCGGTCCGCGCACGATCACCGAGTCCGGCCCGGCGACCGCGATGAGCGCGTGGGCGTTCGGACCTCGACCGTCGTGCTCGGGCGCCTGGCGCATCCAGGGCACGGCCGCCGCGTAATCGAAGCGGATCCGCAGGGACTGGATCATCGCGACCCGCCCCCGGATGCCGCGGACCTGCCGAACGACGTCGGCGCGCCGATCGCCGTGCGGCATCAGGTCGACGACCTCGACCTCGCCGTCGTCGGTCACCCAGCGCGTGACGAGCACGAAGGTGTCGTCGCGATAGCTGCGCGACGTCGCGATGGCCGCGCCCTCGGGGGCGACACGCCAATGGCCCTGCTCGAAATCGCCGAGCAGGGCGCCGAACGTGCTGGGGGAGTCGAAGCGGGGCAGGCAGAGCCAGTCGATGTTGCCGTCGAGTCCGACGAGGGCGCCGGTGTGGCAGTCGCCGATCAATGCGTAGTCTTCGATGGCAAGCGGCACGGTTCGAGTCTCTCAGGTGGATGGGTTCTGAGGGGGGTCTGTCAGGCGTTCCAGGGCGGGGAGGGCCGCCGAGATCGCCGCGGCATCCTTCTCGTCCAGCGTGCCGAGCAGCTCGGCCACCACCTGCGCGCGAGTGCTTCTCGCGTCGAGGATGGCCGCGGTGCCCGCGTCGGCGGCCGCGATCAGCGCGGCGCGGCCGTCCACCGGGTCGGGACGGCGCACCACGTAGCCGCGGGCCTCGAGCTCGGCGATGGTGCGCGTCATGCTGGGAGCCGAGACGCCCTCGAGCTGAGCCAGGTCCGACAGCCGCAACGGGCCGTGCTTGGCCACCACCGCGAGCGCAGACAGCAGCCCGTGACTGAGCCCGCCGGTGGCGGCCTGCAGCCGACGGTTGAGCCGCCCCGCCACCAGGGCGAGGCGCTCGGCATCCGTGCTGGGCGTCGGGCTCATGTCAGACGTCGCTGAGCGCGTCGGCCGTCTGCTCGTCGGCGGTCGATCCCGAGATCGTCACCGCGGCGGTGTCGGCATGGATGTACTTGCCGCCCATCACGAGCGAGGCGACGGCGCCGATCACCGACATGATCGCGGCCGCGACGAACACGATCACCAGCCCCGAGTGGAACGGATCCGAGATCAGTTGCGGAAAGAACGTCTTGCCGGTCAGGGCCGCCAGGTCGCCCGCCGGGATCGCCGCCGTCACATGCAACTGATGCAGCAGCGACGAGATCGGGTTGTAGCCGAGGAAGGCCGCGAACAGATTGCCGACCGGCGGAATCTGCGCGGCGGCCTGCACGGCGGCCTGCGGCACATGGTGCGCCGCCAGTCCCGTGCTCAGGGCCTTCGGCAGCGTCGCGGCGAGGCCGGTGATCATCAGCGAGAAGAAGATGCCGATCGAGAGCGAGTTGCCCGCGTTCTGGAAGGTGCCGGTCATTCCGGATGCCGCCCCGCGCTGGTTCGCCGGAACGCTGTTCATGATCGCGGTGCGGTTCGGTGCCGCGAACATGCCGGAGCCCACCCCGTTCAGGAAGGTGATGATCGCGAACACCCAGTACGCGAAGTTCACCGGGATCAGCAGCAGCGCGACGAAGGTGGCGGCGACCAGCAGCAGTCCCGCGGTCGCGAAGGTGCGAGCCCCGAACCGGTCGGAGAGGATGCCCGAGACCGGGCCCGACACGAGGAATCCGACCGTGAGCGGCAGCAGGTAGATGCCCGCCCAGAACGGCGTCGACTCGTAGCTGTAGCCGTGCAGCGGCAGCCAGATCCCCTGCAACCAGATGATCAGCATGAACTGCAGCCCACCGCGGCCGACCGACGCCAGCAGACCCGCGAGGTTGCCGAACACGAAGGTCCGGATGCGGAACAGCTTGAGATTGAACATCGGATACGGCACCCGCTGCTCGATGAACACGAAGACCACGAGCAGGGCGACTCCACCGATGATGCCGGCGAGCACCCAGGGGTTGCCCCAGCCGGTGCTCGAATCGCCGTACGGCTGGATGCCGTAGGTGATCCCCGCGAGCAGCGACGTCAGTCCGACCGCGAAGACGATGTTGCCCGGCCAGTCGACCTTGCCCTCGGCGCGCGCCGAGACCTCGTGCAGCGACTTGTACGACCAGATCGTGCCGAGGATCCCGAACGGCACGCTCACGATGAAGATCGCGTGCCAGTCGATCGACGCCAGCACGCCGCCCACGATCAGGCCGAGGAAGGTCCCGGCGATGGCGGCGATCTGGTTCACGCCGATGGCGAATCCGCGTCGGTTCGGCGGGAAGGCGTCGGTGAGGATCGCGGTCGAGTTCGCGAACAGCATCGCGCCGCCGACGGCCTGCACCACGCGCCATCCGATCAGCCAGAGGGCGCCGGCGCCGCCGGTGAGCGGATCGAAGACCAGGGCGATGGCGGCGACGGTGAAGACGGCGAAACCGAGGTTGTAGATGCGCACCCGGCCGTAGATGTCACCCAGCCGCCCGAAGCTGACCACGAGAACAGCGGTGACCAGGATGTAGCCCATCAGCATCCAGAGCAGGTAGCTCACGTTGCCGGGCTCGAGCGGGTCGAGCTTGATGCCGGTGAAGATCGCCGGCAGCGAGATCAGCACGATCGAGCCGTTGATGGTCGCCATCAGCATGCCGAGGGTGGTATTGCTCAGGGCGATCCACTTGTAGTTCGGGTGGTCCTTGTGGAACATCCCCGAGCGCTGACGCTCGGGCTTCGCGGTGGTGGGCACTCGTCTTCTTCCGGCAGATATCGTTACTTGCTGTTAGCTAACTATATCCCGCCGTCGATACCATGGCGCTCATGGCCGTCACCGTCTCTGACATCCGTCTTCCCGATGCGCCGGGCGGGAGCATCGGGCTCACCGGGGTGCTCGGCGTTCCGGAGGGGAGAGGGCCCTGGCCGGGGGTCGTCATGGTTCACGAGGCCTACGGCGTGACCGACGCGATGCGCCGCCAGGTGGCGCGCATGGCCGAGGCCGGCTACCTGGCGCTGATGCCCGATCTGTTCGCGCAGGGCGGCCCGCGTCGGTGTCTCACCGCGACCTTCCGCGCGCTGCGGTCGGGCGAGGGGCGGGCCTTCGTCGACATCGAACGGGCCCGGGTGTTGCTGGCCGGCCGCTCCGACTCCACGGGGGTGACCGGGGTGCTCGGCTTCTGCATGGGCGGCGGCTTCGCCCTGGCCGCGGCGGCCGACCGGGGCTTCAGTGCGGCATCCGCCAACTACGGGATTCTGCCGCGCGACCTCGACGACTGGGCGGAGCATGCCTGTCCGATCGTCGGCAGCTACGGGGGCCGCGATCACTCCCTGACCGATGCCGCCGCGAAGCTGGACGCCGTGCTCACCTCGCACGGGGTCGCCCACGACGTGAAGGAGTATCCGGATGCCGGCCACTCCTTCCTCAACGACGCCGAGTCGGGGCCGCGCGCCGTGCGACTGCTGACCAAGCGCTTCCTCGGCGCGGGGCCGAACCCGGAGGCCGCCGCCGACGCGTGGCGCCGCATCGAGGCCTTCTTCGGGGAGCACCTCGGTCACGGCAGAATGAACCCATGATCTACGAGTCCCGCGTCTACACCTGCCTGCCCGGCCGACTGCCTGCACTGATCGCCCGGTTCGAGAACGTGACGCTCGGATTCTGGGAGAAGCACGGCATCCACCAGGTCGGCTTCTTCACGACCGCGATCGGCCCGACCAGCCAGGACCTGACCTACCTGCTCGCCTGGGAGTCGCTGGCCGAGCGCGAGCAGAAGTGGAACGCCTTCCAATCCGACCCGGACTGGATCGCCGCCCGCACCGCGAGCGAGGCAGACGGCCAGATCGTCGCGAACATCGCCAGCGTGATCCTGAAGCCGACGTCATTCTCGGCGCTGAAGTAGCCGGCTTGACCCATGCTCACAACCGCTCGCCTCGTGCTCCGACCCTGGCGCGCGTCCGACGCGCCGCTGCAACGGGCACTCTGGGAGGAGCGTGATCCTCGGGTCCCTCCACATCGTCGGATCGACGCCGACGATCATCCGACGGTCGCTGATCTGGAGCAGCGGATCCGCCTCGATGCACCGCCGCCCGGGCTCGGCCTGCTCGTCGTGGAGGATCGGACGTCTGGCGAGTTCTTCGGGTATTGCGGCCTGATCGAGAACGCCAAGGGGCCGCGTGACGAGCCAGAGCTGGCGTATGAGTTGCTGCAGCGGGTCTGGGGTCTTGGGTACGCGACCGAGTCGGGCGAGGCGGTCATCGGCTGGGCGCGCGAGTACGGCCACCATCGCCTCTGGGCCACGGTCCGCGCCTGGAACGTCGCGTCGCGACGAGTGCTCGCGAGACTCGACTTCGTCGAGACGGACCGGGTCGAAACAGATGAACTCTACGGCGACAACCTGTTCGCAACACGGGCGTTGTGACTGGCCGCGAACCGGTCCTCAGCCCATCGACGGCTTGATGTCTTTCACGATCGACTCGAGGATCCGCGCGTTGAAGTCGACGCCGAGCTGGTTCGGCACGGTGACCAGCACGGTGTCTGCGGCCTGCACCGCGGCATCCTGCGCCAGCTCGGCGGCGATCACGTCGGGCTCGCCGATGTAGCTGCGGCCGAAGCGCGCGTTGCCGCCGTCGAGCCAGCCGACCTGGTCCTTCGATTCGGCCTGGGCGCGCACGCCGAAGTAGTGGCGGGTCTCGTCGTCGATCAGGGGCAGGATGCTGCGGCTCACCGACACCCGCGGCTCGCGCTCGTGCCCTGCGGCCTTCCAGGCGTCGCGGTAGAGCTGGATCTGCTCGGCCTGGAGCTCGTCGAACGGCACTCCGGTGTCTTCGGTGAGCAGGGTCGAGCTCATCAGGTTCATGCCCTGCTCGGCGGTCCAGATGGCGGTGGCGCGGGTGCCTGCGCCCCACCAGATCCGGTCGGGCAGGCCGGGGGAGCGCGGCTCGATCGCCAGAGGCCCGTTGACTCCGGTCATCTGCGGGTTCGACATGGCGACCCCCGCGCCGGCGATGGCGGCGCGGAAGACCTCGGTGTGCCGGCGCGCGAGGTCGGCATCCGTCTCGCCCTCGGCGGGCAGGTAGCCGAACGACTGCGATCCGTTGAGCGCGGTCTCGGGTGAGCCGCGGCTCACGCCCAGCTGCAGTCGGCCGCCGCTGATCAGATCGGCCGCGGCGGCATCCTCTGCCATGTAGAGCGGGTTCTCGTAGCGCATGTCGATGACCGCGGTGCCGATCTCGATGGTCTTGGTGCGGGCGCCGATCGCGGCGAGCAGTGGGAAGGGCGAGGCGAGCTGGCGCGCGAAGTGGTGCACGCGCACGTAGGCGCCGTCGGCGCCGACCTCCTCGGCGGCGACCGCGAGCTCGATGCTCTGCAGCAGCGCGTCGGATGCGGTGCGCACCTGCGATCCGGGTACCGCCTGCCAGTGGCCGAACGAGAGGAAGCCGATCTTGGTCGTCATGTCCATACGAACGTATCGGGCAGGCGGGCGATTCCCCCGTGTGAAATCCATGTTTCGCGTCTTGCGTTGCCGTCCGTCCCAGCACTACCTTCTCAAACAACCAAACAATGGTTGTTTAGTTATTGAGGAGTTCCGTGCTGGATCGAGCACAGCTGGATCGCGCGGTGAACGCGAATGCTGCCCGCGCTGTCGAGCTGCTCAGTCGGTTGGTCGAGCAGCCGAGCACCGTCGGTCAGGAGTCCGGCGCCCAAGCGGTGCTCGCCGTCGAACTCGACGCCGCAGGCTTCGCGGTGGAGCGGTTGCAGATCCCCGACGACATCGGCGCCGACCCCCTGGCAGGCGTTCCTCGCGCCTCGTATGCCGGTCGCTACGACCTCGTCGGCCGGCGCGGCCCCGAGCAGGGACGCAGTCTGCTCATCAACGGCCACATGGATGTTGTCCCCGCCGACGACGCCTCGCCGTGGTCCAGCCCGCCCTTCACCCCGGTCGTCGTCGACGGCTGGCTGCACGGCCGCGGCGCCGGTGACATGAAGGGCGGATTCGCCGCCGGCATGCTCGCCATCTGGGCCCTCGACTCGGTCGCACCGGACTGGCTGACCGGACCGCTGACGATCGTCTCGGCGATCGAAGAGGAGCACACCGGCAACGGCACCCTCGCCGCCGCGCGCGCCGGACACCTCGCCGAGGCGGCGATCCTGCTCGAACCCACCGAGCTCGAGATCCTGCTGGCAGGCATCGGCATCATCTGGGTCTCCATCGAGGTCGATGGCCGCGCCGCACACGCAGAATCGGCCGGGATGGCGATCAACCCGATCCTGGCCGCGCGGCCGGTCATCGACGCGCTGCTCGACTTCGAGCGCCGCACCAACGCCGACCGGGCGGCAGATGCCGATCCGGAGTTCGCCCTGCTCGAGCACCCGTACAACGTGAACATCGGCACGTTCGACGCCGGCGACTGGTCATCGAGTGTGCCCGCCATCGCCCGACTGGGCGTGCGGGTCGGCCATCCTCGGAATTGGACGAGTGAGCAGGCTCTCGAACGCGTGCGGGAGCACGTGCTCGCCGCGGTCGCGACCGACCCCTGGTTGAGCGAGCACCCGCCGCGCTTCGCGCTGAACGGATTCCGGGCAGAGGGCTACGCCCAGGATCCGGACACGGCGATCGTGCGCGCGATCGCGGCAGCCCACGCCGACGTCCACGGCTCGGAGCCGGTACGGGTGAGCCTCGGGTCGACGACCGACGCTCGCTTCTACGTCAACAGTTTCGGGACGCCGGCGGCCGCGTACGGGCCGCGCACCCGCAACATCCACGGCACGGATGAGGCCGTCGAACTGGACAGCATCGTTCAGGTCGCGAAGGCGGTCGCCCGTCTGCTTCACGACTGGTACGCGGCATGACGCGCCGGCACCCGGACAGCAGCGCGCTGCGGCCGCTCATCGCCGAGACCGCTGCCGCTCGCATCGCAGACCGCTTCGTGACCGCGATCGCCCTCGGCCAGTTCGTCGTCGGTCAGAAGCTGCCGTCCATCCCGCAACTCGCCGGGATGCTCGAGGTCAGCCCGACCACCGTGCGCGAAGCACTCAGCCGGCTCGCGGCTCTCGGCTACGTGACGGTGAACCGCGGTCGCAACGGGGGAACGGTGGTGACCTCGCAATGGGGGCCGGCATCCGATTCGATGGTGCGGCGCGCGCTCGAACCGGAGTGGCAGGAGCTCGAGACCACGCTCGACTACCGGTCGTTGATCGAGCAGCAGATCGCCCGCACCGCCGCCGAGCGCTGCACGCCGGATGACGCCGAGCGCATCCGCACCGCCGTGCTGGCCTACGAGGCAGCCGAGCACGACCGCGAGTCGTCGCGCCTGGCGGATCTCGAGGTGCACCAGGCGATCGCGGCTGCCACGCACAATGTGCAGCTCTCCGAGTTGAGCCTCACCATCCGCCACCAGGTGAGCCTCGGGTTCGAGGCGGAGCCGTACACCCCCGAGGTGCGCGCGAAGGCGGTCGTCCAGCACGCCCAGCTGGCCGAGGCGGTCATCGCGCGCCGGCCGGACGAAGCCGCGCGCCTGGCAGCCGTCCACTTCTCGCTGACCGCCGACCTCTTGCGCGAGCTGCACACGCGTACCCACGACACCACCGAGAACTGAAGGAGAACCCATGCCCACCGCGCACGTCAACGGCATCGAGATCAACTACGAGCTGCAGGGGGAGGGACCGCAGACCGTGGTGCTCATCAACGGCCTCGCAGACGAGCTCGAGACCTGGGCATATCAGGTGCCCGCCCTGCTCGAGAAGGGCTTCCGGGTGCTGAGCTTCGACAATCGGGGCATCGGCAAGAGCTCCAAGCCCGCCGGCCCCTACAGCTCGGAGTTGATGGCAGCGGATGCCAAGGCGCTCATCGACGAGCTCGGCATCCGCGACTTCCACCTGATGGGCGTCTCGATGGGCGGGATGATCGCCCAGACGTACGCGTTGGCGTACGGCTCCGATTTGACGTCGCTCACCCTCGCCTGCACATACGCAGCGCCCGGACCGTTCTGCTCGCGGATGTTCTCGATGTGGGCGGACACGGCCAGCGTGATGGGCGTGCCACAGGTGATGCGCGACGTGACGCTGTGGGCGTTCACGCTCGACTTCTTCCGAGGGCGCGGTGACGAGCTCGCCGAGTTCGAGACGGCGATGCGCTACATGGACCAGCCGATCCACGCCTACCTGGCGCAGCTCGCCGTCATCCAGGAGCACGACACCACAGCCGAACTCGGCGCGCTGTCTGCGATCCCGACCCTCGTGCTGGCGGGGGAGGAGGACATCCTCATCCCCACCCGGCTCTCGCGCGAGCTCTCTGACCTCATTCCCGGTTCCACCTTCCTCACCACCCCAGGAGGCCACGGCTGCATCTGGGAAAAGCCCGACGAGTTCAACTCCGCATTCGTCGGTTTCCTGCTCGAGAACGGACAGCACTCATGACCCAAACCGCCCCATCCGCCTCCGCGACACTGGATGCGCCCAAGAAACTCGGATTGCTCGGGGTGATCATGCCGGGCCTTGCCCAGATCGCCCCGGCATTCAACCTGTTCTTCACGACCGGCGTCATCGCGTCGCTGGCCGGCGCGTCGGTGCCGCTCGTCTTCCTGATCTCCACCGTCGCATTCCTCGCGACCGGACTGAGCCTCGCCCAGTTCTCGAGCGTGTACCCGAGCGCCGGGTCGTTCGTGACCTACATCAGCCGGACGTTCGGGGCCGCGGCGGGCACCGCGACGGGCATCATCACGGTGCTCGGTTACATGATCACCTTCGCGGGCATCTACATCTTCGTCGGCGACTACATCGTCACGAATGTGTTCCAGGTGACCGGGCCGCACGTGGCGCTGACCATCATCACCACCATCGTGTACGGCGCGATCGTGGTCATCCCGGTGATCCTCGGGCTGCAGTTCGGCGTGCGGGTGACGATCGTGCTCTACCTCATCGAGGTCGTCGTGCTCCTGGTGATCAGCCTCTCCATCCTGTTCCAGGGCGGATCGCACGGGCTCTCGGGCGCGGCGTTCTCGTGGCCCACCGGAGCCGGCGCGACCAACATCTTCCTGGCGTTCAGTCTCGCGGTCGTGGCGTTCGGCGGCTTCGAGGCCTCGGCGCCGCTCGCCGAGGAGACCTCGAACCCGCGGCGCAACGTCCCGATGGCCCTGGTCGGATCGGTGCTCATCAGCGGCCTGATCTACGTGCTCGGGTCGTGGGCTGTCGTCAGCGCCTTCGGCAACGACGGAGCGAAGCTCGCGAAGGACGGCAATCCGTTCGCCACCGCGGCGTCGTCGTTCCTGCACATCGCGATGCCGGTCATGGTTCCGATCCTCGCCGCGGTCTTCCTGGTCAGCGTGACGAGCTCGTACATCGCCGCGAACACGCAGACCTCGCGCGTCATCTTCGCCGGAGCGCGCGGCGGACTGTGGCCGAAGGGACTCGCAGCGACCCAGCCGCGGTTCAAGACCCCGTGGGCGGCCGCCATCGCGTTCGTCGCGCCGAGCATCCTCGTCGGCGTGCTCTCGACGATCGTCACGGACCCGGGGACCACGGTCGGATTCCTTGCGACATTCGGCATCTTCGGCGTCGTCATCATGTACACGGTGACGAACATCGCCCTGTTCGTGCAGTGGTTCCGGTTCCGCAAGCGCGGCATCCACAAGAACCCGTTCCTGTGGCTGGTGGTACCGGTGATCGGAGTCGCCGTCCTGGCGATCCCGATCTGGGGCAACCTGCGCCCCGGCCAGGGCGGAGCCTTCGACTGGCTGCCTCTGTGGTCGATCGGTCTGATCGTCGTCGGCATCGTCTACACGGTGGTCCTCGCGGTTGTCCGCCCGAAGGCGCTGGCCGCGGCCCCTGCGCTGCTCGAAGGGGCGGAGTCGATCGAGACGGACCCGATTCCGCCGACCGCCTAGCGGCGGATCGTTCTGCCCGGGTGGTCGGTCACGATCCACCCGGGCAGAATCGTGTCATGCCCCTGCCTCGCGCGTTCCGCCCCAGTGTCGCCTGGTTCTCGCGCACGCTGTTCTTCCGACGGGTCGGGCCGAGCGTGATGCCGCCGCTCGAGCGGATGATGGTGCGATTGACGAAGGGCCGCGTGCAGCTGAGCGGGCTGCTGCTGCCGTCGCTGGTGCTGCATTCGGTCGGCGCGAGATCCGGCCTGCAGCGCGATGTCACCCTCATGTACTGCCCGGAGCCAACGCCCGGCGCCGAGCAGCTGCTCATCACGGGCAGCAACTTCGCCCGCGACAGCCACCCGGCCTGGACCGCGAACCTGATGGCGCATCCCCATGCCGCGGTCTCGGTGCACGGCGTGCGCATGAGTGTGCGCGCGACCCTGGTCGCCGATCACGAGCGCGAAGCGGTCTGGCGCGTGCTCGAAGAGAACTGGCCGGGGTACCGCGGCTACGAGCGCACCTCGGGGCGCGAGCTGCGCATCTTCCGGTTGGTGCCCACGGTCACCGGCGACGAACTCGCGGTGGCGACTACCGTGCTGCGAGCAGCGCGGAACGCTCCGGATGACGGTCGAACCACTCGGAGACGTACCAGCAGCTCGGCGTGATCGGCCCGCGCCCTCGCGACTCCACGTCGTTCACCGCGTACTCGACGAGTTCGGCCGCGTAGCCCTTGCCGCGGTACTGCGGGATGGTCACGGTGTGGTGCATCACGGTGCCGGCGCCGTGGTCGCGGTACTCGAGCAGGCTGACGACGTCGCCGTCGACCCGCATCGTGTAGCGGTGCGCGTCGGGCTCGTGCGAGAACTCGGTGGTCACCCCTCCACGGTACGCCGACCGAAGTCGGATCACCGGCGAACCGGGCGGTTCCCAGGTCGCCTCGCTATCCTTGTGATCAACAGTCGCGCTCGGCCGGGTCGGATCAGTGGCCCCGGCCTGCGCGGCGGACCGGATCGCTGCGATGACGCGTTGTCCCACGAGGGGTGCTGATCGGCAGACGTCTCGAATCTCTGAGATCGCATGGCGCGACCGCGCTCGATCTGGACGATCGTGAGGCATCCCATGCCGAGTTTCTCCTTTCTTTCCACCTACCCGCCGACCCGCTGCGGCCTCGCGACCTTCACTCAGGCCCTCGCGACCGCGATGGCCGGTCAGGATGGCGCGCGCGCGCGCATCGTCCGTGCCATGGATATCGACGACGCCCCCGCGATCGCCTCGATCGGCAGCCGCTCGACCATCGTCGGCGAACTGCACCGAGGCGACTCCGGAAGCGCCCGGGACGCGGCACGCACGCTCAGCGCCTCCGATGCGGTGATCGTGCAGCACGAGTACGGCATCTACGGCGGCCGCGACGGCGACGAGATCCTGCCGGTGCTCGCCGCACTGACGGCACCGAGCATCGTCGTGCTGCACACCGTGCTGCCCGCCCCGACCCGTCATCAGCGCGAGGTGCTCGAGAACGTCGCCCGTCTTGCCGGCGCGGTGGTCGTCATGACCGAGACCGCGCGCCAGCTGCTCGCCGACCACTACAGCGTGGATGCCCGCAAAGTCAGCGTGATTCCGCACGGCGTCGCCGATTGGAGCTCGGTGTCGGTCGCTCCGCATCCCGAGCGCAGGACGATGCTCACCTGGGGCCTGATCGGGCCGGGCAAGGGGATCGAGTGGGGCATCCGTGCGATGGCCGAACTGGTCGTCACCGAGCCCCTGCTGCACTACGTCGTCGCGGGGCAGACCCATCCGAAGGTCGTCGACCGCGAAGGAGAGCGCTACCGGGAGAGTCTGCAGCTCTTGATCGCCGAGCTCGGGCTCGGCGACCGCGTCACGCTCGACGACCGGTACCTCGACGCTCTGCAGCTGGCCGCCCACGTGGCGAGTGCCGACATCGTGCTGCTGCCGTACGACACGCGCGAGCAGGTCACCTCCGGCGTGCTCGCAGAGGCGGTCGCGGCGGGCAAGGATGTCGTCGCCACCACCTTCCCGCACTCGATCGAGCTGTTGGCCAACGGGGTGGGCAAGCTGGTCGAGCATGAGGATCCTGCGGCGATCGCGCGCGCGGTCCGCAGCATCCTGCATCGCGGCGGCCCCGCCGACCACCGGCGCGCGCTCGCGGTCGACGTGAGCTGGGGCGCGGTGGCCGCCGAATACCGGCTGCTGGCTCGCAGCATCCGGGCAGAGCGGTCTGCGTGAGCGCCGTCGCGGCCCCGCCCGCCGCCCTCCCCTTCGACCATCTCGCGCTGCTGAGCGATGCCACCGGCGTCTTCGAGCACGCGGATCACGACGTGGCCAGGCGCGAGCACGGGTACTGCCTCGACGATGTCGCGCGTGCGTTGCTGGTGCTGGTCCGCGAGCCCGACCCCTCTCCCCGGGTGGCTGAACTCACCGAGACCAGCCTGCGATTCGTCGAGGCCGCGATCGACCCGCTCGGCCGGGCGCACAACAGGATGGATGTCACGGGCGAGTGGACGGACGAGGCGACCACCGACGACTGGTGGGGCCGCGCCGTCGGAGCGCTCGGGATCGCCGCCACCTCGGCGCCGCTGCCGCTGACCCGCGCCCGGGCGATGCGGGCATTCCTGCGCGCCGCCACCCAGCACTCCGTCGACGTGCGCGCCATGGCGTTCGCGCTGCCGGGAGCCGCCGCCGTGCTGCTGGCGAGGCCAGGGTCGGAGGCCGCTCGGCGGCTCATCACGACCGGGCTCGCCGTCATCCCGCAAGGGACGGCCGAGTGGGGATGGGTCGAGTCCCGCTTGCGCTACGGCAACGCGTCGCTCGCCGATGCGCTGCTCGCCGCCGGCCACGCGCTGTCGGATCCAGAACTCGTCGAGAGGGCTCTGCGCCGTCTCGACGCCCTGGTGACCATCGAATCGCGCAACGGTCACCTCTCGGTCACCGGACCCGGCGGACGCAGTGTGACCGAGACCGGACCGCAGTTCGATCAGCAGCCGATCGAGATCGCGGCGATCGCGGATGCCGCTGCGCGCGCCTTCGAGCTGACGGCCGACCCGCACTGGAGCCGGGTGGTCGGACAGGCCAGGGACTGGTTCCTCGGCGACAACGACAGCGGAGTCATCATGGTGGATCTCACCACCGGGGCCGGCTTCGACGGCCTCGAGCGAGACGGGCGCAACGAGAACCGCGGAGCGGAGTCGACCCTGGCTGCGCTCAGCACCTTCCAGCACGCCCGGGCGGTCGGTCTGCCGCGACGGGCTCCGGGATCGGGCGTCGGCCGGTGACCGTCGAGGTCCGCGACGCGGGCGTCGAATTGCTGCCGGACCCCTCCCGCGTCGTCGCCCGGCTGGTCATGCTCGGAGAGGTCTACACCCGCACAGGATCCCGGGCGGGCGACGTCATGGAACGCATCGAGGCGATCCCGACCGACGCCCTGCACGACGCCGCGGAGCGGATCCTCGCAGACTTCGGGTCGCGTCACGAGGACTTCGAGGCGCTGCTGCACAGGAACGCCGCGACCGTGGCCTTCCGGGCGGGAGAGGTCCCGACGATGGACCGCGACCGCGAGATCGTGCTGGGAGCCGCCTTCACGGCCGAGCAGTCTGTCGAGGCGGCCGCCCTGTGCAACCCGAGCGTCGTGCCGCACCCCGACCAGAGCGGTCTCGCCACCGGCCAACTGCGTCTCGCGATCTCGCTTCGCGCGATCGGCGAGGGGCACGTCTCGTCGATCGCCTTCGCGTCGGCCGTCGTGGATCCCGTCAGCGGCTGGACCTTCGACGAACGCCCCCTTCCGCTGGTGACCGCGACGGTGTCAGAGGGTGACTGGACCCGCGGCGAGTTCCGCGCGTCGCTCGAGACCGAGGGACGGCTCAACGAGGTGTCCGGCGCGATCCTGCGTGCGCTGCCCGCGACCTTCCACAGCTCGCAGATCGAGAAGGCCATCGGCGTCGTTCCGTCGGAGATCGCGCAGCAGCTCGAGACCCGCGACGATCTGGACCAGATCCGGATCATGGCGTGGTCGGCATACCGGGCCGCCTTCGATCCGAGCAGCTCCCTGGGGCAGCGGGTGCTGACGCCTGCGGCATCGGAAGAGATGAACGGCATCGAGGATGCGCGCTTCGTGCTGTTCACGCACGACGACGGCAGCACCGAGTACCGCGCGACCTACACCGCGTACAACGGGCACGCGATCGCGTCGCGGCTGATCATTTCTCCCGACCTGGTGAGCTTCACGGTGCACCGGCTCTCGGGGCCCGCCGCACGCAACAAGGGCACGGCGCTGTTCCCCCGCCCGATCGGCGGCGCGCTGTTCGCGCTGACGCGCACCAACGGCGAGAACACCTCGGTCGCACGGTCGTCCGACGGGGTGTCATGGACCGACATCGCCGTGCTGCACCGCCCGGACGGGTTGTGGGAGATCGTGCAGACCGGCAACTGCGGTTCGCCGATCGAGACACCGGCCGGTTGGCTGGTGCTGCTGCACGGGGTCGGGCCGATGCGGCAGTACAGCATCAGCGCGATGCTGCTCGACCTCGACGACCCGACCATCGTGCGCGGCCGCTTGACCGAACCGCTGCTGAAGCCGGTGGGGGACGCGCGCGAGGGCTACGTGCCGAACGTGGTCTACACCTGCGGGGCCATGCTGCACGAGGGGACGATCTGGATCCCGTACGGCATCGGCGATCAGCGCATCCGGGTCGCGTCGGTGCAACTCGACGCCGTGCTCGCGGCGATGGTGCCCGTGCAGCCGCCCCGACCGTGAAGATCGCGATGCTCTCGTCGGTCGCGTGGCGCACTCCGCCGCTCGACTACGGACCGTGGGAGCGGGTCGCGTCCTTGCTCACCGAGGGCCTGGTCGCCCGGGGCGAGGACGTGACGCTGTTCGCGACCGCGGACTCCCGCACCACGGCTGCCCTGGAGTCGGTGCTGCCGCACGGCTACGCGACCGACCCCGGAATGGACGGCCGCGTGTGGGAGGCCATGCACGTCGGGCACGCGCTCGAGCGCTCCGGCGCCTTCGACATCGTGCACAACCACCTCGACTGGCTTCCGCTCGCCTTCGCGGGTTCGTGGGGTGCGCCGCTGGTCACCACCATCCACGGCTTCTCGGGGCCCGCCATCCTGCCTGCGTACGCCCGCGCCGCCTCGAACTACGTGTCGATCTCCGACTCCGACCGCTCGCCCGAGCTCGACTACCTGGCGACCGTGCACCACGGAATCGACCTCGACGAGTTCGAGCCGACCACCGAGGCGGGTGACGACCTCGTGGTGCTCGGCCGCATCCATCCCGACAAGGGCACCGCGGAGGCGATCGAGATCGCGCGGCAGTGCGGTCGGCGGTTGATCATCTGCGGGCCCGTCGTCGACGCGCGGTACTTCGCCGAGCAGGTGGAGCCGTTCCTCGACGACGAGCGGGTGGTCCACCTCGGCTCGGTCGGGCCGGCGGAACGCTCTCGCGTGCTCGGCGCCAGCGCGGTGCTGCTGCATCCGATCCGCTTCGCCGAGCCGTTCGGACTGGCGGTGATCGAGGCGATGGCCTGCGGAACCCCGGTCGTCGCGTACCGGCGCGGGGCGATGGCCGAGCTCATCGACGAGGGCGTCACCGGCTTCACCGTCGTGGATGCTGCGGCCGCCGTGGAGTCCGTTGACGCCGCCGCCGCACTCGACCGAGCGGCCGTGCGCGCCGTCGCCGAACACCGCTTCAGTGTGGAGCGGATGGTCGACGACTACCTCGCGGTCTACCGCCGGCTGCTCGATCGGTGACACGTCACGAATTGTCACCGCGCTCACAGCGTCGGCCATCGTGCCCGGCGTAGAGTGCGCAGCATGGGAATCCGGGACATCGAATTGACGACGATCGACGGCGCGCGCGCGTCGATGGCCGACTATGCGGACAAGGTCGTCCTGGTGGTGAACGTCGCCTCCAAGTGCGGGCTGACGCCGCAGTACGAGAAGCTCGAAGAGTTGCAGAAGGAGTACGAGGGGCGCGGCTTCACGGTGCTGGGCTTCCCGTGCAACCAGTTCCTGGGGCAGGAGCCGGGCACCGACGAGGAGATCAAGGAGTTCTGCTCGACGACCTACGGCGTGACCTTCCCCCTGATGGACAAGACCAAGGTCAACGGACGCGACAAGCACCCCCTCTATGCCGAGCTGACCCGCGTTCCCGACGCCAACGGCAAGGCCGGCAAGGTGAAGTGGAACTTCGAGAAGTTCGTGATAAGCCCCGACGGCTCGGTGTCGCGATTCCGCCCGCAGACCCAACCCGACGCGCCCGAGGTCATCGCGGCCATCGAGAGCGGGCTCGCGAAGCAAGCCGCCGCCTGATCCGCTAGTCGTCGGACTCGCCCATCAACTGTTCGATCTTGCGCCGGTCGCGCTTGGTCGGGCGCCCAGCGCCCCGGTCGCGGATGCCGAGGAACAGCCGCTCCTCGCGCGGCGGCGGGGGAGGGCTGTTGTCTTCGTACGCCTCGGCGGCCAGCGGCGCGCCGACGCGCTTGACGTAGATTCCGCGCACCACGACGATCCGCGGCGGGCCGCCCTCCGAGCGGAACTGGATCTCGTCGCCGGCCTTCAGATGCTGGGCCGGCTTGGCGCGCTCCCCGTTGATGCGCACGTGGCCGGCCTTGCACAGCGAGGTCGCGGCGGAGCGGGTCTTGACGAGCCGCACCGCCCAGAGCCGGGAGTCCACGCGGCCTCCTGACGCTGTTGCGTCAGCCACTGGTGCCCACCTCCTGCACGCGATCGACGAGCACGCGCCACGGCCCGACCAGGTGCGCGTCGGGCACGGATGCGGTCCGCACGCTGCGGGGAAGGTGGGCCTCGATGCGCCAGACGAATCGATCGCGCGACGCCGCATCCTGGCCGACCGCGCCCCACGGGCATGCGCGCACCAGCTCGAGCCACTCGTCGGCATCGTCGTGCGCCTCGACCCGCCACTGCCGGGTCAACCCCGCGAACCCGCCGCTGCGCACCACGAGGATGCTCAGGCCGCCACGCGGCCGCCCGCTGGGCTCACCGTCTCGCTGCGCCATCTGCTGCGTCTCCTGGGATCGGGACTCCCACACCGGACCACCCGGCCCGGACCGCGTCCGCCTCGGCCGATGAGTCACCGTACCGTTTCGCGGCGGCGGCGATCGTCGCCGCGGCGAATGCGGCGAAGTCGGTCGTGGGCCGCAGCCCCGAGAGCAGGGTGTCGTACCAGATCTGCCCGGCCTTCTTCCAGGCGTGCCCGCCGAGTCGATGCGCCACCAGATAGAACGCGTGATTCGGGATGCCCGAGTTGAGGTGTACGCCGCCCTCGTCGTCGCTGGTCGTCACGTAGTGCGCGAAGTCGGCGGGCTGCGGATCCTTGCCGAGCCGCGGATCGTCATATGCCGTGCCCGGCGCCTTCATCGAGCGCAGCGCGACGCCCTTCACGTTCTTGGTGAACAGGCCCTCGCCGATCAGCCAGCTCGCCGTGGCCGCCGTCTGGTTCTTGGCGTACTGCTCGACCAGCGAGCCGAAGACATCCGAGATCGACTCGTTGAGCGCTCCCGGCTGATCCTTGTAGACCAGGCCCGCTGTGTACTGCGTCACGCCGTGGGTGAGCTCGTGCCCGATCACCGTGAACGACGAGGTGAACCGGCCGAACACCTGGCCGTCGCCGTCGCCGAAGACCATCCGATCGCGGTTCCAGAAGGCGTTGTCATAGCGGGAGCCGTAGTGCACGGTGCCGTCGAGCGGCAGGCCCCTGCCGTCGATCGAGTTGCGGCCGTAGACCTCGGAGTAGAGCGCGAATGTCGCCCCGAGCCCGTCGTAGGCCTCGTTCACCTCGACATCGGCGACCGGGTCGGCACCTTCGGCGCGGACCTTCCGCCCGGGCAGGGTCTCGGTGTTGTGCGCGTCGCTGATCGTCCGATCGGGCCCGTCGGTCAGCTCGGCCACCAGGTTGTGCTCGGCGTCCAGGCTCAGGGTGAGCCGGGCGGCCCGCCTCGGCTCATCGTGCACGAGGGTCTGCTGGGCGGCGACGGCCGCCTGCTGGAACTCGGGGGCGTCCGACTGGGCGATGCGGCTGAGCAGGTACGGAGGAACGATTCCGGCAGACATGGCGGCCACGCTACGCCGCACCGCCGAGAGTCTGCGCAGACTCTCGACAGGCGGGTCGAGCCTAGGCTTGCGTCATGGAGCGGCCCAGCCACGACCCGACGCAGCGGCGTCCGCATGGCACGACCGACGCCTGGGTCGACGGGCCGGACGGACGGTTCTGGGGAACGTACGGCGCCGCGGGTCTGCTGCTCGCGCATCCGGATGCCGGGGTGCTGCTGCAGCATCGCGCGGTCTGGAG